>Ga0326597_10003813_pt1 | contig 21476 bp, 17 predicted proteins | sample RVTome_12_FD_203789 | JGI IMG/M metagenome (GOLD analysis project Ga0326597, IMG submission 203789) | Soil microbial communities from uranium-contaminated site in the Upper Colorado River Basin, Wyoming, United States - RVT100D185 | ecosystem: Environmental > Terrestrial > Soil > Contaminated >...
AGGCGGCGCATCGCTTCGTTGACGCGCCTCCCACGTACCACCAGTATGCGGTTCGGCGTTCGCCTCGCGCTGCATCCACCTGGAACGCGCTCGCTGATCCAGCCCCCTACTGGCGCGGCCTCTTAGCCTCGTCCGATCCCGTCTCGGAGCTCCGCATGCGTCGAATGCTCGCCGTCGTGGCTCTGGCTGCCCCGTTGCTCGCGGCTCTGCCCGACGGTGGTGGGCCGGCCTTCGCCGCACACGATCAGGTTCGACGCGTGGCCGGGGTGGACCGGGTGGCGACGGCCATCGCCGTGTCCATGGATGCCTTCCCCGTTGCGGACACGGTCATCGTCGCCAACGCATTCGGGTTCGCTGATGCGCTGGCCGCTGCGCCGTTGGCCGGCGCGTACCGCGCGCCGGTGTTGCTGAACCCGCCGGGTGAACTCGATGACCGGGTCGCGGCGGAGCTCGAGCGGCTGGGTGGGTCCAACGTGTTCCTGCTGGGTGGGACCGCCGCCCAGTCGTCTGCGGTGGAACGGGCTCTCACCGGTTCCGGCCGGACCGTGAGGCGGCTCAGTGGGTCCACCCGCTTCGACACGGCAGCGGCGATCCAGCGCGAGGCCGTGGCCAAGTGGCGTGCCGACGGCGACGCCGAAGCCGGCCGCAACGCGATCGTTGCCCTGGGCCAGCACCCGCTCGGTGACGACCGTGCATGGCCGGACGCCCTGGCCGCGGGCGTGCTCGCCGGCGTGTCGCACCAGCCCATGCTGCTGGTGCATCGCGACAGCGCCCCGCAGGTCACCATCGACCTCGTCGAGGAGTTCGGTGTCCAGCAGCTCCACATCGCCGGCGGCGAGGGAGCACTGCCACAGTCGACGGTCGATCAGTTGGGCGTCAGCGGGTCTGTGCGGTCTGCCGGCCAGGACCGCTACGCGACGGGCGTGCTGCTGGCACAGGCGGCGTTGTCCGCCGGTGCCTCGTCCTCCACGGTCCACGTCGTGACCGGGCGGTCCTTCCCCGACGCGCTTGGTGCGGTCCCAGCAGTCCTGGCGGGCGGTGGTGTCCTGCTCATGGTGGACGGGCGTGACCTCGAGTACTCATCCGCTTCGGCGGCATGGCTTGAAGGGCGCGCGGACCAGGTCGAGGAGATCGTCGTGGTTGGCGGTCCGTCCGCCGTGTCGGACGGCTCGGTCGGACAGGTCGAGCGCGCACTGGACGGGTTCGTCGCGCCGTCCCTGGCGCTGGAGGTCATCGGCGACTTCTCCCAACCCATGGCCGTGCGCTCGGATCCGTCCGCGCCCGGGCGACTGCTCGTGGCCGAGCGCAGCGGACGGATCCGTGTCGTCGATGACGGGATCGCGCTGCCGACGCCGTTTCTCGACCTGACCGACCGCGTTCGCGACGACGGGGAGCGCGGCCTGCTCGACCTCGCGCTGGCCGCCGACTTCGCGACGAGCGGACGCTTCTTCGTGCACTACAGCCACGCCGACGACGGGCGCACGGTCGTCAGCGAGTTCCGGCGCTCCAGTGGTGACCCGCGTCGAGCTGACCGCAACGAGACGATCCTGCTCGAGGTGGCGCAACCGGCGAGCAACCACAACGGCGGCGGCCTGGCGGTCCTGCCCGACGGCACGCTGCTGCTCGCACTCGGCGACGGTGGTGGGTCCGACGACCAGTTCGGCAATGGACAGGACCCAACGACGTTGCTGGGCGGCCTGACGCGACTCGACGTGGGAACCCCGGGCGTGGCGGGAGCGGCTGCCGGCAACCCGTACGTCGGGCGTGCCGGCGACGATCGCATCTGGGCGACGGGCCTGCGCAACCCGTATCGCATCGACCTCGATCCGGTGACGGGCCTGCTCTGGATCGCCGACGTCGGCCAGGGATCGTGGGAGGAGATCGACGTTGCCCACTGGTCCGAGCCGGGCCTGGACTACGGCTGGTCCACGATGGAAGGGCCGGAGTGTTTCCGCGCTTCGACGTGTGACCAGGGGGGCCTGACCCTGCCCGTCGAGTGGTACGCCCGCTCGAATGACAGGTGCGCCGTGATCGGTTCCGGCGTCCACCGCGGGGCAATCGGGATGGTTCGGGGCCACCATTTCTACGGCGACCTGTGCAGCGGGGAGATGTTCTCCTTCCGCATGGTCGATGGCGCGGTGGCCGAGCGCACCGACTGGACCAACTCGCTGGGCGGGATCGGCCTGCGGTCGATCACGACCGACGGCGCGGGCGAGGTCTACGTCATGAGTACCGACACGGTCTGGCGGATCGTGGCGGCCTGATCCCGGCTGCGAACGCTGCACCGGGGTCCAGCGCGCGCCCCTGGCGTCGCGTCGCGGACCGGTCGCGAGACACGGATGTCCCGCCGGACGAGCCTGCGAGGCCCCGGCGGGGAACACTGTCGGCATGCTCGCCTACCTCGACCACGCCGCCACCACCCACGTCCGCCCGGAGGCGGCCGCGGCACTGCTGGCATGGTTGGGCGAGGTCGGCAACCCGTCGTCGTCCCACCGCGCTGGGCAGGCGACGCGCGTGGCCGTCGAGGAGGCAAGGGAGCGGGTCGCGGACGTGCTGGGCGCCAGCCCGGGGGACATCGTCTTCACGTCCAGCGGCACCGAGGCGGACAACCTTGCCGTGAAGGGGATCGTCTGGGGATCGCAACGGCTGCGACCGCATGTCGTCACCACCGCGATCGAGCACGAGGCGGTGCTGGGGGCCGTGACCTGGTTGGCGGCCCGAGGGGACATCCGGCTCACGATCGTGCCCCCGCAGCCCGACGGTCGGGTCGATCCTGAGCGCGTCGTTGCGGCCGTCGAGGACGACACGCTGCTGGTGTCGGTGATGGCGGCCAACAACGTGACCGGCGCCGTGAACGACGTCGCGATGATCGGCCGCGCCCTGATGGAGCGGCAGGTCGCGTTCCACGTCGACGCGGTCCAGGCCTTCGCCACGCGCCCTCTGGACGTCGATCAGCTGCACGTCGATGCCCTGGCGCTGTCTGCCCACAAGGTGGGTGGTCCGCCCGGGGTGGGTGTGGCCTACCTGCGTCGCGGGGTCGCGATCGCGCCGCTTCTGCACGGTGGGGGGCAGGAACGCGCCGTTCGCTCGGGCACGATGACGGCCGCGCTGGATGCCGCCTGCGGCGTCGCCCTCATCGCTGCCGATGCCACGCGACCGTTGCTGGTCGGGCATGCGCGGATGCTCACCGATCGGCTGTGGCGCGGGCTGCGGGTCATCGGGGGGATCCAACGACTCGGCCCAGAGGACTCAGCGCATCGCCTTCCGTCGCACCTGGCCGTCGTCATCGACGGCCTGCGCGCGGACGACCTGATCTTCGCGCTTGACCACGCCGGCGTGGCCGCCTCGGCCGGCGCTGCCTGTTCGTCGGGCGCCACGGTCGCCAACCATGTGCTGGACGCGATGGGCATCGTCGGCGACGCATCACTGCGCATGACCGTTGGTGCGACCTCAACCCTCAACGAGGTCGAGTACGCGCTCGACGTGCTCACCGATGTCGTCCCGAAGTTGCGGGCGCGACGCCACGCGGCCGCGTCATGAGTCGTGTGCTGGTGGCGATGTCCGGGGGCGTCGACTCGGCGGTTGCTGCCGCGCTGTTGCTGGACCAGGGACATGACGTCACCGGCGTCCACCTGAAGCTGGCGAATGTCCCGGTCGAGGAGCAGGTCGAGGGGCAGGGCTGCTGCACGCTGGACGACGCCCAGGACGCGCGCCGAACGGCCCAGGTACTGGACATCCCGTTCTACGTCTGGGACCTGTCCGACGTCTTCGCCGCCGAGGTCCAGGACCCGTTCGCCGACGGCTACCGCCGCGGCGTGACCCCGAACCCGTGCGTGGCCTGCAACGAGAAGGTCAAGTACGCCGCGCTGTTGCAACGCGCGCGTGGGCTCGAGTTCGACGCGCTGGCGACTGGCCATCACGTGCGGCTGCGGCGCGGTGGCGTGGCCGGGGACGGCGCCGACGTCGGTGCCCTGCAGGTCGTCACCACGCCGGGCTCCGGCACCCGGATGTTCCGGGCCGCAGACTCGGCCAAGGACCAGAGCTACGTGCTGCACGTCGCCACGCAGGCACAGCTGGACGCCAGCCTGTTCCCGGTCGGCGAGCTCACCAAGTCGGAGGTACGAGCGTTGGCGATCCAGCGTGGCCTGCGCGTTGCCGACAAGCCCGACTCCTACGACATCTGCTTCATCCCCGACGGCGACACGGCCGGCTACCTCGCCAAGCACCTGCCGGTGATCGAGGGAGACATCGTCGACCTCGACGGGCGCGTGGTCGGCCGCCACGACGGTGTGTGGCGCTTCACGATCGGGCAGCGCCGCAACCTGGGCCTGGGCCACCACGAGCGTCGCTTCGTGATCGACATCGACGCGCCGCGCAATCGTGTCGTCATCGGCCCGCGCGAGGCGCTGGCGGCACGCTGGCTCGACATCGCCGACCCCACCTGGCTGACCGACGGGCCGCCGAGCGGCCAGGTGATCGTCCAGATTCGCGCCCACAGCGGGGCGGTGCCTGCGACCGTCGAGGACCTCGACGCCGCGCCGTCAGGCGGCCAGTCACGCGGCTCCGCGAGGGTCCGGGTCCACCTCGACGAGGCGGTCCACGGCCTGGCCGTCGGTCAGTCCGCGGTGGTCTACGACGCGATCGGGCAGGAGTGCCTGGGCGGCGGCCGCATCCGCGCCGCGCAACGCCCCGCCACAAACGTGGCAAGTCGCCACGAATGGGTCGTGGAGTCCCCATTCGTGCCAACTTGACCCGTTTGTGCACGGGCGGTCGCGCGGCGGGCGGGTCGGTGGGACGGATTACGCTGCTTGCCGGCCCGAACGTGACGGGAGCCCATGGACCGCGCCTCGGAACACGTGCAGGAACATGACCGGCTGTCGCAGCTGATCCGGCAGGCCAGGTACGGCTACTACGTCCTGGATGAGCTCCCGATGCCGGACGAGGAGTTCGACGCACTCGTGCGCGGGCTCGAGGCCCTGGAGCGCGACCACCCTGAGCTGGTCACGCCGCAGTCGCCCACGCAGCAGGTCGGCGCACCGCGAAGCCAGGCCTTCCCGGAGCACCGCCACCGCGAACAGATGCGCTCCCTGGACAACGCCTTCAGCCGCGAGGAGTTGGACGCGTGGGTGGACCGCGTGGCCAAGGGGTTGGCGGCTGCCGGCCTTGGCGACCAGCCCGTGCACTACGTCTGCGAGTTGAAGATCGACGGCGTCGCGATCGCGCTCACCTACCTCGAGGGAGTCCTGGCCGTCGCTGCGACCCGTGGCGACGGGACGACCGGCGAGGACGTCACGCCGCAGGTCTCCACGATCGGCGACGTGGTCTACCGGTTGGCCGGCGCCAACCCGCCGCAGATGGTCGAGGTCCGTGGCGAGATCTACTACCCGGTCGCCAAGTTCGAGCAGATGAACGAGGCGCGCATCGAGGCCGGCGAGCCGGCGTTCATGAACCCGCGCAACGCGGCGTCCGGGGCGCTGCGCCAGAAGGACCCGCGCAAGGTCGCCGAACGGCCATTGTCGCTGTGGGTCCACTCGGTAGGCCCGCACGAGGGCGTCGAGTTCGCCACGCAGTCGCAGTGGATGGCCTGGGTGGCAGCATCCGGACTCCCGGTGGCACCACAGACCGAGGTGGTTGGCAACACCGACGCCATCTGGGACTTCGTGGAGCGCTGGACCGCGGCCCGCCACACGACCAGCTACGAGATCGACGGTGTGGTCGTGAAGGTCGACTCGCTGGAGCAGCGGGCGGCGTTGGGCAGCACGGCTCGCGCGCCGCGTTGGGCGATCGCCTACAAGATGGCGCCGATCGAGCGCGAGACGTTGCTGCGCGACATCGAGGTCAACACGGGTCGGACCGGCAAGGTGACGCCGTTCGCGGTGCTCGAACCGGTGACCGTCAGCGGCGTCACGATCACGTACGCCACGCTGCACAACGAGTTCCAGGTGCACGCCAAGGACGTCCGCATTGGAGACACCGTCATGGTGCGCCGGGCCGGAGATGTCATCCCGGAGGTCGTCGGCCCGGTGCTGTCCAAGCGGCCGCCCGACGCGGTGCCCTGGTCGATGCCGGCCAACTGCACGTCGTGCGGCGAACCACTGGTGCGGCCCGAGGGCGAGGCACACCACCAGTGCGTCAACGTCGACTGCCCCAACCGGCTGCTGGAGTCGCTCACGCACCTGGCCGGACGCGGCGCCCTGGACATCGAGGGACTGGGGTACGAGACCGCGAAGGTCCTGTTGGAGTTCGGGCTGGTCGCGGACCTGGCCGACGTGTTCGCCCTTGCCGACCACCGCGACACGCTGCTGGGGCTGGAGCGGTTTGGCCAGAAGAAGGTCGAGAACCTGCTGGTCGGGATCGAGGCTGCCAAGCAGCAGCCGCTGGACCGGCTGCTGGTCGCGCTGAGCATCCGCCACCTCGGCCCGACCGTGGCCAAGTTGCTGGCTGCGAACTTCGGCTCCCTCGACGGCCTGATCGTCGCAACGCGCGAGGAGATGGCAGCCGTCGACGGGATCGGCCAGGTGATCGCCGATGCCGTTGCCTCGTTCTTCGCCAACGAACGCAACCGCGAACTTGTGGCCAAGTTCCGCAGCCTTGGAGTCGACCCCATCGCCGAGGTGGTGGATGTCGGCGATGCGCTGGCGCGGATGACGTTCGTCGTCACCGGCACCTTGCAGGGATGGTCGCGCGACCAGGCCAAGGCGGCGCTGGAGGCGCAGGGTGCCAAGGTCTCGGGCAGCGTCTCCAGCCGCACGACTGCCGTCGTGGCGGGGGAGATCCCGGGCTCGAAGCTGACCAGGGCCAACGACCTCGGCGTGCCCGTCCTGGACGAGGCGGGGTTCGGCGTGCTCCTCGAACAGGGTCCTGCCGCGGCCGGCCTGGAGCCAGCCGAGCCGGCCGGGTGACCCTGACCGCTCTGCGCTGGCGCTACCTGGTCCTGTCCGGTCTGCGCTGGCTGCCCGTGGGGATGTGGATCCCCGTGCTGGTGCTGGTGCCCTTGGGTCGCGGCCTGGACATCCTCGACGTCGGAGTCCTCTTTGCAGTGCACGGCATCACCGTTGCCGTGCTCGAGTTGCCCACTGGGGGGTGGGCGGACGCGATCGGGCGGCGGCCGGTCGCGCTGCTCGCTTCAGCGCTGAGCCTGATCGGCATGGTCGGCTGGGTCGTCGCCGACGGGATGGCAGGGTTCCTCGTGGCCGAGTTGGCGGTTGCCGTTGGTCGCGCCCTGGATTCCGGGCCAATGGACGCGTGGTTCATCGACGAGGCGAGGCTGGTTGACGACGGCCATGACCCTGAACCGGATCTGGCCAGGGTGAGCGTCGTCGTCAACGCCGCCCTGGCGACGGGTGCGCTGTTGGCCGGGCTGGTGGGCCTCACCCACGACGCGGCCTCGGTCGGCGCAGCTTCGTCGATCGGTGGCGCCCGCTGGGGACGATTGCTGGGCCAGGACCTCGTCGCGCTGGACGTGCCGCTGCTCACCGCCGTGCTGGCGGGAGCGCTGCATCTGACGGCCCTTTTCGTGCTGATGCGCGAGACTCCGAAAGGCCGTGGCCGGGCTGCAGGCGACCACGAGGCGACGGCACATCGCGTCGTGGCCGCCCAAGCGTCGGGCCGGATCGGCGTGGCTGGCCTGGCCACTGTGGCTGCGGTCCGGCGTGGTGTGGCCCTGGTCCGGGGCAGTCGCGCCCTGCAGGCGATCATCATTGCGGAGGCGTTGTGGGGCGTCTCCCTGGCGTCGGTGGAGCTGTTGTGGCAACCCCGACTGGCCGAGCTGGCGCCCGCTGCCGCTGCGCGCCCGCTGGTGCCTGCGTTGCTTGTCGCTGCGGGGTTCGGCGCCGGCGCTGCGGGCGCGGCGCTGGCCCCGGTCATCCGACGTGCCACCGCGACCACCGGTGGCGCGGCCGCCTTCAGCCGCGTGGGCCAGGCCATTGCACTGATCCTGCTGGCCGCAGTGACCGGCCCCCTCGGGCTGGCAGGTGCGTACGTCATGGTCTACGCCGGCAACGGCGCCTCGGGGCCGCCGCACCTGACCCTGCTGCACCGGCCGGTTGCAGCGGCGGAGCGCGCGACGGTGCTGTCCGTGCACTCCCTCGGTGGACAGGTGGGTGGAACGGTGGGCAGCCTGGGACTGGCCGCCGTGGCTGGCGCGTCCAGCATGTCCGTGGCGTGGCTGGTCGCGGCCGTCGTTCTGGCCGCGACGGCCGCCCTCTACCCCTACGCGGAGCGTCACGCCTGACGCATCCGGGAGCCTGGTCAGCCTTCGCGGGAGGGCTGCAGCATCGCGGGGTGCAGGCGGGCTGCGGGTCCGCGGCGATACAGCGTCGCTGGCCGACCCCCGCCGCTTCCCGGCGCGGCCTTGTCGCCGGTGGGTACGACGAAACCCGGTGAACCGATGACCTTGCGCCGGAAGTTCGCCGGGTCGAGCGCGACGCCCCACACCGCTTCGTAGACGCCACGCAGCTCGGCCAGGGTGAACGGCTCCTCGACGAACGCGGTCGCGAGCGGGCGGTACTCGAGCTTCCCCCGGGCGCGCTCGACGGCGTCGGGCACGATGCGGTCGTGGTCGAAGGCCAGCACCACCACGCCGGACGTCACGTCCGCCATGGCGACGTAGCGGGCCCCGCGCTCACCGTCACCCGGTGGGTGCGCGGGGGCGGGGGTCAAGGCGAGGTAGGCAACGGACACAGCGCGGGCGCGAGGGTCACGTTCGGGCTCGCCGTAGGTGCGCAGTTGCTCCACGTGCTCGGGGTCGCGCACGCCCGCGACGTCGCGCAGGAACCGGCTGGCGGCCTGGTCGAGGTTTTCGTCATCCAGGACGCGTCCGCCCGGCAACGCCAGGGCGCCCTGGTACCCGCGGGCGTCCGGCTCGACGAGCAGCAACTGCAGGACGCCGTCGCGGACCGTGAGCAGGGCGACGTCGACGGCCACCGCGAAGGTCGTCAGGCGCGCCATCCGTCCTCCGTGATCGGTCAGGGCCGGTCATGGTGGCACACTCGGCGCATGGCTGACATGACCCGGTTACGGCGCGGACTGCGCGGCAAGTGCCCCAACTGCGGGGAAGCGAGCATCCTCATGTCCATGGACGAGGTGGTCGACGCCTGCCCGGTCTGCGAGTACGTGTTCGTTCGCGAGTCGGGGTACTGGCTGGGGGCCATGATCTTCCTCATGGCGTTCGTGATCATCGGCTTCGCCGTCGTGTTCGCAATCGGGTTGGCCCTCACCTGGCCCGACCCGCCGTGGCTGACGCTGATGATCACGGGGGCCGTCGTCAACCTCGGCATCGTGTTCTTCGGCTACGGCAGGGCAAAGACTGCCTGGGCGGGGTTGGACCTTGCGTTCAACCCACCGTCGGAGGACGAGTTCAAGAGCACGCGTCGTCCGACGGCCGGCCGCGACTTCTGATGGGCCGACTGGTCGAGCGCGACGCGAGCGGGCACGCTTGGGTCGGTGCCACGACGGGGGGGACCGGTGGCCGCGCTCGGTGATGTGCTGCACGACCGCTGGGAACTTCGCGACGTCCTGGGGCGCGGTGGTGCGGCCACGGTGTTTCGTGCTCACGACCGCGTCCTGGGTCGCGACGTCGCCGCCAAGATCCTGATGGGCCACGGGGATCGCGATCTCGCCGAGCTTCGGGCCGAGGCACGCACCCTTGCCGCCATCGCCCATCCCAACGTCGTGGCGGTCCATGACATCATCGAGGTCGGCGGCGGTGCGTTCCTGGTCCTGGAGCTGGTCGACGGGGAAGACTTGGCAGCCCTCTTGGATCGTGAGGGCTCGCTGCCCGCGGACGTCGTCGCCCGCCTGATCGCGGATGCCGCGTCTGCCCTGGATGCGGCCCACGCGCGAGGCGTGGTCCACCGTGACATCAAACCGGCGAACCTGTTGATCGACACGGCAGGCAACGCCCGCGTCACTGACTTCGGCATCGCTCGGTTCAGCGACGACGACGCGACGACCGGTATGCACGTGCGCGGCTCCGTCGCCTACCTGGCACCCGAGCGTCTGCTGGGCAAGTCGGGTGGCCACGCTGTCGACGTCTATGCGTTGGCGGCGGTTGCGTTGGAGGCACTGACTGGTCAACCGCCGTTCCCCGCCACCACGCCGACGGTGGCCGCCGCTGCCCACATGGACCAAAGCCCGCCCGCTCCGACGTCGCGTCGGGCTGACCTGCCGGCAGCCGTTGACGGGGTCATCCTGCGCGGGCTGGAAAAGGACCCGGACGACCGCTGGGCCTCGGCGGGTGCCTTCGCGAGCGCCCTCCAGGCCTCCCTGGCGCCACGTCAACGACGGCAGCCGCTGTCCGTCGCCGCAGCTGGCATCGCACTGACGGCGGTCGCAGTGGCGCTGGTTGGCGCCGCACGGCTGGATGCGTCGCTCCGCGCCGGTGCCTTGGCCGACGCGCCGCCCGCAGGCGCTCCGCCAGCAGTCGTGGTCGACGATGCCGTCCTCGAAGTGCTGGCGCCCAGCGGACCGCGTCCGGCGGAGGGCGCCACGCCATCGCCCCAACCTTCGATGAGTGCGGCCGCCCCGTCGACGCCGCAACCGGCCGCCACGGCGACGCCTCCCACCGTCGACGACGCCATCGAGCGGTTCCGAGTGGACGTGGTGCGGGGCCAAGCCGACGGCCGTCTGACAGAACGGGCCATGGAGGAGCTCTTTGAGGAGGTCGATGGACTTGTCGAGGCCCTCGAGCGCGGACAGCAACGCCGCATCGAGCGTCGCGTCAAGGATCTGCGCGAGTCCCTGGAGCACTGGGTGCGTCGCGACGAACTGGCCTTCGAGCTCGCCAACGACCTCGACGTGCACGTCCAGGATCTGGAGGCCGCGCTGGCGCGGCAGTGATTCGCACGGGCCCCCGGGACCGGCCGGGTCAGCAGGGGTGGCGCCACGGGCTCACACGGTTCGCACGCGGCGGAGGGGGTCGGCGCGCCCACGGTTAGCCTCGCGCGACCCCAACCCAGGAGCCCCATCGTGGCGCTTTCCGAAGACGAGGTACGCCACGTCGGCATGCTCGCACGCATCGCGCTGACCGACGCGGAGGTGGCCGACCTGGCGCCCCAGCTGTCGAAGATCCTGCAGTACGCCGAGCAGGTCGGCGAGGTCGCCGACGCGGGCAACGTCGAGCCCACCGTGCACCCGTATCCGCTGCAGAACGTCTTCCGTGACGACGTCCCCGGCCAGCCGTTGGACCGCGAGGCGTTGCTGTCGCAGGGCCCCGACGTCGACGACCACCGGTTCGTGGTCCCCCAGATCGTGGCTGAGGAGGGCTGACATGTCCCAGCTCACTGCCCGCTCCGCCCATGACCTGCTGGCCGCCATGGCCGCAGGCGACGTGACCGCCGTCGAGGTCACGCAGGCACACCTCGATCGCATTGCGGCAGTCGACGGCGATGGCTCCGGCGACCGCGACGTCCATGCCTTCCTGCAGGTCACCGGCGAGGCCGCGCTGGCCAAGGCGGCCGACGTCGACGCCCGTCGGGCTGGGGGCGAGTCGGTTGGCGCGCTTGCCGGCGTGCCGATCGCCGTGAAGGACGTCGTGGTCACCGAGGGCATCCCGACGACCTGCGGATCGAAGATCCTGCAAGGTTGGGTACCGCCCTACGACGCCACGCTGGTTGCGCGCCTCAAGGCGGCCGACGCGATCATCGTGGGCAAGACCAACATGGACGAGTTCGCCATGGGGTCGTCCAACGAGAACTCGGCCTATGGCAACGTGCGCAACCCGTGGGACCTTGGCCGCGTACCCGGTGGCTCCTCGGGTGGCTCGGCGGCCGCCGTCGCTGCCGGCATGGCGCCGCTTGCCATTGGAACTGACACCGGCGGGTCGATCCGCCAGCCTGCCGCGCTCTGCGGGATCGTGGGCGGCAAGCCCACGTATGGCGCCGTTTCGCGCTACGGCCTGATCGCGTTTGCTTCCTCGCTGGACCAGGCCGGCCCGTTCGCGCGCACCGTCGCCGACGCTGCCCTGCTGCAGCGGGTCATTGCCGGCCACGATCCGTTGGACTCCACCTCGATCCCCGAGCCGTCGCGTGACCTGCTGGCAGGCATCGAGTCCGGGGTTGCCGGGATGCGCCTGGGTGTCGTGCGGGAGTTGCAGGGCGAGGGGTACGAACCCGGCGTGGAGGCCAGTTTCAACGCCGCACTCGACCGCTTCCGTGACCTGGGTGCAGAGATCATCGAGGTGTCCCTGCCCCACGCACCGTACGGGCTGCCGGCGTACTACCTGGTCGCGCCCAGCGAGTGCTCCTCGAACCTCGCCAAGTTCGACGGCGTCCGCTTCGGGCTTCGCGTGGATGCCGCCACGACCGAGGAGATGATGGCGGCCACTCGAGCAGCCGGCTTTGGCGCGGAGGTCAAGCGTCGCATCATGATCGGCACCCACGCGCTGTCCAGCGGCTATTACGACGCCTACTACGCGCAGGCATCCAGGGTCCGCACGCTGATCGCCGACGACTTCCGCGCAGCGTTTGGACAGGTCGATGCGCTGGTGTCGCCGACGTCACCGAGCGTGGCGTTCCCGCACGACTCCAAGACCGCGGACCCGATCGCGATGTACCTGAACGACGTCGCCACCGTGCCGGCGTCGTTGGCAGGCACGCCCGCGATCTCGATCCCGTGCGGGTTGGCCGTTGCGCCGGACGGCACGGACCCGCTGCCCGTCGGGCTGCAGATCATGGCCCCGCTGCACCGCGACGAGGTCATGTACAGGGTCGCCCGCGCGTTCGAGGCGTCCCTTGGCTTCGACCCGACCCCGGCTGGCGCGCACGCGCTCGCCATGGCCTGAGGAGGACGACGATGGCGTTCCAGATGCCTGATGGCTGGGAACTGGTCGTGGGCCTCGAGGTCCACGTCGAGCTCAACACGGCCACCAAGATGTTCTCCGCATCGCCGGTCGATTTTGCCGGTGAGCCCAACACGCGGGTCTTCCCGCTGGATGCCGGCCTGCCCGGCACGTTGCCGGTCATCAACGGTCGCGCCGTCGAGGCCGCAGCTCGCCTGGGTCTGGCGATCAACTGTGGGGTCGCCGAACGCTGCGTGATGCACCGCAAGAACTACTTCTATCCGGACCTGCCCAAGGGCTACCAGATCAGCCAGTACGACGTGCCGCTGTGCCACGACGGCTGGCTCGACCTGGATGTCGAGGACTACGACGACATCGTCCGGGTCCGCATCGAACGCCTCCACATGGAGGAGGACACCGGCAAGTCGACCCACGTCGGTGGTGCCGGTCGCCTGCACGGCGCCGATGCGTCCATGATCGACTACAACCGCGCCGGCATCCCGCTGCTGGAGATCGTGTCGCGCCCTGACATCCACGACCCGGCCGTCGCCATGGCGTACGTGCGCGAGGTGCAGGCCATCGTCAAGGCACTGGGTGTGTCCGATGCCAAGCTTGAGGAAGGATCGATGCGCTGCGACGCGAACGTGAGCGTCAACCGCGTCGGTGCGACCGAGTTCGGGACCCGGCGTGAGATCAAGAACGTCAACTCCATCCGCTCCGTCGGCCGCGCCATCGCGTACGAGGCCTTCGCCCAGATCGACGAGATCGAGGCCGGCGCGACGATCGTGCAGGAGACGCGCCACTGGGACGAGGCAAAGGGTGTCACCTCGACGTTGCGGCGCAAGGAAACGGTCGCCGACTACCGCTACTTCCCCGACCCCGACCTGGTAGCGATCGTGTCCGTGCCGGAGTGGGTCGATGGGCTGCGGGCCAGCCTGCCGGAGTTGCCGCGTGTGACGCGCGACCGGATCACGGCGATGGGCGTTGCCTCGCCGCAGGCCGTGTCCATGGTCGGCGGAGACGAGATGTTGGGATGGTTCGACGCCGGTGTCGCTGCCGGGGCCGACCCACGCACGCTGGCCAACTGGATCACCGGCGACGTCGTGGGCCAGTTGGGCCAGGCCGGGCTGACCGAGACCGAGTCGGGCCTCACTGGAGCACATCTGGCGGAGCTGGTGGGCATGGTCGACGGGGGCGCCCTGTCGACGAAGATGGCCAAGGACGTGCTGGTCGGTGTCATCGAGTCGCGTGGCGCCAAGTCACCGTCCGAGGTGGCGCAGGAACGCGGTCTGGAGCAGATGTCCGACACCGGAGCGCTGCAGGCAATCGTCGACGATGTCATTGCCCGCAACCCGGCGGTGGTCGAGAAGATCCGCGGCGGGGCCGACAAGGCGATCGGCGCGCTCGTCGGCCAGGTCATGGGTGCGACCAGGGGCCAGGCAAATCCGGGCATGGTCAATGACCTGCTGCGTGCCGCAATCGACGGCTGACCCGCGTCGGGTTTGACCGCGTCCTTGCATGACAACGTCCCCGCCGCGGCGGGGACGTTGTCATGGCAGTCGGATGGTCAGCCGCGGCGGCGAGCGCCGCCGTTGCCCGCGCGCTTGCCAGCGCCGCCGTTGCCCGTGCGGTGGCCAGCCCCGCTGCCCGTACGGCCGGCTGCCCCGCTGCCGGAGCCGTTCGTCGAACGGCCACCGGTGTTGCTGCCGGCGTTGCTGCCGCCGTTGCTGCCGGCGTTGCTGCCCGGGCGGAATGGCTTCCTGCGCGGCTCTGCGACGGCGACGGTGTCACCCTTGGAGCCCACACCACCACTACCGGTGCCGCCGGTGCGTGCGCGTGCCCGGTCGGCGTTGCGCGCCGGCTTGGGGCGGTGGGTGTGCGAGGGTGCCGACGGCGCCGGGATGTCCTCGTCGGTGGTCAGGTGGTCGAAGTCGACGTCATGCAGGCCATGGCCGAGGTTGTCCAGCTCGTCGCGGAGGTCGCGCTGCAGGATGTCGAAGTCCTTGCGCTGATCGTGGGGGACCAGCGTGACCACGACGCCCGTGGCGCCGGCGCGACCGGTGCGCCCCGAGCGGTGGACGTAGTCCTTGTCGGATCCGGGAAGGTCGTAGTGGACGACCACGCCGACGCCATCGACGTGGATGCCGCGTGCCGCGACGTCGGTTGCAACCAGCGTGCTGACATCGCCGCGGGCGAACTCCGCCAGCGCGCGCTCGCGCTGACCCTGCGACCGGTCGCCGTGGATGGCGGCGGTGGAGATGCCGTCGGCGGTCAACTGCTTGGCCAGGCGGTCGGCACCGCGCTTGGTGCGCGTGAACACGATCGCCGGTTCGACCCTCTGCAGGATCATGCGCGTCATGTCGCGCCGCTCCATGCGGTCCACGCCCCAGAACAGGTGGCGCACGTCGCCGCGCGCCCCCGCGGCAGTCTCGACCTCATGACGGACGGGGTTGCGCTGGTAGCGGCGGATGAGGACGTCCACGTCGCCGTCGAGCGTCGCCGAGAACAACAGGGTCTGGCGGTCGTCGGGGGTCTGGTCGAGGATGCGCTTGACCTCGGGCAGGAAGCCCATGTCGGCCATGCGGTCGGCCTCGTCGATGACGACGATGCGGCAGTCGGCCAGTGAGAACTCGCCCTGCTGGATCAGGTCGACCAGGCGGCCGGGGGTGCACACCGCGATGTCGACACCGCGGCGCAGGCGGTTGACGTCGCGACCCACGGAGGTGCCTCCGTAGAACGAGGCGGCCCAGCGCTTGCGCACCTGGGCGAGGGGCTTGATGGTCTCCATGACCTGGTTGGCCAGCTCACGCGTTGGCGTGAGGATCAGCGCGGTGGGGCGCCCGGGCTCGGCCTTGGACACGCGGATGGCGGTGGGGATGCTGAAGGCGAGGGTCTTGCCGGAGCCCGTTGGTGCGCGACCACAGAGGTCACGACCAGCCAGGGCGTTGGCGATCGTTGCGGTCTGGATCGGGAAGGGGCTGGTGACGCCGCTGCGCTGCAGCACCTGTTCGATGGCGAGGGGGACGCCGAGTTCGGCGAAGGTGGGGGTGGTCACGATGGGAGGACTTCCTGCCCGCAGCAGGCGGGCGCGGTGACCGCGGGGATCGGTTCCCAGCGGTTGGCACGAGGTCACACGCGAGCAACGGCAGTCGGCCGGTGCGAGTGAACGCGTGCGTGTCGAACACGCACGGCGTAGCGGGCACAGAGGGTTCCGTGGGCTCTTGCGAGCCAGTGCCACGATTGCGCCGCGGTGGAACGTGCGGCGGACGTGTTCCCGTGCCACGAGCGCGTTGCGCTCGGGCACGTTCGGAAAGCGTACGCCGCCGCTGGCTGCCTCCCCACGCTCCTCGCCAGGAAGCTGTGCCTGACCCCATCGCGCGCGATGATCCATCGATCGTCGGTGGCGCGGGCCGGGCGCAGTCTGGTTGGCTCTCGATCTGACGGGTCGTCAGATCGATGTGGGAGGCAAGCCATGGTGCTCGACATGTTCCGGCTGGATGGGCAGGTGGGGATCGTGACCGGGGCGGGCCGCGGCCTTGGGGCGGCGACCGCGGTCGGGCTGGCGGAAGCCGGCGCTGACGTCGTCATCTCCTCGCGCACGGCAAGCGATCTCGACATGGTGGCCAAGTCGATCGAGGCACACGGCCGCCGCGCCGTCGTCGTTGAGGCCGACCTCAACGACACCGCCAACCTTGGCGCGCTGGTCGCGGCAGCGCGCGACACCTTCGGTCGGCTGGACGTGGTCGTGAACAATGTCGGCGGGACGATGCCGTGCACGTTCATGGACACCACCGAGGAGATGTTCGAGGACGCGTTCCACTTCAACGTCTCCACCGCACTGGCCCTGACCAAGGCTGCGGTGCCGGTGATGCTGTCCGGCGCTGCTCCCGGCGGCAGCGTGGTCAACATCTCGTCGATGATGGGGCGCAGTGCCGGGCGCGGGTTCGTGGCGTACGGCACAGCCAAGGCGGGCCTGGCCCACTTCACACGGCTGGCCGCTGCCGACCTCGCGCCGCGCATCCGCGTCAACGGGATCTTCGTCGGGTCGATTGCCACCTCGGCGCTGGAGATCCTGGTCAACAACGACGAGGTCCGCGAGCAGATGGAGGGCGACACCCCGCTGGGTCGCATCGGCCATCCCGACGAGATCGCCGCCACCGTCCTCTACCTGGCAAGCCGAGCCGGCGGCTACGTCACCGGCAAGCTGCTGGAGGTCGACGGCGGGATCCAGGCTCCCAACTTCGCGTTCGACCTGCCTGACCTGTGAAGTTCGGGATCACGTTCGGGCAGCTGCACAACGCCGTGTGGGACGACGCGGCCGTGGCAGCCGACGAACTGGGCTTCGAGTCGGTCTGGATGCCGGAGCACCTGGTGCTGCCGACGCGCATGCAGGGTGAGCTCAAGCCGGGCGAGAAACACCCACCCATCGCGCCGACCGTTCCTGTGCTGGACGCCTGCGCCTACCTCAGCTACCTCGCTGCCAAGACCTCCCGGGTCCGCCTGGGCACGTTCGTCTACCTGCTTGGGATCCGGCATCCGTTCGTCGGCGCCCGGGCGTTCGCGACGCTGGATGTCGTGTCCGCAGGTCGCGCCGAGGTTGGCGTGGGCGTCGGCTGGCTGCGCACGGAGTGGGAGGCGGCGGGCCTGGACCCGCGCACGCGCGGGGCTCGGCTGGACGAGGCGATCGACGTCACCCGGCGGCTGTGGCTGGAGCCGACGATCGCCCACGCAGGACGCTTCTGGTCCTTCGAGGAAGTTGCGTTCGAGCCCAAGCCCGTCCAACGACCCGCGCCACCGATCGTCGTCGGTGGCGAGTCGGACGCGGCCCTGCGGCGCGCTGCGCTGCGTGGCGATGGCTGGATCGGGATGGATCACACCCCGAGCAGCGCCGCCGCCCGCGTCGCGCGTCTGCGCGAGCTGCGTCGCGACGCTGGGCGCGCGGACGTCCCCTTCAAGGTCACCGTGCTTGGCACCCCGACCATGCCGGCGGACGTCGCCGCGTTCGCGTCCGCGGGCGTCGACCGCCTGATCGTGGTGCCGTGGACCTCGTCCCGGCACGCGATCGAGGGCATGCGCCGGTTCGCCGGCCAGTTCATCGACGCCAGCGACACAGGCGACACCAGCGACACGAGGCTGACCGATGGCGATTGACCTGCAGGCACTGCTGGACCCCGCACACACCGCCGTGGTCACGTCGGAGATCCAGAACGGCATCCTCGGGCCGCAGGCGATCTTCCCGGCGCTTGCCGAGCAGGCACGTGCCCAGCGGTTGGTCGACCACATCGTGGAGCTGGTCAACGGTGCACGCGCCGCGGGCGTTGTGGTCATCCACGGGCTGGCTCATCGGCGCGCCGACGGCCTGGGTGACAACACCAACGCCCGGTTGTTCGCGGCTGCCGCCAAGTCCGGCTTTGCGATGGAGCCCGGGTCCGAGCTGGCCGACGTCGTGAGCGAGGTGGGTGTGCGCGACGGCGAGCTGGCCCTGGGGCGGCTGCACGGCCTCAACCCGTACGCGGGCACGGACCTCGATCCGCTGCTTCGCAACCTCGGCATCACGACCGTCGTCGTCGTGGGCGTGTCCGTGAACGTCGCGGTGACCAACCTGGTCATGGACCTGGTCAACGGCGGGTACCAGGTGGTCCTCCCACGCGACGCCGTTGCCGGGATCCCGGCGGACTACGCCGACAGCCTGATCGACAACACGCTCAGCCTGCTGGCGACGGTGACCACCGTCGCCGACGTCGTCGGCCACTGGCGGGCTGGCGGCTGAACGCGCAGGTCGGCTGCATCACGGGCCAGCAACGGACTGCGCAACCTCGCCCTGACGGACCGTCAGATCACCTACCCTTGCCCGCATGAGAGACCTTCAGGACCATCGCATGGACGACGAGTCGGTTCGCGCCGCTGACGGCCGAGTGCCCGGGCAGCGTGGTCGCCAGACCCGTGAGCGCCTGCTCGAAGCAACCGAACAGCTGCTCGCAAGCGCGTCGTTTCGCGACCTGAAGGTCGTGGACATCGCGCGTGAGGTGGGCAGCTCACCGGCGACCTTCTACCAGTACTTCCCTGACGTCGAGGCGGCCGTCCTCCAGGTTGCCCAGGCCACCGCCGACGATGCCAACGGCCTGACCGCACCGTTTGATGGGGTCTCGTGGAAGGGCCGTACGGCGGTCGACGCCGCCTACGCCGTCGTCGATGCGTTCCTTGACCTGTGGCGTCGCCACGGCGCGGTCATGCGTGTCGTCGACCTGAAGATCACCGAGGGAGACGCCCAGTTCAGGCGGATCCGCAACGAGATCCTCGGACCGCCGGCACGCCTGCTGCGCAAGGCCATCGCCGAGTCCAAGGCTGACGGTCGCCACCCGGAGAGCGTCGACCCGCACGCGCAGGCCGGTGTGCTGGTCGCGATGCTGGCCCACGTCGCCGAGCACCGCCAGGGCGACGAGGGCTGGGGGATCGACGAGGACGCAGCCCGCGCCGCCATGGCCCGGATGGTGGTCTGGTCGGTGACCGGGCGCCGCCCGACCGGCGACTGATTCGTACATGCCGACGCTGCTGGGGGGCATCGTCGCGGACGCGGCGCGCCGCTTTGGCAGCCGGCCCGCGATCGTGGCGCCGGCGCGGTGGAGCCTGACCTACGCCGAGCTCGAGCGCGCGGCGTGGCGCGCCGCCGCCGCCCTGTGGTCGCGCGGGGTCCGGCCGGGGAGCCTGGTTGGCCTCGCCCTGCCATCCAGTCCCGACTACCTCGCTGCGTACCTCGGTGCCGCGACGATGGGCGCCGCCACGGTCGGCGTGAACCCGCGACTGGGTCCGCCCGCCCGCCACGCGGCCCTCACGGGCCTGGACCTCTCGTTGCTGGTGGGCACGGAGGACCTCCTGGACGGGCTGGGCGACCTCGACGTCGCGACTGTGGCCGTTCGCTGTGGCGCGGCGCCGGCTGGGGTCCTGCGTGGGCTTGGTGACGAATCCGTGGCCTTCCCGGACGACCTCGACGCACGGTGGTCGTCGCTGGGTCGGTCGGCGGCCCGGTCCGTGGCCGTCGTGCTCACGTCCGGCACGACCGGCACGCCCAAGGCCGCCACGTTCACCGAGCACCAGCTCGAGGCCATTGCCGCCATCGACACGGGCGGCCGCACCGACGACGGTGGTCCGATGCTGGTGTCGACCGAGTTGGTCCACGTTGGCGTGATGACCAAGCTGGCCTGGTACCTGCGGACCGGCGCGACCCTGCACCTGCTGGAGCGTTGGCGGGCGGGCGCAGCACTCGAGGTGATCGAACGTGAGCGCATCGGCGTGGTTGGTGCGATCTCGTCGCAGGTCGCGCTGCTGCTGCGCGAGCCTGACCTGGCCGCGCGTGATCTTGGCTGCGTCCGGGCGTTGGTGGTCGGTGGCGGGCCGTCGGCCCCCGACCTGGTCAGCGAGGCGAGGCGCCGATTCGGCGCGCCCTACTCGATCCGTTGGTCGTCCACGGAGTCCGGGGGCGTGGGGACGGCGACCGCCTTCGACGCTGCTGACGAGGAGGCCCTGCACACGGTTGGCCGGCCGCGGGCCGGTGTGGCCGTGGAGGTCCGTGCACCCGACGGTCGCACGGTGACCGCGCCGGGCGAGCCGGGGGAGTTGTGGCTGCGCTCGCCGGCGGTCATGGCCGGCTACTGGGGCGACCGGGCAGCCACGGCGGAGGTGCTGGTCGGCGGATGGTTGCGCACCAACGACCTCGGCCTCACCGACGATCGCGGGTGCGTGCGCGTCCTGGGGCGAGCCGACGACGTGATCGTCCGTGGCGGTTACAACGTCCACCCGGAGGTGGTGGAGGCCGCGTTGCGCGGCCACCCCAGCGTCGCGGACGTGGCGGTGGTCGGCATGCCCGACGATGTCATGGGCGAGGTGGTGGTGGCTGCGATCGTGCCCCGCCACCCGTCAGCGCCACCGGACGCGGCCAGCGTGCGTGCCCAGGCTGCGCGATCCTTGGCCCACCATGAAGTTCCGTCGCGCGTCGTGTTCGTCGACGCCCTCCCGCTGACCCCGATGGGCAAGCTCGACCGCCGCGCGACCCGAGCCCTGGTTCTTGGCTGAGGACCGCTGGAACTGTGCAGCATGGGCACGGGCCACGCGCTCAGCGAACACGGCCGTTCTGACGGGTCGTCAGATTTGACGCTCTTGGGGTGAGGATCGTATGGTTTTGCCATTGCAACCACTCGTTTGAGATTGCAAACAACCTTCGGTCATCTCACCCATGGAGCACGTCGCATGAAGTTGGACCTCTTCTACGAAATCGACGTCCCACGGCCATGGCCCGGCGAGTTCCCGCACGGTCAGAAGGCAGCCGAGCAGCAGTCCTACAAGGAGGCACTCGAGCAGATCGTCCTCGGTGACAAGTTGGGCTTCAACACGGTCTGGTGCGTGGAGCACCACTTCCGCGAGGGCCGTTCGCACATGCCCACGCCAGAGGCGGTGCATGGCGCGCTGAGCCAGATCACCGAGAACATCAGGCTCGGTTTCGGCGTCACGCTGGCGCCGTTCAACTTCACCCACCCGGCCCGCATCGCAGAGAAGGTCGCCACGGTCGACGTGCTCTCGGGTGGCCGCGTGGAGTGGGGCCTGGGTCGCTCGACGCCGATGGAGCAGCTCGCCTTCGGTGTGGACGCCGACACGTCCAAGGCCCAGTTGGTCGAGGCCGCGCACATCGTGTCCGAGATGTGGA
>Ga0326597_10003814_pt1 | contig 21471 bp, 18 predicted proteins | sample RVTome_12_FD_203789 | JGI IMG/M metagenome (GOLD analysis project Ga0326597, IMG submission 203789) | Soil microbial communities from uranium-contaminated site in the Upper Colorado River Basin, Wyoming, United States - RVT100D185 | ecosystem: Environmental > Terrestrial > Soil > Contaminated >...
ACTGCCGACTTTGAACCGAATTACACAGGAGACCACCGGGGCGGTATGTTTTTCCACCATCAAAAGCTTGAGGCCGTTTTTTAGAGTGTGCTCCCGGACATCTAATTTGAATTCCCCTGCCGCAATAAAAGAAGAAAATATGAGGAGAAAACTTAGCCCTACCCAAACTCCCAAACTCTTTTTCACCGCAACCTCCTTGAATTTAAATTTTTGGTGGTTGATTATAATGACTTTTTGAGAAATTGTCAATGAATTTTAAAAAAAATTTAACAAAAATTTAGGACTTGACTTTTGCTTTTGAAAAACTATTTTTCTGAAAACCGACTATGATTTCAGTCCAGGATAAAGTGGTCATCATCACCGGCGCCAGCCGGGGAATCGGCAAAGCCACGGCTCTGCTTTTCGGTGAAAAGGGGGCTAAAGTTGTCATAGCCGCCAGAAGCCAGACTGATTTGGAGAAAACCGCAGATGAAATCAAGAAGAAAAATAAGAATGCCGAAGTTTTGATTGTCCCGGCTGATGTTACCAAAGAGGTTGATATAAAGAATCTGGTAAAAACCGCACTCCATAAATTCGCCCGTATCGATATTCTGGTCAACAACGCCGGAATCGGTATAAATAAGCCGGTGGCTGAATTTACCACCCCGGATTGGGACCTGACTCTGGATACAAATTTAAAGGGTCCCTTTTTAATTTCGAGGGAAGTTTTGCCGATAATGATAAAACAGAGGGGCGGGCAGATTATCAACATCTCCTCCGGAGCCGGGAAAAACCCTATTAAAAATTATGCGGCTTACTGCGCTTCCAAATTCGGCCTGATTGGATTTTCCGAATCGCTGGCTCTGGAAGTGAGAAATTATAATATTAAGGTGTCGGTGTTGCTACCGGGAACGACGGCCACTCATTTCGGGAATAAAGAAAGAGAATATGTGGGACTTAGACCGAAAAATGCCTTATTGCCCAAGGAGGTGGCTGAAGCGATTTTGACTCTGGCAACTCAGGAGCCGCAGGCCTGGACTTCTGAAATGAATTTAAGACCGTTAATTATTGAACCATAAAAATGGTTCGATAGTCAATAATGGTCAACAATAATATCATTATTGACTATTGTTGACCATTAACTCACCATATAAAGGGGAGGTGCAGTATGTTTAAAAAAATAGCCGGGCTTTTGGCTTTAGTTTTATTAGCCACAAGCTCTAGTTGGGCTCAAGAGGATACTACCGCGGTAGTGTCTGTAAATATCGACCAGATTTTATTCGGGACCGGAATCGAGAGCCGGGAAGCCATCGGTGTGGATACGGTTTTTACCCCGGAGGTAGGAAATGTGTACTGCTGGGTTCTGGCAACCGGTGCCGAAGGGGAAACCCAGATTTCTTTTGTGTGGTATCAGGGGGATGAACAGGTGGCGGAAGTGAACGTGCCAGTCCGTTCAGCTCGTTGGAGATGCTGGACTTCTAAAACCATTATGCCGGATGCGACCGGGACCTGGAAGGTAGAAATTAAGGATGAAGCCGGTAAAGTTTTGGAATCGGCCAGTTTTCAGGTAAAATAATTCAGGGCAGGAAATTTTTAACAATGGTTCGATAGTCAATAATGGTCAACAATAATATCATTATTGACTATTGTTGACCATAAACTCACCATAAAAAGGAGAGAAAATTGAGATGGAGATCAATAGCTAGGATGGCTCTTTTTACTCTGGCGCTAAGTTCGATTGCTTTTGCCAAACAGGATTTGGAGAGCAAAGTTAAAGCAGTCCAGAAATATTTAAAGGAAAATAAAATTTCCGGCTGGCTGTTATACGATTTTCACGGCAATAATCCGGTAGCCACTGAATTTGTCCAGCCCAAAGGGATGCAGACCAGAAGGTGGTATTATTTTATCCCTCAATCCGGCTCGGCTTGGGGATTGGTGCATAGAATCGAACAAGCTAATTTCAGAGGTTTATACGGAAAATTTGAAGTTTACTCCTCCTGGGATGAGCAGAAAAGAAAATTGAAAGATATTTTGGCCGGACACAAGGAGCTAGCCATGGAATACTCTCCCTTAAACGCGATTCCTTATGTTTCCAGAGTCGATGCCGGCACGATTGAACTGCTCAGGTCTTTTGGGATAAAGGTTATCTCCTCGGCTGATCTGGTGCAGTATTTCCAGGCCCGCTGGGATAAAGAAGCTTACCTCACTCACAAAGAGGCGGTCAAAGCTTTGATGGAGATTAAAGATAAGGCCTTCAATTTGGTCCGGGATAAAATCAAAAAAAATCAGAAAATTACAGAGTATGATTTACAGCAATTCATCTGGAATCAGTATAAACAATATCAGATGATATCTGATTATTTTCCAATTTGCGCTGTGAACGAAAACGCCGGTAATCCGCATTACGAGCCGACCAAAGACAATCACCAAGAAATAAAGAAGGGGGATTTTTTATTAATAGATATATGGGCTAAGAAAGAAAAGGAGGGTTCAATCTATGGAGATATTACCTGGACTGCTTATGTGGGGGATAAAGTGCCTGAAAAGTTTGTGATGATTTTCAATATTGTCAAAGAAGCCCGGGACGCGGCCGTTAAATTTCTGAAAGATAACTGGAAAAAGAAAACTATTTACGGCTGGCAGGTGGATGATGTATCCCGTAATGTAATTAAAAAAGCCGGCTATGCCGATTTTTTCACGCACCGGACCGGGCATTCGATTGCTACTGAAGTTCACGGCAACGGTGTCAACATTGATAATTTTGAAACCAAAGATGAGAGAAAAATTATTCCGGGGGTGGGATTTTCGATTGAGCCGGGTATTTATCTGAAAAATTTCGGGGTCCGCTCGGAAATTGATGTCTATGCCGGAGAGGATAGCATCAAAGTTACCTCTCTTCCTCTGCAAACTGAAATTATTCCGCTTCTAAAATAGATGAAAATATCTCCATCCAGAGTAAAAACCCAGCTTAAGAAATTTAAATATACCCCTTTTGCCCAGAATCTGGGGATGAAGATTGTAAAATTAAAGCCGGGGTATGCGGAGCTTTCTTTGGCTTATCAGAAGCGACTCTGTCAACCCTATGGTTTTATGCATGGAGGAGTGATTGCGGCTCTGGCGGATACGGCCGCGGCTACTTCTATTCACACTCTATTAAAACCGGAGGATAAAATGGTGAGTATTGAATTAAAAATCAATTATCTGGCTCCGGTGACTAAGGGGAAGATTTTGGCGGGGTCGAAAGTTATTCACCTGGGAAGAAAGACCGCTGTGACGGATGTGGATATTAAGGATTCACAAGGGAAGCTGTGCGCTAAGTCAATTGTGACTTATATGCTTTTTCCAGGTGGGAAATTACAATAATTTTTTGAAGGTTCCGTCAGGAGCTACTCCTGACGGCTACTACTGACCCCACCCTAACCCTCCCCTACAAGGGGAGGGAATTTCCCCCCTCTCCTGTAGGAGAGGGCCGGGGTGAGGTCGGAATCACGGTTTCGTCATCTCAATTTTCCCCAACCCCTCCAAATCCTTTCTGGTCTCCTTGGGATTGGTCACCACCACCAACACCACATCCTGATAATCAAAATATTTATTCGCCACCCTTTTAATATCATCCAGCGTAACCGCATCGATTTTCTGCATATAGGTTTCCACAAACTTGGGGTCCAAACCATAAAATTCAATATTGGTAATCTGACCCGCCAATGCCTCCGGTGTTTCCAGCCGCATAGGGAACAATCCCTTCAAATAATTTTTGGCTCCTTCCAGCTCCTCTTTGGTCACCCCTTTTTCCCGGAATTTTTTAACCTCTGCCAAAGCCACATCAATGGTCTTGCGGGTGGTTATATTCTTGGTGAAAGTAGAAATCAGATAAGCCCCGGTCTCCTTGAACATATTGAAGCGGGATGAAACTCCGTAGGTCAAACCCTGATTGACTCTGATTTCATTCACCAGCCGGGAGGAAAATCCTCCGCCTAAAATAGTGTTGGCAACTGTCAAAGGAAAATAATCCGGATTATTCCTTGGCACGGAAACATTGCCAATTCTAATTTGAGTTTGAGAGACATCCGGTTTTTCCACAATCAGAAGTTTGCGACCTTTAAACTTAGGTGGAGCCGGGATTTTGGCCAAAGTAGTGCTGGATTTCTGCCAACCGGCCAAAGTTTTTTCAACTTTGGCTTTTACGGTCTGTGAGCTGAAATCTCCCACCAAAGTCAGAATAGAAAACTGGGGCACAAAATATTTTTTATAAAAATTTACCACATCTTCACGGGTGATGTTTTTCACCGAAGCTTCGGTTCCATCCACCGGATGAGAATAGGGATGTTTCTCGAACAGAAAGCGGTAAAAGGCCTCGGAAGCGATGGCAGAGGGGTCATCTTTCTCTTCCTGCAGTCCGGCCAAGGTCAGCTCTTTTTCCCGTTCAAACTCTTCCTGGGAAAAAGCCGGATTGAGCAGAATATCCGCAAGCAGACTCAACCCCAAATCTAAATCTTTGCTCAAAAATTCCCCTCCGATATAGGCATAATCTAAATCAGCCCCGCTGGACAGTGTCCCACCCACAAATTCAATCTCCTCTGAAATCTGCTCAAAGCTTTTGGTTTTGGTTCCTTTGCGAACCAAAGTGGCTGTCAGATTGGCCAACCCTTCTTTTCCCACCGGGTCGTAGACTGAGCCGGCTTTGAGCACCAATCTGAAATTTACCAGGGGAAGTTTCTTGTTCTCCATCACCAATAAAGTCAAATCATTCCCTAAGGTGAACTTCTGATAAGGGGGAAGTTGGATTTCTGCGGCTGATAGTAAGTTAGAAAAACCTGCCAATATTAAGAGGGCGATGACGGTAAGCTTAAAGTATTTCATAACGCAATCTCCTTATAGTTTGAAGTCCGCTTTTATATTCCGGGTTTTTCCGGTACCAATGTGGCCACAGTCCGATTTCTTTCGGTAAAATATTTTTGGGCTACTCGTTTTAAATCATCGACAGTGACGGCCTTGTATTTGTCAATCACTTTGGTCAACATACTGTAATCCCCCAGCAAAGTCTGATAAGTCCCAATCAGATTGGCTCGGCCGTTGTTGGTCTTCATGGATTTTATAAGGTTGGCTTCCATAATATTTTTGGCTTTTTGCAGTTCTTTTTCAGTCACACCAACGTTTTTGACCTTCTCTATTTCATCGTACAAAACTTTTTCCGCCTTTTCTGTGGTGAAATTCGGTTTCATTCCCACATAGATATAAAATAAGCCCGGGTCAATGGTCCAGAAGTAAAAAGACCAGACGTTGGTGGCCATCTGTTTGTCATAGACCAATGATTTATACAAGCGGGACGATTCTCCTTCGGTCAAAAGAATCTGAAGGACATCTAAAGCGTAAATATCTGCATCCTGCACATCCGGGACATGGAAGCCGGTCATAAAGGCGGGCAATTGGGCTTCTTTGCGAAACCAAACTCTTCTTTCCCCTTTCTGCTCCGGTTCGTTTTTCACCACTTTGGGTATGGGGGGTCCGGGTTTCAGATGCCCGTAATATTTTTCAATCAGCTTGACGGCTTGAGCCGGGTTGACATCTCCCACAATTATGATAGTGGCATTGTTGACCGTATAATAGGTCTTGAAATAGTTGACACAATCTTCCCTTGTAATCGCATTCAGATCAGCCATCCAGCCCACCACCGGCCAGCCGTAAGGATGGGCCTGGAAAGCAGCGGCGGTCAGCTCTTCTTCTAATTTTCCCTCGTTGGAGTCGTCGGTCCGGAAGCGTCTTTCTTCTTTGACCACTTCTCTTTCGGAGGAGAGATTCTCGTCATTCAAAAGCAGATGTTCCAGCCGGTCAGCGTCTAAATCTACAATCAGTTCTAATTTATCTGACGGAAAATCTTCGAAGTAAGCGGTGAAATCGTTGGTGGTATAGGCGTTGGAGAGCCCTCCGTTGGATTCTAAAATCCGGTCGAATTCTTTCGGACCGTATCTTTTGGCGCCGTTGAACATCATATGCTCGAACAAATGTGAAATTCCGGTGATGCCCGGTCTTTCATTGCGAGAACCGACTTTGAAGAAAGTAAAATAAGTGCAAATCGGCAGGGTGTGGTCCTCCAATATCAGAATTTTCAGTCCGTTGGGAAGCTGGTGGGATTTTATGTCTAATTCTAAGGCGAAAACTAAACTGGTGAAAAATAAAACTGAAATTACGATTGCGATTGCTATAAAACGTTTCATTTGATTAACCCTCCTGTTAAAATTTTCTTTGAGCTAAAACTACTCTGTCAATTCCAGCTAAATCTTTTTTGACCTGGATATTTTCAAAAATTCCTTCTTTTTTCAGCAGCTTCACCACTTTTAGGGCTTGCCCTAATCCAACCTCTAATGCTATTAGACCCCCTGATTTTAAAAAAGGTTTCGCTTCTTTTATTATTTTGTGAAGATAAAATAATCCATTTTGGAGAGAAAGTAAAGCGACTTTGGGTTCGAATTTTTTTATCTCCTGCGGTAATTTTTGGAAATCAGTTTTTTTGACGTAGGGGGGATTGGATACGATAGCGTCGATTTTTCCCTTCAGTTTTTTATCCATTTTTTTAAAATTATGGCTGTGTAAAAACTTGATTCTGGAAGAAACATCATTTAGCACTGCATTTTGTTCGGCTATTTTTAAAGCAGATTTTGAAATATCTAACGCATAGACGAAGCAATTTAAATTTTTTGCCAAGGCAATGGCGATATTTCCGGAGCCGGTTCCCCAGTCAACTATTTGTAATTTTCCACTGCTATCTTTGAAAAAATCTATCACATTCTCCACTACAATCTCTGTTTCAGGCCGAGGGATTAAAACATTTTTGTCAACTTTCAATTTCAAACCGTAAAATTCGGTTTCTCCTAAGATGTATTGTAGCGGTTTTCCTTTGATTCTTTCCTGAATCAATCCTTTTAATTTCTTGTCTTGGGCTTGTGTTAGAGTCTCGTTTCCGTTGAGATACAATCCTACTTTGGATTTTTTTACAACATAGCTTAGCAGAAGTTCGGCGTTCACTTCCGGTGAGCTGACTTTATGTTTTTTTAAAACCCTTTTGGCTTCCTGGAGGAATTGGAGATAAGTTTGATTCATTTTCGGATGGGTAAACTCTGCAGATATTTTTTTACTTTTTCTAACGCTTTCGAACGGTGGCTGATTTGATTTTTTTGCTTCAAGGAAAGCTGGGCGAAAGTTTTCTTCAACCTGGGAATATAAAATACCGGGTCATATCCGAAACCGGATTTTCCTTTTCTTTCTGTGGCTATATAACCGGAAATTTTTCCTTCCAATAATTTTACTTTCTTTTCACTTAGCTTTAAAGCCATTACGCATCTGAAGCGAGCTTTTCTCTGTCTAGAAGGCACATCTTGCAGAAGTTTTAACAACTTTAGATTATTATCTAAATAAGTGGCTTTCTCACCCGCAAATCTGGAAGACCTGACTCCCGGTTTTCCCTTTATATAATCTACCTCTAAACCGGAATCATCGGCTAAAACAGGGAGTTTGGTCAATCTGTAAATCTGTCGTGCTTTCTGCTGTGCGTTTTCTTCTAAAGTTTTACCTGTTTCCTTGAGCGTAAGGTTTCTCTTGAACATGTCTACTGTTAAAATCTGGATTTTCAGACCGGAGAGAAAATTTTTAATTTCTCGGACTTTGTCTTTATTCTGGGTGGCTAAAACTAATTTCATCAATTGATAGTCAATAATACTCAAGAATAGTAGTATTATTGACTATTCTTGAGTATGGTGAGCGCAGTCGAAGCATACTTGTTGATATCAATCTTCTCAACCGAATTTATGTCTTGCTGGATAAATCTTCGGGCTAACTTGCTGAATTTTTCCGGCTGGTCGCTCACGTAAAATTTGGGATGGGGTTGGTGATTGTTATTCAAAAGATTTCTTGTTTCCAGCACTTTTTTGGCCTCCAGGGCAATGGCTTCGGCGGAATCCACTAATTTCACTTTATTTTTGACCACTTTCTGAATCACTTTTTTCAAAAGCGGATAATGGGTGCAGCCCAAAATAATGGTGTCCACTTTGGCTTTAATCAAGGGCTTCAGATAATCTTCGGCAATCAGATAAGTGGCTCTTTTGTTGATATATCCTTCTTCAGCCAGAGAGACAAATAAAGGACAGGGATAGGAGAAAACTTTTACGCTCGGGTCAATTTGTTTGAGTGCTTCCGCATAAGAATTGGAGGCGATGGTTCCCTCGGTTCCGATTACACCGATGCGCTTATTTTTGGTAGTGGCCAGCGCTTTTTTGACCCCCGGTTCAATCACTCCCAGAATCGGCAGAGGATATTTCTGCTTCAAAAAACTCAAGGCCTGGGCGGATGCGGTGTTGCAAGCCACCACGATTATTTTGACATCCTGCTCTAACAAAAATTTTACGGCCTGCTCGGAAAATCCCTGAATCACCTCTTTAGAACGAGTTCCGTAGGGAAACCTGCCGGTATCTCCGAAATATACCACTTCCTCCCGCGGAAGCTTTCTGAAAATCTCCTTGACCACCGTCAACCCTCCCACACCGGAATCAAAAACCCCGATTTTCTGGGCCGGTGAGTTCATTTGGCTAGGGCCTCATATTTTTCTTTGAAGTTGAGGATACTGCTCAAAACCCCTTCGGCAATTTTTTGTTTGAAGGCAGAAGATTTCAGAAGTTTCTCTTCGCTTTTATTGGAGATGAAAGCCGTCTCCACCAAAACCGCCGGCATATAGGCCTTGTTCAGCACAAAAAAACCGGCCTGGTCCACTCCCCGATTGACAATGGGAAGTTTTCTTCCCATGTTTTCCTGAATCATATAAGCCAGGTCGCTGGATTCTTTCAAAAACTGATTCTGCACCAAATCTAAGAGAATAAAATCCAGATCCGACAGCTCTTCCGGATTTTCCTGCTCAAACCTCAAAGAGGAGTTTTCAAAACTGGCTAAAGCCCGGGCTTCATCATTTTTGGCCTGAGCCAGAAAATAAGTTTCGGACCCCGAAATATTTCTTTTCCGTGACGAATTAGCATGGATGGAAATGAATAAATCGGCGCCGTTGCTGTTGGCTATCTGGGTCCGGTCGGCCAGAGGAATGAAGGTATCGTCTGTGCGGGTCAGAATCACTTTGAAGCCCTCTTTGACCAGGAGCTTCTCCAATCTCAAAGCAATATCCAAAACCACATCTTTTTCAGCCAGACCGGTGGGGCCGATGGCACCGTAATCCTGGCCTCCGTGACCGGCGTCGATTACAATCACATCCACCAGGTTGTCAAAATTTTTGGGTGAATTTTTGGGATTACCGTTGGAGTTGGAATTGTGGTTGGAGGTGCTGATGGAGATTTGCAATCTCAAGGGGTCGGTCAGCACTTCATCCCGGTAGTTGACGAAGGTTTGGTTTAATCGGAAAGAGAGCTGGGTTGAGATTTCCAGCGGATAAAATTTTATTTCGGTCACCGGAGAGTTGTTCTGAACCGGGAAATCCACCTCATTGACTTTGGCGGAGAAGAAATTGATATTTATCCAGCGGTTTTCGGAAGTGTAAATCTCGTACTGCAAGTTCTCTGTCAAGAAAATCTCCAGAACCACTCCGTTGGATTTTTCACTGGCTTGATAGCCCAGAATATTTAGTTCCTTTCTTTCAAATCGTAAGCTCATCTGCCCTTCATCCCAGAAAACTTTTTGGGTGCAGATTAGCTCCAGCACCGGGACCAGAGTGACCAGCGCCACATAAAAATCTCCGTTTTTGAACTGGACCGGATAGGTAAGATTATAGGGAGTCTGGTCGATTTCGATAAAAGGGGAAAATAAGGAGAGCTTGGCGGAATGGTTTTCGATTTTCACCACCGCTTTTTTGGTGAGGGGGTTGAAATAAATTTCGGAGCCGAAAATTTTGGCTAAATCAGAAACTGAAATGTGTAAAATCCCCTCGATTCTTTCGGCTTCGATGCTGAAGACCTGGCCGTCTTTTTCCACCTGAACCGGTTCGGTATTACCCAAACCAACTAAGGCAAACAGACAAATTAAAATGGCTATTTTTTTGAGCATATTTTTAGTTTCTCTTCTTCATTTGTCGGGATATTTCTCTTTTTACTTCTTTCTCTTTTATGCTTTTACGTTTGTCATACAGCTTTTTACCTTTGACCAGGGCTAACTCTACTTTGGCCACCCCGTCCTTGAAATAAATTTTCAAGGGGACTAAAGTCAGTCCCTTTTCCTGCACTTTCCCTATTAAACGAAAAATCTCCCGCTTATGTAATAATAATTTACGTATTCTTTCCGGCTCTACGTTGTAGCGGTTTCCTTTTTCATAGGGGCTGATGTGCATTTTGTTGAGCCACAGCTCCCCTGCTTTGATGCTGGCGTAAGAATCTTTCAGGTTCACTGTCCCCTCTCGCAAAGATTTTACCTCTGTCCCTTTTAACACTAAGCCGGCTTCGTATGTCTCTAAAACGAAATAATCATGCAACGCTTTGCGATTGGTGGCGATTACTTTTATTTTATCGTCTGCTTTTTCCATTTTTTACAATATATTGTATGAAAAAAGGCAAGGCAAGATATTTTGGCTTTGGACTTGCTTGCCAATTTAAATTAAATTATATTTTCCCCCAAGCCGAAGTGGTGGAATTGGCAGACACGCTGTGTTCAGGGCGCAGTGAGGTTACCCCTCGTGCGGGTTCGACTCCCGCCTTCGGCACGGTGACAATGTCACCTTTTGATTTTTCTCAAATATAGCTTACAACTTAATGTTAGCACTGACCAAGCCCAAACCCCATCCCCATCTGATGTGGGATAAAGGTCTGGAGCTGAAAGAAAAAAAAGAGCCCCAGATTCAGGCAGAGGACCAGGTCAAAATCGAGGTTTTGGCCGGCGGCATCTGCGGCACCGATTTATCAATTTACCACAGCAAGGATTCGGTCAAAAAAGAGATGGCTCATGCCAGTGTGGACCCCATTACCATCGGGCATGAATTCTGCGGAAGAATCTATCAAGCCGGGAATTCGGCTTTAGAAGATTTAGCCAGAATTGTAAGCCAGAAAGAATGGATTTCCGAAGCAGAAAAGAAAGATTTCGGATTTCAAAACGGCAAGATTGCCAAAAAGAACAAATTCTTGAAATTTCTGCACCAGAATTTTTTGGTCTCGGCCGAGATGCATCTGACCTGCAACCACTGCAAACAATGTCTGACCGGCCAGAAGCATGCCTGCCCTTATACCAAAATCAAAGGGATTCATCAGGATGGGGCTTTCGCCAGTTTTTTGACTGTCCCTATCTCTAATCTGGTAGTTTTCAAAAAGGAGGAGCTTCCGGTGGAAATAATCGCTTTTATGGACGCCCTTGGAAATGCGGTCCACACGGTTACCGAAACGGATGTTTTGGGGAACAACGTGGCGGTCTTGGGTTGCGGGGTGCAGGGTTTGATGGCTACGGCGGTTGCCAGAGTATCGGGTGCCAGCAAAATCTTTGTGACCGGTTCCTCTAACCCTCTGGTCAAAGAAAGCCAGCAACGGTTGAACAAAAAATTTTCTCTAGCCAGAAAATTAGGGGCGGATTTTTGTTTTGACGTGGGTTTAAAATCAGAGAGGCAAAAATTTATCCAGCAGGTCAAAAAAGAGACCAAAGGAGCCGGGGTGGATTCGGTCTTGGAGATGTCGGGCAATTACCGGGCTTATCAGGATGCTTTAGATGTGGTACGTAACGGTGGAAAATTGGTCCTGCTGGGACTTCCGGAGGGGGAAATCAAAATCGATTTTTCCACCCAGATTATTTTCCGGGGCATCACCATCAAAGGGATCATCGGTAGAAAGGTTTTTTCTTCCTGGGAAACCATGACCGCTATCTTGAAATCCGGCTTAGCCAAAAAACTTCTGGATTTGGGATTTGTATCACATCAGTTTGATTTGAAGAATTACGAACGAGGGTTCAAGCTGATGCAGTCCGGTGAGGCGATTAAGGTGCTTTTGAGGCCCTGAAGTTCTAATTCAAAAAATATGCAACCGATTATAGAAATTCTATCACAGGCACTGGAAAATCTCAAATCCTCCAATACTTATAAATATGAAACCCCCTTAGAATCTCCCCAGGATGCGGTGGTGAAGGTCAAAGGGAAAAAAGTGGTGATGTTAGCTTCCAATAATTATCTGGGTCTGGCCTCTCACCCTAAAATCAAACAAGCGGTGATTGATGGAGTAAAAAAGTACGGGCCCGGAATGGCTTCGGTCCGCTTTATCTGCGGGACTAATAAAGTTCATTTAGAATTGGAGAAAAGGATATCATCCTTCCTGAAATGTGAGGATACTATTCTCTATCTATCCTGTTTTTCTGCCAACGAGGGACTTTTCGCCGGACTCTTGAATGACAGATTGGGGTTCGACAACTACAAAGACGTGCTCTACTCCGACCGTCTGAATCATGCCTCTATTATTGACGGAGCCAGGTTGTGCAAAGCCGAGACCACGGACCGGAAAATTTACGAGCATAGGGATGTAGATAATTTACAGAAACTTTTGGAAGACGACAAGGATAAAAATTATCGTTTCAAAATCATTGCCACAGACGGGGTCTTTTCTATGGAAGGGGATTTGGCGCCTCTAGCGGAGTTGGTCTCTTTGGCTAAAAAATATAATGCTTTACTTGTGGTTGATGATTCTCATGCTCTGGGAGTTTTGGGGAAAACCGGCCGGGGAACTCCGGAAGAGTTAAACGTCCTGGGACAGATTGATATTATTACAGGAACTCTGGGTAAAGCCATGGGTGGTGCGGTAGGCGGATTTATTTCCGGCAAGAGAGATATCATCTCTTATCTGCGACAAACTTCCCGGCCTTATATTTTCTCCAATTCTCTGCCACCTTGTTTAGCGTATTCGGCTATGAAAGCTTTTGAGCTTTTGCAGAAAGATAAATCTCTGGTGAAAAAGTTAAGAGACAATACCGATTATTTCAGGAAGGAAATTAAGAAGCTGGGTTATAAAATTATAGACGGAATTCACCCGATTGTGCCGATTATGCTGGGTGAGGCGGCTTTGGCCCAGAATGCCAGTTTGGAATTGTTAAAAGAAGGAGTGTATATCAAAGGATTATGGTTTCCGGTGGTTCCCAGAGGGGAAGCCCGCTTGAGGGGACAGATTTCAGCGGCTCATTCTAAAAAAGATCTGGATAGGGCGCTGGGCGCTTTTCAGAAAGTGGGGAAGAGGTTGAAGATAATATAAATGGACCGCTTCATTAATCTTTATCTTCTGTTTTACTTTATAGCGGGGAATATTATAGTCGGAATTGTCAACCGCAAGTTTGCTTCAAAGGATGTTCCGGTTGTTAAAAGAGACAAAAGCTACCGGGTTCTGCGTGGTGTGGCTTTTACTTTGCTGCTCATCTGGGCCGTGGCTTTTTTTCTGGCGGAACTGAATCAGCTTAAATTACTTCCGCAAACCGAACCGGCCCGGACTTATATCCGTATTTTCGGTTTGATTTTATTTTCTTTGTCCGGTCTGTGGATGCTGTGGGCACGGGTTTGTCTGGGGATATGGTTTTCCACCAAGTTTGCCATCAAAAAGGGACATCAAATTATAACTTCCGGTCCCTATAAAATTGTCAGGCATCCCATTTATCTGGGAGGAACTTTAGCTATCTGGGGTTTTACTCTGGCTCTGGACAGCTTGATTACTCTGATAATTTTAGCCATCCCTTTTCCCCTTATCTTTTATCTGAACAGCAAAGCCGAAGAGAGATTATTTTTGAAAGAGATGCCTACTGAATATCAGAAATATCAAGAGGAAGTGCCGCGTCTATTTCCATTTGTAAAAACAAAAACCAGAATTTAGTCAATTTTCTCTGTAGCGGTGCGATTTATCGCACCATAAATTTCTGGTCGGATAAATCCTTCGACAAAGCTCAGGACAAGTCCGACCGCTACAACTCGCTCCCTTTTCAACTGTTCCGCCAGGAGCTACTCCTGATGCCTACAGCTGACCCCACCCTAACCCTCCCCTCTAGGGGAGGGGATTTGCTCCCTCTCCTGTAGGAGAGGGCAGGGGTGAGGTCAGCACGCAGGGGCGGAGTTTATCTCCGCCCGAAACAAAAAAACCCAGCGGCTGATGCCACTGGGCTACCCTTTTATTTTCGTTGGTTCCTGTTTTCGTAATCGTCGTTTTGAACCAACCCTTGGCCTGCTCAAATTTAATTGGATAACAACTCCTCAATCTTGCGGGCTATATCCTCTTCTTGAGGAAGCACCCATCTTTCGTTATCCGGATGATAAGGAACCGGCATATCCAGCCCAGCTAATCTTTGCGGAGGAAGGTCCAGGTATTCAAAACAGCTGTCGACGATTTCAGCCACTATTTCGGCCCCGAACCCCATGGTCTTATTGTCCGTGTGCAAAACCAGCACCCGACCGGTTTTTTGCACGGATGCAAATACGGTCTCTTTGTCCCAGGGGGCAATGGTGCGGAGGTCAATCAGCTCCACCCGTCCGGGAAAATGCTTTTTTATGACCCTGTTGGCTATAAAACGGGTGGTTCCATAAGTGACCAGGGTTAGTTTCGCACCTCTTACGTTTTGGTCCAGGGGGATATCAATCCGGGCCTTTCCAAAGGGAACGGTGTAATCCGGTCCGGGTAATGGCTCCTCCAATTCGGGCTGCTTGTAAAGAATCTTCTCCTCCAGAAAAAGGACCGGGTCGTTGCAGTGCCTTATAGCTGTTTTCAAAAGACCCACCGCATCCGAAACCGTGGAGGGCAGAATCACGTATATGCCGGGCTTGTGAGCGAAGAGGCCTTCGGCACACTGCGAGTGGCACATGGCTCCGGAACCCTGCAGATAAGCTCCGTGGGTAGCCCGAATCACCACCGGCACCCACCAATCATTGTTAGACCTCCAGCGGATGGTGGAGAGGTTATTCCAGATCTGCTCCATGGCCGGGTAGATGTAATCAATGAACTGAATCTCCGGCACCGGCTTCAATCCACGGCCCGCTAAACCGATGGCCGCCCCCACGATGGTGGCTTCGGCCAAAGGGGTGTTGAAACAGCGGTAGGGGCCGAATCTTTTCTGCAGATCGGTGGTGATGTTAAAGACCCCTCCCTTTCCGTACACCTTTCCCTGCTTCAGAGCGTTTTCAATCTCCTCATGCAGGGCCCTAGTTTCTAAAGACCAGGGAGCTTTTTTCTCATCCCAGGCTACCAGATCTGCCGGATTCCCGTCTGCCACATCTTCTCCGAAACATATAACTCTTTGGTCCCTGGCCATCTCCTGATGTAAGGTTTTATTAAGCGCCTGCCAGAGCTTGTATTTTTCCTTAGTTTCACTTTTTCTGACCATAAGCTGGGGAGCTTCGGCCGGTCTGGATTCTTCTAACACATATCTGGACACATATTCTTTCTTAGGTTTTTCCGCCTGCACGGCATAATCCCGGGCCCGCTCCACTATCCTCCGGATTTTCTGTTGTCGGCGCTCCAGCTCCTCCTGGATGAAAAATCCTTTTTCAATAAGGGCTTTCTTGAATCTGGGTATGGGGAGTTTCTTGATTTCTTCTTCCTGCTGTTTCAAAGTCATGTACCTACGACGGTTGTCAGAACCAGAGTGGCCCAAATGCCTGACAACTTTGGCGTGAATCAGGCCGGGCTTTCTTTCTTTTCGAATGTAATCAAAGACCTCGCCGCATATCCGGAAACTTTCAAACACATCACACCCGTCCACCTGCCAGATTTTCATCAAGGGCTTGCCATCTTTATCTGGTTGATTGAATCCGGCCAGAATCTTGCTTATGGAACCTCCGGCGGTCTGCTGCTGGAGAGGGACCGAGATGGCATATTCGTCATCCTCCACTACCACCAGGACAGGTAGTTTATCCAAAGCCGCAAGATTTATGGCCTCAAAACTTTCTCCTTGGCTAAAGCTCCCGTCACCGCCGCACACCACCACCACTTCGTCTGTAGCATAGTTTAGAATCCTCTGGGTGATTCCGGTCATTTCGGCTATCCGGCCTCCCAAGGCAAATCCAACCGCCGGAAGAAATTGTATGGCGATGGGGCTGGCCCCGATCATGATACTTTTCTTGCGCCAACCAAAGTGCTGGGCGAATTGTCTGCCGCCGCTTTGGGGATCTTCGGGAGAGCCGGCCGCCCCCAATAAAATATCCTTAGCCGTAACCCCCAGCATAATATTCAGGGCCGTATCACGGTAGTAGGAGAACAAGCTATCACCGGGTTTCATTTGTATACCCAGAGCCACACCCAGGGCCTCATGCCCAGCCCCGTAAATCTGAAAAAAGGAGGACTGGGGCGTGGTATTATGCATAATTCTCTGCATCCGGTCCAACTCCTCTGACATCACCATCCCCAGAAGCATCTTTCCCAACTGTTTTTTGGTGGGTATGTGCAAAAATTTCTCAACGGTCTCGGCCTTGACCAATCTCATCAACTCCTTTCAATTTATATATAGTTTTATATATCGTTAAAGTTCGGTTTTTTTGTCTGGAACTCCACCGGAGCTCACTTATTTTTGCTGCCTCACCCGGCTTTGAAGGCGGGGACGTAGCTTTCACCGGCAAATATATCTATTACGGTTGCACCTACTCGTGCGGCAATATCTCCGCTCAATTTTTCCAAGTCCTCTTTGGCAAACCCTTCACTGGTGAATATAATTTCTTGATTTTTGTCAATCAGAAACATAGTCGGTACGACTGTTATTCCGTAAGCATAGGAGATTTGATAATTATTCTGGTCCAATAATAACGGGAAGCTGATTTGGTACTGGCTGGCAAACTCTCGGGTCTCGGCCTGGTTATTCTGGGAAATTCCCCATAAGGCAAAACCTTTGCCGGCATAATTTTTATGTAATTTTTCTAAAAAAGGAAAGGTGAACTGGCAGGTGGGGCAGTTGATTTTGAAAAAGGCGATTAAAGTCAAATCGCTGCTTAGCTTTTCTTTCAAAGAATAACTTTTTCCATCCGTTCCGCTTAATTTGAAATCCGGTGCTTTGGTTCCGGTTTCTAAAAGTGTCATTTTCACCTCCAAGGTTCACTCAATATAAAAAATTTGTTATTTGTGTCAAGATCTTCCAATAATATCGTAGGCGGGGATCATTCCCCGCCGGTCGGGAATGGTTACACCATGCTGTAAGCAAAGGATCCCGACCTACGAATCCAAAACATTTTTTGTTTTGCGATGAAACAAATGTCTGATGGTTCGGGCAATTAATTTCACATCCCCCTTCAAACCCAATTCCTTGATCTGGTCGATTACCTTTTGCGAGTCTAATTTATCTTTCTGGTAGATTACCTCAACTGTGCGGTTGTCCGCATCCACTCTGGCTTCTTTTACTCCGGAAAGCCCCTCCAGGGCTTTTTTGGTGCGATTGGCTCAGAAGCCGCAGGGGATGCCGGTTACCTCCAAAGAAAGCCGGTTCAGATTGCTCTCCCGGGGAGAATCGGAGACGACTTTAATTTTTAATCTGGCGAAAAGATTCTTTAGTTTCAAGATAGGCTCGGTTTATAGTATTTACGAAGATTGATGTGGATTATGTCAAATACTACTGTATGGCGTAGCCAAAAAGTTAGGTCGGGTTTAACCCCGACCTAACTTAACGGGAAAAAATAGCTCCTATATATCTTTACCCTATTACTAAATTTTTTTAAGGCGCGGTCTGAACTACTCCCGGACCGCTGAACTCCACCAGTCCGGTGCTCAATTTGGCTTGGATGTCAAACCGCAAAACTACTTGGTCCTGCTGGTCTTTTCCTAAATCTTCAGCCTCAATCTCCAAAATCAATCCCACAAAATCAGGTGTGTTCGAAACTGTAATTTCCGCCATCAGTCTGATTTTGTCATTCACCTCGAAACTGGTAAGCTCAAATTCGCTGTAGAAGCCGGCATCATCGGTCTTGGCAATATGCCCGGAACCGAAACAGTTCTTTCCCTGGGTTCTGTGACCGGTGACGGTCATCCGGACCGTTCCCACGTCTCCGTTGGAAAGCTGGCTGGACTCAATAGCCACATTGCTGACTTCAGCCCGGGTGGGACCGGCCTGGGAATTAAAAATCCTGCTGGTAGAATCACATCCCAGAAGAGCAAAACTTAAAAGCAGAAAAATTCCGAATAATCCGAAGGTTTCGGCCTCGCCAATCCTGACGGATTGGGCTTTCATCCTGTAGGGACAAATTGACTTCTGCACAAATCTCCTGTCTCTGAGCTTTTTTGTCCCCCGCTCGTTATAAATATAGCTTAAAGCCGTTTTTTGTCAATATGCAAAATGACTGCCATAGGCGGTTTTTTAGCGTAAAATAGGGCTTTTGCGCTCAATTCCGGTTTTGAGAATTAATCCCTTGACTTTGCTTTGGGTTTTGATTATATTTTGAACAGGGAGGAGTTAGAGGGTCACGAAATGGATTCCTTAAAATAAATCCGGGGGGATTTATGAGATGCTGTAATAGCTACAAATTAAGCTGGGGAGGGGTTGTAATTATCCTACTCCTCACAGTCGGCTTTGGTCAGGCGAAATTAAAGACTGACCAAGCTAAATCAATTTATCAGTATCCACAGACCTCAGCCGTACCCTTAACTCAAACCAGGGTTCACAAAATCGGGAATATGTGGCTTTCTATCACTAATTTCGGACAAATCGGGAACTTTGGGAGAGGCAACATTGACCTGTGCACCGGGCTTCCAGCTCCATCCTGTGAATTCCCGGCCGGCTCTGGGATTGATTACCTTTTCACCGGGGCCCTTTGGATTGGAGCGGTGGTGAATGACATTGATACCTTGGTTTCTGTCGGATTTGACGGCTGGCAATCGGTGCAGGAATTTTATCCCACTTCGACCGGTGCTATTTCTTCCAGAACTATCAGAGCTGAGGGCTATCAGCAAGACAATTGTTTCACCCCTTATTCGGATTCGGCCGTTTCGGAATTAGATTATGTGGCAGTGTATTATGACACGATTACGGATGCTGCGAATGTCGGTCCTGACCCTTTAGATGGTCCTCATCATCCGCTTTATTTGGAGGTTACTCAAAAAAGCTATAGCTGGAGTTATGAGTATGCTAATGATTTTATCCTATTTGATTTTTTAATAAAAAACATTGGTAATGCCAAGTTAAACCAAGTGTATCTTGGTTTTTATGTTGATTTTGATGTGCACGGTTTTGAGTTTGAGGGAGATGGTCATTTCGACGATATAGCTGGGTTTAAATTTTCGGTGCCATCGCCATATGATCCCAGATTGGAAGATACAGTCAATGTTGCCTGGGGTGCGGACAATGATGGACTTTCCATGCATAGATGGGAAGGTGACGTTTTCAAAGATTATGTTAGCCCAACCGGTGTCATCGGAACCAGAGTAATTAGGTCTCCCAATCCTGATTTAAAGCATTCTTTTAACTGGTGGGTTTCTAATGGTAACCCCGGTCTTGATTTCGGTCCCTGGACTCAACAAAATCAGGCCAGGCGTCCCAACTATTTTGTTCCCAATGGTCAATCCGGAACTCCGGAATCAGACCGGGCCAAGTATTTTATTATGAGTAATAATGAAACTGATTATGACCAATTGTTTGCGGCTTTGCAAGATATGTGGGAAAGACAGGGCTGGGTAAGGCAGAACCAGATTTCACCCACCAATCTGGCAGATATCGCCGAAGGTTTCGACTCCCGCTATCTTTTGTCTTTCGGTCCTTTCGACATCGATTCCGGCGAAACTCTTCCGTTGACCATCGCCTTTGTAGCTGGAGAAGATTTTCACGTTCGCCCGACCGATATGGTTGGGGTTGACTTCTTTGACAGTGCCAGTGTTTTTGATTTTTACAATAAACTGGATTTCACTTCTTTGGTCGCCAACGCCCACTGGGCGGCTTGTGTGTACGACAATCCCGGCAAAGATACTGACGGGGACGGCTATAAAGGGGAATTCCGAATAATTGACGGCGATACCATCTACAAATGCGGGGATGGGATTCCAGATTTTCGAGGTCCGCCGCCTCCGCCTGCTCCCAGTTTGGATTTTGAAACTTCCTACGGAACCGTTAAAATCAAGTGGAACGGCAAAACCACTGAAAAATTTTTCGACCAGTTTACCAACAGGAGAGATTTCGAGGGTTATAGAATCTATGGCAGCTGGACCGGAGTCTTGGGAGATTTTTTTCTTTTGGATTCCTTTGATAAGATGAATTACAAGTTTTTCTACTGGGATAAGGGACGAAGAAAATGGGCTTACAAACTCACCGACTTGAGCACAGATTCGCTGATTGCGCTGTTCCAGCCGGATGACCCCTGTGGTGGAACAAGACCATGCCCTCTGGAATCTTTGGCTTTCTGTGTCGACCCCAACAATTGTGATGACGGGGATGTGATGAAATGGACTCTTTATCACCCCTATATTTATAAGGGTACGGTATCTGACACACTTAGAATCGCTCCCAATCTATTCCTAATCAAAGGAGACTCCCTATATTTTGACAGACAGGATTATAACAGAGGTTTATTACCTATAAAGACCTACGGAGACAGTATTGAGACCGGAAAAATCGGATCGGATGATGACCGCTATTATGACTATGAATATATAATTGACAACCTAAATCCTAACTACCCTCTTTATTTTGCAGTTACTACTTTTGATTTTGGTGACCCCATAACCCGGCTTGCTCCTTTGGAAACCAGCGTTTTAACCACCCCAACTCTGGTTTATCCAAGGACTTGTTTAGCCAGACCGGCGGATGTGAACGGAGATGGAGAGGTTTTGTTATCAGATATTGTAGCCATGATAAATATCCGATTCAAAGGTGCACCTTTCCCCCAACCCTTGTGCAGATTGGATATTAATGGGAATGGGGGTATTACCTTTTCGGATATTATCTATTTCGTGAATTTTCTTTTCCGGGGCGGACCGGAACCACCACCAGTCAAAGATTGTTGTCTGATAGGAAATTGAGTGTCTTCGAGAGCGTAAATCGAAAGATAAGAGCAAGGCAATCTAAAGCAGTTAACTTTTCACTTGACAAATAAAAAGCCGATAATTAAATTAGCATCGAGAAAACCTAACAAATTTGTCAGGTTTTCGTATATATAATACTGATATGAGGATAACCAAACAAGAGGAATACGGATTACGCTGTGTTTTGCAGTTAGCCCAGAATGGGACCGTGTCTAAAACAACGGTTGAAATAGCGGCTAAAGAGGGGTTGTCCATGGATTACGTGACCAAGCTCTTGATCCTGCTAAGAAGACATAAGATTGTAGAGTCGGTCCGGGGGGTCAAAGGTGGTTATCGGCTGGCAAGAAACCCGGAGAAAATAACCGTCGGTCAGGTGATGCGGGCTCTGGGATGGTCGGTTTTAGATGATTCTTTGTGTCAGCATTATCCGGGAAAATTAGAAAGCTGTGTGCATTTGCAGGGCTGCGGAATTCGGCCTATCTGGCGAAAGGCAGCCCAGATGATGTATAAACTCTTTGATTCGACATCTCTGGTGGAGCTTTTAAAGCAGGAAGAAGTGGTGATGCAGGATTTAGAGCAAAAA
>Ga0326597_10003815_pt1 | contig 21471 bp, 18 predicted proteins | sample RVTome_12_FD_203789 | JGI IMG/M metagenome (GOLD analysis project Ga0326597, IMG submission 203789) | Soil microbial communities from uranium-contaminated site in the Upper Colorado River Basin, Wyoming, United States - RVT100D185 | ecosystem: Environmental > Terrestrial > Soil > Contaminated >...
CAACGAGGTGACCGACCTGCCTGGTATCTACGACCAGCTGTCGTACCACGGTCTAGCCCAGCGAGTGGTGGATGGGCACGGCTTCAGCTTCGAGGAGGGCCACTGGCCAGCTACGCGAGGAGGCGAGCCAACGGCTCACTGGAGCTACCTGTATACCCTCTACCTGGCAGCCGTGTACTCGCTGTTCGGCGTTCAGCCACTCATTGCTCGGTTGATTCAGGCGATAACTACAGGATTCTTACACACCTGGCTGGCGTGGAGGGTCGGCACGAGGGTGTTCGGCCAGTCGGTCGGACTCCTGTCGGCAGGCTTCAGCGCGTTCTACATCTACTTTTTCTACTACTCGGGCGGTCTCCTGACCGAGAGCTTCTATTTCGTGGGCGTGCTGTGGACCCTTGATGTCGCGTTACGGATAGGACTGCCACGGATTACCGAAGTGCGAACGCGTGACTGGATTGAGCTGGGGCTCGCGGTCGGCGTCACGGCACTCCTGCGGCAGGTCTTTCTGCTGGCCGTGCCAGCGATCTTTCTCTGGGTGTGGTGGCAGCGTCCTGAGTCGGCGGACTCGCCAGGGCTGGCGCGGCGCCTGTTACGTCCGAAGTCGCTGAAGGGCCTTGGCGTGGCGACGCTCGTGGTGGGTCTTCTCATCGCGCCATGGTCCGTGCGCAACTATCGAGCGTTCGACACGTTCGTCCTGCTCAATACGAGTGCGGGCTTCGCTTTTTACTGGGGCAATCACCCTATTCACGAAACGAGCTTTGTTCCCTTGCTCCCCTCCTACGCCGATCTGATTCCTGCGAGGTTGCTCGCCCTGAACGAGGGCCAACTCGACCGAGCGTTGCTGAACGAAGGCCTGGCGATCGTACGGGCCGATCCTATCCGGTTCGCGAAGCTCTCAATCAGCCGAGCAAGCGAGTATTTCAAGTTCTGGCCCTCGTCCGAGTCTAGGTTCATCAGCAACGTGTCACGAGTCGGGTCCTTCGGCCTGTTTCTGCCGTTCATGCTCTACGGGATCGGCGTCTCGTTGCGCAATCGGGCTGCAATACTGTTACTCCTCTTCGCAGCTGCGTATACAGGCATTCATCTGCTCTCGTGGACGTTGATTCGCTACCGACTTCCCGTCGACGTTGTTCTGCTCGTTCTGGCAGCTCGCGCTGCCTCCGATCTGTCGAGTCGGGTCATCCGATCGTATTCGGTAGGAATGCCTGTCCAGAAAGTAGCGTGAACGTGCGAATTGGACTGGACGCACGATTTTTGACACACCCGCAGCCGGGTGGATTCAAGACGTATACCGTGAATCTTGTCAACGCGCTCGGTGAGCTCGATAACGACATCGAATACGTCGTCTGGGTAGACCGGATACCACGAAACGTCACGTTACCGCGACACGAATCGCTTTCGTACCGGGTCGTCCGGGGCGATGTTCCGCTTGTTGGGACTCCATGGCGGGAACAGGTCGGGCTTCGTCGTCAGATCTCACGCGATCGCGTGGATCTCGTCCACTTCCTCTGTAACACGGCAGCGGTTGGGCTTCGTTATCCGTTCGTTGTCACGCTGCATGACACGATCCAGTTGTCGTTGCGGCACGGTTTGAGTTCAGTGATGGCTTCTGGAGGACTGAAACGGCTGGCCATCGATACGTACTCTCGGCAAAGCATCATCAAAACGGCGCGGCGGGCTGCGCGCGTGATCACGGTTTCAGAGTTCGAAAAGACACTCGTCAGTCGTGCGTTAGAGATTCCCGGTAAGCGAATCAGTGTGACGCACGAGGCTGCGGATCCGGTGTTCGCCGAGGCCTCCGAGGCCGATCGCGTAGCCTCGCGTGTTCGGCTCGAAGCTGAGCACGGGATCCGGAGTCCGTTCATCATGGGACTGGGCTACGAGCGGCGAAAGAAGGTTGGGTTGCTTATTGATGCTTTTGCGCGACTCAGCCGCAGTCTGCCGGATCTCCAGCTCGTCGTCGTTGCCGCAGAGGAGGGTCGACGTGAAACGTTGCGGCGGTTGGCGGTCGAGCGCGGTGTGGGTGACCGGTCGTTCTTCTTGGACCGTCAGCCCAGGGAAGGTCTGGCATGCCTATTCAACTTGACGAAGGCGTTCGTCTTTCCATCCGAGCGGGAATCTTTCGGTCTACCGATACTCGAAGCGATGGCCTGCGGCGCACCGGTCATCGCAATGAACTCAACGTCGATCCCGGAGGTAGCGGGAGGCGCGGCGCTGTTGATCGACGGTGCCAATCCCGATGTCTGGGCGACGGCAATTCGGCGAGTGTTATGCGAAAGCGAGCTTGCATACACCCTTCAGGCCGGGGGCAGACGGCGTGCCGCGTCGATGAGCTGGAAACGATGTGCGGAGGCCACGGTTGGCGTGTACCGAGAAGTCCTGGAAGAGCTAGGTGTCTGTAGGCGGCGTCCACAATTGGCCGCTGTCCAGGCGATGGACGGGTAGGCCCGATCGAGAATGGAATTCACGTAACTCTTGCAGGACGGTTAGCCTTGAGCCGCCTGAACGTATTCTCTTCGACCGTGATCCCGACTGTCGGTCGATCAACCCTGCGTCGTGCCGTGTGCAGCGTGCTGGATCAGGCTTTCACGGTCGCCGATTTCGAAGTCATCGTCGTCAACGACTCAGGCCGACCCTTGCCAGACGACAATTGGCAGCATTCTGAACGGGTGCAGCTAATCAACACCAACCGCCGCGAGCGAAGCGTCGCCCGCAACACCGGGGCGGCGCTTGCCAAAGACACAAAGAGCGACCCACAGGTGACCGATCACCGTCGACCGATGGGCGAGAACCAACATTTGTGAGTTTAGCGTGCTGTGCTCGACAATCATCCCAACGATTAACCGTCCAAGCCTTGAACGGACCCTGAGGAGCGCCCTGAATCAGGATCTCGACACTAGCCAGCATGAAGTCATTGTGGTGAATGACTCGGGACAACCTCTGCCAGACGCTGAGTGGCTCAGATCCAAACAGCTTACCGTGCTCAACACAAACAGGTGCGAGCGGAGCGTCGCGTGTAATGCGGGAGCTGCGGCTGCGAGGGGCAAGTATCTGAAATTCCTGCACGATGACGACTGGCTGCTTCCAGATGCACTGAAGGCTTTGATCGAGGTGGCCGAGCGATCAGGAAGCCCGTGGGTCTATGGCGCCTACAGCCGCGTGGACGACGACGGCCGGCTAATGTCCGTTCAGCGACCAGAAGTGAAGGGCAACGCATTCGCCCATTCAGTGGCTGGCGACTGCTTTCCTCTGGCCAGCTCTCTCATCCAGCGAGAGGTGTTCTTTGAAGTTGGAGGATTCGACCCGCTGCGCAACACGTCCGAGGACATCGATCTTCAGTGGCGGGTGACGCGTTCCGGCGCGCTCGACTTCACGGAACAGATGGTCGCCAATATCAGAGTTGGAGTAACAGGAGTGACATCGACCGACTGGGCCAAAATGACGGCAGACTGTCGTCTGGTCCGAGAGCGAGCTTTGGATGCTCCTGGTGCCCGGCGTCGGATGGCCGCATCCATCGGGAAGAACGTGACGCTGCGTGGCAGATGCTGCCGAGCCTGCCTCATCTCTGCTCTGCTGAATCTGAAAGCCGGTAACCTGGCCACTTCGTGCCGCCGATTGCTCCCGCTGGTTGCCCTCGCTTTGCCCGGTGTGCTGTCCCCCGCATTTTGGCGTGGGCTCGGCATGCGCTCACATTGGCACGCCAACGAAAAGGCCAAAGAGGAGACCCACCTGGCGAGCCACTACCCGGAAACATTCAGACCCCAGTCACGGTGAGGGCGCTGCCGCCGAGAGCGCACAGCTTCGGTATCGTCCGGAAGGAGCAGTAATGAGTCGGTTGCAGCCGTACGGGGTCGACCGGTCTCATCGAATCGCAGGCCGCTCGTTCGTTTGCCAAAAAAGGTCTCTTTCTTGTAGGCATAGACAACGACATGCGATTACGGGCCGAGCGTTGAAGTGGAGCTACAGTGAGCAACACCGTACAGGTGATCACATTTGGTGGATCAGCGGCTGCAGCCGGTTCATTCAGCATTATCCTGCATGAAGCATGGAGTACAACGTGTCGCGCATCCTGCACGAGATCTACGAACAAAATGCCGAGCGATGCTTCGCGGCGAGGGTGGGGTAGGGATGCAACCGCACCAGCGAGTGCTTTTCGATCCGGCGGCGCACGACATGCGCAACAAGGGGAACAACGCGCTTCTCGAGGTCGCGATGGAGCGGGTGAGAGGCTTCTGGCCCCAGGCTGCCTGTTCGGTCGTCACGCTGGCACCCCGCCTGACGCGTACCTACCTGCCGAACGTCGAACCGGTAGACCCAATACGGCTGGAACCGTTTCGCGACCGCTCGCAGGCTGTCTCTGGACTGGTCCCAACCTTCGTGTGGAAGGGGCTGCTCGAAGCGCGAGAGTTCATGTGGCACCGTCGTTCGGCTGCGCTGCGAGAAGAGGCTCTGTCGCGGACAGTGGAAAGTGACGCGGAGGCGGTGTGTCTCGAGAACCGGCAAGGCAGCCAAAGAGCCCTCCGTGAAGCCATCAGCCGCTTCAATCTGTTTGTAGCAAGCGGCGGTGGCTACATGTGTGATTCCGACAAACGGCTGCTGCTCGGCGTTTTCGATCGTCTCGAAGCGGCAGCGGCCGAGGGCGTTACCACTGCGATGGTTGGTCAGGGGGTTGGTCCGCTCGACGACCCGGAACTTCGAGCGCGAGCGCGTGACCTCCTCCCGCGCGTGGACCTGATTTTCGTCCGTGAACGACGGGTGGCGGTTCCGTTGTTGCGGTCCCTCGGCGTGGAAGACGACCGTCTCTTGATGACAGGCGACGATGCGATCGAGATGGCGTATCGACAGCGCCCCAGTCGCGCGGGAAACGGGATCGGCGTCAGTGTTCGAGTCTCGTCGTACACGGCGGTCGAGAAGCATCACCTGACCTTGCTTCGGGAGGTTGTACAGGAGGCTGCGAGGAAGCGGCAGGCGGTTCTCGTCGGGGTGCCAATCTCGGGTGCACACCATGAGTCAGACTCCAGTCGCATCGCCGAGATTGTCGAGGGCTACGCTGATCGTCGCATCGAACGGCGCCGGCTCGAGCCCGCGTCTGCGGCGATCACCAGGACGCACGACTGCCGCCTCATGGTCACCGGAACCTATCATGGAGCGATCTTCGCGCTCGGTCAGGGCATTCCGGTGGTGGCCATTGCCCGCTCTCAGGAGTACATGCAGAAGCTGGTTGGCTTGCATGACGAATACGGATCGGCCTGTGAAGTCATCTCGGTTGACAAATCCGACGCGCGCCAACGACTCTCGCGCGCCATCCATCAGGCCTGGGAAGACGCCGAGGCCCTTCGGCCCGGAATCCTGCGAGTCGTGGAGGAGCACATCGAGGCGCAACGCTGTGCGTACTCCCGATTGCACCGGTTGGTCAGCGACCGCGCACGTCGCCGCACCCTTCCAGCGTGCACCGCGGGACCTGAGATCTGCAAACGCACCGAGAATGACTGACGACGTATCGAGTCTACGCTCCGAACCGAGGGTCAGTATTGGGATGCCCGTGTACAACGGGGAGAAATACCTAACCGAGTCTCTGGAATCGATTCTGGAGCAGACGTATACCGATTTCGAGCTCATCATCAGGGCCACCTCGACGGGTAGAACCGAGACGTTTTGTCAATGCTACGCAGTAGATGACGACCGCATCAGGGCATCTTGCTGTCGATGACGTCCGTTCACCGATCAATAGAAAGAGCAACGCATTCGCCCGTTTCGTGGTTGGAGACTGCTTTCCTCTGTCCAGTTCTCTCATCCAGCGAGACGTGTTCTTTGAAGTCGGAAAAACTCGACCCCGCTGTGCAACACGTCCGATGAGCACCATTCTGAGCGGATTATGGAGTACGACGCTTCACGCATCCTGCACGAGATCTACAGCAAGATGCAGAGCGATGGGGCCGAGGCGAGACGGGCGTAGGCAGGTATCCACCCTGTGGAGGGCATCGCTGACCTCCCGAAACATCCGAATCAGAAAGGATGGCCGTGCATAGGACCCTCAAACCAGTAGCCATTGGGGTGGCCGTGTACAACGGATCAAGGTATATCAGGGATTGCCTTGAGGCTATCCGCGTCCAGTCCTTCGTCGACTTCGATGTCATTATCTCAGATAATGCGTCTACTGACGACACGAAGCAGATCTGCATGGAGTACGTGGCTGCCGACACCAGATTTGCGTACTATCGCAATGAACGAAATCTAGGTTTCGCGCCAAACTACAATCGAGTATTCGACCTCTCCAACGCCAAGTACTTCAAGTGGGCCGATCATGATGATCTGATCGAACCGGACTTTGTGCTAAAGACCGTCGATGTTCTTGAGCGGAACCCTGAAGTGGCAATATGCCTTTCTAGGGTTACGATCATCAATGATGTCGGGGCCGTCATGCACAACTACGATCCACTACCGGACACAAGTTCACCAATACGATCCAATCGATTCCGAAAGCTAATTCTTTCACCAGATTTGGCAGTTCATAGTCTGGGAATGATGCGTTCCAATCTAATCAGTCGCACGGCGAAGTTCGGCAGCTTTCCAGCCTCAGACGAGGTATTCTTGGCACACATGGCGCTTCTCGGCAAGTTCCATGAAATGCCGGAGCGCTTGATTAAGGTTCGATTTCATTCCGGTCAGTCAACAGCTGGACCACGGGCATCTCAGCGCGGCCGCGTAACTCTATTTGACACATCGAACAGGAATAAGTTCGTGCCCGTGAAGTGGACTTATTTCCAAGCCTGTCTCAACGCTATTCGCCACACCGCACTGACGTCCAGAGAGAAGGCCGCCTGTTATTTGACATTACTGCGATGGTTGTTGACGATGCGGCATCTCAAACCGATGATAAAAGATGTGCTACTTATGACACACGAGTGGGTCCCGATATTCGCACGACTGTACCAGGGAGCACTCGATGAGGCGAACGCTGGGAAAGACCCGAGCTGATTGTCGCATACTGTGTCAAGCGATTGGCATTGAGGCAAGCCAACGGGGACTAGCTGAATGTGAGCAAATGGGATTGGCTCCAACACTTAAGAAGTCGATGCCAACTCCAAGTAGGCGAGTGACAGCACACCAATGGAATAGCTGATACGGTACCCACGTTTATCCGTACTATATAGCTTGACTCTCGAAGGCGGTCGCAGCAAACAAGGAATCATCCACGCGCAGCATTCGGCGATTGAGGCGCGTATCGAATCGAAGCTGAACCTGCAGAGGCGGGATCGTTTTGGAGGTCTAGACGAGAACGGCGATCTGTACAGCACGCGGGGAGAGGAGGGAAGCAGGCGGTGCGAGTTCTGATCAGCGGAAGCGAAGGATACTTAGGCGCGCTGCTCGCACCCTTGCTCATGCGCAGTGGCCATGAAGTGATTGGTCTTGATACGGGTTTCTACAAGGACCGAAGCCTCTTCGTATCAGGAACGACGCCGCTGACGAAAGCGAAAGATATCCGACAGATCGATGCCAATGATCTCGAGGGCATCGAGGCGGTCGTACATCTGGCCGAGCTATCGAACGATCCGACGGGAGCACTTCAGCCGCAGGTCACATTCGATATCAACCACGGTGGCTCCGTTCAGCTGGCCAAGGTCGCGCGCCAGGCCGGTGTGCGCCGTTTCGTCTACACGTCGTCCTGCAGCGTGTACGGCGTCTCGGATCAGGAGATGGTGGACGAGACGTCACCCGTCAGCCCACAGACGGCCTATGCAGAGTGCAAGGTCCGCGTCGAACGGGATGTCAGCGCGCTAGCTGACACCGGGTTTTCACCGACATTTCTTCGAAACGCGACCGCATACGGTGCATCCCCGCGCATGCGTTTCGATATCGTCTTGAACAACCTATGCGGGCTTGCGTGGACAACTCGAGAGATCCGGATGACCAGCGACGGCACACCCTGGCGACCGCTCGTCCACGCGCTCGATGTCTGTGCAGCGGTCCAGGCCGTTCTCGAGGCGCCTCGCGACGCCGTCCACAACGAGGTTCTGAACGTCGGGGACACCGAGCACAACTACAAGATTCGGGACATCGGGACCGTGGTCGGTGACGTGTTTCCGGGTTGCTCGGTGTCGTTCGGTCCACCGAGCCGCGATAATCGCAGCTACCGCGTGTCGTTTGCCAAGATTCGACATCACCTCCCGAGATTTCGGTGCGCCTGGGACGCTCGCAGCGGTGCTGAACAGCTGCTTGCTCTGTTTCAGGCCGTCGACATGACGCCGGAAGATTTTTCATTCCGGGCGTTTACGAGGCTCAGACAGCTCGAATACCTGATCCGAACCCGCCAGATCGACGAACAATTCTTCTGGCTGCCCTGTTTGGAGCAGCGTGAGGCCGCGCATGTGCAGCGAAGCGGTGAAATCTGAGAACACCAGCGTCACGAAGGTCACGGGTGCGGTCGAGCCGTCGTGCCGATTCTGTGACGCGCCGCTGCGCCACCTGCTGGTCGATCTGGGCACGTCGCCCTTGTGCGAAAGCTATGTTAGTGCTGACGATTACAACCAGGCTGAGCCCTTCTATCCGCTCCGAGTCCACATCTGTGACAGGTGTTTTCTGGCTCAGCTGGAGGAGTTTGTCCCGGTCTCGGAGATCTTTTCCGAGTACGCGTACTTCTCCTCCTACAGCGACTCTTGGGTCGAGCATGCTCGTCGATACGCCAACCAGATGGCAAGAAATCTACAACTCGGCACGGAGTCCCTGGTGGTGGAAATTGCGAGCAACGACGGCTACCTGCTTCAACACTTCGTGAAAATGGGAATCCCGGTTCTTGGTATCGAGCCGGCCGCGAACGTGGCAAAGGCCGCTGTCGAAAGACGCGTACCGACGCTCGTAAGATTCTTTGGTAGAGAGACGGCTGACGAAATGGCCAGAGGAGGACAGTTCGCCGATCTGCTCACGGCGAACAACGTGCTCGCACAAGTGCCCGACGTGAGGGACTTCGTCGCAGGAATCAAAACGATTCTCACTCCCCGTGGTGTCGTCACGATCGAGTTCCCCCACCTCGTTCGCCTGATGGAGTCGAATCAGTTCGACACCATTTATCACGAGCATTATTCCTACTTCTCTTTCTACAGCGCCGAACGTATTCTCGAGTCAGCAGGACTTCGAGTTTATCGGGTGGATCGCCTACCGACGCATGGTGGCTCGCTGAGAGTCTACGCGACGCTTGCGAGCGACCTTCGACCTGTCGAGGCCTGTGTGGATGAGATGCGACGGAATGAAGAAGCGTTCGGGATCAACCGCCTGGACACGTACCGTCGTTTCGCGGAGAACGTTAGGGAGACAAAACGGGCCCTGCTCGAGTTCTTGATCGAAGCGAAGCGCGCGGGCAAACGCCTCTGCGCCTATGGGGCTCCAGGAAAGGGTAATACGCTGCTGAATTACTGTGGTGTACGCACTGACTTTCTGGACTTCACCGTTGACCGCAATCCGTATAAGCAGGGAAAGTTCCTTCCAGGAACGCGCATACCCATCAGGTGTCCAGAGGCACTAAGAGACGCTCGGCCGGACTACGTGCTCATCCTTCCGTGGAACCTCAAGGATGAGATTATCAATCAGGCTGGGTTCATTCGTGAATGGGGCGGACGTTTCGTTGTCCCGATTCCAGCCATCAAAGTGTACGACTGATCTTCTTCCACCGCAATTAAGGAAGGTTTCATGAAGGTAGTACTCTTCTGCGGCGGGCTTGGCATGCGTCTCAGAGACTACTCTGAGGAGATTCCCAAGCCGATGGCTCCCATCGGCTACCGCCCCATCATCTGGCACCTCATGAAGTACTACGCCCATTTTGGGCATAAGGACTTCATATTGTGCCTCGGCTACAAGTCTGACGTTATCAAGCGATACTTTCTGAACTATGAAGAGTGTCTGACAAATGACTTTATCTTGACCAACGGCGGGAAACAGGTCGATCTGCTGAGCAGTGATATCGACGACTGGCGTATTACCTTCGTCGACACTGGGCGGACCACGAATATTGGAGGCAGGCTTCTGGCCGTTCGAGAGCACCTCGACAATGAGGATGTATTCCTCGCCAATTACACGGACAATCTCAGCAATGTCGACCTGAACGCGATGTGTGCTGATTTTCGTCGAAGCAAGGCGGTCGCTGGTTTTCTGTGCGTACGACCGAACTTCGGCTTTCATGTCGTCGAAACAGACGGAAGCGATGTCGTGTCGAAGGTCAGCTCTGTGCGAGACGCCGATGTTTGGAGTAATGGCGGATATTTCATACTGCGGAAAGAGGTCTTCGACTATCTGCGACCTGGTGAAGAACTCGTCGAAGAGCCGTTCCAGCGTCTGATACGTGAACAACTTCTCTACGCGTACAGGTTCGAGGGGTTCTGGGCGTGCATGGACACGTACAAGGAGAAACAGATGCTGGACACGCTGTACCAGGAAGGGCAGCCTCCGTGGGAGGTGTGGAACCAGCATGGTAGGAATGGCCAACGGCAGGATCGCGTGGCGGTCGCGGTTCTAGGAGACGCGGTATCTAGGAGACGATGAGCGGAGAATGACCGGACGACCTGTAAAGATGGTTCGTAAGGCAGCGAATTCGCTGCTCGGGGTGGTGGGACTGGAACTCGTCTAGTGTTCGCCAAACAGAAGCCGTGGTCCCCCAGCGTCTGAAATCCCGACAGTCAAGACCCGTGTTCGAACGCTTGGTTCGCTCTTGGATAGCAGAGGTCGTGACCGCGTCGATTCTGTGCTCGCTGGCCTGGTACGCAGTCGTTGACCCCTACCGGGGAGAGCTACGGACTGTCGTTTACGATTTCATGAATGAACGCACCAACTTCTTCCTGATTTCGAGTGCTGATCTTGCTTCTTACATCGAGAGCCACAGAGTCACTCTCCGATCGGAGGCAGCGCGGCCACATTCAAGCGCGCCAGGTCCGCTCCGTGTTCATTCCAAGAACCCTCGATACTTCGGGGACGGCAGCGGTCAGATCGTCTATCTGACAGGCTCTCACACGTGGCTGAACCTTCAGGACGGAGGGCCACTTGATGATCCGCCTCCGATGTTCGCGTATGAGCGATTCTTGGATTTCCTCGAGGCCCATCACCACAATTTCTTTCGTCTCTGGACCTGGGAGCAGGCGAAGTGGGTCGTGGAGTGGCGAAGCCCGTACTATTTCAGACCGCTACCCTATGAGCGGACGGGCCCGGGATTGGCACTGGATGGCAAACCTCGCTTTGATCTGACCAGCTTCGACAAAGAATACTTTGATCGGCTGCGGAGACGCGTTGTTGAGGCTCGCGACCGCGGTTTCTATGTTGCCATCATGCTGTTTAACGGATGGAGTCCTGTGTACGCCAAGGGCTCTTATGACCTTGCCAATCCGTGGGAAGGTCACCCGTTCCACGCCCGAAACAACGTGAATGGAATCGACGGCGACCCGAACGATGATGGGAGTGGAGGAGAGACGCACACGCTGGCGATCCCTGAGGTGACTAGACTGCAAGAGGCCTATGTGCGACAAGTCGTAGACACTGTCAACGATCTGGATAATGTGTTGTTCGAGATCAGCAACGAAAGCAACGGAGATTCAGAGGCGTGGCAGTACCACATGGTTAACGTGGTGAAGTTATACGAGGCAGGCAAGCCGAAGCAGCACCCTGTGGGTATGACCGTTGAGTGGCCCAACGGCGACAATAACGAATTGTTTGCCAGCCAGGCGGATTGGATCTCGCCGAACAACTATTCTGACCCACCACCGTCGGATGGGCGCAAAGTCATCATCGCCGATACCGATCACATCTGGGGAATTGGCGGAAACCGCGAATGGGTGTGGAAAAGCTTTACGCGCGGTTTGAACCCGATCTTTATGGATCAATACGATGACGGCTTCAAGCTGGATGGCGGAGGCTACAGGCCTGATAACCCCAATGACGTGAGCCTACGCCAAAGCATGGGCTACACGCGGTGGTTCGCTGAGCGGATGAACCTTGAAGCGATGACTCCACTGGCTTCACTAGCTTCATCCGGCTACTGTTTGGCCAACCCGGGCCCGATTGAAGCCGAGTATTTAGCGTACCTCCCTGAAGGTGGGTCTGTGTCAGTCGATCTAACACAGACGTCAGAAAAACTCCAGGTCGAGTGGTTCAACCCAGCGACCGGAGAGGTGAAGAAGGCGAACGCTGCTGTTGGCGGGCGTCACTTGACGTTCGCTGCACCCTTTAGGGGGGACGCGGTCCTGTACCTGACTGGGCGCTGACGTCGATTTACCAGTTACCCAATGATCCGCAGATTGGCTGGAGCACTTGGCGGCGTAGGTGGGGGGACGCCGACCGTTCCCGGCGGGGGGAGGTTCAGGGACGCGTTGTCGATCACGAGTACCCAGTCGTTGTTGTCTGGTGGCACGAAGCTGCGCGATCCCGTATTGGGAAACGTTCCGAGATCGATCGTACTGGCGTCGCGCGGATTGAACCACCAGCCACGCCCCTGCGCACCAGCAACATTCGTCATATCGATCGAGACCTGTCGGCTTGTCGGTATGTAGGCAATCACAGAACTCCCGTCGGTTGTCAGGGCCGTAGTCGCTTTCGTTGATCCCGACTGAACGCCAGTCGTCATGACCGTGTTGTTCTGGTCCGGTCGCAGTAGGTAGAACGAACGACCTGTAAACAGTTTCCCCACGTATGACAGGTCGTTGGAGAGCGTTGAGTTGAGCTGACCCTGCCAACCGCCAGCCGGTGCTGCGCAGAATCCCCAGGAGTCGAAACCCCAGATGGGACAGTTGCCGAAGAAGTGTCCAAGCCACGCTCCAGACAGGACAGCCCACCATGCCTGCCGGCGGATCTCAAGGGCAGTAGCGTTGTGCTCCCGCTCGTACGTTGTCTCTTGAAGGAAGATGGGTCGCGTGTCGGCTTTGTTGTACTCGGTGAGCGTCACGTTGTGTGATAAGCCGTAGGTATAAATGGTGTTGAGGTCGATCCAGGAATCGTCAGACCATGCTGGGTCAATCGCTGATCGCGCGAAGTTGTGCGCGGTCATCAGATGCACGGTGTCGTAGGCACGGATGCCGTTGACCATCGCCATCACTTTCGACTCGACACCTTGCGCCACTGGATCAGTGTCGCCCCCAATAACCCATACGATATTGGCGTAATCGCCGTAGCGTTGACCGAGAAACTCACCGTACGCTGTCATTTTTGCAGGCGACGAGTTCTTGACGGCCTGGCACCAGCCTTGGGATCCGCATGCAAAGCCCAAGTAGAGTGGGTGGGCGAATACCACGATGCCGTTTGCGGCGGCCTGATTCAGAACCCAATCTACGTGATCCCAGTATGCGCTTCCCGGTGTGCTGAAGTCGTTCGGTGTCGTAAACGGAGGGTCGTTGGCAAGATTGTTCGGCACCCGTTCGCCAAATGCGGTATCAATCAGGTTGACGATGATGGCGTTATAGCCCTTTGTCGCCCGGTCCTCCAGGTACTGTGTAGCCTCGGCTTGTGTCGTGTTGACTACCAGTGACCATGCGGTATCGCCATTGATAAACCAAGGCCGATTGTCCTGGTCGACGACGTGCGTGCCGTCCGCGCTCATCTTGACGGGATATCTAGGTGCTTGCGGCTGAGCCGCGGCCGGTCCGGGCGTCAAGAGGGCCAGAACCAGTAGCGCCGAAACCGAGATGTCCACCGGGATACGGAAGATCTGATTCATATCGAGTTTGTGTCTCCAGTCATGCACGAATCATGCCGTTAAATGAAGATGCCAGCCAGCCCTGTATGGAGTGTTCACTAGGTTATTCGGTGGCAAGAACAACCGCGAATAGTGTCATCAGCAAATCACGAATCAGGACCAGCCTGACACACCACCCGTGAACGTTTCACTGTTGAGCATACTGGCCCAAGTTGTGAGTGTAACGTTGAAGTTGGACAAGTCCCGAGACCTCCAGCAGCGTAGCCACGCAATCATTCCAGGCGGCGCGCACACGTACGCCAAGGGCGACGACCAATACCCAGTTGAGGGTCCCGCATTTCTCGTGCGCGGCAAGGGGTGTCACGTGTGGGACGTGGACGGCAACGAGTTCATTGAGTACGGGATGGGTCTTCGCTCGGTCACCCTCGGGCACGCGTTTACGGCGGTGAACGAGGCCGCTTGGCGGGCAATGCAGAACGGCATCAACTTCACGAGGCCCGCGCCCATTGAAGTGGAGTGCGCGGAAAAAGTCGCCAGCCTGATCAAGTCTGCCGAGATGGTCAAGTTTGCGAAGAACGGATCGGACGTGACCACGGCGGCGGTCAAGCTCGCGCGCGCCTTTACGGGACGTGAGCGTGTGGCGATTTGCGCCGAGCACCCGTTCTTCTCGGTGGATGATTGGTTCATCGGGACCACAATTATTAATGCTGGTATTCCAAAACCCGTTCGAGACCTGACCGTTACGTTTCACTACAACGACGTTGGCAGCATCGAGCGACTGTTCGATCGATATCCTGGAGAGATCGCCTGTCTCGTGATGGAGGTCGAGCGGAACGAGCCACCCACCCGGGCTTTTCTTGACGGAGTCCGGTACCTTTCGCGCAAGAACGGTGCACTACTGATTCTCGACGAGATCATCACCGGTTTCCGCTGGCACATAGGTGGTGCCCAGGCCGTTCACGGTATCGAGCCCGACTTGTCCACGTTTGGTAAAGCCATGGCGAACGGTTTCTCCATCGCGGCGCTCGTGGGCTCGAAGGAGGTCATGGAGGCCGGTGGGATCGATCACGATCGCGAGCGGGTCTTCCTCCTCTCCACGACCTACGGCGGCGAGACCCACTGCCTGGCCGCTGCTCTCGAGACAATGCGGTTCTATGAACGCGAGCCGGTGATCGAGACGCTCAGGTGTCAGGGCGAACGCCTGCTTTGCGGCATCGAACAACTGGTCACGTCACACAGGCTGGAGGGATACTTTGGAGTCGATGGACATCCGGCGAATCTCACCTATTACACTCGAGATGCCGACCGTCGGCCATCACAGCAATTCCGTACGTTGCTGCTACAGGAAATCATCCGACGAGGTGTGATCGCCCCATCCCTGGTTGTCAGCTACTCCCACTCGGACGAGGACATCGACCGGACGCTGGAGGCCCTGGACGGCGCACTTGCCGTGTACCAGAGGGCTCTATCGGACGGGATCGACCATTACCTGATGGGACGGCCGGTGAAGCCTGTTGTTCGTCGATACTGCTAAGCGTCGGTGACACCGGCGTTGACGGGGCTGAGCAGGCTGTGGGTGACGAGCCTCTCGGCGGCATGGGCTACGACATCGAACGGGAACCGCGAGCGCTCCGCGATATCGAGGAGGGAGTGGCGTCCGTCGGAGAAGTTGAGCACCCACAAAGCGGCGCGTTCCAGGTCATCATTGTCGGTCCCGCCCATCAGCCGGTAAAGCCCACGGCGTCCCAGCTGTGGTTCGCCCTTAGGGTAAAGATTCCGGTATCGGCGGTTCCCTTCGAGTGTTCCGACAACACGGAGCAACTGCTTAAGGGATTCCCCTAGTGCCTCGGAGGTGACGAGGGTCAGATCGTCGGCAGAAGTGTGGTACTCGGGATACTCGCCATTCGGAGTGCGCATGAAGCATCCCACCGGCAGGGCGATACCCGGAGAGCAGTACTGACGCTCGTCGTACCCGATTGGCGAAAAGTCACGCGCCTCAACCGGTTGCCCCGAGCTCCTAAGGACGTATTCAACGACACAATCTATCTCGGCGGTGTCGTGTCGGCTTCGCTTGTACGTGAAGCGCCCCGAGTCGCCTATACAGCTGAGGACTAACCCGTGCTTGATTCGACCCAAGTGTTGTTCGTGAAGTGCCAACCAGGTGATTGCGCCGATTGTTCCGGGGATCCACAGGAACCGGTAGGAATACCGGAGATTCAGTCCCGTGAGGAGTGCCGCAAGCCTGACAGCGACGGTCATTCCCGAGAGGTTGTCGTTGCAGAGGGATGGATGGCACGAGTGTACGGAAATCAGTACTTCTGAATCGGTCTCTCCAGGGACACAGTACTCTCCGTAAGTCAGCTGTCCTGGCTCGAGCGTCGAATCGATAAAGACTTCGTACTCGGGGTCGGTCATCGCCTCGAGCCGCCGCTGCGATAGGCAGAAGCCCCAGTCTTCCTTGTAATAGGAGGTGCGGTAGGGGATCCAATCTGGGGCATCAGGCCTCGTGAACAGGTGCTCACGCAATTCGGAGAGGCCGATCCGACGTTTGACTGGCACACTGTAGTTGACGACATGCAGGTTGTGTTGTTTGAAGTCCACAACCCTCTGGCCGCTGACGGTGCTGATGTAGGCGTCCCTGATATTCCATTCCTTTGGTACCGTCCAGTCGAAGACCGTGGTGCCGCTTGGCACTTCGTGGGTTTCGATCGGCACCTGGCTGGCCAGCCGCCGTACGCTCTCACGAAAGCCGTCTCCTGTGATGCTCCGACAGATCGGATACAGCTCGGAGACCAGGTGGATGATCGTGTCTCCTTCCCGTCGGTGATCCCATCCTTTCAGGATGGTCGCAATAGAGTTCTGGACAGCCATGTTGATACAGAAGGTCTGCGGCTGGCGCTCAGGTCAGCAGTGGCCAGCGCCGATCCTTGTCGGACACGACGCTCACGGAGAGAGGCCATTGAATCTTCAAGACTGGATCGTCGAACCGGATACCAGTTCCCTTATCGGGAACATAGAACTGGCTCATCTGATATGAGACCTCCGTTTCATCTTCGAGAGTCTGAAACCCGTGGGCGAACATCTCTGGAATATACAGGACACGGCGATTGCTCGCGGACAGCTCGATGCCAACGTGCTGACGGTATGTCGGAGAACCCTGACGAAGATCCACGATGACGTCGTACAACGTGCCAGTAGTGCAGCGGACCAGCTTGACTTCGCAGGCCGGAGGCATCTGGTAGTGGAGTCCTCGCACGGTGCCCTTCTTGTGATTGAGAGATATATTGGACTGGACAAAGGAAGACACCAGGCCTTGTGCGTCGAATTCTCGCTGACAGAAGGTTCGAGCGAAGAACCCGCGTGCGTCAGCCAGCAGCTCCGGTTCAACGATGACGGCTCCGGCGAGCGTGGTGGGTATGAAACGCATCGGGTACTCAGAAACATGTAATGAGACTGCTAATTGTGTCGAAGTGGTTGCCGTATCCCCTCGACAACGGCAGCCGGATGCGCGCGTTCCATCTCATCAAACATCTGTCCAGGCGGCACGCGGTCACTGTCTTCACGTTCGGTTTACCTCAGGGCTCAACCGATCTCGCTCCGCTTCGCGCCGTCTGCCAACGCCTCGAGATCGTGGCACCCGTCAGACAGGACGGCGATCGACTGGGCCTGCGCGGTTTGCTGACTCAGGTTCCCCGCTCTTACATACAATCCGACAATCCGGCGATGCACGGGCTCATTCGGTCCAGCATTTCACAGCACGACGCGGCCATCGCTCTCCAGAATACCGCAGCGTGGCACCTGAAAGGATACACTGAGTGTCCGCGTGTCTTCGAGGAAGTCGAAGTCGCACTCTTTCGAGAGCGTTGGTCATTGGGGACCCAGCCCGCGCGCCGTCTCCGGGACGGACTGACCTGGCTAAAGTTTCGAAGCTTTGTCCGCGCTCTCGCCAACGACTTCGACTGGGCCACGGTCGTTTCGGAGCCCGAGCGTCAGCACCTGAGCGACATCGGCTGTGACAGAGCCAGGGTTTCGGTGATTCCCAATGGTGCAGAGATTCGTCGCATTAGGCCATCTTTGGCGCGGGCACGTCGCCTAATCTACCCGGGCTCGGTCACATACTCAGCAAACCTGGATGCAGTCAGATATTTCGCTCAGGACATTCTGCCAGAGATACGAAGGCGATCGCCGGGAGTGGACTTCGTGGTAACAGGCTCAACCGAGGGCGTGGATCTCGCCGAGCTAGCGTCGGGGAACGGCGTTACCTTCACTGGTAGGTTGCCAGAGGTCGAGACCTTGATCGCCGAGAGTGCTGTCTGTGTCGTTCCGCTCAGAGTTGGTGGCGGGACTCGTCTAAAAGTGTTGCAGGCTATGGCACTCGGCACGCCGGTCGTATCGACATCGAAAGGAATCGAAGGCCTGGATGTTCAACCGGAAGTCCACCTACTGGTGGGCGATACAAGCGAGGAATTTGCGAACCACGTGGTCGAGGTGCTCCACAATCCGCTTCTAGGAGAGAGGCTGGCGGTTGCGGCGCACCGGTTGGTGTCCGAGCGCTACTCCTGGCAGAGTAGCGGTGAAGCGCTGGAGCACGTGATACAGACGGCCATGGAGCGACACGCGGCCTCACGGCCGCCTGTGGCCTGAGTTAGGCAGTCTCGTGAAGATCTTGTTCCTGTCTTCGTGGTTTCCTTACCCTCCCATAAATGGGGCGAAAATAAGAACCTACAATTTGATGAGACAGCTATCCAAGAATCACGAGGTGACACTGCTATCGTTCGCCAAGACGATCCCTGTTGAGAAGGCGCGCGAGCAGATTCCTTGGTTGAAGCAATACTGCCGTGAGGTATCGATCGTTCCCTACCGGCCGTACGTCGGGCATAGTCTGGCAGCCTACCGTGGATTCTTTTCGACGAAACCCCGGTCAGTGGTTCATGCCTGCAGCTCCGACTTTTCGAGGTTGGTTAAGGCGACCGTGAAGTCCGAGACTTACGATTTGGTTTTAGCCTCTGAGGGGAACGCACCCTCGGTCACGTCGCTTTTTGCTACGCAGGTTAAGAGTGTACCAGTTGTCTTAGACGGGCTAGAAACAGGGTTGCAGAAGGACGCGTACTATCAGGAGTCCTCGATGGTCCGCCGCATGAGACACGGAGTGACGTGGGCCAAACTGAGGGGCTTCACCAGACAAGTGGTTCGGGCCGCCGCCCTGTGCACCGTTCCTTCCGAACCGGAGAAACGGAATCTGCTGGAAATAGTGCCAGATCATACCCGCATTGAGGTCGTACCTCACAGTCTTGAGGTCGATCGGTACACTGGCTCCTTTGGCCTCCTCGAATCCAAGATGCTGAGTTTCACAGGGTCGTTTGCCTACGAGGCCAACCTGGATGCCGCGCGCTTTCTTCTGCAGGAGATTTATCCTCGACTCAAAGCGCGGTTGCCCGAAGTGAGCCTGCGCATCGTCGGGAACCTGAACGGTATGCGACCTGAATCGCTGACTTCCGACGAGAGTGTGTCGTTCACTGGCCTGGTTCCGGATATTCGGCCGGTGATGGCGAGCAGTTGGTTGAGTGCCGTACCACTCCGGGTGGGCGCGGGGACTAGGTTAAAGATCGTCGAATCGATGGCGCTCGGAACACCAGTTGTGAGCACGAGTAAGGGCGCCGAGGGACTTGATGTTGTTCATGGTGAAAGCATCCTGCTGGCAGACGATGCGGAGACGTTCACCAGAGCCGTTGTCGAGGTGTTTCAGAACCCGTCTCTCCGTGAACGGTTGTCCGCAGGGGGCCGCAAGCTGGTGATGGAAAAGTACAGCGCGGATGTGATCGGGAGCAACTTCTGTACCCTATTAGAGGAAGTTGTGCGCGACAGCACCCGAGCTACGGCACGATTCTGAGAGCGGTTGGGGCCTCAGGTGGAGGACCGGCTACGAAAACGTTCTACGGTGAGGGATCAAAGACGGTTACGCGGACTGTTTCGTGAGTCGACCTCTTCTCTTGCTCCAGTGCACGCTGGATCGGCGGGGCAACAACTGTTCCACGCCCCCAAGCAGTTTCGCCACAGCGCTGTGATTACATGTCATGGCACACGTCCCGGCCGGTTTACCGCACCGGTGACGCTGTTCTCTGTATCACTGGTGTTGGGTCTTCTGACGCCGTACGACTACGTCAGAGCCTGGGAGAAGTTCGTTCTGATCAGTACGGGCCTTGCAGTTGGTCTGCTCCTGTTTCGCCTGCCCTCAGTCGCGTCGTGGGGCACTCGTGAACTCCGCCCCGTCAGTCTTGTACTTGGTGGTGTACCGCTCAGCCTGGCCGTCTTCTTCTTTTTCGCGAACGATTGGAACCAACCTGCCGAGAAGCTGTTAGTACTTGAGCCCGTGCGCTCATGGCTAGCGTCATGGCAGCCCGTTCTCCCGTTACCGCGGTTTCATCCGAACGTGGCGGCGGGCGTTCTGGCCATGATGGTTCCCCTACAGGTGGCGGCCGTTGGCGGAGCCTCAGGTCTTTGGTGGGGATCTACGCGTGCGTCGAGTCTTGCGAAAACCGCACTGCTGGCGGCTTCGGGTGCTGCACTGCTGGTGAGTGGATTGCGGGGCGCCTGGCTGGCGCTGGCCGGGGCGACGGGTCTTTGGTTCATGTGGCGGTGGGCGCAACGAGGTCCAACCCGCAAGCGTAGCGGGATTCGTCTCGCGGTCGTGGCATTCTGCGTTTTCGGGGCAGCACTTACATGGGCGCTTATGCCGTCGCTGACGGCGATCGCAATGTCTCGAGCCGACCGGCTGCTCGTGTGGCAGCACAGCTGGGAGCTGGCGTGGGACTACTTCTTCACCGGGCTGGGACTGGGAAACTTCGCGATGGCCTACTCCAGTTACGCGTTGCTGGTGCACGTACCCCACACAACGCACGCGCACAATCTATTTCTGGACATCTGGCTGGAGCAAGGACTCCTGGGACTGATCGGCTTCTGTTGGCTGGCGGCCGTCGCGCTCTTAACAGGCCTCTCGAGGCACTCGCGGGATTCTCAGCCGAACGCCGGGCAATTCCGCTGGCACGACGCTGCGTTCATCTCGCTAACCGTTGCTCTGCTGCACGGACTGATAGACGACGTCATGTACGGGTATGAGGGCGTCGGTTCGGCGTTCCTCTTCGTGCCAATTGGGCTGCTGGCGCGCGACGAACGCAAAGTCGAGCGTGGCGCAGTCCGATCCACCTGGCGCCACGGTCTTCTCATGTGGGGCTTCGCCGTAACGTTCCTGGTAGCTGCTGTTTGGGCGCCCCCGGTTCGGTCGCTGTACCGTGCCAACCTGGGTGCGCTGCTGCAGACTCGTGCCGAGCTGTCCAGATATCAGTGGCCCAGATGGCCTGTCCAGGATGCCTTGCGACGAGCGAAACCCGAAGAGCTGACCAGCGCGATTGGCCATTACCAATCGGCGTTGTCGGACAACCTTGGAAACGCTGTAGCCAATCGCCGGCTCGGCCAGATCGAATTGTCGCTTGGTGATTACGGAGCGGCACGCGATCACTTGAGCAGGGCGCACCGAGCCGCGCCCCGTCACTTGGCCGCTCGACAGCTCTACGGCGAGAGTCTTGCGGTCACCGGTGACCGAGAACTGGCAGTCGAACTCTGGCGATCGCTGGCTCTCGAAGAGGATCAGCTCGAGATCAGGCGCCAGTGGTACCGCAGTATCAGTGAGCACGAGCGCGCTGAACGGATTGACGACGCGATGTCATTGCGACGCATGCCCGGCGGATAGCAGAGTCTTCGAAATATTTTCACGCTGCTGGCCGTGTCCATGACGGACAAAGGTTTCT
>Ga0326597_10003816_pt1 | contig 21466 bp, 18 predicted proteins | sample RVTome_12_FD_203789 | JGI IMG/M metagenome (GOLD analysis project Ga0326597, IMG submission 203789) | Soil microbial communities from uranium-contaminated site in the Upper Colorado River Basin, Wyoming, United States - RVT100D185 | ecosystem: Environmental > Terrestrial > Soil > Contaminated >...
CGAGCAGATGGGCAAGGTCCGGCGCCACCTCACCGAGCACGCCTCGCGGGCGCTCCAGGCCGAGCTCGAGCGCGACTACCTCTCCGACCTCCAGGAGCTCGTGGACGACTTCTCGAGCGAGGCGAGCTGCATCCTCGCCGAGTTCCCGCCGACATTTCCCGGCGACGAGGTCGACCGTCGCACCCTCCTCGAGCTCAACCGGCGGTTCCGGGAGCTGAAGCACCGTCTCATCGAGGCGGACGAGCTGCTGCGGGAGATGGAGAAGGCGCTCTTCGACGAGGCGCCCCACGCCGCGCGGTACGTGACGAAGATGCGCAAGGACGTCACCAATGGCGTCAACATGATCATGCTGAAGGTGAACGGCCGGATCAGCGATCTCGTCAACGGCATACGGCTCTGACCCCGGTGGGGTCCCCGGAGTGAGCCCGGCCCGCCCGCCCCGTCGCTTGCCTTCCCGGATTCGCCTCCTCCTCGCGCCCGCGGCCTGCCTGCTGCTCGCGCACGTGCCGGCGGCGATCGACGCGCTGCCCGCGCTCGGCGTGCTCCGCGGCCCCCTCGGCGTCGTGCTCGCCGCCCTCGCCGGCGCGGTGGCGACGCTCGGTGGACGCGGCGATCTTCTCGGGCCGCTCCTCCGCCGGCGGGTCCCCGGCCTCGTCCTCTTCGTGGCTGGCTTCGTCTTCCTCTCCGCGATCGGCGTTCACTACACCTCGCGGCTGCGGGTCTCGGGCGACGAGCCGCACTACCTGCTCATGGCCCAGAGCCTGTGGCGGGACGGCGACCTCGAGCTGCGCGACAACAAGGCGCGCGGGGAGATGGAGGAGTACACGCCGGCCGACGTCCAGCCGCACTGGGGCGCTCCGCGCGCCGACGGCCGTCCATTCCCCGCGCACGGGGTCGGGCTGCCCACCGTGCTCGCGCCGGTGTACGCCCTGGGGGGGAGGCGCGCCTGCGTGTTTCTCCTGGCCGCCATGGCCTCGGCCCTCGCGCTCGTGTCCCGCGCGCTGGCTCTTCGCATGGGCGGCGATCACGGCGCGTCGCAGCTGGCGTGGCTGGCCGCGCTGGGACCCCCGGCCGCCTTCTACGCCTTTCACGTCTACACCGAGATGCCCTCCGCCCTCGCCCTCGGCGGCGCCCTCGTGCTCCTGCTCGGGTTCCCGAGCCGCGGGTGGGCGGCGGTGGCCGCGGCCGCCCTCGCTTCGACGCTTCCGTGGCTGCACGTGAAGCTGCTGCCGGCGTCGGCGGCGCTCGGCCTCGTCGCTCTCGTCCGGCTCCGGGGGCGCGTGCGCCTGGCCTTCTTCGCGACGGCCGCCGTCGCCGCCCTCGGCTACGTCGCCTTCTTTCAGTCGGTGTACGGCCACCCGACGCCGCTCGCCACCTACGGCGGCACCTTTCCCCAGGGCATGGAGGGCGCCCCCCTGCGCGCGACGGCGGGACTGCTGCTCGACCGCTCCTACGGGCTGCTGCTTCACGCGCCGGTCTTCCTCCTCGCGCTCGCCGCGGTTCCCCTCGCCCTGCGCCGTCCCCCGCGCGAGACCTGGCCCTTCGCCCTCGTCCTCGCCGCGGCGCTCGGTCCCGTCCTCGGCTGGCGGATGTGGTGGGGCGGACAGTGCCCCCCCGGCCGCTTCCTCGTGCCGATCGTGCCGCTCCTCGCGGTCCTCGTCGCGCTGCGCGCGTCGCGGGACACGGGACCACCGCGCGGCCTTCTCCGCTGGCGGGGAGCGCTGCTCGCCGTCGGCTTCGGCATCCTTGTCCTCACGGTCGTCGACCCGGGGCGACTGCTCCTGCTCAACCGCGGCAACCGACCGACGCGGCTGTGGGCGGCCCTGTCCGGAGACGCGGACGTGGGACGCTACCTGCCCTCACTCACTCATTCGGATCCGGGGGAGGCTCGGGTCGCCACGCTCTGGCTCGTCGCGCTCGGCGTTCTCCTCGTCCTCGACGCGCTGTCACGGTCGCGCGCGTGGGCCCACCGCCTCTTCGGCGGGCTGAGCCTCCCTCTCGTCCTTCTCCTCACCGTGGGCCTCGGCGTGGACCACTGGGCGCGGCGCGGAGAGGCCGGGTCGACCACGCCGAAGGCCGCGGTGTCGGGCGGCGAGGGACGCTCAGCCTCCGGCGCGCTTCGACCGCAGGCCGCGCGCCTGGAGCTCCGTCTCGACGCGGTCGCGGTGGTCGCCCTGGAGCTCGAGGACGTCGTTCTTGAACGTGCCCCCCGCGCCGCAGGCCGCCTTGAGGTGACGGGCGAGAGCGGCCGTCTCGGCGCCGGGGCCCGGCAGGCCGGACACCACGGTGACGACGCGTCCCGACGCGCGGCGCTCGAGGCGGAGGCGGATCCCGGACGAGGACTTTCCTCGGGACCCGTTCGTGTCCCCCCGATCCTCGGAGGGCGGCGTCTCTCCACCCGTCGAGTAGGCGAGGCGGGTGTTCTTCTTCACCGCGCGACCCGGCTCGAGACATTCCATCCCTCGACCTCGACGACCGCAGACGCGGCGCCGAGGTCGGCGAGCGCGTAGCGGGCGACGAGCTTCCGTCGCTCCCCGGGCTCGAGCGTCACGTCGTTGTCCTCCCAGAAAACGGGGAGGACCTCTTCGCCCCCGGCGCGCGACCCTCCGCCCCCGAGACCTCGAAGCCGGCGGCGGCGGTGACCTCGGCCGGGGGCAGGTCGCGCAGCGCCTTCATGTCGGCTTGCTCCTGTCGCACGGGTTCATGTTGGCCATTGTGCACCCCGAAGAGGCGGCGAGTCGCGCGTGTCGGCGCCTCACTCCGGAGAGGCGTGTTCGCCGAGGGCGGACGGTTTCGTCACCGGGGGGTGACGACGGCGCGCCGCCCGTCGACCTCCCCCCGGAGGATCTACGCAACGTATTGAAGAAGAGCCCTTTGACGGCCGCGTTACCGCGGCTTTACGATCACATGTGGCACGTTCGTTGCTCAGGTGGTAGCGTCGGAGGGGGGTGTCGGCGTGGTGGACAAAGGGGAGGTCGGGGTGGGTCGCATCTGCCGGATGGCCGCCGCCGTGCTCGCCGGCGGAGTGCTGCTGAGCGTGGCCTGCGCGCCGCGGTCGCAGTCGACCGTGCCCCAGTTGCCCAGGGCGCCCTCTCCGCCGACCGCCGGCACCCCGACTCCGCCGACTGCCGGCACGCCGAGCACGCCTTCGACGCCCGGAGCGAAGGCTCCGCCGGCCACTCCGCCGTCGACCGCCTCCGGCGGGTCGGGTGAGGGCTCGGGCAGCGAGGGCTCCGCCGACTCGCCGGGATCGTCCGGGTCGTCGGCCTCCCAGCCGGGCGCGGCGGCGGGCACGCCCTCCGCGGGCGCGGGGACCACGGGCGCCGGAGTCACGACCCCGGGCACAGCCGGCACCGCCGGCTCGTCGGGGAGCGGTGCCTCGGCGAGCGCGGGCGGCGCCATGACCTCCGAGGAGCGGCGGGACGCGCTCGACGGACAGCTCCAGACGTCTCTCTCGGACTTCGACGCGATGCTCCTCGAGCAGCAGAAGGCCCTCGAAGAGCAGAGGCGCGACGACCCGCTGCCGCCGCGCGGGGGCGCGGAGAGCGCCCGTGCCGGCGGTGGCGGCACGGGATCGGGCCCGGCCGACAGCGCCACGGGCGGGTCGCGCGACGCCGGCCGGCTCGAGGGCGGCGAGGCGACCTCCGGCGCCGTCGAGGGTGAGCCCACCGAGGGCGAGGTCCCTCCCGACGTGGGCGACGGCCGCGACGACGACGTCGTGGCCCGCCAGCTCCGCGAAGCGGCGATGAGCGAGAAAGACCCCGAGCTGCGCGAGAAGCTCTGGGACGAGTACCGCGAGTACAAGAAGAGCATCGGCAAGGGCGGCTCTTGAGGGGGGAGCGGCGATGATCCCACGGGGATGGAGAGCGCTTCTGCAGGCCTTCGCCGTCGTGACGTGTTTCGGCGCGGCGCAGGCCGCTCGCGCCGCCGACGACTACGTGGAGGCGGTCCTCGCCTCGGGAGAGGTTCCCGAGCAGAAGCTCCTCGACGTGGCGGTCGACCTGTTCTCGCCGAGCGTCGACGACATCGACCGCGAGAAGCTGATCGAGCAGGGCTCGCGTCCCTCGGTGCGCAAGTCCGAGGCGCGCTTCATTCCCGTCCACCTGCGCAACACACTGCAGTCGACGGGCCAGTGGGGTGTCGTGCGCGTCGTCCCCGGGAGCGCGCCGTGGGCGGAGCTGTCCGTTTTCGGCCGGATCGTCAAGTCGAACGGCAAGGAGCTGAAGGTCGAGATCCGCGCGTGGGATGCCACCGGCGAGAAGTGGCTCGACCGCGAGTACGAGCACGAGGTGGGCGCGGTGACCTACGCCCAGGAGAAGGTCGACCGCCTCGACCCCTTCCAGAGCCTCTACAACCAGATCGCGAACGACCTCGCCGAGGAGCGAGACAAGCGCAAGCGCGAGGAGCTGGTTCGGGTGCGCGAGGTGGCGCAGCTGCGCTTCGCCGCCGAGTTCGCCCCCGACACGTTTGGTCCGTACCTCGAGACAGACCGCAGGGGCCACTACCGCGTGCTCCGACTGCCGGCGGAGGACGATCCGATGATGGGGCGCCTGTCCCTGATCGGGGAGCGGGACCACCTGTTCGTCGACACCCTGAACGAGTACTACACGGACTTCCACGCACGGATGAGAAGGTCCTACGACGACTGGCGCGCCTACAGCTACACGGAGCAGGCGGCCTACGACTCCTTGAAGAAGTCGTCTCTCATCAAGAAGATCATCGGAGGCATCGCCATCGCCGCCGGAGTCCTCACGCCCGACCGCAGCAACTCGGGGATCAAGGACGTGGCGGTGATCGGAGGGATCGTGGCCATCCAGAGCGGGATGAAGGACTCCGAGGACTCGAAGATCCACCGGGCCGCGCTCGACGAGCTCGCGGACTCCTTCGAGGCGGACGTCACGCCCCTTCTCGTGGACGTGGACGGGAAGATCACCCAGCTCACCGGGTCGGCCGAGTCCCAGTTCACGCAGTGGCGCGAGCTCCTGGGGCAGATCGCGCACGCCGACGCCGCCCTGCCCGGGGACATCAACGTGGCGCCGATGTCGGCGGCGGTCTTGGTCACGCCACCGATGCCGTCGGCGGCGGACCTGGATCTGCCCGCGGCGGACGGGAGCGGGGAGGATCCTCCGGCCGACGACTCGGCCGACGGCACTGCGGAGCCTGCCGATCCCAGTGACCCGGACGCGGGCTCGCCACGTGATGGCCCGCTCCCGAACCTCTCGCCGGCGACGAGCCAGCCGGCGCGGCCGGCCCAGCGGCCCTGAAGGTGCTCCCGCCTCGCCCCCGATGACCCCACTGGAGCCGGGGCTCGAGTTCCTGCCGGGCCTCGTCCTCGTGCGCTCGCTCGGCCGCGGGGGAATGGGCGAGGTGTGGGTCGCGCGCGACAGGGGTCGCGACGAGGAGGTCGTCGCCAAGGTCCTCCCCGCCGGGGCACCCGAGGATCGGCTGGCCCTGCTGCGCCGCGAGGCCCGCCTCGTCCGCAAGCTCGACCATCCCTCGATCGTGCCGGTGTACGGCTTCGAGCAGGGCCCGAACGGCTGCGCGGTTCTCCTCCGGCACATGAAGGGCGGCGACGCGACCCGTCTGCGGGGCGCGGCGCCCCTCGAGATCGTCCGCCGGGGCTTCGAGGTGGCGCAGGCTCTTCTCTACCTCCACGGCAAGGGCGTCATGCACCGCGACGTCAAGCCGTCGAACGTCCTCCTCGACGAGGAGGGCCGGGCCCACCTCGCCGACTTCGGCATCGCCGCGGTCGCCGCGGCCGAGGACGACGAGGGGATCTCCCTGATGGGCGGAGGCTCGCGAGGGAGCATGAGCCCGCAGCAGCAGAGCGGCGCGGCGCCCGAGCCCGCCGACGACGTCTACGCCCTCGGCGCGCTCCTCCGCGATCTCCTCGCCGGCCCTCCCGCATCCCCGGCGGGCGTTACCGAGAGACCGCCCCTGCCGACACCGCACCGTTCCGGGGGGCCGCCGGTGGTCCCGTCGCGCCTGCGCGACCTGGTCGCCTCGATGCTGGCGAGCCATCCCTCCGAACGACCGGCAATGGAAGAGGTGGTGTCGAGTCTGGGTGAGATCGAGACCGCGCTGGGTGAGACGGCACCTCCGGGGCGAGGCCCGGCCGTGCGCCTGCAGCCGCCTCCTCGCGTCCCCCACGTCGCGGTGCTTCCTTCCCTGACCGCATCGGTCCGCGGGGCGACCGTGGAGCGGTCGCCGCGCTCCTTCTCCCTCCCGCAGGCGGCGCTCCTGGGAAGCCTCGCGGTGGCGGCGCTGTTCGTCGTCCTCGTGCTGCCGCAGTGGGCGAGGCATCCGTCCACTCTCGCTCCGTCGACCGCCCCGCCCGTCGCGACGGGCGACCCCGCGCCGGATGCGGCCCCGCCCGCGCCAGCCTCCGCGCTCCCCGCCGAGGCTCCGCCGCTTCCGGCCGAGGCCACACGCACGCCCCGCCCGGCGGCTCCCCCGGTGCCGCGCGTCGACCGGAGCGGTTCGATCGACGGCAACGCGTCGAGGAGCGTGGCGACACGCGAGGACCGGCGCGTGCACGAGGAGTTCGAGGCAGCGATGTCGGAGGCCTCCGTCGCTCTCGATGGACGCGACTTCGCCGCGGCGCGGCGCGCGCTCGAGCGGGCGGCCGGCCTGCAGCCCGGCCAGACGGTCGTCGCCGACGAGCTGCGCCGCGTGGAGGAGGTCGAACGCGCGGCCTCTCTCGCGCGCCACCGCGAGACGGCGCGCGTCCTCGAGGCGAAGGAGGACTGGAGGGGCGCCGTGGCCGAGTACGAGGCGGCGCTCCAGCTCGACCCCACCGTGGCGTTCGCTCTCGACGGCCGGCGCCGCGCCTCGCGCCGCGCGCGCTTGGCGGAGAGGCTCGAATTCCACGCACGCAACGAGCACCGCTTGACCACCGAGGCCGTCGCCCTCGAGGCGGAGGGCGTTCTCATGGAAGGGCGCGAGGTCGACTCTCCCGGTCCGCGGCACGTCCAGCAGCTGCAGGCCCTCGAGCGCGCGCTCGCGCGGTCGCGGGCCCTGGTGACGGTCGTTCTCCAGTCCGACGGGGTCACCCAGGTCGTGGTGCACAAGGTCGGCACCCTCGGTGCCTTCAAGCAGAAGTCGCTCGAGCTGCGCCCGGGCACGTACGTCGTGGTCGGCACCCGCCGCGGGTACCGCGACGTGCGACAGACGCTCGTCGTGGATCCCGACGCCCCGCCCGCCCCGCTCCTCGTGCGCTGCGAGGAGGCCATCTGAGCGTCACCGTCCAGCTGGGGCAGGAGGCTCCGCGACGCCTTCCCGGAGCCGAGTTTCCGATCCCTCTCGGCGGTCCGGGGTCTCCGGTGCCCGTGCCCGGCAGCGCGGGCCCGCTCGCGTGGCTGGGGTTCGACCAGGGGGAGGTGTTCGTCCAGCCCGTGGCCGGGGTCACCGTCCTGTGCAACGGCGCGCGCCTCACCGCCTCGCACTGGCTGCGCGACGGCGACGTTCTCCGGCTCGGCGCGGCGCAGATCGAGACGACGCGGCGCGGCGACGAGGTGCACCTCCGCGTCGAGCACCTCGGCGACGTCAACCCCACCGAGCCGCCGGTGGTCCTCGTGCCCCCGCCACGCTCGCCGTCGCGCCCCGAGCCGGACGAGGCCGCGGGCCGCGCGGTCGTGCCGATCGCCTTCACTCCGGGTCGTCCCTTGCCCTCGCCGGGGGTCCGCCGGCGCCCTCGCCTGCCGGCGCTCCTCGCCGCCGTCGCCGTCGCTCTCGCCGTCGTGGCCGTCGTCTTCCTGGCGATCGCCCGGACCCTCGTCGTCACCGTCGAGCCGCCGCCCGACCTCTTGACGCTGCGCGGGACGCTCCCCGTCGTGCCCCTCGGCTCGCGCTTCCTCGCCATCCCCGGTCGGTACACCCTGGTCGCCGAGAAGGAAGGGCACCGTCGTCTCGAGGTGCCGGTGGAGGTGAGCGAGGCCGCTCCTCGCACGCTGCGCTTCACCCTGGAGCGCCTGCCCGGGCGGCTGCGTGTCGACACCGGCGGCGTGGCCGGGGCCGAGGTCGTGGTCGACGGCGAGCTTCTCGGACCCGCGTCCGGTCCTCCGCTTTCGGTGCCGGCGGGAGCCCACGACGTGGTCGTGCGGGCGGAGGGCTTCGTGGAGTTCCGCAACCCTTTCGAGATCGAGGGACGGGGCGTGGAGCAGACGCTCGCCGTCACCCTCGTCGCCAACAGCGCCCCCGTCACCTTCGACACCGCTCCTCGAGGAGCGACGGTGCGGGTGGACGGGCGCGCTCTCGGCGTGACTCCACTGACGGCGAAGGTGAGCGCGGGACGGCGCAGCGTCGAGCTCCGGCTCTCTGGCTTCAAGCCGGTCGATCGGGCGATCGAGGTCGTGGCCGGAGAGCCCCTCACCGTGCCCTCCGTCACCCTCGTGCCCGCCGACGGCGTCCTCGTCCTCTCGAGCGAACCCGCGGGAGCCTCGGTGAGGGTCGACGGGAAGTGGCGGGGTGAAACGCCGGTCGAGCTGACGCTGCCACCGCGCCGCGCTCTCGACATCCGCATCGCCCGGGCCGCGCACGAGGAGGCGTCGCTCGCGCTCGAGCTGCGACCCGGCGAGCGGCGGGAGGAGACGGTCCGCCTCGAGCCCCAGAAGGGCGAGGTGACGGTGGAGGCGCGCCCTCCCGACGCCGAGCTCCTCGTCGACGGACGATCCGCGGGGCGGGCGAGCCAGACGCTGCATCTCACCGCGGTGCCCCACGAGATCGAGATCCGGCGGCCGGGCTTCGAGCCGCACAAGCAGACCCTGACCCCGCGCCCCGGCTTCCCCCAGTCCGTGAGGGTGACCCTCAAGAGCCAGGAGCAGCTGCGGGCGGAGCGCATGCCGCCGCGGATCCGCACCGGGGAGGGCTTCGAGCTCGTCCTCATCGAGGGGCTGCGGATCCAGATGGGGGCGCCGCGGCGCGAGCCGGGGCGCCGGGCGAACGAGCCCCTGCGGGACGTCGAGCTCGTGCGTCCCTTCTACGTGTCGACGACCGAGGTGTCGAACGCCCAGTTCCGCCGCTTCCAGGGTGGGCACAACTCCGGGGCCGCGTCCGACAAGAGCCTGGACATCGACATCTACCCGGTCGTCCAGGTGAGCTGGGAGGAAGCGGCGGCGTACTGCAACTGGCTGAGCGAGAAGGAGAGCCTGCCGCCCGTGTACGTCCGGCGGGGCGAAGGGCTGGTGGCGACGGCGCCGCTCGCGACCGGCTATCGCCTGCCCACCGAAGCGGAGTGGGAGAGGGTGGCCCGCTATCCGGACGGGAAGGGGCCGCGGCGCTACCCGTGGGGCGAGACGCTCCCCGTGCCTCCCGGCTTCGACAACTACGCGGACCACTCCGCGAGCGGGATGCTCCAACGCACGCTGCCCGACTACGACGACACCTTTCCCGCCACCGCCCCCGTCGCCTCGCAGGCGAAGAGCGCCCTCGGCCTCTTCCACCTCGGCGGGAACGTGGCGGAGTGGGTGCACGACTTCTACGCGATCACCCCGTCGCTGGCCGGACGGCTCGTCCGCGACCCGACCGGCCCCAACGAGGGCGAGTACCATGTCATCCGGGGGGCGAGCTACATGCACGCCACCGTCACCGAGCTGCGGCTGAGCTACCGCGACTACGGAAAGGACCCGCGGCCGGACCTGGGCTTCCGCATCGCCCGGTACGCCGAGGAGGAGGGATCAGAATGAGTCCGCTCGTCCGCATCTGTCTTCTCGCGCTTCTCGCCGCGGGCGCGCTCGTGTCGGCCGGCGACCAGGGGGCCCCGCCCGCCCCCGCGCCACCCGCCGCGGCCACCCCCGCGCCGACGACCGCGCCGGACCTCGAGGAGTTCGTGCCGACCGAGAAGGTTTCCGCCGACGAGGCGGTGGCGTTTCCGGTGGACATCTAGGGCGGGTCGGCCCATGAGAAAGCCCCAGCCCGGCGACTTCGTCTACCAGGTGGCGTCGCTCGTCCTCGCCTTCATCCTCGTCCACGGCGTCTACGTCACCCTGGTGCGGCCAAACGCGGAGGCGGTCCTCGCCGAGCAGGCGCGCCAGATGCGGGCCGACCCCGACTACGTCCAGGAGCGCTCGGCCTGGGTCGTCGTCAAGGACTACGAGCAGGAGTCGATCTTCGTCCTCTTCCTCTGGGCGCTCGTGATCATGGGGGCCAAGTGGGGGACCGCGTCCCGCGAGTGGCGCCTGCTCGACCAGGAGCTCGTGCCCGTGGCCGAGGGCAGCCGCATCCTCCCCGAGGACGCCCGCGAGTACGCGCGCCAGGTCCAGGCCATGCCGGAGCGGGAGAAGAGGCGCCTCCTGCCCCGGGCTCTCCTCGCCGCGCTCCAGCGCTTCCGCGCGACGCGCAGCATCCAGGACGCATCGGCCATCGCCCGCGAGGTGTGCGACGCCGAGTCGGACCGGCTCGACTCGGAGCTCGCGATGATCCGCTACATCGCCTGGGCCATCCCCTCGATCGGCTTCATCGGGACCGTGCGCGGGATCGGTGACGCGCTCTCCCAGGCTCACCGCGCGGTGCAGGGCGACATCTCGGGGGTCACCGAGGGCCTCGGCACCGCCTTCAACTCGACCTTCATCGCGCTCCTCCTCAGCCTGGGTCTCATGTTCGTGCTGCAACAGCTCCAGCTGCGGCAGGAGAGGCTCGTCCTCGACACCGGGGGCTACGTCGACGAGCACCTCCTCCAGCACCTCCAGGTCTGAGGGAGACGAGGGAGATGATGCGCGCGCTCGCCCTCGACGTGAGCGACTCCGGTGTCGTCGGCGTGGCCGACGGAGGGCAGCTCGTCGGCCCGAGCCGCGGGTACGCCCTCGTCGAGGGCGAGACGGTCGTGGTCGGAGAGGAGGCTCACCGCCAGGCCCGGCTCAAGCCGCGCCTGGTGCAAAGCCGTTTCTGGGAGCGCCTCGATGCCGAGCCGCTGGGTCGCCCGTTCCCGGACGGGCTGACCTCGGCCGACCTCGTGCACGCCCACCTCGAGGGCCTGTGGAAGCTCGCGCGCCGGGGCACCGACGCCGTCGTCCTCGCGGTGCCCGGCGTGCACGGGCCCGAGGCGCTGGGTCGCCTGGTGGGGATCGCCCAGGCCCTGGGGATGCCCCTCGTCGGCCTCGTCGACGCCGCCCTCGCCGCCGCGACCGCCGGTCTTCCCGGAGACCGGCTGCTCCTGATCGACCTCCATCTGCACCGGGCCTGCCTCACCGAGCTGCGCCAGGGCCGGGAGCTGGTGCGCGAGCGGGTGGCCACCCTCGACCACTTCGGTGTCGACGAGGTGAACGAGGCCCTGGCGGCCAGGATCGCCGAGGCGTTCGTCCGCCAGACGCGCTTCGATCCGCTCCACGCCGCACCGACCGAGCAGGCGCTGCACGACCGGCTGCCGGCGTGGCTGGCGCGGCTCGCGCGCGAGGACAGCGCGCTGCTCTCCCTCGCCGGCCCCGAGCGCGAGGTCGAGATCGAGGTGAGCCGCGCCGACGTCGAGGAGTGGGCCCGACCCTTCTCCGAGGCCCTGGGCCAGGAGGTCGGCCTCCTCAAGCGCTCCGCTGAGCCGACCACCCTCCTCCTGAGCGCGCGCGCGGCGGCCCTTCCGGGCTTGATCGGCCGCCTCGGCGCCCTTCGCGGTGGCACGATCCGACTGCTCCCCGAGCACGCCGCCGCCGCCGGCGCGCTGCGCGAGCGCGCGGCGCTCGGGTCGGCCGACGGGCTCGTCTTCGTCACCCGCATGACCCGGCCCGAGCGCGCGGCGGGGGAGGGGACGCTCGACGGGGGCGCCCTCGTGCGTCCCCCGTCGCCGTCTCTCGACCAGTCCCCCCCGACCGGCGGCGGGCGGCGGCCGACGCACCTTCTCTTCGGCCACCGGGCCCGCCTTCTCACCACCGAGCCGCTGGTGGTGGGCACGGCGCCGCCCGACGGTGCGCGGGCGCTCCGCCTCGAGGGAGAGACCGCGGGGATCTCGCGCTCGCACTGCCGGCTCTTCGAGAGCGCCGGTGCCGTCGTCGTCGAGGACCTGAGCACCTACGGCACGTTCCGGAACGACGAGCGCGTCGAGGGTCGCGCGGTGCTCGCCGCCGGCGATCGCCTGCGGCTGGGCAGCCCCGGGATCGAGCTGCTGCTTGTGGCGGCGGAGGAGGGCTGAAGGGTGCCGCGCCCGCGCCGCCGGGAGACGAACGTCTTCACCCTCGCGTTCCTCGACTGCATCACCTGCGGATTCGGCGCGCTGATTCTGTTTCATATGATCGTGGCCTCCCGCTCGGGGGCAGTGTTCGCCGACGTGACCCAGAGCCTGCGGTCCGAGGTCACGAAGCGCGAGGAGGAGGTGCTCGAGGGCCAGAAGAACCTCGTGGAGATCCAGAACTCGCTGCGGGACATCGAGCGGCAGCGGGTGATCACCCAGGGCCTCTCGACGCGCCTTCTCGCGGTGATGCGCGAGATCGAAGAGGAGCTCGCCACCTACGACGAGAAGAACGTCGCCACCCGCGAGCACGTGAACCGGCTCAAGGCCGACCTCCAGTCGCTCGAGGAAGGAGCCAAGCGGCTCTCCGGAGGACCGCCGAGCGAGGAGGTGCCCGGCCGCAACGTGCGCAGCTTCGTCGGCGACGGGGACCGCCAGTACCTCTCGGGGCTCAAGGTGGGGGGGAAGCGGATCTTCATCCTCGCCGACGCCTCGGCGAGCATGCTCGCCCCCGACATCGTCAACGCCGTGCGCCGCCGCTTCCTGCCGGCGGCCACGCGCCTGCGGGCGGAGAAGTGGCAGCAGGCGGTCAAGGCGGTCGACTGGCTCACCGCCCAGATGCCGCGCGACGCGCAGTTCCAGCTCTACGTCTTCGACACGAAGGCGCGCCCGGTTCTCGAGGGGACGAACGGCATCTGGCTCGAGGCGAAGGACCGGGCCCGCGTCGACAAGGCGATCGCCGTGCTGCGCCAGACGGCTCCCCTGGGCGGGACGAGCCTGCACGCCGCCTTCGCCGCGGCGCGGGCCATGAACCCTCCTCCCGACAACATCCTCCTCCTCACCGACGGGCTGCCCACGCAGGGGGACTCGCCCCCGCGGAGGAAGACCGTCTCCGGCAGGGACCGTCTGCGGCTCCTCGAGCGGGCCCTCGACGTGCTCCCGCGCGCGGTGCCGGTGAACGTCATCCTGTTCCCGATGGAGGGGGACCCGATGGCCACGAGCGCGTTCTGGAAGGTGGCGATGGCGACCCGGGGCTCGCTCATGACCCCCTCGAGCGACTGGCCATGAGGCGGCGGCAGCGGCGGGGAGTCGAGGTCTTCTCTTTGTCGTTCCTCGACGCGGTGTGCTGCGGGTTCGGGGCGATCATCCTTCTCTTCGTGCTCAACAAGATGGGGGAGCCGAAGGCGCTGGAGGTGGCCCAGACGGAGATGCGGGGGCTGATCGCCCGCCTCGAAGCGGAGCTGTTCGAGATCCGCGGGGAGACGACGCGCTTTGGCCGCGTCCTGCGCAGCCGCGAGGAGCAGGTGTCGAAGGAGACGGTGGCGGTGGCGCGCCTGCGGGGCGACCTCACGCGGGTGCAGGGCCAGTACCAGGCGAGCCGACAGCTCTCGGAGGTGCAGGACATCGTGCAGGGGCGGCTCCTCGCCGCCCAGCAGGAGCTCTCCGAGGAGATGAAGCGGCTGCAGGAGCAGAAGGCCTATCGGCGCCCGCCGGAGTCGCCGGTGGGGGGGATCCCCGTCGACAGCGAGTACATCATCTTTATTGTGGACACCTCGGGGAGCATGCAGCGCTTCGCGTGGCCGCTCGTGCGCCGGAAGATGGAGGAGGTCCTCGACGCCTACCCCCAGGTGCGGGGCCTGCAGATCATGAACGACGAGGGGGTGTACATGTTTTCGCGCTACGCGGGGAAGTGGATCCCCGACACCCCGGCGCGACGCCGGGCGATCCTCGACCGGCTGCGCAGCTGGAATGCGTTTTCGAACTCGAGCCCGGTGGAGGGGATCGAGGCGGCGATCCGGACCTTCTGGAGTGCGGACCGCAAGATCAGCCTCTACGTCTTCGGCGACGAGTTCACCGGCGACTCGATCGACGAGGTCGTCGAGACCGTCGACCGCCTGAACCGTCCCGACGCCCGCGGGGAGCGCAAGGTGCGCATCCACGCCATCGGCTTCCCGACGATCTTCTCGCAAGCGATGTTCGGCGAGAACACGGGCGTGCGCTTCGCGACCTTGATGCGCGTGCTGTGCGAGCGAAACGGCGGGGCCTTCGTCGCGCTCAACGACCTCACGCCGTAGGGAGCGGTCCGCTCGCGGAGTGAGGTCTTGGCGCTCATGTTCTGGTACGTGCTGCGGCTGTTCATCGGCGGACGCGACTGAGCCGACGCCCTCGCGCTGGGGTCAGGCCGACGACCGACGATGAAGGGCGGCCGCTCTCGCGCGCACGAGGAAGCCGTCCACGAATAGCCGGCCTCGCGCAAGACCCCCGCCCCCGCTAGAGTCTTGGCCAGACGATCTGTCTCATCCAGACAGAAGCGGGGCATCCGCGATGCCGGGGGAGCCGGAGCGGGGAGACGCTCCCACCGAGGAGACCTCTTCGTACACGCCCGAGGACCCACCCACGCCGATGGGGCCGACGCCGGGGTCCTCCGGCGAAGGTCCGTCCCTGACGCCGGGGCAGGTTCTCAACGCGGTACTGGATCCAGAGGCTCCTCGGACGGGGCGGGATGGGCGAGGTGTGGCAGGCCCTCGACCTGAAGCTGCGCGTCGACGTGGCCCTGAAGTCGCTGCACCCGACGTTCTACGAGGACGAGACGCGCCGCGAGCTTCTCCGCCAGGAGGTGCGCACCGCTCGGGAGGTCATCTCCCCGAACGTGTGCCGGGTCTTCGACCTGGTTGAGGTGGACGGGCGGGAGCTCCTGTCGATGGAGCACATCGACGGCGAGACGCTCCTGTCCCTTCTCAAGGAGCGCTGCCCCCTTCCGTTGAGCGAGGCCCGGGACCTGGCGCTGCAGTTCCTCACCGGGCTCGACGCGGTGCACGCGGCGGGGCTCGTGCACCGGGACTTCAAGCCCGAGAACGTGATGATCACCCGCTCGGGCCGCGTGGTGGTCATGGACTTCGGCATTGCCCTGAAGACGGAGGCGGGAGGCGGGGCGGTGGCGGGGACTCCGGCCTACATGGCGCCTGAGCAGCGCCGGGGCCAGGCGGTGGACGCCCGGGCCGATCTGTTTGCGGTCGGGGTGGTCCTCGCCGAGATGGTGAGCGAAGCGGGCCTCCGCGACCGGACGAGCCGCAAGAGCGTGTGGGAGGCGGTCCACGAGGACCCGCCGCGCATCCCCGACAGCCCGTGGTCACCGATCATCCGCAAGGCCGTGGCTCCGGACCGGGCGGAGCGCCCGGACTCGGCGCAGGCGCTCATCCGGTCCTTGCAGGAGATCACTCTTCGCGTCGAGGGGGCGGAGGAGAAGCACCCCTATCCGGGGCTCGCGTCGTTCACGGAGGAGGACGCCGAGCACTTCTTCGGCCGGGAAGCGGAGGTCGAGTCGATGTGGCGAGTTCTCCGCCGGGCCCACTTCGCGGCAGTGGTGGGGCCCTCGGGGGCGGGGAAGAGCTCGTTCCTGCGGGCAGGGCTGGTCCCGGCCCTTCCGGGGGGGTGGGGCCACGCCTACTGCCAGCCGGGGGAGCGGCCCTTCGAGGCGTTGTCCCGGGCGCTGGCGCGCCGCCGGCCCCCGGAAGCCGAGTCGTCCCGTGCGGACGACCCCGAGGGGATCGTCAATGCCGCTCGACGCTGGCGGGAGGGACGAGACGAGGCTCTCGTGATCCTGGACCAGTTCGAGGAGCTGTTCACCCTCAATCCGCCGGAGGTTGGTGACGGCCCGGGGCACGCGGGCGGTTCGCGAGCGCGAGGAGCTCCTGTCGGTCTTCGAAGACCCCGCCGTCGCCGAGGAGGTCCTGGGCGAGCTGATCGGGGCCCGTCTGCTGACGTCCTTCGACGCGAGCGAGCGGGGAAGCGGAGACGCGACCCAGCGCATCGAGGTCATCCACGAGTCCCTCCTGAGCGCGTGGCCGCGGCTGGTGCGCTGGCAGACCCAGGACGCCGACGGCGCCCAGCTGCGGGACCAGCTCCGACAGGCCGCGCGGCTGTGGCAGGAGCGGGGACGTCCGGAGGAGCTGCTCTGGACCGGAGCCTCCTTCCTGGACTATCGAGCCTGGCGGGAGCGCTACCCCGGGGGGCTCACCGCCCTCGAGGCCGACTTCACCGACGCGATGGTCGCCCTGTCCGGGCGTCGACGTCGTCGTCGGCGCCTGGCCGTGGGGGCCGCGTTCGCCGTCCTTCTTGCCGCCCTGGCCACCTTCGGCACGCTCTGGCGAAACAGCGAGGCCGCGCGGAAGCAGGCCGAAGCCAGCAAGCTGCTCGCCCTGGGGCGCCTCGAGCTGGACGAGGATCCCACCGCTGCCGTCGCCTACGCCCTGAAAAGCCTGGAGCTGACCGACACCCCCGAGGCGAGGCGCTTCGTGCTCGAGGCGCTCTGGCGGGGCCCGTGGAGGCTCGTGGTCAATCCGAAGGGCAGTGGCCCGGCTCGCTTCAGCCCGGACGGGAGATGGCTCCCCTGGTCTCCCGTGCGAGGCCCGGTCCTCGCCGATTCCGAGGTCCTGTGGGTCCAACCGGCCAGCGGAGGCGAGCCTCACGAGCTGCGCGGGCATGGGGGTTCGTCCATCGTCCTCAGCCCTGATTCCCGTCTCCTCGTTTCGGAGCGCCCGGAGTCCACCGTTCTCGACGTCCGTTCGTTCCCCGAGGGAGCGACCCTCCGAACGCTCGAGCTCGACGGCCAGAGCGTCTCCTGCTTCACCGACGACGGCCGGTCGCTGCTCACGCTCACGCTCACACCCGGCCGCCCGCCTGCGAGCGGTCCCGAGTGGGAGCTGCGCCTGTGGCCGATGGGTGACCAGGGCTCGAGAGTCCTGGGGCGGGTTCCCCTGAGCGCCACCGTCGACGAGCGGGGCCGGTGGCTCGCCTGGGCCAGGGGACCGGGCATCTGCCTCCAACGCGTGGACGAACTGGGGCGCTCGGCCCCGCGGCACGTGCTGCAGCACGACCGTGGGGTCCTGGGTGTGCGTCTGCAGCCGGGAGGAGGAGCGCTCGGATTCGTCGACGTGGACGGCGAGCCCTACCTCGTTCGGCCCGGCGACAGACCGAGGCCCCTTCCCGGCTGGCCGGAGAAGACGGCGGTGCAGATCGTGCGCTTCAACGGGGACGGTTCCCTGCTCGCCGCCGCCGCCCGCGACAACCTGTTCCGGCTCTGGGACCTCACCGCCCCGCGCGGTGGCCTCCCGCTCCTGGTCCAGCCGCGCGAGTCAACCCGCCCGCTCGACGTCGGGTTCGATCCCTCCTCGCGCTGGCTCGTCACGGCCGCCCAGACCGCCGGGACGGCGATCTGGCCCCTTCGGTGCCGCCACCCCCGCGTCCTGCCCACCGACGGCTCGATCGTGGGCGATCTGGCCTTCACGCCGGACGGGCGCTCCCTCGTCGCGGGGTCGAGTACGACGGTGTGGCTGTGGCCGCTCGCCGGCCAGCGGGGTGAGTCACGCCGTCCTCTGCTCGAGGGGAGAAGCCGGATCTCGCGGGTCAAGCTCGACTCGTCAGGTCGCCGCGTCGTCGCCGGTTTCAACGGGGGAGAGGTCATGGTGCGGGATCTCGACGGGGGACCAATCCGAAGGCTCGAGGGCTTTCGGGGAAGGATCGACGGGCTGACCTTCAGCCACGACGGTCGCTTCGTGGCCGCGGCCGGGGGACTGAACGACGACAACGAGGGGATCATCAGGGTGTGGGACCTGGAGACGGGCGAGGTCCGCGTCCTGAACCCCGAGGGGGGTCAGCTGAACTGGTTCCTCGATGCCACTGCGCGGGGTGAGCTCGTCTCGTCGGGACCCACCGGGGTGCGCGTGTGGTCGTTCCGAGGCGGGGAGCCCCGGCTCCTTCACGCCGGCTCGTGTGAGGCGGTCCTGGAGCAGGATGACCGCCACGTGCTCGTGTGGTGCGACGACCCCTGGGGTGGGGCGCGCCACGATCTCGTCGACGGGACCTCCCAGCCGGTCGACCTGCGGTCGCATCCCCGGGCAATCTGGGACCTGGCTGTGGACCCCAAGGGTCGGACAGTGGTCACGGCCGGCCCGGACACCCTGGTGCGCGTGGGCCCGGTGACCGGCGAGGAGCCCCACCTTCTCATGGGGTCACGAGCGGGGCAACCCCAAGGATGTAGAGGTTTCTCCCGACGGGCGCTGGATCGCCAGCGGAGGCTCGGACGGGACCATCCGCCTCTGGCCCATGCCGGAAGGGTCGCCCTTCCACACGCTACCCCACGACGAGCTGCTCGCCCGGCTCCGGTCCCTCACCAACGTCCGAATCGTCGAGGACGAAGAGTCGTCGACCGGCTACGTCCTCGGCAACGATCCGTTCCCGGGCTGGGAGAGTCTGCCGGAGTGGTAGCAGCCCCGGTTTCCCCGGGTGAGCGGCCGGTCTACTCCAGCTCCACGCCGAGTCCGTTGGCGATGCGATTGACGTACGCGTAGTACGCCGTGATCTCCGCGATCTCCAGGACGTCACGGTCGCCCAGTCCGGCGTGACGCAGGGCCTCCACGTCGGCCCGGTTGACCGTGCTCGGTGATCGCGTGAGCTTCTCGGCGTACTCGAGCATCGCTCGTCGTCGCGGCTCCAGAGGCGGCGAGCGCCAGTCCCGCTCAATCTCCTCGAGCAGGGCGTCGTCGCGGAGCAACCGGCGCAGACCGCGCCGGTGGTGGGTGATTCAGTAGTGGCAGTCGTTGGCTTGGCTCACCACAAACGCGATCAGCTCCCGCTCCACCTTGCGCAGCGAGCGCGAGGCGCGCATGGCGGTGCGGTAGAGCTGGAAGTGGGCGGCGAGCCCGGCGGGGTGGAGCGAGTGGATCTGGAGGATGTGATCGAGCTGCCCGGTGCGCGGGTCGCGCACCTCGTCGTAGAGAGTGGCGAGGCACTTCCAGACGCCCGGGCGCGGCTCGGACCATCACTGTCGTGTTTGCGGTGCTCGTCCGGGGCGGCAAGGGGGGCGCGAGCGTGGTTCAGCACTCCTCACTCTTGCGGGGTCCGAGTACGAATCCCTGGGGTGGGTGCCGAGCCCGCGCACGGCGACACACCGGGGCCCGCGGCTGGCCGCGCGGAGCCGCCCGGGCCGGCTACGGAGAGTGCGGTCCCTCGGGCACCATGGTGTCGAGCTCTCGTCCCTCGTGATCGAGGGGGACGTATCGGGGCTCTGGTGGCGGCCGCTCGATCTGGGGTGGGCTGAGGCCGAGAGAGTCGAGGATCCTCTTGATCGTGAACTGATCGTGGATGTAGGCCACGATCTGGAGCGGGCCCCCGCACCTGCGACAGGTGAGGGGATCGGCGTGATACGACTTGGTTTCACACTGCACCTCCTGCTGCGGGTGTGGCCAGTTGTGAATCATCTTGCTGTGATGAGTGGGACCTGCGTGTTGGTTTCGGGTGTGGCTGGTTCGGATCGAAGATCCACCCGCCTCCGTCACGGCTGGGACGGCCGTGGATGAAGCCTCTCCTGCGCCACTCCTTGAGGGTGCTGTAGTGGACGCCGAGCTTGGCCGAGAACTCCTGCGTGGTCAGCCAGCCAGCTGCGCGTAGGCGCTGCTTGAGGCTTCTGAGGCCAGCCCTGTGGCGGACCCAGCGGATGCTCTGGTTCGAGAAAGGCGCGCCGGCACCGGTCTCCAAGCCGCGCTGGTTGAGGATCTGCGCCACCTCCCTGTCGGTGTGATTCTCGAGCAGGGCGTCGATCTCAGCCACCACGGCGGGTGAGGTGGTGCGGCCCTGCCAGGCATTGAGTGGGAGGGGAAGGGTCAGTGTCCTCGTGGCACCGCCGCGGAAGCGGACGTGGGCGATGATCTGCTCGCGCCTGATCAGGGTGACATCTTCGATCAGAAGGCCGAGCACGCGCTTGCGCTCTCGTGTTGGTGTCTTCGAGTCGTTCCAGAGTGTGGGCAAGTCCTGGACCAATGACATGACACGTTCTCGATTGATCTGCCGAGCCATGGTCTCATCGGCGAGCTTCTGCTGCTCGTAGCGCTCCTTGGCTTCGGCGACGGCCCGCAGTCTCTCGTTCCAGTCCGCCTCCAACGAATCGGCCACCAGGCGGTTGGAGGGATCCACCTGAAGGTATCGTCGGCGCGCGAGATCCGCCTCGTACTGGGCCCGCTCGACCTGCTGGCGACGCAGACGGTCGGCCTCTTGCTGCCGGTCCTGGATCTCCTGCCAGACCGCGAGCGAGACCTCGAGGGCCATCGGGGTCATGGCCTCGAGCAGGAGCTGCCCGACGGCGGCATCGAGGACGGCGCCGGGGATGACCTGACAGGGATTCTCCGCGCGTTGCATGGTCTGAATGTGGCAGAGGTAGTCGGGCCTCAGCTGGTCACCCCGCCGGTGATAGCGCACGGCCATCCGAGAGCCGCACCGGCCGCAGAGGGCGCGTCCTTGCAGGAGAGCGGGACCTTCCCGCGGCGGGCCGTGACGGCGGTCCGCACCGTAGGCCAGGGCCGACTCCCGGAGGCGCTCTTGGATGGTCTGGTACTGCTCCCACGAGATGTAGCCGGGATGGGAGTCGGGGACAAACGCGTGCCACTGCTCCCTGGGCACCGTCCAGTGCTGCACGCGGCCATCCGGCAGCTTCTTCGTGCGGTGGCGGCCGTACACGTAGGCTCCCGCGTAACGAGGATTGTGCAGCATGCAGACGACCTGTCGGAGTTGCAGATCCCGCCAGACCATCTCGCCTGTGTGGGGGCCGTAACGCATACACCGCGGAAACAGCAGCCGTTGCTCCCGGAAGTGCTTGACCACTTGGCGTGCCACGCCCGTGCGAAGGAAGGTCTCAAACAGCAGCCGCACGGCTTGCTGCACCTGCTGATCCGGATCGAGCCTCAACTCGAAACTCGGCGTCGTAGACCAGTCCCACCGGCAGGTGGCACACCAGTTCTGCCCGACGCGCCTTGTTCAGCAAACCGCCTCGCAATCGGGCCCGCATGATGTGTAGCTCCGCTTCGCTCATGGTGCCCTTCAGACCCAGCAGCAGCCGGTCGTTGAAGTGCGCCGGATCGTAGATCCCATCCCCGTCCAAGATCAGGGTGTCGGTCATGGCGCAGATCTCGAGCAGACGATGCCAGTCGGTCGAGCTGCGGGCCAGCCGCGAAACCTCGAGTCCCAGCACCATTCCGGCACGACCCATCCCCACCTCGGCGACCAGCCTCTTGAAGCCTTCGCGCCCGGCGCAGGATGCACCCGACTGGCCGAGATCGCAGTCGATCACGACCACGCGTTCCTCGGGCCAGCCCAGAGTCACGGCTCGCCGGCGCAGCGCGTACTGCCGCTCCGTATTCTCGGTGTTCTCGAACACCTGGCGAACGGTGGACTGGCGGACGTAGAGGTAGGCATCGCGTTCCAGGTGACGGGCAGAGACCTTCGAAACTTCCAGCGTCATATCGCCGCTCCTTGAATGTGGCC
>Ga0326597_10003817_pt1 | contig 21466 bp, 16 predicted proteins | sample RVTome_12_FD_203789 | JGI IMG/M metagenome (GOLD analysis project Ga0326597, IMG submission 203789) | Soil microbial communities from uranium-contaminated site in the Upper Colorado River Basin, Wyoming, United States - RVT100D185 | ecosystem: Environmental > Terrestrial > Soil > Contaminated >...
CTCGCGCGTCTCCTTTAGGGCCTCCTCCCCCCTTGCGCATATACTCACTTTGGCCCCTTCGCGGGCAAAGCCAAGGGCAATGGCGCGTCCGATACCCTTGCTGGCCGCGGCGACCAGGGCCACCTTCTCCTTTAATCCAAGATCCATTCTGCGTTCGTTCCTCCTTCGGTTCTACGCCAAGTCTTCAGCTCTCAGCGCATAGCGCCCGGCGCAAAGTGTGCGTGTCAGCGCGCAGTTGGCACCCGGCAGCACGAGTGTTAAGTAGTTTACGGTTAATAATCCGCTCGTGGAATCCCTCGGTTCATTAGTTGAGTCTAGCCGTTTAGTACTCAACACGGCGCAATTGCCTTTTGTTTTGCCGCCTGCGTGCTGCGCACGGTTTGTTGCCTTTCTCTGGCCTCTCTGCGCTTAGCGCTATGCTCATTGCGCTTTGCCCCTTGCTGGCTGTTATTTTTGCTCCCAATACGTGTTGGCCTTGAATTCCGGGTGCAGTTGCATGATCCATAGCGCCAGCATGCCGTGGGCCCCCAGGCGGCTGAGCCCTCTGGGATCCAGGGTTGCGAGAGCGTTTTTCTCCTCGTTGTTGAGATCATACGCGCTCATGGCGTCCTGTAAGTCGGCCCGCGCCCTTTGCAAGGTCGCGGTGCTCATCTTGAGATCGAACAGGAAGCGATTCAATTCAAAACGGCTCATTTTAAACCCTCGCATTTCGCCACAGGTAAAGGGCGGGGAGTGGGGAGTATTTGTGCAGTCTTTTGCAATTGACCATTGACTATTGACTTCTCTAAAGTTTCCAGCTGGCAAAACCCCAGCCCGTGGCAACGTGGTCCGGCATGTAAAAGGTCTCGGCGGCCTTCGCCTCGCCCACGGCTCCGAGAAGGACCAGCCAGTTGAGGAACTCCGAATTTCCCGCTTGGAGAAACTGGTCCGGGGAGTAATCCGCCAGGGCCCGTCCGCGTCCTTCGCGCATAGCCTCCAGCAGCTTAAGGTCGAACTCGGTCTCGATCTCCCCGATTCTGGGGGAGCCGGGGAAGTGCGACAGGCCCCCCGTGGACAAGATGGCAATTCGCTCGCCGCGCGCCTGCGCAACCGCGCGAATGAGTTCCCCCACCTGGTAACAGCGGCGCGGCGTCGGGAGGGGGCTCACCCAGGTGTTGACGAAGAGGGGCAGGATCGGAATCTTCGCCTCGGGTAGAAGAAAGTAGAGCGGCACCACCTGCGTATGCTGCAGTTCGACGTGTTCCCCGAATGAAAGGTCAATGCCCCTGTTCAGGCCGGCCTTCAGGATGGCCCGGCCAAGTTCGCTGTGGTTCTTGTAATGGAAATGGTGCCGGGTAAACTGCCCCTCGAGCTCGTCGCCGAGCGCGATAAAGAAAGTCGGTATGTTATTGAAGAAAAAATTAACAAACTGGTCGTTGGCCACCACGATGAGCACCTCCGGACGCGAGGTCTCTAGGTTTTCCCGGAGAACGGCAAAGGCCTTCTCGGCTTCTTGCCTGAGGTTCCGCTGAACCGCCAGAGTGGGTTGTGAACCACCGCTTTGCGGCGCCATGCGGTAGTGAAGCTTCATGAAGTCGTCCCATTCGGAACCCGGCTCCATCAGAATATTAGGGGCATGGCTGGCTGCCACCGCACTTACCAGGGGCATCGGTGCATTTCCTTCTCTAGACTGCTGCGCCGTTCAGGTCCCGAATCCTATAACCGCCCCGGGGAAAAATCAACCGCTTGACATGTTTCGGGGAGCCTCTATATAGGAGGTGAGGCCTGGCAATGAAAAGAGCGATAATTGTAGTCATGGCGCTTGTTCTCGCTTCTGCGGGGAGTCCTTCGCTTGGTGGTGAGCTGCAGCCCAAGCCGGAGATCTGGTCGCCCGGCACCGAGGTTTACGCCTACGGAACCGCCGCAATCGCGGACGCAACAGCCCGTGCTGCAACCATCATCGGCCGGGCCGCGACGCATCGAGTGGAGCCAGGAGAGAGCCTGTTAGATGTCGCCCGGCGCTACCACCTCGGCTATCAGGAACTGATCGATGCCAACCCCGAGGTAGACCCCTGGGTCCCGCCAGTGGGCATGGAAATTCAGATCCCCTCGGTCTGGATTCTTCCGCGCGAAAAGGCCCGTGGGTTCGTGCTCAACATTCCGGAGATGCGGCTGTATTATTACCTGCCCGATTCCAAAGTCATGACTTTTCCACTGGGAGTTGGCATGGAAGGGTGGGACACGCCCGCCGGCACGTATTGGATCGGCGAAAAGAGAAAAGATCCCGTCTGGTATGTACCAGCCTCAATCCAACACGAAATGGAGCAACCGCGAAAGGCCGTCCCGCCGGGCCCCGACAATCCTCTTGGAAGCTATTGGATGCGCCTTTCCAAGACCACCTATGGCATCCACGGAACCAACAACCCCTGGGCCGTCGGGCGCAACGTGACCCATGGTTGCATCCGGCTTTATCCGGAAGACATCGCCTATCTCTTCCCGCGTGTTCCCCCGAAAACGCCCGTGGAGGTTGTCTACCAATACACGAAAGTGGGTTTCCGTGAAGGCAGGGCCTACTTTCAGGTCCACAGGCACCGGGGCAAAGATGACGCCGCGCTTTTTATGGGTCTCATGCAGCAGGTGTACCGCATGAAGCTTGCGGTAGACGTGCGGGCCCTGCGAGAGCTTGTCCGCACCGCCCCGGACGGTGCCATTTTTCTTCTGCCGCCAACAAACCCCCCGCAATATTAATAAGTTAGATTATTGAACCACCTGGCCGATCGGCTACCCTCGCCGGAGCGAAGGTACGGGCGAAGCTTCCCCAGCCCTCTGCGCAAAATGCTTCGTTTAATTTTTTAAACTATTGTTTTACAATGTGGAAATCAAGGGTTAATAAAGTTAAGCTTTTATTAACAATTTCAGAAGAAGAGGTTGACAACAGGGCCAAATTTAAATACAAACAAAGGAAATCTTTTCTTTTTTCCTAAGGAAGAAAGGAACTATGGATAGCATCGACATAAAGATTCTCTCCACACTGCAACATCACGGACGGCGCCACCTGGCGGAAATCGCCAAGGAGGTGGATTTGTCCCCTCCCGCCGTCATGGAGCGGGTTAAAAAACTTGAGGCGAGGGGGGTGATCAAGGGGTACCACGCCCATCTCGATGCAAAGGCGTTGGGAAGGGACATCGTGGCGTTTATCGGCGTGTCCGTCTCCCACCAGCGCCACATTTCAGCTTTTGCGTCCCAGATGGTGCAGAAGAGCGACATTCTCGAATGCCATCACGTCACGGGGGACGAAAGCTTTATTTTAAAGGTAAAAACCGCTAATACAGCCTCTTTGGAAAAACTGCTGGGCGAGATTCACTCCATGGAGGGCGTGACCCATACGGTTACCCAGGTGGTCCTGTCCACCCCCAAGGAGAGCCAGGTGCTCGAACTCAATCAGGCGTTGATCGACGAGACCGGTTGCGAGGGAAAGAGACTGGAAAACGGCCAGGAGAGAAAACGGGCCGCAAGCGGCGGCGGGAAAAAATAGGTTTCCATGTTACCACAGCTTCCATATAGCCTCTACCGGCCTGAATTCGAGCACGATGGGTGCGGTGTCGGCTTTGTCGCGGACATCGGGGGACACAGGAGCCACAAGATCCTGGCCCATGCCCTGCGCTCGGTGGTCAACCTGACCCACCGGGGAGCCGTGGACGCGGACGCCAAAACCGGTGACGGCGCAGGCGTGCTCACACAGTTGCCGGCCAAGCTTCTGGCCAAAGAAGTGGCAAGGCTGGGCTCCCGTCTCGAAACCCCCGGGGACCTCGGCGTGGGAATGATCTTTCTGCCGCGAAAGGACGTCGAGGCGCAGAAAACCGCACGGGCCATCATTGAAGAATCCATCCGGCGCCGGGGGATTCCCCTGCTGGGCTGGCGCAAGGTCCCGCTGGACGTTGAGGCGCTGGGAGACAAGGCCAAGGACACACGGCCCGAGATCGAGCAGGTCCTGGTCGCAAGGCCCCAGGGTATCGACGACGACGCCTTCGAGCGGGCCCTCTATGTCACTCGGAAGACCGTCGAGAAGGAAGCCGGCCGGCGCAACATCGAGGGGCTCTACATCCCGTCTTTTTCCCATCGCAGCGTCGTTTACAAGGCATTGGTGGTTGCCCCCCAGCTGGAACGGTTTTATCTGGATTTAAAGAACCCCGACTTCGAAACCTGCCTTGGCCTTTTTCACCAGCGCTACAGCACCAACACGTTCCCCACGTGGGCGCTCGCCCAACCCATGCGTATGCTGGGCCACAACGGGGAGATCAACACACTCAAGGGGAACCGCAACTGGATGCGCGCCCGAGAGCCGGAGATGACCTCGTCGATCTGGGGAGCGGAGATCGAGAACTTGAAGCCCATCATCACGGCGGGGGGAAGCGATTCCACGAGCCTGGACAACGCCATGGAGCTGCTCGCCCTGTCGGGACGAAGCATCTTGCACGCCACCATGATGCTCATCCCCGAGGCCTTTGCGCGGATGCCGAACATGGACCCGGAGATCAGGAGCACCTACGAGTACCTGGCCTGCATCGTCGAACCCTGGGACGGACCGGCTGCGGTGGCTTTCTCCGACGGCGTCACTGTGGGCGCCGTTCTGGATAGAAACGGTCTCAGACCGGCCCGTTACAAGATCACCGAGGGCGGCATGATCATCATGGCTTCGGAGGTCGGCGTCCTGGAAATCCCCGACGCCGAAGTCGTGGAGAAGGGCAGACTGGGACCGGGCCAGATGATCTTGGTGGATACGGCCCGCGGCGAGCTCCTGAGAAACGACGACGCGAAGAGACGCATCGCAGGGCAGAAACCCTACGGACAGTGGGTGAAGGAAAACCTCTTCCGGGTAGACTCCCTCGGCCTGAACGACGAGGAGTACCAGGCGACCCTGGAAACCGTGGACCTGGTGCGCCATCAAAAGGCCTTCGGTTATTCGGAAGAAGAGCTGGAGGTGATCATCGCTCCCATGATCACCGAGGGAAAGGAACCCGTCGGCTCCATGGGCGATGATACGCCGTTGACGGTGCTGTCGAAAAAGCCCCGGCTCCTCTACACCTACTTCAAGCAGCTCTTCGCCCAGGTGACCAATCCGCCCATCGATTCCCTGCGCGAAGAGTTGGTCATGTCCTTCAATACGGCGCTGGGCCGTCGGCGGAGCCTTTTGGAAGAGACCCCGGAACACGCGCGAGAGGTCAAGTTCTCAAGCCCGGTGTTGAGCCAGCAGGAGATCGAGTGGCTCAAGGGCCTGCCGGGAAGCCTCTCCAACGGCGCCGCGGCCCGCTCCGAGTTCGTTTCGGTGGTATTGTCGGCGCTGTTCCCCGCGGCCGAAGAGGCCAGGGGCCTTGAGGCGGCGGTGGAAAGGCTGTGCGGGGAAGCGGCCCGGTCGGTGGACGAGGGCAAGAGCATCCTGATCCTCAGCGACCGGGGGGTGAGTCCCACCTACGCGCCCATCCCTATGCTGCTCGCCGTGGGCGCGGTGCACCATCACCTGATCCGGCAGGGAAAACGTATGAGGGCGAGTATCGTCGTCGAGACGGGCGAGGCGAGAGAGGAACACCACTTTACCTGCCTGTTGGGTTACGGCGCCAGCATGATCCACCCCTACGTGACCTTCGAGACCATCACCCATCTCATGAGTAACGGTTCCAGGAAAATCGAGCTGAACGGCCTCGATCTTCCCAAAGCCCTGCAAAATTACAAAAAGGCCATCGAGCACGGCATCCTGAAGATCATGGCCAAGATGGGGATATCAACTTTAGCCAGTTATCGTGGAGCGCAGATCTTCGAGGCGGTGGGGCTCAACCAGAACCTCATCGACCGGTATTTCACCGGCACCGCGTCACGCATCGCAGGGGCCGGCCTCGAGGAGATCGCCCAGGAGGTTCTGCGCTTTCACGAGGCCGCCTTCGGGACGAACCAGCCCAAGCTCCAGCAGGAAGGCTTTTACCGCTACCGTAAGACGGGCGAGTACCACGCCTTCAATCCCGACGTGTTCAAGTCGTTACACAAGATGGTCGCAAGCGGGGAGGCCAAGGACTACCGGACCTACGCCAAGGCCGTGGATGAGCGCCCGCCCACGTCCATCCGCGATCTTTTGCGGTTCAAGCCGGGGAAACCGGTTGCGCTGGAGGAAGTGGAGCCGGTCAAAAATATCCTCCGGCGTTTTACCACCGGCTCCATGTCCTATGGCGCTCTAGGCCGGGAAGCCCACGAGACCCTTGCCATAGGTATGAACCGTCTGGGCGGAAAGAGCGGCAGCGGTGAAGGCGGGGAAGACCCCGCGCGCTTTCGCCGCAAGCCCAACGGGGACTGGGCCAATAGCGCCCTCAAACAGGTCGCTTCGGCCCGCTTCGGCGTTACCCCGGAATATCTCGCCAATGCCAGGGAACTGGAAATCAAGATGGCCCAGGGCTCCAAGCCCGGCGAGGGAGGGCAACTTCCTGGCCACAAAGTTTCGGTGGAGATCGCCACCATCCGCCATTCGGTGCCCGGCGTCACCCTCATCTCGCCGCCGCCCCACCACGACATATACAGCATCGAGGATTTGGCGCAGCTCATCTACGACCTCAAGCAGGCCAACCCACGTGCCAAGGTGGCCGTAAAGCTGGTTGCGGAGGCGGGTGTTGGGACCATCGCTGCGGGCGTGGCCAAGGCTTACGCCGACGTGATCCAGATCTCGGGCCACGATGGGGGCACCGGGGCCTCGCCTGTGGGCTCGGTGAAGAACGCGGGGATTCCCTGGGAGCTGGGTCTGGCCGAAACCCAACAGGTCCTGGTGCTGAACGATCTTCGCGAGCGGGTGGTTTTACGCACCGACGGCGGTTTCCGTACCGCCCGGGACGTGATCATCGGTGCCATGCTCGGCGCGGAAGAATACGGCTTCGGCACAGCCGCCATGGTCGCCATCGGGTGCGTCATGGCGCGCCAGTGTCACCTGAATACCTGCCCCGTGGGAATTGCCACGCAAAAACCCGAGCTCCGGGCAAAATACACGGGGACACCGGAAATGGTCGTGAACTTTTTTACCCTGCTGGCCGAGGATGTGCGAGTCATATTGGCGGAACTTGGCTTTAGAAAGATCGAGGAAATCATTGGACGGGTGGACCTCCTGGAGCAACGCCCCGTCGAGGATCCGACCAAGGCCGGCAAGGTGGATCTGAAATGCCTCCTGGTGCCCGTGGATCCCACCTGGACGCGCCCCCGGTTTCATACCTGGGAGCGAAACAAGCGGAAGGACCGCCCGCTCGACGAAAAAATCATTAAGGACGCAAAAAAGGCTCTGGACGGAGACGGCCCCGTCGAGCTCTTTTACAAAATTCGAAATATCCACCGCGCCGTCGGCACCCGTCTGGCAGGGGAGATCGCCCGCCGTTACGGCAATACGGGCCTTCCCCCCGGGACCATCAAGTGCCACTTTGAGGGGACGGCGGGACAGAGCTTCGGCGCCTTTTCCATTCGCGGGCTGAGGCTCATCCTGAACGGCGAGGCCAACGACTACGTGGGCAAGGGCCTCTCAGGCGGGGAAATCGCCATGCGGCCCGGCAGAGGCGCGCGGTTCCAGACCCATGAAAACGTCATCGCGGGCAACACGCTCCTCTACGGAGCCACGGGGGGCTTCCTCTACGGCGCCGGGCGGGCGGGGGAGCGTTTCTGCGTGCGTAACAGCGGCGCCATCACCGTTATCGAAGGGGTAGGCGATCACGGGTGCGAGTACATGACCGGAGGGGTCGCCGTGGTGCTGGGCGAAACCGGAAGGAACTTTGGCGCGGGCATGACCGGCGGGCTGGCCTACGTCCTCGACGAAGCAAGAGACTTCGAGGGGAAATACAACCCGCAGTTCATCGGCCTGGCGCGCCTCGAAGAGGCAGAAGACAACGAGCTGCTGCGAAACCTCATTCTAACCCACTGGGAATTCACCAAGAGCCCCCGCGCCCAGGAGATCCTGAACCAGTGGCACCGCTACCGTCCCCTCTTCTGGAAGGTCGAACCCAAGGCCGAGGATGGGCGCCTGTCCGTGGCCAGCGTCAACCGGCTCATGGAAGAGCCCTTCCAGGAAGTCAGCGACATCACCTGATCCCGGGATCGATCCCCAGTTGTTTCTAGCAGCACAACCGCTAGACTCTCAAGTCTCCCGGCAATAAATTAGTTACACAGAACGTCTTCGTGCAATTCTCTTCGCGTGCGCAGCCACGATAAGAGTGCAGACAAGAAACAGCGGGTTGACAACATGTCTGATTTGACATATCATCTTTCCTGTGAGCCCACCCGACAAGCCTCTTGTCTGGTTGCATGGGGAAATCAAGACGCCGCCCTTCTCCCAGGCTGCCCGGCTTGAAGGAGGCTATCTGCTTCGTCGACTGCAAAGTGGTGAAGCGCTCGGAATGCCACAGTCGAGACCGATGCCAACCATCGGTCCTCGGTGTCATGGATTGCGTATAAACGGGGCCACGGCTGTGTGGCGTGTCATATACCGAATCGACCCGGACGCTATTGTAATTTTGAGGTTTTTAGCAAAAAGACGAAAACGACGCCCATAACAGTTATTGCGGCGTGGAAAAGGAGACTCAAGGAGTATGAAAATGCGTGACGAGAAAAAGAAACGACTGGAAGCGAAAGGCTGGAGAATCGCAGGGGTAAAAGAGTTTCTCCAGCTTTCTGATGAGGAAGCCGCCTACATCAATCTTAAGTTACGGCTTGCAGAAGGGCTGCGAGATAAGCGGCGGCGCAAACGACTGTCCCAGGTAGAACTGGCAAGAACGCTTGGGTCAAGCCAGTCACGAATCGCCAAGATGGAATCAGGTGACCCCTCGGTTTCGCTGGATCTTCTGATCCGATCCCTCCTTGCGCTAGGAACGTCCGACCGCGAGCTCTCTAAAATCATCTCAACAGCAAAGGCCGCTTGAGCATTCGAAGGTCAGCGTTTATCCACCATGGGGATGCCAAAAGGTTCCACCGAAACGCGGGGGTTAGACCAGGAAGATTCGCCTGCCCTTTTCCTAGTAGGAAACAGTGATGTCGGGCTTGCCCGTCAACGTTTGATACACCACGCAGTAGCGCTCCGTTAACCGGATTAGAGTCGCGAGTTGCTCTTTGTCAGCGTCGCTGTCGAGGTCGAACTTCAGGCGGATTGCCTTGAAACCCACCGGGACGTCTTTGGCGACCCCGAGGGTTCCCCGAAAGTCCAGATCGCCCTCGGCGCTCACCGTCGCATTGCGCAGGGGCACCCCAATTGCAGTGGCAACGGCGTTCAAGGTGACACCGGCGCACGCAACCAGTGCTTCAAGGAGCAGATCCCCCGAGCAGGCCGAAACGCCGGTCCCGCCGGTGGCCGGATGGAGCCCCGCCTCGACCAGGGCCTTTCCGGTTTCAACTTTGCAGGTCAACCCTTCGCCGATTCGAGATCTGGCTTTGAGGGTGACCGTTGCCGATTCCGCTTTCTCTTTGTACTTCTCTTTCAAGGGAGCCTGAAGTTCCTTGAGTTGCTGCGCGTTCATGATTTCCTCCCAAATTCCTGAATCATTATCGATAATATGATGCTCGTCTGAGTTCCTCCGCCCGGCTCCCTAAAATCTGTTGAAGGCAGCGTGATACTTGACCGTGCCCGCCGCGCTGTCCAGGTAGCCGGGGTGGAGCTCAAGAACCATGAAGACCTCCTCCGGCGCTTCGAATTCGCAGCCGAGGCCAAAACGCACGGCGGGCAAGAAACCGAAGCGCGGATAGTACTCGGGGTGGCCCAGCACCACGATAGCGCCGAAACCGAGTTTCTTGCACGCCTTTATCCCGGCGCGCGCAAGGGCAGCGCCGATGCCCCTGCGCTGACGCTCCGGGGCCACCGCCATCGGCGCGAGGCCCATGATCCGAAGGTCCGGACGACCCGGCAGCAAAACCGGCGAAAAGATAATATGCCCCACGACTACTTCGTTGTCTACGGCGACAAGAGAGATCAAGGGGGTTGCGTCTCGTCGCAGTCTATCCACAAGATCGGCCTTCGCGGGAGTTCCAAATGCGGCGATGTTCAACTCGCGTACCGCAGCCCTTTCCTTCTCGTCTTCGTTTCTGATCTGCATAGGCATTTCGTCTAGGCGAAAATACCGCCCGGTCGTATCGTGGAGGGTCCGCGGCGAGCTTGGCTCGCAAGCGAGTTATGGACTCGAACCTGCGATACGAAGCGACGATTCCCCTCCACCAGGGCATCGAGTGCTACAAGCGCTGACCTCATAGCGAACCTATCCCTCTCCGGTTAATCGTGAAGTGCCCTGCATGTAGCTTGCCGGCAATTGTGCCTGATGCCGTTGGAGATTTGTAGTCGGGCGAGCCGCCTTTTTCCCAACGGGGCTTGACTTTAGGGGGTGCAATCGTTGAGAATCCCATCGAGCGGTGGCCACGGGTCCAAAAACCGGGTTAGAGACCTTTGTTCCAGGGCGCAGGACAAGTCCGAAAGGACCATCAATCCTGGAATCAGGAGCGCCGGTCTCATTGTGGCACCGCTCATTTACGCTCGGTAGGCAATCCCACCATGGCGCGCGTGTCGTAGGGCGCCAGCGCTCAAGCGGGGCACGAGCTGCCAAAGTGCATCGTCCAGTGGCAGGGAGGAAGACAGTAGCGGGTGAATATGCTTCTCTCTATCCTGGTCTTTGTTATCGGACTGGTCCTGGTCGTCTACTTCGCGGAGAAGCTTGTCAAAGGAGCGGTCGGCACGTCCCTGGGCTTCGGAATCTCCACCTTCCTGGTCAGCGTCATCTTTATCGGCTTTGACCCCGAAAATCTCGCTTTGGGAACCGTGGCCTCCCTCGAAGGCGCTGCGGGCATCGCGTTGGGCTCTGTTATCGGCGCGGCGATGGTCGCCGTCGCCCTCGCTTTTGGGATAACGGCTCTTTTCGCTCCAATGGAATTCGGGCAGGCGCCGAAGCAAGTGCTCGCCGTGCCCGTATTGGCCGTGCTTCTCCTGGGTGTGCTCAGCTTCGACGGGCGGCTCTCGCGAGTGGATGGCGCAGTTTTGCTCTTGGGGTTCCTGCTCTCGGTTCTTTATCTCTTGAGACTGAGCAAGAGAGGGCTCGATATCAGGCCCACGGGAGAAGTTGCCGAAACCCTGGAAGAAACGGGAGAGCTCAGCAAGTGGAAATCTTTTGGTCTTCTTTTGCTCTCCCTTGCCGCCATTATCGCCGGCAGTGAAATGCTGGTCAGCGGCTCTGAGACCGTCATGGCAAGCCTTGGCCTCTCCGATACCGTGTTTGGAATGACGATCCTGGCGTTGCTGGTAAGCATTGAAGAACTGGCGCGGGAACTCCCGGCGGCGCTCAAGGGAAGGCCGGAGATAAGTTTTGGCAATGTGGCCGGATCGGTGTTGGCTTTCTTCCTATTCAATGCGGGGATTATTTCTCTGGTGCAGCCCGTTGCGGTAAGCGGTCAAGTGCTCAAATTCTATCTTCCCCTGTGCCTGGTCACGGTCATCGTCGTGTCGCTTTTTATGATGCGCAAGAAGGTTCCCCGCTGGGCCGGAGCAGTCTTGGTAATTCTCTACGTGATTTTCTTCGCCGGCGGCTATATCGCGTAGGCACCTTGAAAAGCCACAAAAGCCGCAACGTCCCCTAAACCGTCCCCTAAACGTCCCCTAAATCCGTCCCCTAAATCATTCCTCCAGCAACCACTCGCAGGCCGGCCGCACGGCCACACCCTTAGCTGGCACGGAACGGGCCTGATTCCAGTCGAGCACGAGCAACAGTCGCTCCGCCTTCGGGTATTCTCGCCCCGCCAGATCGAGCGCTCGCAGCTCGCGGTCGAGGGTGTTTTTCTGGACGGCATTGGCACACACCTGGATGAGTGCCTGCCCGTCACCAGGGAGGCGAGCATAAAAGTCCACTTCTAACCCCTCCGCCGTCTTCACGTACCCCACCTCAGCTCCACGTCGCGCCAATTCGTGAAAGACCATCGTCTCGAGCGCATGGCCAAAGTTCGTGCGGCCGCTGCGATCGAAGGCACCAATCAGCACCGGGTCGGCGGGATAGACCTTTCGGGGATTGGAATTGCGGCGGCGCTCCGAGTCGGTCGCCAGGGGAACGGCTGAGATCAAGAAGGCGTCCGTCAAGTAGCCAAAGAGGTTATGGAGCGTATCTTTGGCCACGCTATGCCCTTGAGCCTTGAGATCGAGATAGAGGCGATGCACGCTGAACAGTCCTCCAGGGTTGCGCAGGCAGTGGCGTGCAAGCCAGCGCAAGGCGGCCACCTGCGTGACCTGATAGCGCTCCACCACGTCACGCAGCAGCAATGTGTCCACGTACCCCTGCACCAGCGCTTCTCGCATGGGCAAGGCCATCCCTTGAGCCTCCGGAAAACCTCCCTCGACCAGGTATTCGCGAAACCTTTTTTCGACCGCCGACCGCTCGGCCGCCGTAAGCCGGCGGGCGGGCTTGTGCGGTTCTTCCCCACGGTGGCGTAGAAACTCGCGAAAGCTGAAGGGTCTGATCACGGTTTCCCAGCCCCGGCCGCGCAGGGACGTGTGGACCTCCCGGGAAAGCAGACGGGCGGAGGAGCCGGACACGACGACCCGCACCCGCTCGGTGTCCATGATCCGGCGCACAAACCGCTCCCAGTCCGCCACCAGTTGGATTTCGTCAAATAACCAGTGGACCAGCGCCTGCCCGCGCCACTGCGGGAAATTGCGATAATACTCTTCCAACAGCGCGTCGAGTTCGGCCAGGGTGAGCTCCGCCAGCCGGTCATCGTCGAAGCTCACGTAGACGGCTCGTTCGGGCGGCCCCGTGCGCTGGTGTTCAGCCTGCAACTGGCGCAGGTAGGTGCTCTTGCCTACACGCCTCATGCCGATGACCGCATGGACCTTGTTGGGCACGTCCGGGAGACGCACATCCCGCGGCGTAAGGCCGCCCTCGCGCACGGGCAAGATCCCCGATTCCAGCTTGTCCCGCAATACTGGATGAAGGTTCACAAGGAAAGGGTAGCGAGAAGGTGTCCTTCTGTCAAGGACAGATTCATAACAATCGATTCTCTCTAGCAGGACACCAAGAAACACCCTCGCCGAGGCCGCCGTTCAAGGATTCCCGCACGCTCGTAAACCATTTGGCGGAGCTTGATGATCGTCTCTGCCGCCCTCTCGGCCAGCGGTATTTTGGTCACCGGCTCACGCCATTGGCGCGCCACTGACCGACGGGCTCGATGGTCCATGGCTGCGCGGCGTTGAGGCGGCAGCCGGGCATCCCGAGCGGGCCGGCAATGCGCTGCACGCCACTCTTGCCGTGGTCCCAACCACGAGACTTCCAAAGCGGCTTCGGTGGCGCCCACAGTTGCGGATTTGCACAATTGAGCAAACGTGAAGGGTGCAGGTAATAAAAGGTGGAGTGAGTCTGAGTACTTCGACGTTTCGAGAATTCTCGAAAGGTGGAAGCGAGGCATTCTTCTCAACCGACCTTTCCCCAAACCAACCCTAAACAGTCAAGAGCGGACTCGACCCCTTCCCGCCCCGGCCCTGTGGGCCTACTCAGGACAGGCCCTTCGATACGCACTTCGTGCTACTCAGGACAAGCAGTGGACCTCCAAGAACCGCGAGCGAGCCTGCCTGTGCGTATCCGCACGCAGACAGGCCTGGCATCCGTGTTGCCGAAATTTGTTTGGTGATCAGTCAGTGGCATCTGCTTCTATGGCTGCGGGGAGACCTGTCTGCGTGTCCGCACAGGCAGGTAGACAGCGCCCCGAGCTCATGCCCTGAGTTACGCGAAAAGACTTTTTAAATTTCCCCAATTTCCTCGCAACGGCCTGAGCAATCTCCTACACGCAAAACGATATGGCAGGCAAATGTACGTGTAAGCTTGCACTCCCACGACCTATGACATAGAATGCCATAGGTGGCAAAGGCAAAACTCCTTAGATCGACTGATGTCTTTCTCCCTGAAGGATGGAGGGTTGTCATTAAGATATGGGAGATAACCACCGTAAAGGCGGGGCATCGCAGAGTTCGGTACCGGCTGAGCCTGATATCTCCTTCCGGCGACCGAGCGGTAGGATATGACAATCACCACCCCAAGTGAGATCATAGGCATTTCAGGGGCGTTGAAGAGAACTACAATTACAAAGACCCGGAAACGCTAATCCGTGACTTTTTCGAGTACGTGGATACGGTGTTATCGGAAAAGGAGGACTCATGAAGGTCAAGAAAGTTAAGATAAACCTGAAGTCTCTGGAGGATGTCGGCAAAGAGACCATCGCAGTCATGCGCTCGGTTGAAAGTGGCAAGAAAGTGGCGCCTAAACCCCACGAAATTGTTTTTTCCGACTTCATGGCGCTCCGTAGTTTTCTTACCCCCAAACGCCTCGAGCTAATCCGCTTAATCCGCAAACACTCCCCCAGCTCCATAGCGGAACTGGCGCGGCTTGCAAAGAGGGATTTTGCCAGAGTGTACCAAGATGTCCAGACGTTAGCGGAAGCGGGGATTATTGATGTGCCTAAGCGGTCAAAGGGAGAAAAAACCAAGCCGGAAGTGGCGGAAGAAATAAGACTGGAAATTGTTGTTTAGGTTTGGTGGAGTTCGTCGCCATGGGCTATCGCGCCATCCTCGCATTGTCAGCCCTTCGATACGGCCCTTCGGGCCTACTCAGGGCAGGCCCTTCGATACGGCCCTTCGGGCCTACTCAGGGCAGGCCCTTCGATACGGCCCTTCGGGCCTACTCAGGGCAGGCGGCGGATCTCCAAGAAGCCACGAGCGAGTCTGGCATCCGCGTTGCCGAATACTGTCCAGTAATCAATCGTTGACATCCGTTTTTATGGCCGCGGGGAGATAGACACCGCTCCGAAGTCGGGCCATGGGTTACGTCTCCTTTCCTCTCTCCGGAAGATTCTAGTTGCTCCCAGCTTCACCGGACATTTGCGCATTTTCGTAATTACGAAAACGTGATACATGAGCCGCCCATCGGGCAGAGAACAAAGAGATGAGTCCAAGCGGGATCGCCAAGGCGGTCGGCCGCAGCGTGCCGCGTGTGATTAATGTTCTGGCCGCGCTGCGGCTGGCTGAGGTGGTGCGGCACGAAACAGTTTCTTATTTTCGCAATGACGAAAAGGGGAAAATGTTGCGCGATAGGTTGCAGTGGAGGCCCGGAAATTAGGAGCCCGCAAAAAGCCGCGCAGCAGAAATACCGGGATCCTACGAAAGACTTGAGCCCGCATCCGACATGATCATGGCTCCACGGCAAGGTTCGCCTCGTGCAATCCTCACGTTGTCATTCGCTACAGTCGTCTGAGCCTACTCAGTTCAGGGCAGGCCGTGGACCTCCTGACCGTTTATATCAAGATCAAGCGAGTAGCTGTAAGAAGAAGCCCACGCATACACCACCCCATCCGATATAGTGTGCCCAGCGCGGGGGTTCATACGAATGAACCGCGCCGAGTTTAACACTCCCCGTAGTGAGCATAATTACAAGTGGTCCTAGAAAGCCGATAATTTGGCCCAACGTACTAAGTTTCATAACTTCCCTCCGTTTTTAGTTTTCCACTTCCCAAAACATTCTATTCGGTTTTTACACCTGGAGCTAAATAATATGAAAGTTTTTGTTAGGCCGGTTAAAAGGGGTCATTCACTTCTTTTTTAAGACGTGCGTGATCTATCTCGGCCGAAGGGTGAACTCAAACGAGCAGCGATGCTATCCGCTCCATCCACGACTCGCCCCCGACGGCACGCACGATTGCCCCTTGCGCGTGACTGGTCCCGCTCCCCGTCGGCCTGCCCCAGGTTTTAGGTACTCGGTCAAATTCTCAGGTAATATAACCGCTCCAGGATCGACAAGCCCATTAATCGGCGCCTGGGGTTGTTGCCGCAGAAGTGTCCATTCAGGAGCTAACACGCAAAGGGGGCCGGTATGATTCGCGTCTAAAATAAATTTCTTAGAGAAGGTCGACGGCCAATAGTTAATAATGGCGGCTTAAGCCAATAATATCGTTGATCTTCTTCTCGACAGCTGACGTCCTGCTCCAAAAGGTTGAGCCCCCCACAGTGCAATATGGACTTGACAGTCGTCTCGTATCATGACATAAACGTCTCATGAATAGCCATAATCGTTTCATAAATGAGTTATTTCGTATTGTAAATGGTGCCCTACGTCTCGATATCGAGAAGGTACGAAATTATACGGCCTTTCTCGCCGACAAGCTTGAAAAAGAGGGCGACATCGCTTCAGCAGAACGATTGCGCAGGATGCTCGACGAAGCCGATCACCAGCTTCGACCGGCGAAGGCCGCCTTTGCAAAGGCAATTCCTGTTGACGCAGAGAGCCGTTTCCCGCTCATGGAGCATGTCAATCCCAAAGCAATACACGAACCCCGCCTTATCCTTTCACAGGACCAATGGGATACTGTGAATGAATTTCTAAGTGTTGCCAAAAGCTACGCGCAAATCGATACCGGTAGTCTCGGGGGACCGCTCAGTTTTCTGCTCTACGGGCCGCCAGGTACCGGGAAGAACCGGCTGGCCCGCTTGATTGCGCACGAACTGAGCCTGCCGTTGTACATGGCGCGACTTGATGGGCTGATCTCTTCATTTCTCGGAAATACATCAAAAAACATCCGTGCCATTTTTGATTTTGCGATGACGACACCGTGTGTTCTTTTCCTCGATGAGTTCGACGCCATAGCCAAAATTCGCGGTGACACCCAGGAAATGGGAGAACTGAAACGCGTTGTGAATAGCTTTATCCAGAACCTTGATACTCTTGGCAAATACTCTATTGTAGTGGCCGCCACGAACCACAACGATCTGTTGGACACTGCTGTCTGGCGCAGATTCAGCTACCGCCTTGCTTTGGACTTCCCTACAGCAGACCTGCGGCGGGAAATGTGGGCAGAATTTATTCAGCCCACCAAATTCACAGGGCGTGAACTCGAGCTTCTGGTTGATATATCCGAAGGGTTTTCCGGATCGGATATTCGGGAAGCCTGCGTGCGGCTTGACCGCCGGCGCATAACTTCACGCGGGACGCCTCGACTGAGCGATGCGTTCCTGGTTCTTCAAAATCTTGCGATCGGCGAAGGGGAAGATAGACGTTTTATTTCAAGACTGAAAGGAAAGGATCTCCCGAGAACCGCCACAGTTCTCCATAACCGCAACCCAAAATTATACAGCTTCTCCGCCCTTGCCAAACTGTTTGGCGTATCCAAAGCCACGGCGCACAGATGGACGGTAAAGGAGGCGCATCCTAATGGCTGATGAAGGTAGTGGAATATTGCCAGAACGGCTGCCAATTAAGCTTATCATGCCCAAACAGGGCACTGAGAGAAAGGTCCCGCCAGGCGGCGTAGCGCCAAAACCGTTCCGCACGGTTAATACTGACTACCGGCGTCGTCTTTCACACCAGGTTTCCGCCATTCGTGAAGCCATTGTTCCACAAGTGCGACGCATCGGGGCGGCGCCGGTACGTGTGAAACTGCTACCGAAGGCCATAGCCAAGAGTCATCGTCCGGAACTGCTCTTCTCGCAGAGTTCCTGTCCGATCATAGGGGCCGGAAAACTGGGCGAAATCTTTCTGAAAGCGACGCCTGAAGGTCTCCACCGTCTGGCTGGGATGATCGAAACCAACAAAACGGATCGTATCATCAAGGAAATTTCCAGCGTTGAAGCTATCGAACCCATCACCCCAGCCTACCGCCGCGCGAATCTCTCACCAAACGACGTTCTTCGAAGAAGCCCTCGCAGGCGTTCCGGTTTTATCACCCGCATCCAGCTTTTCAACTTCGGCGCCGGAAACGATCAGGAAAGACTCGTACGGGACTTTGAGGAAACGTGCCGCACAAGGAGTATCCCTCTTAACCAGGAGGGCTACACCCCGACCAGCTTCACATATGCTGCCGAATGCCGGTCCGTGGAAGATGTTGATGCGCTTTCGCGCATTGTTGGAGTGCGGTCCGTATCCCATATGCCGCTCATACGGACCATCCGTGCGCAGAATTTCAACCCCAAGCCGTTGCCGAAACTCCTTAGCCGCCACGAGGTAAGCGGCGACATCCCCGTTGTAGTTGTCGTGGACAGTGGAATATCCGATCAGCCGCCGGCGCTTGAGAGCTGGGTCGTCGGTCGTGACTCAGATGTCGCCCCCCAATACCGTAACATCGCGCACGGCACTTTCGTTGCTGGCCTGATCTGCTGGGGACGCGCCTTCAATCCCACGATACCAGAAATCGATGACGGCCCGTGCGGCGTTTTTGATCTTCAGGTCATCCCTAACGATGATCCTAACGAAGGCGACACCGATACGCTCTCCGAGCAGGAACTCCTGATCTCATTGCAGACGGCCCTTCAGCAGCATGCCAACCGATTCAAAGTTTGGAATCTTTCCCTAGGATCCGATACCGTTTGCTCACTCGACGATTTTTCCCGTTTGGCAGAGCAGACCGACAACTTACAGGAAAAATATCAGGTGTCCTTCGTCATCAGCGCTGGCAATTACATCACGCCACCGCTCCTCGACTATCCACGCACTCAGGAGCAGCTTGCCGCAGGGCGCATCACGCCTCCCGCCGACAGCGTGTTAGGCATCACGGTTGGCGCCATATCCCATGTCGATTACAAACGGAACGGTCCCAGGGAGCACCACCCGTCGGCCTTTTCCCGTCACGGCGCCGGGCCAAACCATATTATCAAGCCCGACCTTGTTCACTATGGTGGATCATGCACCACCGACATGAGCCGTATTGCAGGAATTCGGTCCTTGAATGGCACAGGCTCCGTCGAAAATCTCGGCACCAGTTTCGCTGCTCCTCTCGTCTCACGCACCCTCGCGCAGATTTATCATCAGATCACCCCTACGCCATCGCCGGTGCTTGCACGGGCACTGCTGACGCACCACGCACGCGACCCCCGGACAGGCGATCGCGTTCCCGACGGTGAAGAAAATTTCTTTGGTTTCGGCCTACCAGCCCAGGTTCCCTACTGTCTCGAATGTACACCGTATTGTTCCACGCTTGTGTTCGAAGACATTCTTCGGCCGGGATATTACCTTGAATGGAACGATTTCCCTTATCCCCCGTCGCTCCGCAGTAACGGTCGCTACTTTGGCGAAATCCGCATGACCGTCGCCTTTGCGCCGGCACGTGGCGCACGGTGGGGAACTGAATACTGCGAGACTCATGTTGATGCCCATTTCGGCGTTTACAGGAAGCAGACATCACGCAAGACCGCTGCTACCATAACTAAATTCGTTGGTCTCGTACCGCCCGAGCACAAAAATCCGGGTCTTCTTTACGAATCATATCAGGTTGAAAAGTTACGTAAGTGGGCTCCTGTCCGCACATATTACGGTAATCTAGGTGGAAAGGGGGAGCGGGGGGAGTGCTGGCGCTTGAAGCTACAGCTTCTGGCACGTCACGGTGTTCAGGAGGAGGCCCTTAAGGCTCAACCGTTTTCACTCATTCTGACAATTTCGGACCCGAATAAAACTGCGCCTGTCTATGACGAAATGGCCCGGATCGTACTGAACCGTTTTCAAGCGCAAAATCTCACCGTTCGGGCTACCGCCCGCATCCGCAGCAGATCAACGGAATGAACAGTTCCCATTCCACATGAAAGGAGGTGATCCTCATGGCAAAAAACGACCGCTACGTGACACGGCATCCAGAGGGGTGGGCTGTGCAAAAGCCTGGCGCGGAAAGAGCCAGCAGTGTACATGACACCCAACGCGGTGCCGAGGAACGTGCCAAAGAGATTGTCGGCAATCTCGGAGGCGGAGAAGTCCGGATTCAAGACCGGAACGGCCGTTGGCGCGACTCCGATACGGTCCCGCCGGCGAATGATCCCTATCCGCCGCGCGATACGCGCCACTAACGGGCGTGTACCACACCGCGCCGGATATAGCGCAATTATCTGACGCGATGATGCCGATGCGATCGGCGCATGGACAGGATCCGCCATGCGCCGAAACGGTATGCCGGGCCAAATACGGCGGACATTTTTCACGACTCTCCTCAAAAGCCCGTTGGATGAGAGAAAGGGTCGTCAGTGTTTTACGACAAAAATCAACCCATACGGTAGAAACAGCGACCTTTATCGTGCCGTCCATACATTCTCCGCGGTGCTGTCAATTGCCGCATACTGTCCCCAGAAATCCCGAAGGTTAGTTTCCTCGCTCTTGAAAACTCCATCCAGTTTTGGCTTTATAGGTGTGCTCCAAGCGGGTTAAATTATCGTGATCCAGCCCGGCTTCCCCTGCACACAGCGGATGGAAGGGAGACCCTCGAATGGCGAAGGCGACGAAGTCGAAGAAGAAACCTATCGACCAGTACGATCACAAGGGCAAAAAGCGTGTCAACAATCCTCCGGTCGGGCTGGTAACGCCAGAGACCGATAAGGAAACGGGGAAGAAAAAATACGCCTACGATCCGCATCTCGATCCTCAGTTGGTTTGGTCAGGGAAAGCGGAACGGACTTCATTTGAAGTCCCGACCGTCTCGCTTCATGTTCACGAGCGCATCGACCCGTGCACGATCGTCGACGCGGTTCGGAAACGTAACGGGCAGGCGGATCAGCAGATGTCGCTGTTTCAATCTCCCGGAGAGAATCCTCCGCTGCGTGAAGCCATCGAGTTCTATAAGCATCCGCACAACTGGTCAAACCGTTTGATAGCCGGAGACTCCCTGCTGGTCATGAATTCTTTGCTGGAGAAGGAAGGAATGGCCGGCCAAGTTCAAATGATCTACGTGGACCCACCTTATGGAATTCGCTACGGCTCTAATTTCCAGCCCTTCGTCAACAAACGTGATGTCAAAGACGGGAAGGATGAGGACCTGACGCAAGAACCTGAAATGATCAAGGCGTTTCGAGATACGTGGGAGCTAGGTATCCACTCATATCTGGCCTACCTCCGGGACCGCCTGCTCCTCGCGCGGGAATTACTGAGCGAATCGGGCTCTGTCTTTGTGCAAATATCCGATGAAAATGTTCATCGTGTTCGGGAACTCATGGATGAAGTATTTGGGCCGAAAAACTTTTGCTCTCTCATCACATTCAGGAAAACCACGGGCTCAACAACCAAGACCCTCCCGAGGACATCAGACTACCTCCTTTTCTACGCCAAAGAACTGAACTCATTAAAATTCCGGAAGCTCTACCAACCCACGACGCTTGGGGAAGAAGGTGCAACTGAATACAAACGAGTAGAACTTTCGGACGGTTCACTCAAACCCATCAGCGAATTCATGGTAGATGGTCAGCTACAGTTGCCAAAGGGCGCGAAGGTCTTCGCAACAGATAGCATCGTGTCGAAAGGTGGTGACGATCCCGACATCACTTTCGAGTGGGGGGGACGAAAAATCACGTTATCTTGTAAGCCGAACCGGCACTGGAAGCCGGGGGAGGATGGAATTAAGCGACTCTGGCAAGTCGGACGATTACTTCGCCAAAGTGGTCTGCGAATCTACAAGCGATACTTTGAGGATTTTCCGTACCGGGAGATTAGCCACGTTTGGAGCG
>Ga0326597_10003818_pt1 | contig 21462 bp, 15 predicted proteins | sample RVTome_12_FD_203789 | JGI IMG/M metagenome (GOLD analysis project Ga0326597, IMG submission 203789) | Soil microbial communities from uranium-contaminated site in the Upper Colorado River Basin, Wyoming, United States - RVT100D185 | ecosystem: Environmental > Terrestrial > Soil > Contaminated >...
CCGCAATCAGCCCACCTGCCCCGCCACCCACCCCCCATCTCGACCCACCCTGCCCCAAACGACCCCCTGCACGCCGTCGGCTTCCCGCTCCGCACACTCTGACCGGGGAGGAACCGACGATTATGGAGCTCCCGGTCGCCTTGCAACGCATTGGCGGTCAAGGCGATGATCGGTACCCGACCGTCGGATGGCGAGCGTTGCTCCCGCTCGCGGATCGCCATGGCGGCTGCGAAGCCGTCCATCTCCGGCATCTGGCAATCCATGAGCACGACGTCGTACCTGCCGCGCGACATGGCTTCCAGTGCCTCGCGACCATGGTTGACAACATGGACCTCGTGACCGAGCTCCTCCAGCATCCCCAGGGCCACCTCCTGGTTCACCGGGTTGTCTTCCGCCAGAAGGATCTGCGCCCTGTACCGACGCGGAGCGGATGTCTTGCCTGCCCGCGACGACGAGCCCGCCGGCTCGTCACCGCCCCCACGCGTCATCACCGCCAAGCAGTCGTAAAGCTGGGACTGGCGCGCCGGCTTGGTCAGCATCTGGCGGATGCCCCGCTTGCGTAGCTCGTCGGCGGTGTCGTCGAGGATCGCGGAGGTCAACATCAACAGCGGCAACGAGGCGATGGCGGGGTCGTCGCTAATGGCCTGTGCCAGTTGCAGGCCGTCCATGTCGGGCATGTGCATGTCGAGGATGGCCACGTCGTAGGGGGTGCCGCGGGCCGCCGCTGACCGCAACGCTACCAGCGCCTCTGGACCGCCGGCGACACAGGTGTCGGCCATGCCCCAGGAGCTGACCTGATGGTGGAGGATGGTGCGATTGGTCTCGTTGTCGTCGACGATCAGGATGCGCAGTCCCTGTATCTCGCCCCCCTTCCGCGCCCCCGCCTCGCCCATCGTGGGCAGCCACACCAGCGGCACGGAGAACCAGAAGGTCGAGCCGGCGCCGGGGGTGCTGCGCACCCCGATCTCCCCACCCATGAGGTCGACGAGCTGCTTGCAGATCGAGAGCCCTAGCCCGGTGCCGCCATACTGGCGGGTGGTGGAGCCATCGGCCTGGGCAAACGACTCGAAGACCTTGGCCTGGAGGTCCGGTGGGATGCCGATCCCGGTATCGGCGACCTCGAACAGGAAGAGCCCCCCGTCATCACAGGTCTCGGCCACCCGCAGGCGTAAAACGACCTCGCCTTCGCGGGTGAACTTGATGGCGTTGCCGATCAGGTTCGTCAGAATCTGGCGCACGCGCGGGGCGTCGCCGCGCACCCACAGGGGGCCACCCTCGGGGAGGTCGCAGATCAGCTCCAGGCCCTTTCTCTGGGCGCCCTCGGCTAACAGCTCCGCGACGTCTTCCACGGTCTCGCGGAGATCGAACTCCAACATCTCCAGGTGCATCTTGCCCGCCTCGATCTTGGAGAAGTCGAGGATGTCGTTGATGATGTTCAGCAGGGCCTCGCCGGAGCGGTGGGCCGATTCGACAAAGCGCCGCTGCCGTTCCTCGAGGTTCGTGCCGAGCAACAACTCGGTCATGCCGAGCACGCCGTTCATCGGTGTGCGGATCTCGTGGCTCATGTTGGCCAGGAACTGGGACTTGGCGCGACTCGCCGCCTCGGCCGCCTCCTTGGCCTCCTGAAGCTCGCGGGTGCGCTCCGCGACCCTCTCCTCCAGCGAGGTCTGGTACTCTTCCACTTCCCGCCGGCTGCGACGCAGCCGTCCCAGCATGGCACCGAAGGCGTCGGCCAGCTCGCCGATCTCGTCGCGGCTCGCGACCTCGATGTGCTGGTCGAAATCACCGTCGGCGATGCCGCGGGTGATCCCCACCAGGCGGTGGATCGGCGCGGCGATGCGCCGCGTGACGCCAATCGTGACGGCGATCCCGACCAGGACGATGACCGCCGTGAACAGCACCGTCGAGCGCAGGTAGGCAGCCAAGTCCTTCCGCAGGCTACGGTCGCTCATGCCGAGGCGCAGGAAGCCGATGGTGCTCGCCTGCGGCTCTGCGCCACCGCCGTCGAGCCAGAGATCCTCCGCCAGGCCGGCAACCTTGCTGGTGACGGGGGCGAGGATGTCGATCACCCGGGAGCCATCCGCACGGCGCCGGAACTCCGTCACGAGCACGTCGGCATCCGGAGCCGGGACGGCCACCGCCGCTGGCGCGACGACCCCCTCGCTCACCACGGCGCCACGGCTCGCCAGCACCCCCATGTCGCGGTCGAACACCGCGGCATAGACGACATCGGGGTCCATCGACAGGCTGGCCACGACCTGATTCAGGACCTCGTCGTTCTGGGTATAGACGGCGTAATCCGCGTTCTGGGCCATGATCATCGTGGTCTCGACGCCGTGGTGGACCAGCCACTGGTGGCGCTTGACCATCTCCTGGCGGATCACGAAGGAGGCCAGGCCGGCGGCGGTGGCCACGATCACCAGGATCGTCAGGAGGTTGAACTTCGCGATCAGACTCGACCTTTTTGATGCGTTCATTCCAGACGTCCCTCTAGTCGAACACTTGGTACGCCCCGCGCACCACCTCGTCAGAAAATTCGATCTTCATCTGCCGTGCCGCCTTCAAGTTCAGGGCGTAGAGCACCCGGCGGGGCGAGGCCGGGGGGAGGTCGGCCGCCGCCTTCCCGCGCAGAAGCTTGCCGGCGAGCTCCCCGCACTGCGCGCCGAGGTCCTGGTAGTCCCAGGTGAGGCAAAACAACGCCCCGGCCTTAACCCAGGACGCCGATGCCCCGACGAAGGGGATGCGGTTGCTGAAGGAGAACAGGAGGAGAGGCCGCGCCGCCTCCGGAGAGAGAACGACGTGGTCGGGCATCCCCCACAACACGTCGACGGACCGGGAGAGGCTCTTCAGTGCCCCCGGCAGGGCACTGGGGGAATCCACCTCACGCGCCACCAGGTCCATGCCCATGCCGCGCGCGGCGGCCACGGCTGCCCCTACGCGCGCCTTATTTTCCTCGGGATTGTAGAGCACCCCGACGCGCTTGCACTGCGGCAACAGGCGTCGCATCCAGTCGAGGCTGGTCTCGATGGGGAATTCCAGCACCACGCCGGTGGCATTGGTCGCGTCCTTCAGGTCCCATCCATCGACGATCAGGCCCGCCACCAATGGGGTTCCGCTATTCCGCCCCATGGCCGCGCGCACCGCCGGGGAGCCCAGGGTAAAGATCAGTGCGGGGGTGGCGCGCTCCCCGTCCGGAACCGCCGGCGGCGGCACCGCCCCGTCCCGCTCGATGATCCGGACGTCGAGGCGAGCGACGATCCCCTGCCCTTTGAGATAGGCATCAAATCCGGCCAGTGCCTGCCGGTAGGGTCGCTCGTCCCGGCTCAGCAAGACGGTGATGTCCGGGGCGAGGGGCGCGGCCATGGCGACCGTGGCCCACCACCCGAAGGAGAGGAGCGCGACCACGCCAACCGGCGCGGTGACGACATGAACATTCACGTTGCGAGGGCAGGGTTAGAATGCGTAGGCCACCTTGAATCGAAAGGTCCGGCCATCCTGCTCGATGGCATCTTGCGCGAGCTCATCGGAGACCGGGTCGAAGTACTCCTCGTCCAGGAGGTTGTAGACGCTCGCCGCGATCTGCAGGCCATCTATCCACTCACGGCTAAACAGGGTGAGATTAGCGACGGCGATGTCGCCTGCCCGAGTCCCCTGGGTTGTGGTCCGCTCGCTGGTGTACTGCACCTCCATGTCGGCGAACAGGCGTTCATGCACCACCGGGATGATGACGTTGAGCTTCGCCAGGTGCTGGGGGGAATTGGTGAGCCGCGTGCCGGTGGAGTCGTTCTCCGTGTCCTGGTAGGTGTAGCTCACGCGCCCCTCCAGCCCGTTGTGCCACTTTCCTTCCAGCTCCAGTTCCACGCCGTTGGCGGTGACCTCGTCGAGGTTGCGAAACACCAGCAGTTCGTCCTCGGGGTCGAGCTGCAGGTCGATGAGGTCCTCGATCTTGTAATGGAAGACCGACGCCACCACCCGGAGGTGATCTCCCAGATAACGCTCCACCACCGCCTCCGCGGTCTCGATCGTCTCGGGGTCGAGGTCCGGATTGGGCTTAATCGTCGCGAAGCCGTCGGTGTAGTAGAACTCGTAGGCGTTCGGGCCGCGGAACGCGGTGCCGTAGAGCAGCTTGAGGGAGGTCTTGGCATCCGGGTTGTAGATCAGGGCGAGGCGCGGGTTGGTGGTGACACCGAATGTGTCGTAATGGTCGTAGCGGATGCCCGCGTTGAGGATGAAGTGCTCCCAGAAGGAGAACTCGTCCTGGAGAAACACCGCCCAGTTGTCGGAGGCCCGCCGGTCGTCCAGGTACACCTCCTGGTCGAGGTTCTTCTGCTCTTGCCTGGTGTTGCCGCGAAAGTCCCCGCCGACGATGACGCGGTGCGCGTCGAACAACACCCGGCTCGCCTGTACCTCGGCGCGCCACCACTCGCCGCGACCCGAGTCCTTGTTGACCACCAGGTCGGGTGGATCCTCCGCCTCGGCCCAGTCGTAGGTGTAGTCACCCGAGTACCAGTAGTCGTCGTAGGAGAGGCGGGCGAGGACCGAGGTCTTGGCGTCGAAGCTGTGCTCGTACTTCAGGTCCACGTACCAGGTCGCATCGCTGATCGTGGTCCACGGCTCGCCGAAGTAAGTGCCGTAGGAGCCGGTGGGGACGGTCTTGTCCCGGTCCGAATAGACCATCTGGAGGGTGAAGTCGTGCCACATCACCTCGCCGAAGAGCTTCACCGTCTCCTCGTCGTCCGCGTCCTCGGCGATGCCGTCGTTGGTGGCCGGGTCGTCGAACTCTCGGAAGAAGAGGCGGTGGTTGCCGTCGCTCGTGAAGTAGGTGGCGGAGAACAGGTACTCGAGGCCGTTGTCCAGGCGATCACCGTAGGTGATGCGTGGGATGTAGGTGTCGTGACTGCCGGTCCCCCCCGCGACCTCCACGGTCTGGTAGTCGCGACCCTTCTTGGTGATGACGTTGATCACGGCAAAGAAGGCGCTAGTACCGTAGAGAGACGAGCTTGGCCCGCGGATGATCTCGACCCGGTCGATTAGGTCGACGTCGACGAAGAACTCCAACCCTACAAACGCGGAGTCGTAGACGTTGTCATTGGTGCGGTGGCCGTCGATGAGCAGCAGCACGCGGGTGTTGTAGTCGCCGGGACGACCGAAGCCGCGCACCCCGAGGTAGGTGTAAGCGCGGTCGTCGGTGGTGTAGAACCCGCGCACGCTGCGCAGGATCTCGGCCAGGGTCCGGTAACCGTACTTGGCGATCTCGTCGGCGGTGATGATAGTGATCGACGACGGGGCCTCGGTCACCTTCTGCTCGTACTTGGAGGCGCCGTAGACCGACGGGATGTCCGCGAACAGGAGCTCCTCCTCGGTCACGCCGCTTTCCGCGGTCGCGACATCGGTGGTCGCGGCGTCCCACTCCACCTGAGCCATTGCCGGGGCGCAAACGCCGACGGCGATCCACTGCACCACGATGGTCCTCAAGACCCTTCGCCACAGACCGGTACCCATTGCCACGCACCTCACACTCGAGTAGGCGAACGCCAGCCCCCGGCGACCGATCCGGGGGGCGGCCGTGCATCGCCCGAGTTATCGGTGAGGCGCTGCGGCTGATGAATCGTCCCACCGCAGGCCCTACGCCCGGCGGCGTTGGTCCACCGCCCGCGACTGCCCGCGGACCGCCAGGCGCGTGAGAGCTGCACCGGTTCCGCCCGGCCGTGGCTCCCACCGGCGACGCGCGGCTTACGCCAGGTCGAAGAGCAGCACCTCGGCCGCCTCCTGCGCCGCCACGGTGAGGCGCCGCTCGTCGCTGAGGGCGGCACCGTCACCGGCCCCCAGGGTGTGGCCATTGAGGTCGACGCTGCCCCGCGCCACCTGGAGCCAGCCGTGGCGGCCGTTCGCGAAGCGATGGGCCACCGCCGTCCCCGCCGCGAGGCGGGCGGCATAGAGACGCACGTCCTGGTGCACGGTCACCGACTGGTCACGGCCGTCGCCGCTGGCGACCACGCGTAGTTGCGGGTGACCTTGATCGAGGAGGAAGGAGCGCTGCTCGTAGCTCGGGGCGATCCCCAGGACCCGCGGTCGGATCCAGATCTGGAGGAGGTGGGTGGCGGCCGTGGGCGATGGGTTGTGCTCGCTGTGGGTGACGCCGGTGCCGGCGCTCATGCGCTGCACCTCGCCGGCACGGATCACCGAACCGTTACCCATGCTGTCCTTGTGCTCCAGCTCCCCCTCCAGCAGATAGGTGATGATCTCCATGTCCCGATGCGGGTGGGTAGCGAAACCCTCGCCCGCCGCGATCCGGTCCTCGTTGATCACCCGCAGGGCGCGGAAACCCATGTGCGCCGGGTCGTGGTAATCGGCGAAGGAGAAGGTGTGGTAGGTGTCGAGCCAGCCGTGGTTGGCATGGCCGCGCTCGGCGCTCCTGCGTAGATTGATCATGGCGCTCTCCTGGCCGGTTTGCTCCCTTACCTCGCTGGATGCCCTGGCCAGGGAGGTGCATTGGCCTGCGTGAGTCTGTCGAGACCCCATTACACGCCTATTCCCGCCCCTCCTAAAGGCCCGAGGCGCGTCGCCCGTCCCCGCCGCCGTGAGACGACCTGAGGAAATGGGTTGGGCAGAACCAACGTTCGCCGGCCCGTTCAGGCCGTGGGAGTCGCCGTGCGAGGGGCGATGGTCGGGGCAAACCTCCGGGCGCTCCGGTGACGTGCCGATGAACCGGACCATCTGGTACGCCCCATCGCCGTTGCGCCGCCACCCATGGAAACGGAAACGACCCGTATCGCCACGCGTCCGCGCCGATACCCGCGGGATGAGGCGACCGCTCCCCTGCGACTGAAATGGTACGTCGTCGCCCTGGTCGCCGCGTGGACCGCGATGGTCGGCATATCCCTCGCATGGGGGCTCCACTACCTCCGGACCAGCGTGATGGACACGGCGCGCGCCGAGGCACGGGTCGCCTACGGTAAGGACACCCTCTACCGGCGCTGGAACGCGATCCACGGGGGCGTCTATGTCCCGGTGACCGAAGATACCCGACCGAACCCGTATCTCACCGCGCCGAACCGGGATGTCACCACGACCACCGGCCAGGTGTTGACCCTGATCAATCCGGCTTACATGACCCGCCAGGTCCACGAGCTAGCGCACCAGTGGTACGGCGTGCAGGGCCACATCACCAGCCTGACACCGATACGACCCGAGAACGCCGCGGACCCCTGGGAGCGTGACGCCCTGGCGGCCTTCCAAGACGGGGCGGAGGAGCGCAGCTCGGTGCAGGATATCGACGGCGAGCCATACCTGCGTTTCATGCGTCCACTCCATGCCGAGCCGCCCTGCCTGCGATGCCACGCCCAGCAGCGGTATCGAGTCGGGGATGTGCGCGGTGGCATCAGCGTCGCCGTGCCGCTCAAACCCCTGTGGGCCGCTGCACGTCCGGAGAGGGTGACTGCGGTGGCCGGCCACGTCATCTTCTGGCTCATCGGCCTGATCGTCATGGCCTACGGCGCGCGGCGTTTCGATGAGCAGGTCCGGGAGCGGGCCGCTGCCGAGGCGGCCACGCACAAGGTCAACCGCTCGCTGCGGGCGCTCTCCGCTGGCGAGGAGGCGGTGATCCGCGCCAGCGACGAGACCGACCTGATGGGTGAGGTGTGTCGGCTGATCGTCGAGCTCGGCGGCTACCGGTTTGCCTGGGTGGGCCTCGCCGAGGACGGCGCCGAGCGACCGGTACGACCCGTCGCGCAATGGGGCTACGAAACGGGCTACCTCAGCACCATCCGCGTGTCGTGGGCCGACACGGAGCTGGGCCGCGGCCCCGCCGGGACGGCGATTCGTACGGGTCGGCGGTGCATCGATCGAGAGATCGCGCCCGACGCCGCCTTCGCCCCGTGGTACAAGGAGGCGGTCAAGCGTGGCTACGCCTCGGTGATCGCCCTGCCCCTCCCGAGCGCTGGCGGCACGATCGGCGCCCTTACCATCTACTCGGGAGACAGCGACGCCTTCGATCCGGCGGAGGTCGAGCTCCTCACCGAGCTCGCGAACCAGCTCGCATACGGCATCGCCACGCTCCGCACCCGGGCCGAGAACCAACTCATCCACGCGCAGCTCCTCCAGGCCCAGAAGCTGGAATCGATCGGCGGCCTCGCGGCCGGCATCGCCCATGAGATCAACACACCGATGCAATACGTCGGTGACAACACCCGCTTCCTCCAGGACGCGTTCGGCGACATCACCGATGTGTTACGCCACTACCGGCGCCTGCTCGACGCCGGCCGACACGGTGAGCTCACCCCCGAGCTGCTGGAGGAGATCCGTCACGCGGTGCAAGCGGCCGACCCTGACGATCTGGTGGAGGAGATTCCGACGGCCATTGAACAGTCGATGGAGGGAATCCAGCGGGTATCGGCCATCGTCCGCGCGATGAAGGAGTTTGCCCATCCGCCGGCCGCCGAGAAGGGCCCGGTCGATCTCAACCAGGCCATCCGCAGCACCCTGACCGTGGCGCGCAACGAGTGGAAGTACGTGGCGGAGATGGTCACCGACCTCGATGAAACCCTGCCACCGGTGCCATGCTTGTCCGGCGACATCAATCAGATGGTCCTCAACCTGGTCGTCAACGCCGCCCACGCCATCGGCGCCGCCGTGGCCCAGGGCCGCATGGACAAGGGCACCATCACCGTGGCCACCAGAATCCACGGCCAGTGGGTCGAGATCCGGGTGAGCGACAATGGGACCGGGATCCCCGCGGCGATCTGCTCCAAGGTCTTCGACCCCTTCTTCACCACCAAGGAGGTGGGCCGCGGCACCGGTCAGGGGCTCGCCATCGCCCGCAGCGTGGTCGTCGACAAGCACCATGGCGAGATCGCCTTCACGACCGAGGAGGGCCGTGGCACGACGTTCGTCGTCCTCCTGCCCCTCGATGCCACGGCCTCCTCGGCGAGGACGCGGCCAAGGCAGGCAGAGCCGAGGGCGTCCGCTACAATCCCCGTAGGCGAGTGACGCGGTGAACATTACGGGGCCGGCGGTGCCAGCGAATGACAGGCCGTTCTGGGAGGTGACACCGCTCGTCGCGATGAGTCGCGACGAGTGGGAGGCCGTGTGCGACGGCTGCGGTGTGTGCTGCCTGCACAAGGTGGAGGACGACGTCACCGGCAAGGTGTTCTACACCGATGTGGCGTGCTGCCACCTCGATCGCCACACCTGCCGCTGTACCTGCTATCCCGACCGCACCACGGAGGATGCCGGCTGCGTTGCCCTGACCCCGGAGGGCGTCGCCCGGTGGACATGGCTGCCGGCGACCTGCGCCTACCGCCGGGTCGCCGACGGCCGGCCCCTGGAGTGGTGGCACCCGCTGATCTCCGGCGACCCCGAGACGGTCCACCGCGCCGGCATCTCGCTGCGCGGCCGCACCGTGGCGAAGGAGACGGTCGCGGGCGAGGCCCTGGCCGACCACATCGTCGACTGGCCGGTGTAGCCTCTAGCGGCACGGCCGGCCCTCTCGGGCCGGGGTCGCCGAAGGGATTCGGCTCCTATCGTGATTCCGGGAGCGCGCCGCGATTTCCCCACCCAAGGGTAGGAGCCGGTTGCACCGGCGACCCGCGCCGTCAGGCGTGGCCGGCCGGTGCGCGCTTGGCCGGGCGCGCGGCCCCGTGATAACGTCCGCCCCCTTTCCAGCGACCATTTGCGGTCACGAGGAGCGGCCCATGCCTGCCATCGAGCGCGCCCTGATCAGTGTCTCCGACAAGACCGGCATCATCGACCTTGCCCACGGCCTCGCCGCCCGCGCGGTGGAGATCATCTCCACCGGCGGCACGGCCCGCGCGATCCGCGAGGCGGGCATCGCCGTGACCCCCGTGGAGCAGGTGACCGGTTTCCCGGAGATGATGGACGGCCGGGTGAAGACCTTGCATCCCAAGATCCACGGCGGACTGCTCGCCCTGCGCGACAACCCGGCTCACCTGGCGGCGCTGCAGGAGCACGGCATCACGCCGATCGACCTGCTGGTGGTCAATCTCTACCCCTTCGAGGCAACCACGGCCCGGCCCGACTGCACCTTCGAGGACGCCATCGAGAACATCGACATCGGTGGTCCCGCCATGCTGCGCTCCGCCGCCAAGAACCACCGCGACGTGGCGGTGGTGGTCGACCCGGCCGACTACCCCGTGGTGCTGGATGAGCTGACCCGCGAGGGCGACGTCCAGGACGCCACCCGCCGCCGCCTGGCGCGCAAGGTCTTCGCCCACACCAGCCGCTACGACGGCCTGATCGCCGACTACCTCGCCGCCGCCACGGACCACGATCCCTTGCCGGAGCAGCTCACCCTGCGCTTTCAGCGCCGCGACACCCTACGCTACGGCGAGAACCCCCATCAGTCGGGCGCGGTCTACGTCGAGCCCGGCTACGCGGCGCCCTGCGTGGCCCGGGGCAAGGTGCTGCAGGGCAAGGCGATGTCCTACAACAACTACCAGGACGCCAACTCGGCCCTGGAGCTGGTGCGCGAGCTCCCGCCCATCTCGTGCGCGATTATCAAGCACAACAACCCGTGCGGCGCCGCCACCGCCGCCACCGTGGCCGAGGCGTACGACCAGGCCAAGGAGTGCGACCCGATCTCCGCCTTCGGCGGCGTCGTCGCGGTCAACCAGGTGATCGACGGGCGAGCGGCCCACGCCATTGCGGAGATCTTCACCGAGGTCATCATCGCCCCCGGCTTCGACCCGGCGGCCCGCGAGGTCTTCGCCGCGAAGAAGAACCTGCGCCTCCTGGAGGTCGGCCCGCTTGGCAATTCCCCAAGCCCCGGCCTCGACTACAAGCGCATCGTCGGCGGCCTGATCCTCCAGGACCGCGACCTCGGCACCCTGGAGCAGTGCGCGCTGAAGGTGGTCACCCAACGTGCCCCCACGAATGACGAGATGGCCGCCCTGCGCTTTGCCTGGGTGGTGTGCAAGCACGTCAAGTCGAACGCCATCATCCTCACCCGTGCCGATCGCACCATCGGCATCGGCGCCGGCCAGATGAGCCGCGTCGACTCGACCCGCCTCGCCGCCATGAAGGCCGCGTCGGATACGAAAGGCTGCGCCCTCGCCTCCGACGCCTTCTTCCCATTCCGCGACGGCATCGACGCGGCCGCCGAAGCCGGCGCCACCTCGATCATCCAGCCCGGCGGCTCGATCCGCGACGCGGAGGTGATCGCCGCGGCGGACGAGCACGGCATGGCGATGGTGTTCACGGGGATGCGGCATTTTCGGCATTAGGTGGGGCAGTAGACAGTAGGTAGTAGACAGTAGACAGGGGGTGGAAGGAGTGGCGACGGCGGGAAACGAGAAGATCCGGGCAACGCTGTGCCCGCCAGGTAGGGCGCGGCATTCACGCGCCATCGCACCTCCGCAGCAGCCCCCTACCTACTGTCTACTGTCTACTGTCTACTCGCTGGTCACTACCTACTTGCCCCACGAAAGTTGCCGCCATTCGTGATGCCGATTCGGCACGCCACCCAGCGGATCCTCGTCATCGGCGAGGGCGGCCGGGAGCACGCCCTGTGCTGGAAGCTCGCCGCCTCGCCCCGGGTGGCGGAGGTCTTCTGCGCCCCGGGCAATGGTGGCACCGGGGCGGTGGCCACCAACGTGGCCATCGCCGCCGCCGAGATCGACGCCCTCCTCGCCTTCGCCCGCGACCACGCGATCGACCTGACGGTGATCGGTCCTGAGGTCCCCCTGGTGGCCGGCATCGTCGATCGCTTCCGGGCCGCCGGCCTGGCCATCTTCGGCCCGATCGCCGCCGCGGCGCGGCTCGAGGGCTCCAAGGCGTTCGCCAAGGCCTTCATGGCGCGCCACCGGATTCCCACCGCGGCCTACGCCACCTTCACCCAGCTCGACCCGGCCCTGGCCTACGTGCACGCGCAGGGGGCGCCGATCGTGGTCAAGGCGTCGGGGCTCGCCGCGGGTAAGGGGGTGATCGTCGCCCAGACCGTGGCCGAGGCGGAGGCGGCGCTACGCGCCATCATGGCGGAGCGCGCCTTCGGCGATGCCGGCGCCGAGGTGGTGATCGAGCAATGTCTGGTGGGGGAGGAGTGTTCGGTGCTGGCGATCACCGATGGCACCCACCTCTTCACCCTCCCCGCGGCCCAGGACCACAAGGCGATCGGCGAGGGTGACATCGGCCCCAACACCGGCGGCATGGGCGCCTACTGCCCGGCACCGATCCTCACGCCGGAGCTGACCGAGCGCGTGGAGAGGGAGGTCCTGCGACCGGTCATCGACGCGATGCGTGGCGCGGGCACGCCCCTCACCGGTGTCCTCTACGCCGGGCTGATGATCGTCGCCGGCGACCCGTACGTCCTGGAGTTCAATTGCCGCTTCGGCGACCCCGAGTGTCAGCCCCTGATGGCCAATCTGGACAACGACCTCTACGAGGTCCTCGCCGCGGCCGTGGCCGGCACCCTCGCGGACCACCGGCCGATCGCCCGGGCCGGCGCGGCCCTCACCGTGGTCATGGCCTCGGAGGGCTACCCCGGGAGCTACCCCAAGGGGCGGGAGATTACCGGCATCGCGGCGGCCGAGGAGGCCCCAGACACCCTGGTCTTCCACGCCGGCACCCGGGCCGCGGACGGGCGCATCCTCACCAGCGGCGGCCGCGTCCTCGGCGTCACCGGGCTGGGCCCCACCCTCGCCGTGGCCCAGGCCCGCGCCTACGCCGCCTGCGAGCGAATCCACTTCGCCGGCGCCTACTATCGCCGCGACATCGGCGCCAAGGCGCTGTAACACCACGTCGCGCCGCGCCCGTCACGCGCCCGGCGCTGATCCCAGCCAGACCTTCGGACCGCTCGTCCGCTCATAGGGTGTGCCGAGCGAAGCGAGGCGCACCGCGTTGTGGGCGCGACTCCATGCCCCGGTCGGTGTACCGCGCTGTGCTTGGCACGCCCTAAGCCGCCTAGGGGCTACCGCCTCAGCCCTCCCCCACCAGGGTGAGGATGCCGGAGTAGTTGTGCAGACGGTTGCGGCGGTCGACGGGGCAGAACTCGGCGTAGGAGAAGAAGCCGGCCACCGGCACGTGGTCGAAGGTGCCGCCGATGATCGCGGCGTCGCGATTGGCGCGGCGGTAGAGGCCGCGCCCGCGGCCGCGGCAATTGGTGTAGAGACCGAAGGAGGGCGGCGGGGGCGACCACCCCTCCGCCAGGGAGCGGACCATCTGCTGCATGTCCCGCAGGGCGGTCGCCGGCTCGCGAATCGCGAAGGCCACCGCCTGCCCCTCCTGGATCGCCTCGGCCACGTGGATGGCGCCGGTATCCAGATCGAGGGCGGTCAGGTCGCGCGCCGTATACTCCCCGGGGCGCAGCTTGGCGTCGGTTGGGTCGAGGGGGATGGCGAGGAAGATCAAGCCGGCGGCCGCGGAGAACTGGAAGATCCCCTGCTCCTTGAGCAGCTCCGCCAGGAGCGCGACGGCGGGCCGGCCGCCGATCTCATCGATGCAGTGGCCCTGCGCGGCGGTCACCACCTCCGGGGTGCAGAGGGGGTGGCAGGCCTGGGAAATGCCCGCGCCGTGGTGGATGGGGCCGGAGAGGAGCACGCCACTCACGCCGTGGTTGCTCACGCCCTGTGGACCGAACTGATAGGTGTGGCCGTGGTGGCCGTCGTCCGCCGCGGCGCCGCCCACCACCGGGATCCGCCCGCAATAGTCCTCGATCCCCTCCAGGAAGCGATCCCCCACCATCGAGATGGGATCGGGAAAGGCGATCATGATCGGGTTGTCGCCGGTCCCCCCCTCGATGGCCTGCGCGACCCGCCGGGCGCTCTCCCGGTTGTCGCGATGGAAGTCGGGGTCGTGAAAAGGGGTTATCCGCATGTCGTCCGAGGCGATCGTCAGCACGGCCACGCCGGGCCCTACCTCGATCTCCCGCCGTCCGCCGATCACCCCGCCCCCGGAGCAGCCCACGACGCGCTCGGTACCCGCCCCCTGGACCAGGGCCGCCTGCATCTCCGCAAAACGCGCCGCGTGGTCGATGGTGGAAAACACGAGAGCGAGGTCGGCTCGCTCGCGCCCCATCTGTGCCTTGGCCTGACGCAGGGCACTGGCGAGCGCGTCGCGGCCATCGGCGACATCGGAGATTCCCACACCCGCGGCAATCATGGTTCCAGGCTACACCCCCCCGCGCCCTATTCCGAGTCACCCCCGGCCAGCCAATCGCGGGGCGGGAGGAAGTGGTCGTAGAGGTCCGCCTCCGGCGTGCCAGGCTCCGGGTGATAGTCGTAACGCCACGCCACCAGCGGAGGGAGAGACATGAGGATCGACTCGGTACGACCGCCGGACTGGAGGCCGAACAGGGTGCCGCGGTCCCACACCAGGTTGAACTCCACGTAGCGGCCGCGGCGGTAGAGCTGGAACTCGCGCTCCCGATCGCCGTAGGCCGTCGCCTTGCGGCGCTGGACGATGGGGAGATAACCGGCGAGGTAGTGATCGCCGACGCTGCGGACGAAGGCGAAGCCGCGCTCGAACCCGCCCTCGTTGAGGTCGTCGAAAAACAACCCACCGACGCCACGCGCCTCGCCCCGATGTTTGACGAGGAAGTACTCGTCGCACCATTGCTTGAAGCGCGGGTAGACCTCGTCCCCAAACGAGGCACAAGCGGCGCGCGCCGTACGATGCCAGTGGACGCAGTCCTCCTCGAACCCGTAGTACGGGGTCAGGTCGAAGCCACCGCCGAACCACCAGATGGGTGCGGCGCCGGCCTGCTCCGCCAGGAATAGTCGCAGGTTGGCGTGGGAGGTGGGGACATATGGGTTCAGGGGGTGGATCACCAGGGAGAGGCCGGTCGCCTGGAAGCTGCGCCCGGCGAGCTCGGGCCGCGCGGCGGTGGCCGAGGCGGGTAGCCCGCCACCGGTGACGAGGGAAAAGTTCACCCCGGCCTGCTCGAACACCGCGCCCTGTGCCAGGACCCGGGTGCGCCCGCCACCCCCCTCGTCCCGCTGCCATTCATCCTCCCGGAAGCGCGCCGCACCGTCCTCTCCCTCCAGGGCCGTGCAGATCTGATCCTGCAGGGTGCGGAAGTAGGCGGTGACGGCAGCGAGGTCGGGCAGATCCATGGCATCCGCTCTACCGTGAAACGATCCGAAGTGCAACAGCGGCACGGATCGATGCCGTAGTCAGGGTGACCGAGCCGCACCTGACCCCGGGCTTTCTAACTAAACAATCCATGCCGAGCGGTGCGCGTCCTGGCGCGATGGACAATATCGAGAATCAAATGCTAGCGTCGCGCCGGTATTTAAGGAGGGATGGTCTCGTAGGCCTCGCCAACGATTCCATTTCATGACGCGCCCTAGTTAGGAGAGGAGAACCTAGAGATGGCAGCCGGATTGGAAGCACTGATTCGTTGGATGCACGTCCTGGTCGGCGTCCTGTGGATCGGCCACCTGTACTTCTTCAACTTCGTCAACGGGCCGACGGCGGCCAAGCTCGACGGTCCCACCAAGAAGGCAGTGGTGCCCGAGCTGATGCCCAGGGCGTTGTACTGGTTCCGCTGGGGTGCCGCGTGGACCTGGATCACCGGCGTCCTGTTGTTGATGCTGGTGTTCTACATGGGCAAGCAGACCACCAACTCGCAGGATCTTGGCGGCGGCGCGCTGCTCATGATCGCGGTGACCTTCCTGGGGGTGGTCGTGTACGACCTCCTCTGGAAGAGCCCCCTCGCCGACAACGCCCAGGCGGCCATCGGCGTGAGCTTCGGCCTCCTCGCCGTGGTGGTCATCCTGTTCGTGTTCGTCGGCGACTTCACCTACCGGGCCATGCTCATCCATACCGGGGCGATGTTCGGGACGATCATGGCGTACAACGTCTGGATGCGCATCTGGCCCGCCCAGCAGAAGATCATCCGCGCCGTCAAGGACGGTCAGGCGCCGGACGGGGCCCTGGTCAAGCTCGCCGGCCTGCGCTCGAAGCACAACACCTACCTCTCCCTGCCCCTGTTCTGGGCGATGATCGACCAACACACCACCTTCTTCGCCGGTGGCAACCTCGGCCTCGGCGCGAAGACCGCCTGGATCGGCTGGCTGATCATCGTCATCATCGGCTGGGCCATCATCAATTGGTGCTACAAGAAGGCCGCCAAGGTCGAAGGCTTCTAGCGCCGGGCATCGGCCGTAAGCGTAGACCATTCGTTGCGCGGTAACGACACGGTGGGCCTTATTGCCCACCGTGTCGTTCGTGATACCGGTGCCGACATGGCATGGGTGTGGTCACCGGGACGTTGCGCCGCGCCCCTGGTGGCGGCCGATCTCGGCGAGGAGGTGGCGACCGACATCGCGCCGGCCGGGCGGTTCTACCCCGCGGAGGGCTACCACCAGAAATACGTCTTGCGCGGCAACCGGTCCCTCTGGGCCGCCCTCCTCGCGGCCTATCCTTCCGAGCAGATGTTGCTCGACTCCACCGCGGCGGCGCGGCTGAACGACTACCTGGGCGGCTACGGCGAGGACCCCGCAGGGTTGGCGGAGCGTCTCGACCTCCCCGCCGGCGTCGCTAAACTACTACCGACCGTCGCTGCGGGGCGGCAGTAGGGCATCCAGCTCGCGCACGTCGCCCCGTTTTTCACCCGCAAGCCGCTGCCAGCGACAGCCTGGCGGAAGTCCGTCGAAGCCTTCCCTGATTCACAGTCGCGGCCAACGCTGCAATCGCCCCACGGCGTGTCTCCGCGCAGGAAAAAGGCAGGCCTTCCCGCCTGTCTCAATGCTACACGGCACCCACCACAGCCTAGACCACCTCATGACCGCGCGACGCCCGTTCCCACCCTGGGTCCTCGCCCTGGTCCTGCTGTTCGTGGCTACCGACGCGGTCGCCTCCTGCGGCTCGGCCTTCTGCTCCGTCAACACCGACTGGCAGGCCCTGGGCCTCGGGGTGCGGCGCGGTTGGCGCCTCAAGGTCCAGTTCGAGTACCTCGATCAGGACCAGCTCCGCCAGGGGCGCAACGCGGTGGCCGGGGCGGAGACCGAGGCCGAACATCAGGAACTGCGCACCATCAACCGCAACTGGCTGGCCACCGCCGACTACGGGATCGACGCCCACTGGGGGGTCAGCGTGACCCTCCCCTACCTGAACCGGGACCACTCCCACATCCACGATCCGACCGGCGAGGCGGAGCACGAGGCGTGGCACTTCAGCGACCTCGGCGACGTGCGGGTCCAGGGCCGCTACCAGTTCGGCGGGGCGAGCTTCGCCCGGACCTCCACCGGCGTCACCTTCGGCGTGAAGCTGCCCACCGGTGCCTTTGACGAGACCAACGACGAGGGGGAGGTGGCCGAGCGCACCCTGCCGCCGGGGACCGGCACCACCGACCTCCTCATGGGGGCGTATGCGATCCAGCGGCTCCCCGCCGGGTGGGGCAGCCTGTTCGGCCGCCTGGCGGCGCAGATCCCGGTGAACGAGCGCGACGGCTTCCGTCCTGGCGTCCGCTACCACGTGGACGGCGGCTGGAACTACCCGTTCGCCCCCAAGCTCGACGCGATCCTGCAGGCCGGCGCCGCCTACCACACCCGCGACCGGGGCAGCGACGCGGAGCCCGAGGACAGCGGCCTCACGTCCCTGTCCATCAGTCCGGGGCTGTCCATCCCCATCACCTCCGGCACGCGCCTCTACACCGTCGTGCAGCTCCCGGTCTACCAGCACGTCAACGGCGTCCAGCTCACCTACGACGCCGCCTGGGTGGCGGGGGTGGCCGTCAGCTTCTAGCCCGCATCCTCACTACCGGTCCGACGCCTTCACCGGAGGCAAGGCCGCCGACTCGCAGGGCCGAATTCATTCGGCCGACACCCGGTCCCCGGCGCCTCCGGCATCGTGCGAATGAATTCGCACCTACGGAAGATAGACCAGACGGAGAGCCACCATCGCGGCGGTTGTGACAGCTTGCTCCTGGCGCCGGGGCAACGAGGGCATTCACCCCTGTGACGCCCGTTCAAGGAGGGCCACGCACTCGACGTGGTAGGTCTGGGGAAACATGTCGATCGGGGTGACATCCACCAGCCAGTAGGCCCCGTCCACCAGGCGGCGCAGGTCGCGGGCGAGGGTGGCCGGGTCGCAGGAGACATAGGCGATGCGCGCCGGCCGCAGCCGGAGCACCGCTGCGAGCACCCGCGGATCGCACCCGTGACGCGGCGGGTCGAGGATGACCGCGTCGACCCGATCGTCGAGGGCCGGGAGGATCTCCTCCACCTTGCCCCGCAGGAAGCGGACGTTCCCAGCCGCCGCCAGGTTGACGGCCGCATCCGCCACCGCCGCCGCCGACTCCTCGATGGCGATCACCTCCCCCACCGCCGGGGCGAGGAGAGCGGCGAAGGTGCCGACCCCGGCGTAGGCGTCGAGCAGCCGCTCATCGGGCCGGAGCCGGAGCCGCTCGCGGAGGAGCTCGATCAGGCGCTCGGCCTGACCGGTGTTGACCTGGAAAAAGGCGGGCGCGGAGATGGCGAAGCGGTGGCCGAGCAGCACCTCGTCCAGGCGGGCCTGACCGGAGGGGATCGCCGGCACGAGAGTGCGCAGGTCCGGCGCCACGAGGCGCTCGCCCGTGTTCACGCCGACACGGATGGTCACCTTGGCGAGCCCGGCGCACCGCCCCTGGAGGGGCACGAGGGCCTCGTTAATCCGGGCGTGGGCGATCGCACAGTGGTCGATGCGCAGGAAGCCGTGGCTGCCACGGCGGACAAACCCCAGCTCGCCCCGGCGATTGACCGCCAGGCGCACCTGGTTGCGGTAGGCCCACGGCGCCTCCGCCGGGACCGTCGGCGCCACCGGTGGATCTGGGAGCTTGCCGATGCGACGCATCTGGTCCGCGGCCACGTCACGCTTCAACACGACCTGCCGCGGGTAGGCGATGTGCTGCCACTGGCAGCCGCCGCACTCACCGAAGTAGGGGCAGGGGGGTGCGACCCGGTCGGCCGAGGGCGAGAGCACATCCACCACCCGCCCCTGGGCGAAGGAACGCTGCTCGCGCACCAGCTCGACGATCGCCTCCTCGCCCGGGATGGCGCCCTCCGCGAACACCACCCGCCCATCGTGGCGCGCCACGGCCCCACCCGCGAAGGCCATGTGGGTAAAGGTGACCGCCACCCGTGGCGGCCGAGTAGAGCGACTGGCGCGCACGGATCACCCGCTTGCGTGTCCTGCGACGGCCCGGAGCGGCGTCGGGGTGCGGGCTGAGGGGTGGGGGTTGGGGGGGCGGTCGGCCGCTTCGCGGCCAACGGATTTCTTGTCCGAGGCGTTCCTTCCCCCCATCCCCCGACCCCCAATCCCCATCCCGCGGTTCAGGCGGCCTGGCGTTCCCACTCGCGGCGGTGGGAGACGCCGGACAGCGTTCGGCGTCCGCCTCACCCCTTCACCCCCACCCACAGGCCGTCGCCGATCGGGACGATGACGCTGTGCAGGCGGGGCTCCGCGGCCATCAGGTCGTTAAAGCGGCGGATCGCGGCCACCTCGGGATCGACGGGCTCCGCGGCGAACAGCTCGCCGAAGGCGAAGGCGTTGTCCACCAGGATCAGGCCGCCGGGCCGCACGATGCGCAGGCACTCCTCCAGGTAGACCGGATAGCTCCCCTTGTCCGCGTCGAGGAAGACGGCGTCGGCGGAAGAGGTCGCGAAGGCCGGCAAGACATCGCGCGCGTCCCCGCGCACCACCGCGATGCGTGCCGCCACGTCGGAGCGGGCGATCCACCCCTCGGCGAAGTCGGCGTGGCGGCGCGCCACCTCGATCGTCCGCACCCGGCCGTCCGCCGGCAGGGCCCGGGCCATGGCGATCGCCGACACCCCGGCCAGGGTCCCCACCTCCACCACCTGCCGGGCACCGATCCCCTTGAGCAGGATCTGCATGAGGCTCGCCTGCTCCGGGGCGATCCAGATCGCCGGGATCCCCGCCGCCTCGGCCGCCCGCTTCAGCTCGCGAAGAAAGGGGTCGTCGCCGCGGGTGCGCGCCGCGAGGTAGGCGAAGTGGTCGGCGGTGACCGGGGTGGAGGTGGAGGACATGTCAGGGGTCAGGGGTCAGGGGCCAGGGGCCAGTAAAGACAGTAGTCTCGGGTCGGCGGGTAGCCAACGGCGGCCTCACGCCTCGGCGTCACGGAGGATGGCGTCGATCAGCCGTTGCATCCGCCGCCAGTGGCCACCGCGCCAGTAACAGCGGCCGCAGCCGGGGCAACGCGCCACCTGCCGGTGGGTGGCGTGCACCCACTCCGGAAGGGGCGAGGTCACGTCCCCTACCGCCACCGTTTGGACCTCACCGTTGCACGCCAGACAGCGGGTAAAGGGACGGATCTGGCCCGCGAGGTCGAGGCGCCGCACCACCTCCGCCGCCTGCGCACGCGGCGCCGTCGCCTGGACCAGGTAGGCGCGGTGCAGCTCGCGCCGCGCCACCAAGGCGCGGTCGCGGCTGAGGAGGATACGCCCTTCGGCGGTGGCCAGGGCGGCCAGGGCGTCGTCCGCGGCGTCGTTGCGGTAGCGGCAGTCGAACCCCAGCAGCCGCAGGTCGCGCGCCAGGCGACCGAGGTGGACGTCGAGGACGAAGCGGGTCTCGCGCAGTGGCCGGCCCGGCAACGCCGTCACCGGTCCGACGTCGAGGGCTTCGAAGACCGGATAGAGGGCGATCCGCTCCCCGTCACCGACCCGATGATCGAAGCCCACCGGCACGCCGTCCGCCAGGGCCAGGTCGATCGCCTCCCGCGGCACACCGAGCGCATCGATCACCTCCCCGACGGTCGCGTCCGGAGCCACTTCGCAGGCAAACGTCCGCTTGCGGCGCTCCGGCGCTAGGTAATCGTTGAGCTCCTCGTAGAGGCGCAGGTGGATCGTGACCATGGCGACGCATTCCGGTGGGTGGAGGCTTCCCGACCGGATGATCCGCTAAGGAAGGCAGGAACGCAGGAATTCTCGTCCTGCTTCCTGCATTCCTGGCCCCATGGCGGTCTTCCGAGCTTATAGCCTCTCGCAAGTACTCCACGGCGCAAAGACGCAAGGACAGGCAGAACGCCTCCGGAGAGAGTTCCGGCTCCCCCGTGGGAGAGGGACAGGGAGAGAGGGGACATTCCTTCCAGCGGTTAGCCAGCGCTCCCTGAATGAGCGAGCTCGCTCGCGAACCGCCGGCTCGTTGCACCGCGACCTACTCAACGCAGCGCCGCGGAGGCGCGGCGCTGCAGAGGGCGTCACCCCTGTCGAGATCGAGGCCGCCGTCACCTTGCTGCCCAACTCCCTGTGACGTATAAGCCGAATGTGAGCGTGACGCTTTTCCGCATCACAACGGACCACTGTCGCCAGCACTCTCAACGACCCGCCCCTCGCGGCGCCATCGCACCGGCGTGCTACACGTCACATCTGACGTAATTCACCCTGTCACTTAGGACGTCGACATCAGAGTTGAACAAAGCCGCTTCGCGGGGACGATATTTTTAGCGATTCGTAACGCGTGTTTTTAAGGCCATCGATAACGTTTCCACATGTCGTCGTCTTCGATCACGTT
>Ga0326597_10003819_pt1 | contig 21460 bp, 14 predicted proteins | sample RVTome_12_FD_203789 | JGI IMG/M metagenome (GOLD analysis project Ga0326597, IMG submission 203789) | Soil microbial communities from uranium-contaminated site in the Upper Colorado River Basin, Wyoming, United States - RVT100D185 | ecosystem: Environmental > Terrestrial > Soil > Contaminated >...
CAGGCGGGTCAGCTGCTCTTTGGTTTCTTCCGACATGGTTTGTTCCTAGCTCCGGCGTTGCCGTTGGATACTCGCGCGAACGCCCGGTTCGAATATCCATTTATTATACCTGCTTGACCCGCGGCCTACAAAGCGATCGCCGGACCCTCTTCTCCATTCGCTGCATGCGGCGCGCCTCCTTGGGTGAGATCTCGTGATCGTAGCCGAGGAGGTGCAGGATCCCGTGGATTAGAAGCGTCTCGAGTTCCTCCTCCAAAGTCCTGCCCCGATCGCGCGCCTGGCTCCTTGCCTTTTCCACGGAGATGATAACGTCCCCCAGAATGGCGGGCCCTTGCGCAGGGGTGTCGCCGAGGGGAAAGGACAGGACGTCGGTGGCCTCGTTTTTGCGGCGGTAGCGCCGGTTGAGCTCCTGGATTTCGACGTTCCCCACCAGGGCAAGGCTCAGTTCGGCCTCATCCCGGCGGAGGATTTTCAGAACCCTGGCTGCCTTCGCCTTGAGACGGCGCGCGCTGGCTTTGCCCGCTTTGCCCAGGACCGCAACCTCAACACTCATAAAAGGGCTAAGCGCTCGGCGCAAGGGGCAAAGAGTAGGGAGAACGCAGTTGTCCGGACGCTATGCGCTTTGCCCTTTGCCTTTTGCTGTTTTCCATGGCGGTACTTGGAGACGAGGCAGCCGAAAAAGCTCAGGGTCCGGATTTTTCGGGGCCTTTGTTTTCCGCGGTTGCCCGGTTCTCATCCACCTCGTAGGCAGAAATGATTTCCTGGACCAGGCGGTGGCGCGCCACGTCCCTTTCGGTAAAGCCGACGAATCGAATGCCCTCCACCTCTTTGAGAATGCGCGAGGCCTCTTTGAGGCCCGACGGTTTGCCCGCGGGCAGGTCAATCTGAGTAACGTCCCCGGTGATGACCGCTTTAGAGCCGTATCCGAGCCGGGTGAGAAACATTTTCATCTGCTCCGGTGTGGTGTTCTGGGCTTCATCCAGAATCACGAAAGAGTCGTTCAAGGTCCGCCCTCGCATAAAGGCCAGGGGGGCCACCTCGATGGTGCCCCGCTCCACCATCCGGTGGGCCTTGTCGAAATCCACCATGTCATGCAATGCGTCGTAAAGAGGGCGCAGGTAGGGGTTCACCTTTTCCGCAAGGTCGCCCGGCAAAAAGCCCAGCTTTTCTCCCGCCTCGACGGCGGGACGGGTGAGAATGATGCGGACGTAGTTGTTCTTCATCAGCTCCGCCACGGCCATGGCCATGGCCAGATAGGTCTTGCCGGTTCCCGCGGGGCCGATGCCGAAGACGATATCGTACCGCCGGATGGCGTCGATGTAGACCTTCTGGGCGATGCTCTTGGGCGTGATGGTGTGTTTGTGTGAGGAGATGTAGATTGTATCGAGGAAAATGTCCTGCAGGTTGGCGCGGCCGTTGCCGCTTAAGATGCGGATGCTGTAGTCCACGTCGCTCCCATACACGGGATAACCTTTTTCCAGCAGGCTGTAGAGTTGCTTAATAACCTTGGCGGCGAGCTCCGTATCCACGGGATCCCCCGTGATGTCCATCTCGCTCCCCCGGACCCGGATATTCACCCCCAGGGTGTGCTGGATGATCTTGAGATGCTGGTCGTGTTGTCCCAGCAGGTCGCGGAATATGCGTTGATCGTGGAAGCTTAAATGGACGTACCCCGGCTCGCCCACGGCATCTTTTTTTATCTTTTCGGCGTTCACACGCTTTCCCCCATGAGCTGGACCGGTATTTCCCGGTGGCGCGGTTCAAGTCTCTTCTTCCAGCCTGCCGCTCCGGATTTCCATTGCCGGGTTCATGGCTTACTTGGACTGGCGGATGATCTCCTCGGCCTTCTTGAGCGCTTCGGCGACCTTCATGGGGTCCTTCCCCCCGGCCTGGGCAAAGTCGGCGCGGCCGCCTCCTCCCCCTCCCAGTATCGAGGCCAGCTGCTTGATGATTTCCCCGGCATGGTAGCGATGGGTGAGTTCTTTGCTCACGGAGGAAACCAGCTGCACGTTTTTCTCTCCAGGACTTACAAGAACAACCACGCCGGAGCCCATTTTGTCCTTCAGCTGGTCGGCGATCTCCCTGAGTTGCTTGGGGTCCGCCTTTGGAACCTCGGTAATCAGCACGCTGGTGCCGTTGATGTCCTGGCGCCGCGCCAGCAAATCGGGGATCTGGTTTTTGCCCAGCTGGCCGCGCATCCTCTCCAGCTCTTTTTCCAGGGCGCGCTGTTGCTCCACAAGTCTTCTGACCTTTTCCACGGTTTCGTCGGTGCCGGAGCGTAGGACCCCGGCAATTTCCAGCAGCATTTGCTCGTAGCGGCGGATTAGGTCCAGCGCCCCTTCGCCGGTGAATGCCTCCACCCGTCGCACTCCCGCCGAGACTCCCGCCTCGCCCTGAAGCTTGAACACGCCGATTTCTCCCGAACGGCGCACATGGGTTCCGCCGCAGAGTTCCTCGGAGAAATCGCCGATCCTGACCACGCGGACCCGGTCCCCGTATTTCTCGCCAAAAAAGGCGAGAGCTCCGCGGCCGACCGCCTCTTCGTAATTCGACTCTACGGTTCGCACCTCGGCATCGGAGCGAATTCTCTCGTTGACCGTTTCCTCGATGGCCGCGAGCTTTTCCTCGGGGATGGCGCCGTTGTGGCTGAAGTCGAAACGAAGCCTCTCGGGGGCTACCAGGGAGCCGGCCTGGCGCACGTGCTCGCCGAGCTCCTGGCGCAACACGGAATGGAGAATGTGGGTGGCTGAATGGTTGAGCCGGATTCGTTGCCGGTGCCCGGGATCCACCCTCAGGCAGACCGCGTCGCCCACCTGGATGCGGCCCTTCTTGACCTTTCCCCTGTGCACCGTGATCTTTGGCGTCAGGTGCTGGGTATCTTCGACCTCGACCAGGTCCCCCCGGGCGCTCTCGATGATGCCGCGGTCGCCCACCTGGCCTCCGGACTCACCATAGAAGGTGGTTTCCGAAGTGACAATATCCACCGCCGTTCCCTCGGCCGCTTCATGGATCGCTTCACCCCCGCTTTGCATGGCAAGCACCGTGGACTCCGAGTCGAGCCGGTCGTATCCGATAAAACGGGTATCCTGATCGAGCTGAACGCCGGGGCCGCTGGTGAGGGTCTCCCGCGCTCCCCGGGCCCGGTTTCTCTGCTCCTCCATGAGTCGCTCGAAACCCGCGTGGTCAACGGAGACCTTCCTGCCCCGCAGGATATCTTCGGTCAGGTCCAGGGGAAACCCGTAGGTGTCGTAGAGACGGAAGGCGATTTCCCCGGGGAGGACCTTTTGCTTTTGCCTGCCCGTCTCCTTGAGCGCTTCTTCCAGGTGGACCAGGCCCTTGTCCAGGGTTTCGCTGAAGCGTTCCTCCTCGCTGAGAATCACCTCCCGGATGCGCTTCCGCTCGCTCTCAAGCTCCGGGTAGGCCTGTCCCATGACGCCCGCCACCGTGGCCGCCAGCCGGTGGAGGAACGGCTCGGTGAGGCCGATCATCCGCCCATGGCGACTGGCCCGTCGCAGCAGGCGTCGGAGCACGTAGCCCCGGCCTTCGTTGCCGGGTTGGACTCCATCGGCGGTGAGAAAGCTCACCGCCCTGGCGTGGTCCGCAATGACCCGGAAGGAAACGTCGGACTCCGCATGGACGCCGTACTGTTTACCTGCCATTTCTTCGGTGGCGCGGATCAGATCCCGCAACAGGTCGACGTCATAGTTGGAAAGCACTCCCTGGAGGACCGCCGCCACGCGCTCCAAGCCCATTCCCGTGTCCACGTGCCTGGCGGGCAGGTCCGAAAGCTTCCCGTCCTCGCCCCGATTGTGCTGGATGAAGACCAGATTCCATAGCTCGATATAGCGGGCGCAGCCGGCATTGACTGCGCAGCGATGCGCTTTCTCCTTTCGTAGATCGCAGGCCTCGGGCCCCCGGTCGATGTGAATCTCGCTGCAGGGGCCACAGGGGCCGGTCTCTCCCATTTCCCAGAAATTGTCCTTCTCATCGAAACGCAGAATACGGGCCGCGGGCATTCCCGTGATTTTATGCCAGAGCGCTTCCGCTTCGTGGTCCTCCCTGTAGACGGTGGCCCAGAGCTTATCCTTGGGCAGCTGCCACTCGGCGGTGAGGAGTTCCCAAGCCCACAGGATGGCCTCTTCCTTGTAGTAATCGCCGAAGGACCAGTTTCCCAGCATCTCAAAGAACGTGTGGTGATAGGTATCCTGGCCTACGGCCTCGAGGTCGTTGTGCTTGCCGCTGATGCGAAGGCACTTCTGGGCGCTGGCGGCGCGCACGTAGGGGAGGCGCTCCTGGCCCAGAAAGACGTTCTTGAATTGCACCATGCCCGCGTTGGTGAAAAGGAGAGTGGGATCCTTGTCAGGGAGCAGGGAGGAGCTTTTGACAACGGTATGGCTGCGCTTCTCAAAGTGATCAAGAAAGCTCGAGCGAATTTCGTTCCCGGTGATCATCAATACAGGCTGTATAGCAACGGGCAGGGATTTTGCAACAGTTCCGCCAGGGTGGTTCACCTCGCTATGGGCATATTATTTAGGATACAACCCCGGCCCTCCTTGGGCAAGGCGTGGGGCCGGCGGCCGGGTTCCCGGAGCCTGTCGGCTTCCCGGGGAGGGAGCTGTTTTGGCTCCTAGGGGGGCGATATTTCGGTTCGGCTGTCCTCCCCTCGATCTTCCTCGGGGCGGTGAGCGCGTCGAACCGCGACCCTGACCCTTCGACCATGCTCAGGGTGATGCTGAGGTACTCGAACCATGAGGCTAGGACCCGAAGGGCGCTCACCGTCGAAGCCCGGCCGCGCTGGTGGGCAGCCAGGCATCAAGGGCAAAGCGCAGAGAAGGTAGAAGGGAAATTCCGCCCTTTGGAACCGAGGCGTATGGTGGCCGAGGGGGGCTTGGCTCGAAGATAGGGAGGTGTCCGATAGGGGTGGTTCCAGAGGGGCTAGCCCGGGGGGTGAGTTAACCCGGGAGTTCAAGCGGCGGGATCGGGCAGGTTCAATAGCTCCGCGATGAGGGCATCGCTGTACCCCTGCCTCTGCAGGAAGTGCTCGGCCTGGCGCAGGGTCCTTGGGTCCTTCAGATCCCTGCCCTTGAACCGCTTTTGGATCAGTGTGCTGGCCCGTTTCCTTTCATCGGCTTCAGTCGCGGTCTCATCGAGGATGGGCTCGATGAGGGACCGGGGCAGGCCTTTCCGGAGGAGTTCTCCGGCGATGCGCGAGCGCCCGTAGCCCCGGCCTTCAGCCCGGGCCTGGACCCAATCGCGGGCGAACCGTTCGTCGTTGACGTAGTGGAGTCGGCGCAACCGGTCCAGGGTCGTCTGGATGATCTCCGGGGTGAAGCCCAGCTGGGCAAGCCTTGCCCCCAATTCTCCTTCCGTGCGGTCGCGGAAGCTCAAGAACTTGAGGGCGCGCTTGAGGGCCTCCTCTGAAGAGCCGCCGCTCATTTCCCCCGGGTTTTTTCCCTCTTCTCCTGGGCCTGCGGCTCTGCCGGGGCGGTTTTGGCGCCGGGCTTCATTCCAACCTTTTCCATGATAAGGGCAGTGATATCCTTGGCCGTTTCGGGGTGTTGCCTCAAGAACTCTTTGGCGCTTTCGCGTCCCTGTCCGATGCGCTCGTCCTTGAAGGAGTACCAGGCGCCGCTTTTTTCCACGATGCCAAGGGAAGCGCCCATGTCCACGATCTCGCCTTCTTTTGAGATTCCCGTGCCGTAGAGAACATCGAACTCGGCTTCCTTGAACGGGGGAGCGAGTTTGTTTTTAACCACTTTCACGCGCGTGCGCCCGCCGACCACGACATCGCCCTCCTTGATCGCCCCGATGCGGCGGATATCCAGGCGCTGCGAGGCGTAGAATTTGAGGGCGTTGCCTCCGGTGGTGGTCTCGGGATTTCCGAACATGATTCCGATCTTCATGCGGATTTGATTAATGAAGATCACAATGGCATGGGAACGGGCAATCGTGGCCGTGAGTTTCCGCAAGGCCTGGGACATGAGGCGGGCCTGGAGCCCCATGTGGGAATCCCCCATCTCGCCTTCGATCTCCGCTCGGGGAACCAGCGCAGCCACGGAATCGATCACCAGGACGTCGATGGCGCCGCTGCGCACCAGGGTGTCGGCGATTTCCAGAGCCTGCTCACCGTGGTCCGGCTGGGATATCAACAGGTCGTCCGTTTGGACACCGAGTTTTTTCGCGTAGGCGAGGTCCAGGGCGTGTTCCGCGTCGATGTACGCGCCTATACCCGCCTGTTTTTGGGCCTCCGCGACAATGTGCAGGGCCAAGGTGGTCTTTCCCGAGGATTCGGGGCCATAGATCTCGACCACCCGTCCCCGGGGCACGCCTCCGACGCCGAGGGCCATATCCAGGCCCAAGGAGCCGGTGGGGATAACGGCAATGTCTTTGATCACGCCGCCCTCTCCCAGCTTCATAATAGCGCCCTTGCCGAATTGCTTCTCTATTTGACTGACCGCCAGGTCAATGGCCTTGGCCCGATTTAGCTCCATGGATTTTCTCCTTTGCCCGACCTCTGGATCGTTGCAAATTGGGAATTGCAAAAATCAAAGCTCGAATGCTCTGAACCTCCGTCTTTTCAAACCCGGTCGCTCTGACCGTTGAGACGTATCACGCCGAGGGGCGAATACACCGCCCCTTTGGGCTCGAGGATACTTTGGAATAAGACCACTTCATCGACCTTGCATTGTCCGAAATCGTGATTTTTCCACCTGTCAATTTGTTCTCCAAGCTTTTCCGGTTGAGAGCCTGGGTTACGCCATCGCCCAAGGGTCAGGTGGGGGGCGAAGACCCTTTTGTCCCTAGGAAAGCCCAGAGGCTCAAGCGCCGTTTCCACCCGTTCAGCTATCCTGTGAAGTGCCTGACCTTGCAGTCCAACCCACAAGACCCGGGCCCTCTTTATATCCGGGAAAACCCCGACTCCTTTCCCCTTGAGTGAAAAGCGTTCCACTGCGCCAAGCCCGCCTTCGAGGGCCTGCAAGACGGGCGCAACTTTTTCGGGTTCCATGGACCCTAAAAACTTGAGGGTGAAGTGAAGGTTTTCTTGTGCGACCCACCGAATACCCCTCAGGGGCTCCCGGAGCTGGGATTGGACCTCGGAGATTTTTTCAATCATCTCCGGTGCAATCCGGACTGCAACAAAAGCACGAATCACTGTTCACCCCGTGGAATACTACGTCATGTCATTCTACGGAGTAAACTCTGGAATAGTTCCTCCACCAACGCAGCAACAGTCAAATCACGATGCTATTCCACGGGGTGGAACAGGTCGTCATGTCACTCCACGGAGTAAACTGTGGAATAATCCCTCCACGAAAACAGCAGCAGTCAAAGCACGATTTTATTCCACGGGGTGAAGCAGAACTTCCCTGAGCCAATTCAGGGCCGCTTGGGCGGCGCCTCCAATAACGCGTTCCCGCTCCCCGTCAAAATGCAGGCGGCGCGCGTCACTGCCGCGAGGCCCCACCACTGCCATCCACACTGTGCCCACCGGGGCGGCTTCGCTGCCCCCCGTGGGCCCGGCAACCCCCGTTGCGCTCAGCGCGATGGTGGCCTCAACTCTTTTTCTGATTCCCCGGGCCATCTCGATGGCCGTTTCTTTGCTCGCCGCGCCGTGCCGCTTCAGAGTGGACCGATGAACGCCGAGGAGTCTTTGTTTGGCCGCGTCGGAATACGTGACAGCCGAAGTGAGAAAGTAGCTGGAACTTCCCGGCACCCGGGAGATCCGGTGGCTGATGGCGCCCCCGGTGCAGGATTCTGCAAGCGCAAGGCTCCAGCCTTTCTCCCGTAGCAGCCCGCCGACGATTTCCTCCAGCGTTTCTCCCCCTGGACCGTAAATATAGGGCTGGAGCAGTCCCTCGATCCGGTTCTTGAACTGCTGGAACGATTTCGTATCCTTTCCAGTCCCCTGCAACGACAGCCGCAGAGTAAATTCGAAATCGTGGACCTGAACGGAGATCCGTCCGCCCTTGGGGAGTTGAACCGGCTTCAATATGTCATCTAGCTCCGATTCCGTCAAGCCGTAGAGTTTGAAAGAGGCGGCCGCAAATTTTGCGATCTTGCGCCCTTGCACCAGCCAGGGCACCACGCTTTCCCTCATCATCACTTCCGTCTCACCGTGCGCCCCGGAAAGCCAGATCAACCATCTCCCCTGGCCGATATCGACGCGAAATCCCGGGGTGCCGCCGCGTGGATGGACGATCAATTGGGCGCCCTCGGGGAACTGGGCCTGTTTCAGGCCGTGCGCAGTCCAGGGAATGCCCAGGGCGACAAACCTCCGTTGCAGATCCTCCGCGACATCCACGTGCCATGCCAGCTCCCGGCCGAGAAACGCCGCTGCGGCCTCGGATGGAAGATTGTCCGCCAGGGGCCCCAGGCCTCCGACGCCGATGATAAGGTCCCCAAGCTCGGCTCCCCGTTCGAGGGCCCAAAGGAGGCGGTCTTTTTCTTGTCCGACCTTCAGAACCGCGGTGACCTGGATTCCAAGGGAAACGAGTTCTGTTGCAATGGCCGGGGCGATTGTATCCACCGCCCTTCCGGTGACCCAATCGTTTCCCGCGCTGATAATGACGGCTTTTTCCATGGATGATCTCAAGGCATTTCTCCCGCCCGGCGCCGGTGGATCCGGGAACGATTCCCTATCATAGCCGAAAGTGAAGAAGCGACAAAACGGCGCCCGTCCCTCCATTTATTTTCCATGATGTCCCGGCGGCGCCGGGCGGCATTGCCGCAGGATGAACCGAGCCTGTCCTGCGTGAGACTCTGGATGGAGAGGGAGGGAAAGGGGGAAGGAGGGAACCGGGACAGAGACCCCGGCTATCGCCAGTGATCGGCCTTGGAAGGCTGCAAGGCTTTGGAGCCCGTGGTGGAAACCAGCTGGGTCATCACGAGCTGCTTGGCGGTTTCAAATACCTCCAGCAGGGGCGGCTCGATCCTGTCTTCCCGTGGAAGTTGAAATTTCAAAGGATTCACGTACCGGTGATTTTTATACATTTCAAAGTGCAGATGGGAGCCGGTGCACCGGCCGGAACAGCCCACGTAGCCTATGACCTGGCCCTTTTTGACCCGAGCTCCCCTCCCTACGCTGGGCGCGTAGCCGTTCAGATGAGCGTAGCGGCTCTTGTAGGTGGCGCCGTGCTGGATTTCAATAAACCTTCCGTATCCGCCGCTTTTCCAACCGGCGTAAGTAACCCTGCCATCTCCCACGGCCCGGACCGGTGTACCCCGCGCCGCGACGAAGTCCACGCCGAGATGGGGGCGGCGCACTTTCAAGATGGGGTGATACCGGCGGTGAGAGAAGGTCGAGCTGATACGGTTGAACTGGACGGGATAGCGCAGGAAGGCCCGGGCGAGACTCTTTCCCTGAAGGTTGTAGTAGTCACCCTCACCGTCTTCCTTTTCAAAATAAAATGCGAAGTGCCGCTCGTTCCCGGTGCCGAGCTCCGCGGCCAGGACGCGAAAGAACTCCTTTTTCTTGCCTTCGGCGCGATGTTTCCTTTCATAAAGGACCCGGAAGGAATCTCCCGCTCTCAGGTCGCTTTGAAAGTTAACGTCCCAGCCGAAGATGTCCACCAGCTGGGAAAGGATCTCCGGGTGAAGGCCAGCGCGCTCGCCGCTCTGGTAGAGCGAATCCGTAATGGTTCCCGACGCCGTCAGAATTTCAGCCTCGTAGGGTCGCTCGTACTTCCTGAAGTTGATCTCCCGCTCTCCAAGTTCCCACGCGAGTATCCAATCGTCGTCGAGCTCCAGGGACAGGCCCTGGAGACTCTTGTGACCATTGCCGTTTGTCCCGGCGTCTTCGTTGGCGCTTAAGTAAAAATAGATCTCGCGTCCGGGGCGGAGCCGCTTGGGTGAGAAGTGTTGCCTTATGGAACGGACCCATAGAAGCTTCTCTTCCCCCGACAGGGCGAAGGGTTCGAGCAGCGCACCCAGGGTGTCCCCGGGGCGAATGCGGTGGGTGACACGCTCCAGTGCTTGCAGGGAAGCGCGGTCTTCTTTCTCTATCCTCCGGGCCTCCTTCCCGTCACCGTTGTTGGCGGCCTGAATCAGCGAGGTCGCGTTCAGGGAGGTGATAGGTGCGGGAAGCCAAACGATCAGTTGGAACAAGAGGAGGAAAAGTCCAGAGGTGCCGTACAGTATCATCATGAAGAATATTCAAATGTTAACCTCTTCAGCTTATAATGTCTATTAAAAAATAAAAATATGCTTAATTTACCCCTACTTATTAATGCCCTTGTTCCCGGCTTCAGCGATTGGCTTTGCGGATTCCCAGTGTGTCCTGGGCGATGATCAATTTCTGTATGGCTGAGGACCCTTCCACGATCTGGTAGGACTTGGCATCCCTCCAGTAGCGCTCCACGGGGAATTCGGTTGAGTAGCCGTAGGCGCCGAGGATCCTGAGGGCGCTGTCGGCGGCGTGGGCCGCAGCTTCAGCGGCGGCGTACTTGGCAATGGAAACCTCGAGGTTGTTGGAACGCTTGCCATCGGCCAACGTCGCCGCGCGGTAGACCAGGAGCCGCGCGGCTTCTTCTTCCACCGTCATCCGGGCAATCATGTCCTGAGTCATCTGGAATTGCCCGATCTTCTGGCCGAACTGTTCTCTCTGGTTGGCGTAGCACACCGCCGCTTCCCTTGCGGCCCGTGCCACACCCAGGGCGCCCGCTGCGCAGTTCAAGCGGGTATGGTTGAGTTGCGTCATGCAGATTTTGAACCCTTCCCCCTCTTGGCCGACGCGATGGCCCAAAGGAACGGGGACTGCGGCGAAGTTGAGTTCTCCCGTGGGAGAGGCGTGGACGCCGAGCTTCTCCAGGGTCTTGCGGGTCACGCCTTGGCGCTCGAGATCCACGATAAAGGCGGATATGCCCCGGTGTTTTTTTGCACGGTCCGTGGTGGCGTAGAGGAGGGCGATATCCGCCACCGGAGCATTGGAGATCCAGGTCTTGGTCCCGTTCAGGATATAGTTTTTGTTGCTCATGGTCGCAGCGGTTGTCATGGACGCCACATCGGAACCCGTATCGGGCTCGGTAATGGCAAAACAGCCGAGGAGCTTCCCCTGGACCAGGGGAGGGATCCATTTTTCCTTTTGCTCTTCGGAGCCGAATTGCAGCAGGGCCAGGGCCGGCCCGATCTGCATATTAATGTGCACGCGAACGGCGCTGTGAACCCGGGCGATCTCCTCCGTGATGAGCGCCAGCGCCATGAACCCGAGCTCGCTGCCGCCGTACCGTTCCGGAATCACGCAACCGAAAAACCCCAGTTCCCCCATCCGGGTCACCAGCTCCCTGCGAAACCGGTGCTCGCGGTCGTCCTCCACCGCGTGGGGCGCAAGTTCCTTTTCGGCAAAATCGCGGGCTAGCTTTCTGACTTGAGCGAGCTCATCGGAAAGGTCGAAATCCATCGTGCTTCTCCAATCTAGTCAATGGTCAATAGTTATTGGTCAATAGTCCCATCCCACCACCTGAGTATACAAGCATTTTATCCGCCGATGTTATAAAGCGCGGCGGGGTAGGCGGATGGATCTCAGGTGGTCACGTGTTAACAGAAAATCACCACAAACGGGTCGGATTTTGGATACTATTGACGATTGACGATTGACCATTGACGGGTTTGCCATTGACCATTGACTCTTTTCTAATCTTCGTCCCCCAGGAGCGTTCTCGCAATAATGATTTTTTGAATCTCTGAGGTTCCCTCGTAAATTCTCAATGCTCGAATGTCGCGGTAGAGCCTTTCCACGGGGGCGCCTGAAACGAGCCCGAGGCCGCCGTGGAGTTGCAGGGCGTGGTCGATGATGCGTTGCGCCGCCTCGGTGGCGAAGAGCTTGGCCGTGGAAGAGCTCTGGGCGACATCCCCTTGGCCCAGATCCCGGGACCAGGCGGCCTGATGCACGAGCCCGCGCGCCGCGGCGAGCTCCGTGGCCATGTCGGCAAGGGTGAAACGAGTCGCCTGAAACCGGGACAAGGGCTGGCCGAATTGCCGGCGTCTCTGGGTGTAGCCGATAGCTTCCTCCAGGGCCCGCTCAGCCAGTCCCACGGCGGCGGCCCCAACGCCGCTGCGAAGCGTTTCGAGGGTGGCCAGCGCGATGCGCAATCCGTCTCCCCCGCCGGAGATGAGTTGGGACTCCGGAATCCTGCAGTCATCGAAAGCTAGGGTGCCAATGGGATGGGGGGAGATCAGGGAGATGCGTTCTTTCAGGGTAAGCCCGGCAGTGCCGGCTTCCACTACAAAGGCGCTGATGTGCTTTTTTGTTTTCCGGGGACCGGTGCAGGCAAAGACCACGTAAGTTTCAGCCAGGCCCGCATTGGAGATCAAATGTTTGAGCCCGTTCAGGACGTATGCTTTACCGTGTTTCACGGCCCGCGTTTGCATGGCCGCGAGATCGGACCCTGCCTCGGGCTCCGTAAGGGCGAAGGCTCCAATGGTTTCCCCTTTAGCCAGGGCAGGGAGGTAGCGGCCCTTTTGCTTCTCGGTGCCTCCGAGGATGATGGGATAACTTGCCAGGGCCTGTACGGCGAACATGACGTCGGCCAGGGAGGAGCGGCGGGCGAGCTCCTCGCGCACGATGCAGATGTCGCGCAGGTGGACCCTGTCGCGCGCCCCTCCGTATCGCCTGGGGACAGTATGGGCCAGTAGGCCGTCGCGCCCCATTTGCTTGACCAGACTGCGCGCCTCCTCTTCCATGGAGACGTCCCCCCGATGGCCCGATTGTAGGTGTTTCTCCGCCCAGGCGCGGGCCTTGGCCCGGAGCCGGTCGTGACTTGCATCGAAAAAAGGGTCCATGTCCTCGCTTCGCTCGGAAAAGCAGATTTCAGATCTCATTGCAAATTGAAATTTGCCATTTGCAATCCCAGAGGGCAGTCCCTACGCTACACTCCCGTCATGGCAGGTCGCAAGGGTATGCACTGTCGAGCCGATTCTCCCCGGAGGAGCGGTGAGGCCTCGGGGGCGTGGCTTTCATCGGTCGCCGATGGGCTGTTGCCTTGAGGTGCCGGGTTGACCTATTCCCCAAGCTAGTCCTTCCGGAACCACCCGTGTCGGACGTCTCCCATTCTTAGAGCCACGCCCCCTTCGGCCCCAGCATGCGGCCACAGCGGATGATACGGAAGCTTCGAGGGGAGGGAGACTGAAGGCCGGGCGCTGTGAACGGGAAAGACACGTCAGGCCCTGCCCCGGGTATCAGCACCCTTGGGGTGGACGGGGTGGTGGCCCTCGAGGTAAAGACCCATTGCGGACGGCCGGAAGGCTCACTCCCCGAGGAGCGGACAGGCCTAGGGAGCCTGCCTCTCCGCGGTGCCGACCGGTAGCTGGACGGAAACCACGTAACCATAGAGTTACCGGTTGAACCGGGGCGGCCGCTTTTCCACAAAGGCCTGGTAGCCTTCTTTGAAGTCAGGCGTTTGCATGCACCGGGCCTGAGCCGCGGCCTCCATATCCAGGGCGGCTTCCAGACCAAGGTCCGCTTCCAGGCGAAGAAGCTCCTTGGTGACTGCCATGGCGTGGTGCGGCCCGTTTTTCAGGCGGGAGGCGAGCTCGTAGGTTTCCTGCATGAGGTTGTCGTGGGGCACGACCCGGTTGGCAAGACCGATGCGGCGGGCTTCGTGGGCATCGATGGTGTCGCCCAGGAGCAAAAGCTCCGCCGCCTTCCCCTGTCCCACGATCCGGGGCAGGAGGTAAAGGGCCCCCATGTCCGAGCCTGCGAGGCCGACCCTGACGAAGAGAAAGGCGAACCGGGCCCTCTCGGATAGAATACGGAGATCGCTCCCCAGGGCAAGCATGGCGCCGCCGCCCGCCGCCATACCGTTCACTGCCGCCAGGATCGGCTTGTTCAGGTTGCGCATGTTCCGAATCAAATCGCAGCTTAAGCGGGTGAAATGACGGTGGCCCTCGGGACCCATCTTCAGGAGTTCCCCGATGATTTCCTCGACGTCGCCGCCGGAGCAAAACCCCTTGCCCTCTCCCGTGATCACCACGACCTTCACCGCGTCCTCGCGGGCCAATTCCCGCGTCAATCGCTCCAGGTTCTCGTAGGTCTTGAAGGTGAGCGAATTAAGCTTTTGGGGGCGGTCCAGGCGCACCGTGGCGATGCCGTCTTGCACCCCGTAGTTGAAATCGAAATCCGTCATGAACCCTCCGTCTCTGATTGGCGGGGTTGTGCCCGTTATTCGTTGCGCGGCAAGTGCGCAACCTTCACGGAACCGCCGGTCGTCTCATCAGTGTGCCCCAGTATATGTATCCAGGTAGTTTTTGCCGCACAAGGCCCTGAACGGCTCTTTACTTTAAACTGCGGATAACCCTATACTCCGGGCTGTTTTTTTCGACAAAAGGGGGAAAAATAGCCATGACTCATTGGAAAAACCACAAACGCGCTGCGGCCCTGTCCCTGGCCCTTTTCGTCTATCCCGTGTCAGGCGACGCCCAGAGCCAGTCTCCTCCACCCGCCGAAGCCGCGGCGAGCGGCGCCGCAACAGGGGCCGCCCGGGTGCTCACCCTCGGGGATGCCGTGCTCCTTGCCCTGAAAAACCAACCGGCCATCAGAGCGGCCCGCCAGCGCGTTAACGCCCAGGACGCAATCCTTGGTCAGGCCAAGTCCGCTTACTACCCGACAATCAATTTGAACGGCACCTGGACCGACACAACTCAATCGGGACAGACCACGAGCTCACCTCAGGACTTTGTCAACGTTAACAGCGCCACCCGGCTGGACTGGACGGTTTACGACTTCGGCAAACGCGAAGGGAGCGTGGAGCAAGAGAGGGACTCCCTTCAGTCGCGCCGCTTCGCGGAGCGAACCTCGGTCGAAGAAGTCGTTGTCAACGTCAAACGGGCCTACTACAGGTATCTCCAGGCCAAGGTCCTGGTCCGGGTCAGGGAAGATACGGTCAGGGACCGGGAAACCCTCGTGCGTCAGGCGAAAGGTTTTTTTGAGGTCGGCACCCGGCCCAGGATCGACGTGGCACGGGCGGAAGCGAACCTGTATGGCGCAGAGGCCGAACTCATCGGGGCCCAGAACGGCGTCAAAATCACCTGGGCAGAGCTCAAAAACGCTATAGGTCTTGAGGACTTCCCCGTGCGTCCATTGGCGGAAGAGGCGCTGCTGGACCGGCCCGTTGAGACGCTGTCCGAGGAGCTCAAAATAGTGAGGCCCGCCTTCTCGTTCGAGAAGGCACTGGACACGGCCTATTCTCTTCGCCCGGAGCTCAAGGACTTTGAGGCTCAACGAAAGGCCCGGGATGCCGCCATCGCAACGGCCAGGAGAGGTCATTTGCCGGACCTGACTTTTAACTCATCATACGGGAGAAGGGGAGCTAACACCCGAACGGGTAAAGGGATTTACCCTTTAGATCTCAACTGGTCCGTGGGCTTCGCCGTGAATATACCCATATTCAACGGCTTCCAGACAACCTATGAAGTGGAAGAGGCCATGAGTAACTACTCCGAGCTGGAGGCCATTGAGGCGCAGACCCGCCAGCAGATTGCTTTGGAAGTGGAGCGTAGCTATCTTAATATTATCGAGACCGCAGAAAGAATCAGGGCCACGGAGGCGGCCGCGCGCTCGGCCAAGGAGAACCTGGACCTGGCCAACGGCCGATACCGCGTCGGGGTGGGCTCCATTATAGAAATCACGGAGGCCCAGGTGATCAATACGCTGGCTCAAACCAATCTCATCCAGGCCATCGCCGATTATAAGATCTTCGAGGCGGACCTGGCCAAAGCCGTAGGCCAGGGGGTAGCCCGTTGAAGAAGCTCGCCTATACGCTGGTCGTCGTCCTCGCGGCGGCCGGGGCGCTCTACAGCTTGGGGCTTGGACCCTTCAAGGAGGGCACCGCCACGGGCCAGCAGCAGCGGGGAACAGGGGGAGACGCGGGCGCCGTCAGCGTCCGCGTCGGCCGGGTCCGGGTGGGCGACATCGAGGAGAGATTGAGCTACGTGGGGACGCTTCTTGCCAATGCCCAGGTCACGGTGGCCCCCAAGGTCGCCGGCCGCGTCGAAATCCTCTTTGTCAACGTGGGCGACCCGGTGAAAGAAGGGCAGCTGCTGGCCCAGTTGGACAAGGACGAGTTGGCTGAAGAGGTAAAAGAGGCGGAGGCGTCCGTGCAGGTATCCGAGGCCACGCTCAAGGGCAAAGAGGCGGAGCTGGGGGACTTGAAAAGGAGATTGGATCGGTACCGGATCCTTTCGCAGAAAAACTTCATAGCGCAAGAGGATGTCGATACCCTGGATAGCCAGACGGCCGCAGCGGCCGCCCAGGTGGACCTGGCCAGGGCCCAAACGGCGCAGATGAAAGCCCGGCTGGATAACGCAAGCATCCGGCTTAAGCACACGGACGTGATCTCGCCCTTTGCGGGCTACGTGGCCAGGCGCTTTTTGGACCGGGGGGCGCTCATCAATCCCACGACGCCCCTGGCCACCATCGTGGACATCGATCCGGTGAAGGTGGTGTTGGCCGTGGTGGAAAAGGACTACCGCAAGGTCTCGCCGGGCCAGGCGGCGGCCGTGGCGGTGGATGCCTATCCCGGGCGGCAATTTCACGGCAAGGTCGTCCGCATGGCTCCCGTTCTCGACCAGGAAACCCGCACGGGAGAGGTTGAAATCGAGCTCGCCAATCCGCAGGAAATCCTGAAACCGGGGATGTTCGCACGGGCCGAAATCGTGGCCGAGGAGCGCCGTGGCGTGCTGCTCGCGCCTGAAGGGGCCCAGGTCAAGAGACCCGAAGGATACGGGGTTTTCCAGGTCCTTGAGGATGCCCCCAGGGTCAGGTTTGTGGTTATCGAGCCCGGGTTGGCCCACGAGGGATGGGTAGAGGTGCGCAGCGGTCTCACGGAGGGAGCAAGGGTCGTCACTCTGGGAAGCAGCCTCCTGCGGGACGGGCAGCGGATACGGGTCATCGACGGTAACGGCATGGACGAGGCCCCGCGCGAGAAAGACGATCAGAAGCTCAAGAAGCAGGGTAAAAAGAAGGGAAAACGCTCATGAGTCTGACGGCGCTTTCGGTGCGCAGGCCGGTGACCACCTACATGGCGGTGCTCATTGTCCTCATTCTCGGCGTGATCTCCTTTCTCAGGATCCCCATCGACCTCATGCCCGAAGTGACCTTTCCCAGGGTGACCGTGAGCACGACTTATGAGAACGTCGGTCCCCTGGAGATCGAAACCCTGATCACCGAGCCCATCGAGAAGGCCGTGAGCTCCGTATCGGGCGTCGAGGATGTCACCTCCGTTTCCGTGGAAGGGCGGAGCCAGGTGAGGGTCGGCTTCGGCTGGGCCACCGATCTCGACGAGGCGGTCAGCGACCTGCGCGAAAAGATCGATCGGATCCGGAACGACCTGCCGCGGGATGCGGAGACGCCCATCGTTTCCAAGTTCGACGTCAACGCCGCGCCGATTGTCTTTATCGGCATCTCCGGGGACATGGATCCCATCTCACTGCGCCATGTCGTGGAGAATCAGATCCAGTACCGCCTGGAGCGTCTCGCGGGGGTGGCTGCCGCGGAAATCCGCGGCGGCCTGGAACGGGAGATCCACGTGAATCTCAATCTGGACAAGATGAAAGCCCTGCAGCTTTCTCCCGCGGACGTGATCCGGGCGCTCAGGGCGGAAAACGTCAACCTTCCCGCGGGCAACGTCGACCGGGCCCACCTGGAAGTGACCGTGCGCACCCTGGGCGAGTTCACCAACCTCGACCAGGTGCGAATGACGGTGGTGACCTCGCGGGGGGGGGTGCCGGTCCATCTGGAAGACGTCGGGTCCATTGAAGACTCCTTCAAAGAGATCGACCATTCGGTCAGGATCAACGGGAAAGGCGCCGTGATCATTTCCCTGTTGAGACAACCCCTTGCCAACACCGTGGAGGTGGTCAGCCGGGCGAAGGAAGAGATCCGAAAGATCGATCGGGACCACCCCAACCTGAGCGTGCAGATCCTGAGGGACAACGCGCGTTACATCCAGGACGCCATCGGCAACGTGCGTACGGCGGCCTTGTGGGGGGGCGCGCTGGCCGTTCTCATCCTCTTGTTTTTCCTCCGCAATATTCGCAGCACCCTGATCATCGCCACTGCCATCCCCGTGTCCGTTATCGCCACCTTCACCATCATGTATTTCCAGGGGTTTTCGGTCAACATCATGTCCTTCGGCGGCCTCGCCCTGGGCATCGGCTTGCTCGTGGACAATTCCATCGTCGTCCTGGAAAACATCTTTCGCCATAGGGAGCAGGGGGCCGGCGTGAAAGACGCGGTTCTCAGGGGAACCTGGGAGGTTGCGGGGGCGATCACGGCGTCGACCCTCACCACCCTCGTGGTCTTTCTCCCTCTCCTCTTCGTCCCGGGCTCCGCGGGGATCATCTTCAAGCAACTCGCCTGGGTCGTTTTTTTCTCCCTGGCCACATCGCTGATCGTGGCGCTCACCCTGGTTCCGGTCATGGCCCACCAGCTCCTGGGCCGGGTGCACAAGACCACCGGTCGCGGTCTCCCGGGCAGGTTTTTCACCCTGGGGGAGCGGAGCCTTGAATTCATGGACGGGCGATACCAGGGCTTGCTCTCCTGGTCCTTGAACCACAAAGTCGTCGTTCTCGTCTCGGTCATCGTCCTGTTGGGTGCCGGCCTGAGCCTTGTGCCGTCCATCGGCCAGGAGTTTATGCCCAGGGTGGACGAGGGCGCGGTGACCGTTTACACCGAGATGGAAGAGGGGACCCGGATCGAGGAGATGGACGTTGCCTCCCGGGCTCTGGAAGCCATCGTCCGGGAGAAAGTGCCGGAGCTGGAAAACGTTTTCGCCCATTTCGGCCGGTTCGGCGGCGGGGCGCGCAGCAAGAACCAGGGACACGTGCACGTCTGGCTGGGGCCGAAGCATACGAGGCAGCGATCGGATGAAGAGATCGCCGAGGTCCTGAGAGGGGAAGTCGGCGCCGTTGCGGGGGTGAGGACGCGCGTGCGGACGCGGTCGGGGTTGTTTATCTTCCGCCGCCTGGGCCTGGCGGAGGACGATAATCTCGAGGTGAACATCCGGGGGCACGATCTCGAACAGTCCCGGATCCTCGCCGAGGAAATCAAAGACGCGATGGAGCGGGTGCCGGGAATCGTCGGGGTGCGGATCGACCGGCAGGGGGGGCAGCCGGAGATGGGGCTTCACATCGACCGCCGGAAGGCCGCCAATCTGGGGATTTCCGTCGCCTCGCTCTCGGAGGCCGTGCAGACGAGCCTGGGAGGCACCCGGGCAACGCTCTACCGCGACCAGGGAAACGAATTCGACATTGTGGTCCGCCTCGCCAAGCAGGACCGCCGTTCCCTGGAAGGCCTGGAGGATCTGGTGATCTCCACGCCGTCGGGAAGAGGGGTGCCGCTGAGAAGCCTGGTGCGCCAGGAGGAGAGACGGGGCCCTATGGAGATCAATCGGGAGAACCAGGAGCGCACGGCCGGCGTTACGGGGGAAGTCTCGGGACGGGATCTGGGCGCCGTGGTGCGGGAGCTGGAGGCCATTGTGGGTCGGCTTGAATTGCCCCCCGGGTTTTCCCTGGAGGTGGGCGGCGACTATGAGGAACAGCAGGAGGCCTTTCAAGAGCTTCGCTGGGGGCTGATCCTGGCCCTGCTACTCGTTTACATGGTCATGGCGGCGCTGTTCGAGAGGTTTCTGGACCCCTTGGTGATCATGTTTTCCATCCCCTTTGCCGCCATCGGCGTCGTCCTGATGCTCGTAATGTCGGGGACGACCCTTAACGTGAACTCCTTTATCGGCATCATCATGCTGACGGGAATCGTCGTGAACAATGCCATCGTGCTCGTGGACTACGTGAACCTGAAGATTCGCGAGGAGGGGCTGCCGGTCAGGGAGGCCATCGTAGTGGGCGGCAGGACGCGCTTGCGGCCCATCCTCATGACCACCCTCACCACCATGCTGGCCATGGTCCCCATGGCGATAGGTCTGGGCGAGGGCGGCGAGGTCCAGGCGCCGCTGGCGCGCGTGGTGATCGGCGGGCTGGCGACCTCCACCCTCATCACCCTGGTCCTGATACCCGTGCTCTACTCCGCGGTCAAGGAGCGGTTGCCCGCGGGAGCCACCGAGGCTTCCCTCGACGCGGTGGGTATGGCCGACGGCCGGGTGGCGAGGAAATAGCAATGAGCAAATGGTGAAGGGCGAATAGCAAGACGCCACTCGTTATTCGTCAATAGTCAATGGTCATTGGTCAATGACGGATGGCGATCCGTTACGAGTCATCAAGCAGACCGCAGCGTGTGAAAATTGTACTGACTGAGCCCGGAATGGAAGGAGGGGCCGGGAAGGTCTATTCGCTATTTGCTATTCGCTTCCTACTACCAGCCAAACGGATTCATAAGCTTTCTGAAAAGCCCTACGTCTTCTTGGATCTGGTCAGCTATTCCCTTGGGAACATCTTCCTCCGCGGCCCTTTGCTCCGCAGTCTTGGTTTCTTCAGGCTGTTTCTTTTGCGGCGGAACGTAGGAAGGCTCCTGTAAGACACCTTCGGCAAGCTTGTCGGAAGACCCGGCCTCTTTTGCCTCTTTCTCCTGGTTTTTCGCTTGTTCGGGCGGCGGCTGATTTCTAACCCCCTGGTATTCCCCCTTGTCGAGCAGGAAAGGTTTTTTCTCCGTGCTTAGCCGCGGGCCAAGCTCGATGGCTTTTTGCTCTTGAGGCTTCGAGGGAGAGAGGCCGGCAGGCCGGATATTCTCCCGCACCCCGGTCTCCGTTCTCGATGGCTCGAGGTTTTTATTCTTGAGCTCCTTGTCGATGGCGCCCAGGATTTTAGAGGTGGCGGCGGCCCCCGCCCGGGTCTGCTTATTGGCCGCTTCCACCCCGGCGCCCGCCGTTGCTCCCCACGCCGGCGCCGGCGGCAATGCGAGATCATTTTTGCCGTCCTTGGCAAGCCCCTGGTCGATTTTGCTCAGGATCGCCCCGGTATCGGAAGGCGCGGGCTGCGGGGCGCTCTGGGGCAGGTCCGGGACAGGGGGGTCGGGCGCATGGCCGTCGCCCTCCGGCGCCGGGACCTTTTCCTTGAGGGAAGCATCGATCTTCCCGACCAGAACATTATTATCGGTTGTCTCTCCCTCGGGCCCCCCGGCCTGCTGCAAGCCGCCGTTGGGTTTACCGTTGACTGTCCCGTTGCCGGGGGAGGACGAAAAAGGGTTGATAGTGTCGGCGATGCGGCGGAAGAACCCTTTTTCGGAGGCCCCTGGATCCGTATCCCCATTGGAAGCGGCCTTAACAGGGGAGCCGTTTTTCCGGTCTCCGTTGGACGCCAAGCTTTTTTCGTCCCCTGATGAGTCAAAAGGGTTGACGGCGGAGGCGAGACGGGAGAAAAACCCCTTGGGGGCTCCCCCTTCTTCGTAGTCCACTTCCTTCTTTTCTATCAGTACCGGCTTTTCCGCCTTGGCCTGCGCCGAGGCAGTGACTGCCAGGGGGGCGCCGTCGGTGCCCGGTGAGAAAGCGGGCCTGCCGTCCTCCAGCAGGAGCTGGGC
>Ga0326597_10003820_pt1 | contig 21458 bp, 11 predicted proteins | sample RVTome_12_FD_203789 | JGI IMG/M metagenome (GOLD analysis project Ga0326597, IMG submission 203789) | Soil microbial communities from uranium-contaminated site in the Upper Colorado River Basin, Wyoming, United States - RVT100D185 | ecosystem: Environmental > Terrestrial > Soil > Contaminated >...
ATTGAGCCATCCGGCGGGGATACATATTTAATTGGGAACAATGTAGTTCTTCCTTCAGGAACAACTGTCGGTTCGGAGCAAGAGGGAGATATTTATTTCTTTGACGGAGACGCTTCCGGAGAGAATTACGAACTGAGAGTCTATGGATATATTACCGCCACTACCGGCGCCAGCTTTGCCGCCCTTAATCTTGATGATGCTAATGACGAATTTCTGATTGATGTGGCCGATGGAGACGCCAGCACCGCTTTAGATGTTGCTATCAGATTAGACGATGCGGCCGGAAGCACGGTTTTTCGAGTCAGAGACTCCGGCGGAGTGGAAAAGTTTTCGGTTGATTCTGACGGCAATACCGGGATTAATGACAGCACAGTTGATGATGTCCTTGATGTCGGTGGCATGAGTAGCGGAACCGGAACGGCTTTGGTTATCGATGCCAACAACAGTATTATCAAAGACAGCTCTCTTCAGGCCTACAAGGAAAATATCGATGATCTTTCTCTCGGGCTTGATACATTAATGAAGCTTCGGCCAAGAGAGTTTAATTGGAGGGAAGACAAGGGGGGCTTTCACGACCTCGGATTTATCGCTGAAGAGGTTAATAGTGTTAATCCGCTTCTGGCCCAATACGATCAAGGAAAGTTGCAGGGAGTTAAATACAGCAAAATGACTGCTCTTTTAGCCAAATCTATCCAGGAATTAGCTCAAGAGGTAAAAGATTTAGGAGAGATGAAGGGAGAGGTAAATGGCGATGGATCGCTGGGTGATGGGTCGGATGGGATCGGCAGTACCGAATTCCTTATTAGTTTAAAGGATAAGATAGTTTCAACGGTGGAGTGGCTGGGGATTAAGATGGAAGACGGTATCGCGTATCTTAAGGAAATTGTTACCGATAGGTTGACGGCTAAAAGCGCTAAAATTAATGTTGTTGAAATTCAGCGCTTCCAGATGACCGACCAGGCCAATGGTGATATCTATTGTACCTGGATTGAAAATGGAGAATGGATAAAGGTGGAAGGGGCTTGCGCTGATGTAACCAATGTAGTTTTTAATGAAGATTTTAAAGAGATGTCCGAGGAGACAATTGAGGAAGAGACCATTGAAGAAGAGATAATCGAGGAAATAATTGTCGGCCAGGAAAAAGAAGAGGAATTGATTGTCGACAATGTCGATTTGCCCGAACCAATAGAAACAACAACACCAAATCATGACGCGATTGAGTAATATTAAAAAAGTTATTATCTTTATCCTGATACCTGTTTTAATCTTTGGGGTTGTTTGGTTTTTACTCGGTTCCGGGGATCCAAACTCTATTAAAAACTTTTATTCCAAAGAAGAATTTGATTTCTTAAAAGAGTTTGGTTTTTTGGATAAAGTAAACTCGGTCAGAATCGGCCCGGAGAGAGCCGGCCTTGTTTTGAAGAGCCCTGGCTTAATAGAGCAGGGGATGAACAGAGACGATGAGGCATTTCAGGTCCTGGCCACAGATTTGAATCTGAAACAAAGTAGCTATCAGGTCGCTTTCAGATTAGAGAATAAAAGTAGCGAAAAAAGAGAATTTCATCTAATACCTGTTTCAAGGTCGGGACAAATAGAGTTTACCGGCTTAAATGGAGTGATTAATAATCAGAATAACCTGACTATCGGCAAGGACGATGTTTTAAAAGATCCTTTGGAAGAGCTTTATGACACACAGAGTCACAAAAGTGAACTGATCCCCGAGCTGGCTCAGGCCTACCACAACATTAAATACAACCGTTATCAGGCCAGTCCGACAAAAGTGGTCATGGCTCCCGGATCTGTTCTTTTAGCCAAAGCCGATTTTAAAATTAGCCTTCAGCAAGGAAGCTACGATTTGGAGCCAGTCTATTTCCTGATAGAGGGCTCGGCCGCAGGAATGAAAGACGATCTGGTTATCTTAGATGTTCATTCCAGACCGGACAAAGGAGAAAATTGGGAGATAAGCTTCCAAACCAGAGGCCTGGCCGACTTAAAAATCTCTCCCAATGACCAAGCCACCATAGACGATGACGAATTCATAGGTCTTTTCTGCGACGACGAGCCAAGATCTTCACAGATTCTCCAAAATGATGTTATTTCTTACCAAGACTGGGAATGCGATGGGACGGGCAAAGTGGTTCACTACACCAAGAAGAAGGGAGATCATACTCTCCGTTTTGAATTCAATGGTCAGACTTCTTACGCTTACAATAGTGGAGATAACTGGCTTGACGGCTGGAATAACCGAAAACTTATTACTATTCAAGACGCTAATATTGATTCCAACCTGACCGACTTCCCCTTGCATATCGGGATTTCCGCCGATTCCGATATGAGTTCGGCTCAAGCCGATGGGGACGATATCAGGTTTACCGACAGTGATGGCGACACTTTATTAAACTACGAAGAAGAGGCCTGGTCGGGCGGGGGCGGGTCAGCCGTAACCGCTACCTTCTGGGTGGAAGTACCCAATCTATACGCCAGCCCCACCGGAGACCAGAATAAGATATATATTTATTACAACAATCCGGCGGCCAGCGATTCTCAAAATTCGGCCGGAGTCTGGTCAGCCAATTACGGCGGAGTCTGGCACTTGAATGAGTCAAGCGGGAGCGCCGTTGACAGCGCCAACAGCAATGACGGTACTTTTGTGGGAGACTTGCCCGATACGGCGGCCGGGGGAAAGATTGATGACGGTCAGGATTTTGACGGCAACAGTGATTACATTACTCTGGGCAATGACAGCAGTATTGTTTTGGCGGCCGATTCATCTTTTACCATTTCGGCCTGGATTTTAATTGATAATCAACCCGGCCCTAGTGAGTTCCCGCCGGTTTTTATGGCAATTGACAGCGAGGATGACGGCTATAATTTGTTTCAAAACGAGGATACCGGCACTGTTATTTGTGTTGCCCAGAGCGATACATATGTTTGCGCCGAGGCGGCTCACGCCTCTATTGGTAACGATACTTGGCGATATATTTCCGGCACCTTTGATACTTCCGATGGCGGACTGGAAATATTTGTGGACGGATCCTCGGCTGACACCAATACCAGCGCCACTTACGGTACAATCGGTCTGACCAATGTGGTTATTGGTCGTTGGTCTACCGATGACTGGGATGGACAGATTGATGAGGTTCGCTTCAACAGCGATGTCAGAACTGATGCCGAGATCAAATTTGAGTATTACAACATGAATGAATCTGATTATGAGCTGACCTGGGGGTCTGATGAAGTCGACGAGGACGACTGGCTTAACGGCTGGACTTATCGAAAACTGATTACCGTTCAAGACGCTAACATTGATTCCAATCTGACTGATTTCCCTCTCTATATCAGAGTAAGCGCCGATTCCGATTTATCAACGGCCGAAAGCACTGGCGCCGACATCCGATTCACCGACAATGACGGTGAAACATTGTTAAGCTACGAGATAGAATCCTGGTCGGGCGGGGGCGGCTCGGCCGCCACGGCCGATTTCTGGGTCAAGGTACCCAATCTCTACGCCAGCCCGACCGGCAGTCAAAATCAGATATATATGTATTATGACAATGACGGAGCTCCCGACGGACAGAATTCCGGAAGCGTCTGGAGCGCTAACTACGAGGGAGTCTGGCACTTTAGCGAAGGGTCGGGCAACGCTTCAGACAGCACCGCCAACGGTTATACGGGAACGGTGACCGGAGCAACCTGGGATGATGTCAATTGTCGTTATGATAATTGTCTGTCTTTTGACGGAACCGGAGACTATGTTGATATGGGAGATGTTATTGAGCCGCCTTCAAAAATAACCATTTCGGCCTGGATTAACGGTGACGATTTGCTCAAATGGCAAGGCGATGACGGCGAGGGTCAGATAATTGTCAGAAAAAGCGGAAATTACATTCTCTATATATATGATGAGGGAGCCAGCACTGATCTTGATTTCTATGTCTATGGTCCTAACTCCCGCTTGGGCTATGCGGTTTCGGGCAATTTAAGCAATGACGCGTGGTATTATCTTTCGGCGGTTTATGACGGCAGTGATCAGTATATATATGTAAACGGATCTCAGGCCGCCACCAAATCGACAACCGGCAGTATTACCACCGGCGGGAGTAATCCTCTACGAGCCGGCGCTTTAGAAACTGGCGATTGGGAGTTTGATGGACATATTGATGAAGTCAGAATTAATAATGATAATCGAACAGCGGCTGAAGTAAAGTTTGAGTACTACAATATGAATGAATCGGATCACGAACTGACCATTGGCAGTGAAAGCTCGCTTAACTCCGCTCCGACCATCACCGAAGTCGAAGATTATGCCGACCCGGAATTTATCGGCAACACTATCACCTTTTCGGTTGACTGGAACGATACCAACTCGGAGGGAATTAAGATGCTGGTTTGCAAAACGGACTCAATTACCGCCGCCACTCCGGCTTGCGGGGGAGGAGAGTGGTGCTCGGACAAGAATGATTATGACACCTCTGACCCGATAGATTGCTCCTACACCCTGACAAGCTCGGAAACAGGGTCAAACAATTATTATGTCTTTGTTTGCGATGACGAACCGGCCTGCTCCGGCTCGACCTCGGGAACATTTACCGGAGAAAACCCCAATGTTAATTCATTTAAATTTGAAGGAGGAACGACTATTGACGGCAATGTTATTTTCAAATAAGTTAAAATGTAGTATAATTACCAATTAATTAATAATTTAAAAATATGAAGAAAATGGCTTCACCATCGATGTTTGAGACTTGTGAAAGAGTTAGCAAAACAAGCATTTATCTATTAGTTTTTTTATTGCCAATCCTATTTTTACCCTGGACGGCTAATGTGCTTGATTTCAACAAGCAGGCGCTTTTAATTGTTTTGGTTTTAATATCTTTGTTTTCCTGGATGTTGAAAGTTCTGATCTCGGGCAAAGCCAGCTTTAGTTTTAGCATGGTCCATATTCCGGTCTTAGTTCTTTTTATTGTTTACGCCGCTTCTTCAATCTTTTCGGTGTCATCTCACACTAGCTTTTGGGGCTGGCCCAGCGTTACCTCGGAAGGTTTGATTTCGATTTTGGCGATGGTAATTTTGTACTTTTTAATTATCAACATTTTTGAAAGAAAAGAAGTGTTTTATCTGGCTGTTTCTCTGATTGTCTCCAGCTTAATTGCCATGATTTATGGAATCTTGCAGCTTTTTGGCATCTTTGTTCTGCCAATGATCGGTTTTACCAGATCAGCGGCTTTTAACACTATTGGCGGGGTTAATTCTTTGGCTGTTTTTGCCGCCATTTTGTTACCCTTAGTGATTACCTTTTTAACGATCGCCAAGGCCAGCAAAACCAAAATTCTTTTTGTTGCCACGGCTTTAGTTTCGGCGGCCTTGTTGTTAATTATCAATTTTAACATTGCCTGGTGGATAGTTATGGCCGGCTCAGCTTTGATAATTATTTTTGGCACCCAGAAAAGAAATGCTTTTGACGGCCGCTGGCTGATCTTGCCGATGTTCTTCTTGGCCATTGCCATGCTGTTTTCTTTCTTTCAGTTCAGGATTCCGGGAGTGCCGGATATGCCGGCTGAGCTCTTCTTAAATCAAAAAGCCAGTCTGGATATTTCCTGGACCGCTGTTCAGGAAAATCCCGTTCTTGGCTCCGGCCCGGGAACTTTTAAGTATAACTTTACTAGGTTTAAGGATGTTGACTTCAATAACGGTAATTTGTGGAATCTAAAGTTTGATTGGGCTGCTTCCAAATTTCTGACTATTCTGGGAACGATAGGCATCTTGGGGGCTCTGGCTTTTTTGGCCATGGTAGTCACCTTTATCTTTTATGGAATAAAGTTTTTGATGGGGAAATCATATCAGAAAGCAGATGATGATTCTGATCAGCCGGACGATTTCTATTGGACTCTGGGTATGGGAGTGTTTATGAGTTTTTTGGCTGCTACAACGGCTTTCTTTCTTTTCCGTTCGAACTTGTCGATTGATTTTGCCTACTTTGTTTTAATGGCCTGCTTTGTGGCTCTTCTCTATCCGATCAAAAAAGAAGTAGTTTTGAAGTCCTCATCGCTTTTGACTCTTGGAGTAACTTTTGGCTTTACACTAATTTTTATCTTTGGCCTGGGGATTCTGATTTTGGAAGGACAAAGATATGTTTCAGCTACCAGTTATCTTAAATCAATTGAAGCGGCTCAGGAAAACAGGATTGATGATGCCATTGCCGGTCTCGAGACCGCTCTCAGAATTAGTCCCAAAGACGATATTTATTGGCGGGAAATTGCTCAAGTCTATCTGGCTGCTGTTAATTCAGTCAGGAATAATTCCGGTTTGAACGCCGAGGAATCTTCCCGGATTGCTCAAAGATACATTAACGGAGCAGTTAATGCCGCCAAATCTGCCACCGAAGCTAATCCGAACAATACCGACAATTGGTCAGTCAGAGGGTCGGTTTATCAAAATCTGATCGGTATAGTCGGCGGGACCAAGGACTGGTCGGTCAGCGCCTATGAAGAAGCGGCCAGACTGGAGCCAACCAATCCTTTCTTCCCGAATCAAATAGGAATTTCTTTGATGAGAGAAGCCCGGAATACTCAGGATGCGGCAGAAAGAAGTAACTTGATCGAAGAAGCTAAGGCCAAGTTTAACGAAGCTATTGCCTTAAAGTCGGATTACGCGGCCGCTCATTTTCAACTGGCTCTGGCCTATCAGACCGAAGGTGATCAGTCCGCTATGGTTGCCAGTTTGGAAAAAACCAAGGAAGTTGCTCCATTTGATGTCGGCCTGGCCTTTCAATTGGGAGTGGTTTATTACCAGATGGATAATCTGGAAAAAGCCAGGACAGAGTTTGAAAGAGCCGTTCTGTTAAATCCAAATTACGCCAACGCTCTCTATTTTCTTGGTCTGATTTATGATGAGTTTGGACAGACTGATTCGGCCATAGCGGTCTTTGAGAGATTGATTGCCAATAATCCGGACAACGGAGTGGCTATTCAGGTTTTGAAAAACTTAAGAAGCGGCAAAGGAGCTTTAGAGGGTCTTGGCGGTCAAGTTCCGTCTGAAACAGAGGAATTGCCTATTGTTGAAGACATTGAAGAAGAAATTAAGGAAGAAATAGGGGAATAGTCCCGTTTTTCGGGACCCTCCCCTTGACAGAGTTTGTCGGATAAGCTAGAATTGAAATTGAGCCAATATCGCTCTAAAAATTCTAGCTAGAAATAGGTTTCAGTACTAAACTTAGAAGTATTCTGTTTTTTTGTTTTAAACAAAACTAAATAATAAGATCCCTGTGTTTATCGGGGGATTTTTCTATTTTAAATGGAAAAACTAAAGATAAAGAATTTCTCTCGATCGAAAGTTTCGATGGATAGCCCCTATCTTTTGGCTTTGCAAAAAGAAAGCTGGGACTGGTTCTGGAGCGCCGGTCTCAGAGAGCTATTTTCTGAAATTTTCCCCATCAGAGACTATACTGGCAAAGAGTACGAGCTTTACTTCACTGATTACAAATTGGACGAACCAAAATATAAGACTGACCTGGAGGCCAAAAAGAACAATGATTCTTTTGAAAGTTCTTTAAGGGTTAAGGCCAAACTGGTTAATCTAAAGACGAACAGGGTTCAAGAACAGGAAGTATTTTTAGCCGACTTTCCCTTAATGACCGACAGGGGCACTTTTATTGTTAACGGAGTTGAGAGAGTGGCTATTGCCCAGCTGATTCGTTCACCTGGCGCTTTTTTTAATCTTTCTGTTGTCAGGGGCAAGAATCGGTTTGGAGCTAAAATTATTCCTAATCGAGGCGCCTGGCTGGAATTTGAGACAGACTCAAACGGTTTTATCGGATTAAAAATTGACCGGAAGAGAAAAGTAGCCGCGACCACCATGCTCAAGGCCCTGGGCGGCTTTGATTCGGATCAGATAAAGAAAATGTTTGCTGATGTCAACAATGATCCGGATACCGACTATATTGAAGAAACTTTAAAGAAAGACCAAAGTATCGATCAGCCAACCGCTCTGGTGGAAATTTACAAGAGACTTCGACCCGGTGATATGGTGACACCTGATACCGCCAAGGAGCTGATTGAAAATACCTTCTTTAATTTTGAAAGATATGATTTGAGTAAGGTTGGGAGATGGCGAATGAGCCAAAGATTGCCTTTGCTGAAGAAAAAATACAATAGCGAAGAAATTAATCCGGAAGACAGGGTGCTGTCCGTTGAAGATGTTATTGAAACTCTCAGAGAAGTTATTCGACTTAACAATGATCCTGATGCTGTGGCTGATGAGATTGATCATTTGGGCAATCGTCGGGTCAGAACTATTGCTGAAATTCTTCAGAATCGAGTCAGAGTCGGTCTGATGAGAATGGAAAGAATCGTCAAAGACAAAATGTCAACTGTCGATTCTCACGAGATCGCCCCGTCAAATGTAGTTAATCCGCGGCCGGTTATGGCGGTGATCAGAGAGTTCTTCACTTCTTCGCAACTTTGCCAGTTTATGGACAACGAAAATCCTTTGGCCGAGCTGGAGCATAAAAGACGGCTCTCGGCTACCGGCCCCGGCGGACTGACCAGGGAGAGGGCCGGTTTTGAGGTCAGAGATGTCCAGCCGTCCCATTACGGCCGAATTTGTCCAATCCAAACCCCGGAAGGGCCAAACATCGGCCTGGTTAATCATTTGGCCCGTTTTGCCAAAGTCAACAAGTACGGCTTTATTGAAACTCCTTATTATAAGGTAGTTAATAGTAAGATCACCAGCCAGGTAGATTACCTTAACGCTTTTGATGAAGAAAAATACAGTATTGCTCATGGCGGGATTAATATCGATGATAAAGGTAATATTCTTGATAAAAAAGTGGAAGCCAGAATCAAGGGGTCTCCGGGGATTATCGAAAGAGAGAAGATTGACTATATTGATGTTTCAACCGAGCAGTGCATTTCGGTCGGGACCTCTTTAATTCCGTTCTTGCAAAATGATGATGCCAATCGAGCTCTGATGGGGTCGAATATGCAGAGACAATCGGTGCCGGTCATCAATCCGGAAGTTCCTTTGGTTGGCACCGGAGCTGAAGAAAGAATTGCCAGAGACTCCGGTCAGGAAATCGTGGCTCTTGAAGATGGAATTGTAGCCGAGGCAGACGCTGAACATGTAACCGTCGGCAAGAGACGCTATGATCTAAAAACTTTTATCAGAACTAATCAATATACCTGCTTTCATCAGCGAGTGGCCGTGGAGAGGGGTCAGAAAATTAAGAAAGGCGACATTTTGGCTGATGGCGGAGCAATTTCGAACGGCCGGTTGGCTCTGGGTCAAAATGTTTTAGTGGCTTTTATGTCCTGGCAGGGGGCAAACTTTGAAGACGCCATTATTTTATCGGAACGATTGGTTAAAAATAACTATTACTATTCTCTACACTTAGAGAATTTTGTTTGCGATATTAGAGAAACTAAACTGGGTCCGGAAATTACTACCTGTGATATCCCGAATGTTTCAGAAGAGAAGCTAAAAGATTTAGACGAAGAAGGAGTGGTCAGAATTGGAGCCGAAGTGGGGCCTAACGATATTTTGGTCGGAAAAATTTCACCAAAAGGAGAAGCCGGGCTGACTGCCGAAGAACGATTACTGCGAGCTATTTTTGGAGAAAAAGCCAGAGATGTCAAAGACTCAAGCTTGATTATGCAACACGGCAAGAAAGGCCGGGTGGTTGGAGTGAAAACTTTCTCCCGGGAGCTGGGACACAAACTTGATCCGGGGATTATTAAAAGAATCGAGGTGGAGGTGGCGGTAATGCGCAAGATTCAGGCCGGAGACAAGCTGGCCGGAAGGCACGGGAACAAGGGGGTTATTTCCCGAGTGGTTCCTGAAGAAGAAATGCCGTTTTTAGAAGACGGAACTCCGGTTGATGTTATTTTAAATCCCTTGGGCGTGGCTTCCCGAATGAATATCGGGCAAATCTTAGAAACCCATTTGGGAATGGCGGCCAAAAAACTGGGGTATATTGCCGAGACTCCGGCTATGGCGGGAGCCCGAGAAGAAGATATTATCGAGGAATTGAAGAAAGCCGGCTATCCGGAAGACGGCAAGTTCGAGCTTTTTGACGGACGGACCGGATTGCCGTTCGGAGACAGAATTACGGTCGGGTATATGTATATGATCAAGCTTATCCATATGGTTGACGACAAGATTCACATGCGGTCAATCGGCCCTTACTCCTTAATCACTCAACAGCCATTGGGAGGAAAAGCTCAGTTTGGCGGACAGCGTTTTGGTGAAATGGAAGTCTGGGCTTTGGAGGGCTATGGAGCCGCCAATATTTTACAGGAAGTTCTAACTATTAAATCAGACGATGTCTTGGGCCGAGCCGCCACTTATGAATCAATTTTAAAAGGAGAGCCGATCAGAAATCCTAACATTCCGGCTTCATTCAATCTGTTAGTTTCGGAATTAAAAGCTCTGGGGCTGTCTATTGAGATTAAAGAAAAACCATCTCCCGAGAATAAAAAATCATTATGAAAGTATCTGACTTAGAAAGTATTAAAATTAAAATTGCCTCTCCCGAGGATATTTTATCCTGGTCTCACGGAGAAGTAACCAAGCCCGAAACCATCAATTACCGAACGCAGAAAGCGGAAAAGGACGGTTTGTTTTGTGAAAAAATCTTTGGTCCGGAAAGAGACTACGAATGTTATTGCGGCAAGTATCGTCGAATCAGACACAAGGGAATTATTTGTGATCGTTGCGGGGTTGAAGTTACCAAGGCCATTGTCAGAAGGGAGAGGATTGGCCATATTAAACTGGCTTGTCCGGTCAGCCACATCTGGTTTTTAAGAGGCATTCCTTCAAGAATTGGCATGGTTTTGGATATTCCGATGCAACAGCTTGAAAAAGTAATCTATTTTGCCGCCTATATCGTTACCAAGATCAACGAAGAAGCCAAAAAGGAGATTTTGGCTGAAGTTGAAAAGGAATTCAAAATTAAAAATAAGACCGTTAAAGCGGAAAATAAGAATAAAAATGATCTGGCCAAAGCTATTGAAGAGCTGAAGGCAACCAGGGATAAAGTTAAGGAAGAAATTAACGGAATCAAGCCCTTGAGGGTTTTTTCCGAGGTGGAATATTACGATTATTCCCTAAAATACGGGGAAATCTTTGAAGCCGGCACCGGAGCCGAAACCTTAAGAGACATTTTTGAGAACACTGATTTGAATAAAGAGATAGAGGACTTGAAAGAGAAAATAGAAAAAGTTACCGTCGTAACCAAGAGAAAACTGCTTCGTCGGTTGAGGTTTCTGGAGGGGATGGTCAAAGCCAAGATTAAACCGGAGTGGATGTTTACAACCATTGTGCCGGTTCTGCCTCCTGATTTGAGGCCGATGGTTCAGCTTGGCGGCGGCCGCTACGCCTCTTCCGACCTTAACGATCTTTATCGGAGAGTGATTAACAGGAATAATCGACTAAAATATCTGCTTGATATTGCCGCTCCTGATGTGATTGTCAGAAATGAAAAGAGAATGCTTCAGGAAGCCGTTGATGCTTTAATTGACAACGGAATGAGAAAAGGTATTCTGACAACCGCCACAACCGGCGGCCGGCGTCTTTTGAAATCTTTAGCCGATATGTTGAAAGGGAAACAAGGAAGATTTCGTCAAAATCTGCTTGGCAAGCGAGTTGATTATTCGGGAAGGTCGGTTATCGTGGTGGGGCCTCATCTAAAGTTGCATCAGTGCGGTCTGCCCAAGAAAATGGCTTTGGAGCTTTTCAAACCGTTTGTTATTAAAAATATTTTAGATAAAGAATTGGCCTACAATGTCCGGGGGGCCTCCCGACTGATTGAGCAGGGAACCGATGATGTTTGGGCAATTTTAGAAGAAGTGGTTAAAGACAAATATGTTCTACTAAACAGGGCTCCGACTCTGCATCGGCTGGGGATCCAGGCCTTTCAGCCGGTTCTGATTGAAGGGATCTCAATTAAGTTGCATCCGATGGTCTGCAAGGCCTTCAATGCCGACTTTGACGGAGATCAGATGGCCGTTCATGTACCATTATCGGAAGAAGCTCAAAAAGAAGCTCATGACCTGATGCTTTCAGCTAACAACATGCTAAAACCGGCTACCGGAATGCCGGTTATTGCTCCGACCCAGGATATGGTCTTGGGCTGTTATTGGATTACCAGTGTCAAAGAAGGAGCTAAGGGAGAGGGCAAGATCTTCTCTTCAATTGACGAAGCTTTAATGGCTAAAGATCATGGATTGGTTGATGCCAGGGCTCTGGTTAAAATTAGAGTTAACGACGAAGTTTTAGAAACTACTATTGGCCGGGTTTTGATGAATGAAACCTTGCCCCAAGATCACGAGTTTATCAATGAAGTGATGACCAGTAAAAAACTGGAGAAGTTGGTCGGTCAAATCATTGAAGAAAAAGACAGAGAGACAGTTGAAGATGTGCTGGACAAGATTAAAGATCTTGGGTTTGAATCGGCTACGATTTCCGGAATTACCTGGGGGATGAGTGATTTGATTGTTCCTGAAGAGAAGAAGGGAATAATTGAAGCTTCTGAAAAAGAGATTGATACTATTGAAGGGCATTTCAAGAGAGGATTGTTATCCAAGGAAGAGAAAAGCAGTAAGGTTATTGAAGTTTGGACTAAAACCAAATCAGAGCTTGAAAAATTGGTACCGATCATTTTACCAAAGGATGGTTCTATTTTTGCAATGGTTGATTCGGGAGCCAGGGGTAGCTGGTCTCAGCCGGTTCAGATGGCCGGAATGAAGGGGCTGGTAATTAACCCGGCCGGATCGATTATTGAGCTACCGGTCAAAAGCTCCTTTAAGGAGGGTTTTGATGTTTTGGAGTACTTTATTTCCACTCACGGAGCCAGAAAGGGTACGGCTGACACGGCTTTGAGAACTTCCACCGCCGGTTATCTGACCAGACGACTGGTTGATGTTGCTCACGAGATGATTGTTTTTGAGGAAGACTGCAAGGATAAAGAGGGCTTCATTGCTTACAAGAGGGATGCCGACATCTTGGGCCAAGATTTTGCTTACAAGATTGTCGGTCGAACTACCCTGGAAGATATTAAAATTGACGGCAAAACTATTGTTAAAAAAGGCGATCTGATTGACTGGAAAATGGCCAGGGTTATTACGACTGATAATAAAATTAAAGAGCTGAAAATCCGTTCGATTTTGACCTGCCAGGCGATTAGAGGAGTTTGTCAGAAATGTTACGGCTGGGATCTGGGTCGCAATGAGCTGGTGGCTTTGGGATCGGCCGTTGGCATTGTGGCCGCTCAAGCCATTGGTGAGCCGGGAACGCAATTAACTATGAGGACTTTCCATACCGGGGGAGTAGCCGGAGGATCAGGCGACATTACTATGGGTCTGCCCCGAGTCCAGGAGATTTTTGAAGCCAGGATTCCGAAAGGAAAAGCCGAAGTGTCCAAAGTTGAAGGCAAGGTGGTTGAAATTACCGACAAAAGGGTTGCCAGGATTTTGCCAAAAGACAACAAGGATATTGTTGAATACAAACTGCCGGCCAAAACCGCTTTGTTTATTAAAAAAGGAGATACGGTTTTAAAAGGGCAGCAGCTTTGTGAAGGGAGCTTGGATCTCAAGGAGGTATTTAAAACCAGAGGGAAAAATGACGCCGAAAGATATATTTTGGATGAAATTCAAAAAATATATGTTTCCCAAGGGGCTATAATCCACGACAAGCATGTCGAAGCTATAGTCCGGCAGATGTTTTCAAGAGTTAAGGTTAAGGAATCCGGAGACACTTCTTTTGTGTCTGGCGAGATAGTTGAAAAATCAAAGTTCTTAGAGGAGAATGCCAAGGTGAAGAAGAATAAGGGTAAAATTGCCAAGTCAGTCATTATTTTGCTTGGAATTTCCAGAGTCTCTTTAACCACTGACTCCTTCCTGTCTTCGGCTTCGTTCCAGGAGACTTCAAGAGTGCTGATCAGAGCCGCCATGGAGGGCAAGGTTGACAACTTGAGAGGACTCAAAGAAAATGTTATTATCGGGAAGTTGATTCCGGCCGGAACCGGCTTCCAAAGAAAGTAACTCTTTTTTTAGAATGTGCTTAACTAGGTTAAGCACAAAAAATCGTAAGTAGATCTTTTAAGAAAGGAAAAAAAGATGGTTTATTATGGAAGGGGTGCAGATTTACGTCAGCTTTTAGAAGCTAATGGAGCCGTTCTTTGCTCGTTGGTAGACGAATTGATTGAAGTTCTCGGGGAGAAGAAGGAGAATGGGGAAATGAGTCAATGTCCGGAATGTGGGGGAAAAGCCGTTCAACGCTCCGGTGCTTGCTGGAAATGCTTGAATTGTGGAGCAACCGACGGCTGTTCCTGATTCTAAGATTTGCCTCCTGCACTCTTGATAATCGTCGAGGCCTTCTCTAGCTCAGCTAGAAAGGCCTTTTTATTTTGGCATTTTTTGTTTCACTAACCAAACCCAAACCCAACAAAACCAAGGGCCCAAATGTGCTTAACCAGGTTAAGCACAAGCCCGAGAGGTTAAGCGCAAGCTTAGGAAGTCTTTTTATTTTGGCGTTTTTTGTTTCACTAACCAAACCCAAACCCAACAAAACCAAGGGCCCAAATGTGCTTAACCTGGTTAAGCACAAGCCCGAGAGGTTAAGCGCAAGCTTAGGAAGTCTTTTTATTTTGGCGTTTTTTGTTTCATTAGATGATCTTTTGGAATTATCTTGATTATTACTTACTTCTGTGCTAATAAAAGCCAAAGCCAGATGTAAAACCAAACCCAAGGGCAATGTGCTTAACCTGGTTAAGCACAAGCCCTGAGATAAAAAATAAAGAAATAAAATGGAATAAAAATGAGAAGAAAACATCCATTATTATTGGGGAAAATATATCATATATACAATCGTGGTGTTGCTAAATGTAAAATATGCAAAGAAGAAGCCGATTACTGGCGATTTTTACAAGGACTCTGTCTTTTCAATGATTCCAGAAGCGCAACCAATATCTTGTGGCAATTGCAAAGAAATCGAGGAAAACTTACATTAAATGTTTTAAAAGATTATATTAAAAATCAGTCTAATGACAGAGAAAAGTTAGTAAAAATTTTAGCTTACTGTATTAGGGGGAATCATTACCATCTTTTGGTCGAAGAAATTAAAGAAGGAGGTATTACAAGGTTTATGCATAAACTTGGCTTGGGATATTCCCGATATTTTAATAATAAATATGATCGGCCCGGAAGTCTTTTTCAAGATAAATTCAAAAATATTTTGGTTGATAATGATTTATATCTTCAATACCTTTTAGTCTATATTAATGTGCTGAATGTGTTAGAAGATATAGAACCAAGCTGGCGAGAGGACGGGATTAAAAACATTAAAAGAGTCTTAGAATACATCGAAAATTACCAATGGAGCACTCATCAAGAATATCTGGGCAAGAGGAAGTCTCTAATTATTGAAAAAGGAATTTTTAAAGAAATTTTGCCAACCCCCGACCATTATAGGGAGTTAGTAAATGGCATCTTGGCAGACAAGAAAAATCAAAAATATAAATTAGTGAAAGATTTTCTTTTTGATAACAATTAACCCAAGGGCAATGTGCTTAACCAGGTTAAGCACATTGCCCTTGGGTTTTGTTTTGTTTTGTTTGGTTGAAGGACGGTTTACTGGAGAGTAAATTAAGGATATAATGAATGTATAATGGCGAAAAACAAAAAGAAACTAAGAGGGGATAAAAATCAGAAAAAGAGACTGAAAAAGAAGCTTTCTTTACCGACCGAAATTAAACAGATGATTTTGGGGGTTGTTCTGATTCTACTGGCTCTAATCATTGTTCTGGCTTTTTTTAATTTGGCCGGAGCCGCCGGGAAGTATTTAATTAACGGTTTAATCTTTCTGATCGGCAACACCGTCTTTTTGGCGCCTTTAGTTTTAGTTTTAGCGGGACTGGTCTTTTTAACATTTCGTCCCAGCGAAGAATTTATTAACAAAAGCAAGAAGATTTTCTGGCCCGTGGCTTTTGCCGGTATTATCTCACTTGTGGGTTTGACTGGTTTTTTGGGATCTTTTGAAGGAAAATCCAAGATTGGCGGTTGGGTCGGATATATTTTTTCCTGGCCGTTTTTAACCTATTTTGGTCACTGGGTTTCTTTTTTAGTGTTTGGCGCCCTGATTGCGATTGGGGGCCTGATTTTTTATCATTATCTGAAAGTTTCCAAACCAAAGAAGGATAAAGTTGAAGAAGAGGAGGAAGAAGAGGAAGAGGAAATTCCGCAGGGGGAAGAGAAAAAACAGTCCATAATCTCAAAGTTCTTTGCGCCAAAGTTTCGGGTCAGCGAAGTACCTCATTTTGAAGCTGAGCCTAAAGAAGCGGTTCAGGAGCCGAAAACAGAACCAAAATCAGCTCCAAGCGGCTTGGTTTTTAATTATCAGCCGCCTCCTTTAAATCTTCTTGATCCGGAAAGGGGTTCGCCAATGTCGGGGGACACTAAAGTTAACGCTTCGATTATTAAAAAGACTCTGCAGAACTTTAATATTGATGTTGCGATGTCTGAAGTCAATATCGGACCAACAGTTACTCAATACACTTTCAAGCCTTCAGAGGGTATTAAACTGAGCAAAATTACCGGATTGTCAAATGACTTGGCTCTGGCTCTGGCCGCTCACCCGATCAGAATTGAAGCTCCAATTCCGGGTCGTTCTCTGGTTGGGGTTGAATTACCGAATAAGGGTCGGGCCGAAGTCAGACTGCGAAACTTAATTGAAAATGAATCTTTCCAAAAATCTGACGCCAGTCTTAATTTGGCTTTGGGTCGGGATGTTGGCGGGACACCTGTTTATACGGATATGACTAAAATGCCTCATTTATTGGTTGCCGGAGCCACCGGAGCCGGAAAAACCATATTCTTAAATACTCTGATTTTGAGTTTGCTCTACCAGCCAAATACGGCTACCAAGTCGGCCGGTCCGGAAACTCTACGGCTAATAATGATTGACCCAAAGAGGGTGGAGTTTCCTGTTTACGGCAATATTCCGCATTTGCTGTGCCCAATCCTATACAACGCTGATCAGACTATCGGAGCTCTAAGATGGCTGACCGGGGAAATGGAAAGAAGGTTTGATGTTTTAGCTTCTGAGAACTCCCGCAACATTCAGTCATTCAATGAAAAAGCGCTCAGAAACGGAACAACACCCTTGCCTTTTATTATTGTCATTATCGATGAATTAGCTGATCTGATGCTGGTCAGAGGCAAGGAAATTGAAGGCGGGATTGTTCGTTTGGCGCAGATGGCCAGAGCTGTCGGTATTCATTTAGTGGTTGCCACTCAGAGACCGTCAGTTGAAGTTATTACCGGTCTGATCAAGGCCAATATTACTTCCCGAATTACTTTTCAGGTTGCCAGTAGCGTTGATTCGAGAACAATTATTGATACTTCCGGGGCCGAGAAGCTGTTGGGAGCCGGAGATATGCTTTATATCTCATCTTATACTCCGAAGCCAAAAAGAATTCAGGGCGCCTATGTTTCGGAAAAAGAGGTCAAAAAAGTTATCAAGTATATTAATGACCGGGCGGAAGCTGAGGGTCGCTTGGATAAGCACGCCGACTTCCTCGAATCCGTTGACAAGGGGGGGACCGAAGGGGGCGGTCATCATTCCTCTGGCGGTGAATATACCGACGCCGAATCAGATCCGTTGTTTAACGATGCTAAAAATATTGTTATCGAAGCCAATAAGGCGTCGGCCTCACTGCTTCAAAGAAGGTTGAGAGTCGGCTACGCCAGAGCCGCCCGTCTGATCGATATGTTGGAAGATGTCGGCGTTGTCGGTCCGGCTCACGGGGCTAAGCCCAGAGAAATTTACGGTGAAGCCGCTGTTGGCCCCGATGAACTGGGTGAACTTGATACTTCTCAAGTTCCAAATCCTGTAGCCGAAAATGAAGACGGGGAAGAAGCTAACGAAGAGTGGAAGAAGATTTGACATCTGATTATCAATAAAGTAGTTTAGAAACATTATGACCAAGAAAATAAAAGATGAGCCATCCGGAGTTGATAGTGCTTTGCAGGAGGCCTTGGATGAAATTAAACAGCGCTTCGGAGAAGGCGCTATTATGAATTTAGCCCAGACTAGGAAAGTTGATGTTGATGCCATTTCAACCGGCGCTGTTTCTCTGGATACTGTTTTAGGTATTGGCGGCGTGCCAAGAGGGCGGGTGATCGAAATCTACGGTCCGGAGAGTTCCGGGAAGACCACCGTAGCTTTGCATATTTGCGCCGAAGCTCAGAAGAAAGGGGGGCTGGCCGCTTTCATTGACGCCGAGCACGCTTTAGACCCGGATTATGCCAAAAGAATTGGGGTTGATACTGACAGACTATTAATTTCTCAGCCGGATTCAGGTGAGCAGGCCTTACAGATTGTCGAAACTCTGGTTTCTTCCGGAAAACTAGATGTCATTGTTGTTGATTCGGTAGCCGCTCTGACCCCCAAAGCCGAAATTGCCGGGGAGATCGGTGATACTCAAATTGGTCTGCAGGCCAGACTAATGTCCTCGGCTTTGAGAAAACTGGCTTCAATAATTTCCAAGAGCAATCGAACGGTGGTTATCTTCATTAATCAGACCAGAATGAAAATTGGGGTGATGTTTGGCAGTCCGGAGACAACAAGCGGCGGAATGGCTTTGAAGTTTTATGCTTCGGTCAGGATTAACTTAAGAAGAATTGCTCAAATCAAGCAGGGAGAAAATGTTATCGGTAATCGGATCAAAGCCAAGATTGTTAAAAATAAAGTGGCCGCTCCGTTTAAGGTAGCCGAGTTTGATATTTATTACAATGAAGGAATCTCATATATTGCCGACTTGCTCAATATTGGAATTAAGAATAAGGTAATAAAAAAATCCGGTAGCTGGTACCAGTACGAAGAGCATAAATTAGGCCAGGGAGTAGAGGGGGCCAAGAAATTTTTAAAGGAAAATCCAAAGATTTTAAAAGAAATTGAAAAGGCCGTTATTTCCAAAGAAAACGAATAACTATTTCATGCTGGGGGATAAGATCCCCAGGTGCCTGGCTCGCTTAATGGCTCTGGCCAGCTGACGCTGGTGCTTACTACAGGTGCCGGTTCTTTTTTTAGCTTTGATTTTACCCAGGCCCGAAACGAATCTGTATAAAAAGCCGGCATTTTTGTAGTCTATTTCAATAATGTTTTTTTGACAAAAGTGGCATTCCATAGCTTTTTAAAAAGGGATATCATCCACACTTATATCCTCATCCTTTTTATTGGAAGAAATTGGTGTTCCTTCCTCAATAACCGGTATTTCCTCCTCTTTGGTTTCTTTTTTAGGGACATCTTTCTTTGGGCTTTCCGGTCCGGGATTGCCGGATCTTGGACCCATTTGGATGTTTTCACCGACAATTTCCGTTCGGTATTTTTTGGTTCCGGACTGATCCAGCCAGTTTCTGGTCTGCAAGCGACCCTCAACCAGAACCAAAGCTCCTTTTCTCAGATACTGGCTGGCTATTTCAGCCAATCTGCCCCAGAGAACAATATTATGAAACTCGGTCTTTTCTTCTTTTTGCTTGGTTTGTTGATTAGTCCAGACACGGTTGGTAGCCAGGCCAAAAGTAGCTACGGACTGGCCGGAAGGAATTGTTTTTGATTCCGGATCAGCCGTTAATCTGCCGACAAGGATAACTTTGTTTAAATTCATGATTTAGTTTAAGATTTCGTCAATTTTTTCATCAATTTTCTTGTTTATCTCTTCAGATTCTTTGGACTCCTCTATTTTAGCCTCGGTACTTATGGATACCTTTGGCCTCTCGATTCTGATAATCGGTTCCTTGATCTTTTTCTTGATGACGATAATGTGTCTCAAGACATCGGTTTGCGATTCGATGAAGGTTTTAATTTCGGCAAGTCGGGACTGTTCGGCGGAGAAGTAGCAGGAAGCCATAAAGGCATCTTCTTTCTTGCCGATTTTGTAGCCCAGTTTAATTTTGCTTGGCGTTGAGACAGCGGAAACACTGCCATCTTTTTCACGGATAAAGTTAGCCACTTTGCCGTTTAAATCTTCCAGTTCACTATCGGTCAAATCAGGAGATACCAAATATGTTAATTCATAGTTTTTCATTACCCTAATACTAGCAATTTATATCTTTTTGGTCAAGGCATATTGATTTCCTATTGACATCTTTTTGCAAGATATTGATAGTTGGTTTGTTTTAAATTAGAATATAATTATTATGATTAATCCGAAAATATTCAAAGCTTATGATGTCAGAGGGATTTACCCCGATGATTTGGATGAAAAAATGGCCTTTTTGATCGCTCAAGCCGTTGTTTCTTACGCCGGAGCCAAGAAGGTGATTGTCGGCCGGGATATGAGGACTTCCTCAGAGAAGCTCTTTGCCGCTTTGGTGGACGGCATTATTAATACCGGAACCGATGTTATAGATATCGGCCTGGTTCCAACCGAAGGAGTGTATTTTGCCCTGGAAAACTGCGATGCCGACCTGGCCATTATGATCACTGCCAGTCATAATCCAAAAGAGTATAACGGGTTTAAGGCGATGAGGCGCAGGGAGGGGTCATCGGAGTTTGTTAGAGGAAAGATCATTGATGAATATATTAAAGAAGAAGTTAGAACGGACAACAAAGGAAATGTGGAAAAACTGGATATATGGGATAAATATATCAATCACTGCCTTTCATTTGTTGATATTTCCAAGATAAAGCCGCTCAAGATTGTAGTTGATGCCGGTAATGGCCTGGCCGGCAAGGTGATCCCGAAGGTGGCTGATAAACTGCCGGTCGAAATTATTCCGATTAACTTTAAGCTGGACGGTAATTTCCCGGCTCATCCAAGCAACCCTTTGCTTGACGGAGTGTCCGATCAAGTGGCAGTTAAAATTAAAGAAGTCGGAGCTGACCTTGGTTTTATTTTCGATGGTGATATGGACAGAATCTTTCCGGTTGACGACACTGGCAATTTAGTTAGAGGCGATAAAACTCTTTTAATGCTGGCTCAATATATGTTGGCTAAATATCCGGGCAAGGGAGTGGCGTATAATCTGATTTGCTCCAAAGCTACCCCGGAATTTATTTCCAGATGGGGTGGTCGCCCCATCAGAAGGGAAGTGGGTTTTGTAAATGTCAGACAGGGGATGATTGACGAAGACGGGATTATGGGCGGAGAGCTTTCCGGGCACTTCTGCTTTCGTGATAACTGGTATAATGATTCCGGTCTGATAGCTTTTTTAATGATTTTGGAGTTGATGTCATCTAAAGATCAGAAGATGTCAGAGATAGCGGCTCTCTTAACCCCGTATTTTAAAAGTCCGGAGTTAAACTTTACCGTTTCTGATAAAGAAGCCATAATTGAAGTGTTTAAGAATAAATATGCCGATGGCAATCAGGACGAGCTGGACGGTTTAACCGTCCAGTATCCGGACTGGTGGTTTAATATCAGGCCAAGTAATACCGAACCACTATTGCGACTGACAATAGAG
>Ga0326597_10003821_pt1 | contig 21447 bp, 19 predicted proteins | sample RVTome_12_FD_203789 | JGI IMG/M metagenome (GOLD analysis project Ga0326597, IMG submission 203789) | Soil microbial communities from uranium-contaminated site in the Upper Colorado River Basin, Wyoming, United States - RVT100D185 | ecosystem: Environmental > Terrestrial > Soil > Contaminated >...
GTGAAGACGACCTTGGCGTGCAGGGTGTTGGGGGGGCGCAGGTCAGCCGGATAAGGGGTCTCTCCTGTGGTCTTGCCCCGGGCGTCATAGCGGCGGTGCGACTGCCCGATGCTCATCGTGAGGCCGCCTGGTGCACCGACTCAATGATCTTGTAATAACCGGTACAGCGGCAGAGGTTGCCGGACATGGCCGTCAGGACCTCGGATGCGTCTGGCTTTGGTCGCTCCTCCAGCAGCTTCGCTCCGGACATCAAGAACCCAGGAATGCAGAAACCGCATTGCACCGCTCCCCGGTCGACAAATGCCTGTTGGAGAGGATGGAGGACTTCCCGGTCGGCCAATCCTTCAATCGTGGTGATGGTTGCCCCGTCAGCGCGCCCGGCCGGGACCAGGCACGACATCACCGCGACGCCGTCCAGGTAGACCGTGCAGGCACCGCATTCGCCTTCCGCACAACCTTCTTTGGTGCCTGTCAGCCCCAGGCGATCGCGCAGCCAGTCGAGCAAGGTCAGACCACTGGCCCCGGCGGCCGACAGCCGGCTTCCGTTTACGGTCGCCCTGATCACATCGTCGGGACCGAGGTCGGAGGAGGAGGCCGGGTTCCGCCCAGCGATCCCAAGTGTCACGGGATGCCGGGGCCAGTGTCGCCTTTCATCACCCGCAGCGAGGGCGGCCAGGGCCCGGCGCATCATCACCTCGATCACGGTCGACCGATACGAGGCCGTCCCGCGCAAGTCGTCGATCGGTCGGATGTTGACGGCGACCAACCGTGCCCCCTCTTGGATCACCGGGTCGGTGAGGATCTGACCGGCGAGATACGCCTCGGCCTCGGGCGCGTTGACGATGGTGGGGGCGACACTTCCCAGAGCGATACGGGCCGACCGCACCCGGGCTCCCTCGAAATCGATAACACAAGCCAGATGGACCACCGAGATGGCCTGGGCCCGGCGCAGGCCGAGCTTGACGAATATCCCGCGCTCGTTAGGACCTACCTTGCGGACCCTGAGCCCGGTCACCATCTCGTCGTCAGAGAGGGCGATCTTGCGAACACCGGTGTGAAAATCGACGAGGTCCAGGGTCCGGGTCGCCCTGATGGATGAGATCTCGACCTCGGTTCCCAGTGCCCGAAGGGCGCTGATACTGTCGTTGGCAGGCGAGGCGGTAACGACATTGCCTACGACCGATGCCCGGTTGCGGAGCTGGGGTGAGGCGATCTCCCAACACGCCTGGGCCAGAGGAAGGGCATGTGACACGAGGCTGGCGGAAGTGACGACCTGGTTATGCGTAACGGTGGGACCGAGCCTCAGAAAGTCACCTTCGTCGGTGATCTCGTTTAGACCCGGTACCCGCGTGAGATCGATCAGGGTGTCCACATTGGGGCGCTGGCCCCGGATCAGCTCGAGCAACAGATCCGAGCCGCCTGCGATGAGCCGGGCGCCAGGACCGAGCCCGGCCAGCAGTCGGAGAGCATCATCGAGCGAGGCCGGTGCCAAGTATCGCCCCAGAGAGAGCCGATGCGATTGGACCTCGTGGAGCTTCACCGCTGCTGCCCGCGACCGTTATAAACGATGCCGCCGGCTGCGACGTAGGCGGTGAGAACAGCGATGGCCTCGGTCCGGCGCACGTCCAGTACAACTTCGATGCCACGATTGGCCAGACCTAGCACCCACTCCTCTGGTTTGTCGCCTTCATCGAACCCGATAGCGCCGGCGTCTTCGTGACGGGCCCCGCAAACCAAACGGCTCACGCCCGCCCAGGGAATTGCTCCCAGACACATGGCGCAGGGCTCGACTGAAGTCACCAGCTCTAAACCGTTCAGGTCGAAGCTGCCCCTGACCTGGCCGGCCAGAGCCAGGGCGATGGTCTCGGCGTGAAGGATGGCGGCGCGCCCGGGCACCACCATGTTGACCCCGGCGGCCATCAACTCTCCCGAGGCGGGGTCGAATATTCCCGCGCCAAAAGGCCCGCCCGTTTCTTGTGACACATTGCGGCGGGCGAGGTCGATGGCGAGGCCCATGCGCTCTGCCAGGTTTGGGTATACCGCCCCGGTCGGACAGGCGTCGTCAATCCAGGCGGGGAGATCCACATGGAGAGATGGGAAGCGTCTCACGGTTCAACGATGAACTCAAGCCGCCGGTGAATCAAGGTTCCGAGACCTCGCCGTAAATCTCCGGTCGGCGGTCGCGGAAGAATGCCCATTGCCGCCGGACCTCCTCGATTATGTCCATGTCGAGGTCTCTGACCACTACCTCATCAGCAGTGTCGGAGGCGGCTTCTCCGATGAGTTGACCACGGGGCGAACAGAAGTAGGACGATCCGTAGTAGTCGGTGTTCTCGAGGTCCTCCTGGCCAACCCGGTTGATGGCGCCGACGAAGTACTCATTGGCGACTGCGGCGGCGGGCTGCTCGAGTTGCCACAGATATTTGGAATGTCCCCTGGTGGTTGCGGATGGGTTGAAGACGATCTTCGCTCCCTTCAATCCGAGTACTCGCCAACCTTCGGGAAAGTGACGGTCGTAACAAATGTAGACGCCGATTCGGCCGACGGCGGTTTCGAAGACCGGGTAGCCGAGATTGCCGGGTCGGAAGTAGAACTTCTCCCAGAATCCTTTGACCTGAGGTATGTGAGTCTTGCGATAGATGCCGAGAAAGTCGCCATCGGCGTCGATTACGGCGGCGGTGTTGTAAAACGTTCCTTCGTCGACCTTCTCGTAGATCGGCGCGATAACCACCATCTCTGTCTCTCTGGCGAGGTCGACCATCCGCTTGATGGTGGGGCCATCCGGGATTGCCTCAGCGGTGTCGTAAAACGCCGGATCCTGTACCGAGCAGAAGTATGGCGTTGTGAAGATCTCCTGGAAACAGAGGACCTGGGCACCATCCGCTGCGGCCTGGTGGCCGTAGCCGATGTTCTTGTCCAGCATCGACTCGGAGTCTCCGGTCCACTCGGATTGGACCAAGGCGGCGCGAATGATGGTCATCGATCGGAAAGCTTAGGAAAAGTCACGATCGCCTCCGGCCAGTGAAGAGCACCACGACGTGTTCGTCCTTACCGATTGAAGCCGCCACCTCAGGGTCGAGGAGGCCGGCCATTCCCGCTGTGCCCGTATGGTCAACGTCGATGCCGGTCAAAGACCGCCCCAACTCGTTGGCCCGCTGGATCATTTCTTCTGATACCACCTGGGCCCGACCGCCCGAATCGAACATGGCCTCCATGATCGGCATCCAGTCGTATGTCACATCGTCGAGAATGCCGCTGGCCGCCGAGGTCCCAACCTCTTCCCAGGGCCACATGTAGAGGTCGGGTTCGCTTCGGGCCGCTTCGAGAGCTTCACCCTCGAAGGCGGCCAGGCGCCGCCAGGCCCGATTGAGGGGCGCCACCGCCTCGGTTTGTACGGTGTGAAGGACGGGACTCACGCCCAGCCATTGCTCACGGATTCCAGCGGCCAGACCTGACCAGACTGCCGCGGCCAGAGCCCCCCCTCCCACCTGCACGAACAGTCGCAGCGGACCGCCCACCCGGGCCAGGGCGAGCTGTTCGGCCAACTCCCAACCGATGGTCCGCCCACCATCGATGGTGGTGGACGTGATTGGACTTTGCACTGAGAAAGGGATGGTGACTCCTCGTGCTACGGATGCCTGGAAGCGGAGGAAGGTGGGGTCCCCTTTCTCGCCGGGGCTGCGTTCGCAAACCTCGATGTGCGCACCCAGCCCCTCGAGACGACCGACGACCAGCGGATCCGCCCAGGTCGGAATGAAGACTCGCAGCGGCCGTTCTACCGCTCGCGCAACCACCGCCGCGGCCAGCGCAGCGTTGCCACAGGAGGCGATCCCCAACTCACCACCGTTCTCCTCCTCGTCGATGGCGAGGTGGAGAAGAACTCCGAAGAGGTGCCGGGCCTTGTGCGACCCGGCCACGTTGGCGGTCTCGTCTTTTATCCACAGATGGTCCGACTCGAGATCAAGAGCGACGGCGAGGCCGCTTTGCCGGGTGAGGGGAGTGATGCTGAACCCGTGGCCCTCAACCCCGGCTACCGCCTCATCGAGTCTGTGGACGAGAGCAACGAAGTCTTGGTCGGACCAACCACCAGCGATCGCCCTTCGGTACGAGTCGAGCAGCCACCGGTACCGAACGAACGGATGAGGGGAACCCGTATCAGCCGCCACCGAGACCGGTTCGTTCGTTGAAGTCGGTGATCATGGCGTCCCACAGATCGAGATGCGGCCGCAGTCGTTTCCAGAAGTCCTGAGATTTGCGAGCGTCGAAGTCTTCAAATTCGACCCCTTGCTGCTCCACCCATGTGTAATAGCCAAGATTGAAGATGCGGCGTCGTCCCGGTTCTCCCAACTCGAGCAACTCTCCGGTTTTGCCCTCCGTCAGAAACTCCTGATACGCACGACCCGCCTGTTCGGAGCCAAAGCCACCTGGGTGGTCGCGAGCGATGATCCGGGAGACTTCCGACCCGTACATCTCCGCTCCGTCGGTGGCCACCGTTACAACGACATCGCCGGAGGTCAACCGGTGATGGCGCGCCACCTGGATGGCTGCCAGGAGATTGGCGATCGACGACAGACCCAGGTCCTGCAAGCCCTTGACGACCCTTGAATCGATCCCTCGAGCCCGGAGATGCTCCTGGCCAGCCGGCGTGTTGAACTCCAGCAGCAGCGTGTCGGTGGCCCGGTCGGTGATGGCTACGGCATCGTCGGAGTTCATGGCATTGTGGATGAGGGGGATGTGTTTGTCGCCAATGCCCTGAATGTTGTGCTCGCCGTATCCGTTGTAGAGCATGGTGGGGCACTCGAGAGCTTCGACGGGGACGATCAGACTGTTGTAGCGCTCTTTGAGATAGTCACCCGCGGCGAGGGTGCCGGCCGAGCCAGAGGCGGCGACGAAGGCAGCCAACCGGCTACCACCTGTTGCGGCAAAGATCGCCTCCATCGCCGGACCCGTGATGCGGTAGTGGGCCAGGTGGTTACCAAACTCGGCGAACTGATTGAGAACGACGTTGGTGGGGTCCTTGGCCAGTTCCTTGCAGGCGTCGTATATCTCCTTCACGTTGGATTCGGTGCCAACCGTACGGATGATGTCTTCGGGGGAGTCGATCCAACTCTCCAGCCACTCGAATCTCTCTCTGCTCATGCCCTCAGGTAGCACTGCCACACCCCGGCAGTCCATGATGCTGCTGATGGCTACTCCGCCCCGGGCGTAGTTGCCGGTCGAGGGCCAGATGGCGCGGTGGCGGGTGGGGTCGAAAGCTCCGGCCACCACTCGAGGTGCCAGGCAGGCATAGGCAGCCAGAACCTTGTGGGCCCGGATCATCGGAAAGCGGTTACCGAGGGCCAGCACGATGCGAGCATCGACTCCCGAGAGCTCACCCGGTATCTCCACATGCTCTGGCACCTCAGCGCGGCCCGTCCTGGCAGAGTCGTTGTACCAGTGGACCCGGAAGAGGTTGGCGGGATGTGCCTCGTCCGGGCTCACCCCGGCCACGATCGAGTGATCAATCCCACCCGGGTCGGCCAGTTCGGCGAAGCGAGGCAGGCGGATGCCGCGTTGGCGGAATCGCTCCACTGCCCGGTCCAATGCCGCCTCGTCGACGACACGGTCGTATAGCCCGAGGTCGCTCACGTTCCCCAAGTTAACGATTCGTATACTCGCCGGAGGTGGGCATTCGCATCCTCTTTGCCGACGTGTTCGAGCAGTCGGGCCTCGACATCCTGGCGGGTCGCGGACACCAGATCGACCATCGACCGCAACTCCAGACCGCAGATCTTCCCGACGCGGTGGCGGACGCCGACGTCCTGGTGGTCCGCTCCACCGGGGTCGAGGCAAACACCTTCGCTCGGGAGGGCCCCTTGGGCCTGGTCATCCGGGCCGGGGCGGGAACCAACACCATCGACACAGCCGCCGCGGCCCAACATGGTGTGTTCGTTGCCAACGTGCCGGGCAAGAACGCGGTGGCCGTGGCCGAGCTGACCCTGGGTCTCATTCTCGCTCTCGATCGCCGGATCCCCGACAACGTGCAAGACGCCCGGGCGGGTCGCTGGAACAAAAAGCGCTACTCGGAGGCGGACGGCCTCCTCGGTAAGACGATCGGAATAGTGGGTCTGGGTCCTATCGGTCTGGCCGTGATGGAGAGGGCAGCCGCCTTCGGGATGAAGCTTTTGATAATCGACAAGGCCCGTGGACCCGACGTCGTGCAGCGAGTAGCTGCGGTGGCGGCAACAGCGGTCCCTGATCTCGACACCCTGGTGGCCAGCGCCGACATCATTTCGTTTCACGTTCCCGCCGACCCCGCCACCAAGGCAATGGTGGACGGGCGGCTTCTTGGCCTCATGCGCCAGGGGACCTGGGTCATCAACACGAGCCGTGGGGACATCATCGATGAGTCGGCGCTGCTCGCCGCCATCGAGGAGAAGGACTTACGGGTGGCGATCGACGTGTTGGCGGATGAGCCGCCCGGTGGCGCTGGCGACTTCGACTCGGCTCTCGCCCGCCACCCTTCGGTCTACACGACCCACCATATCGGTGCCTCCACCACCCAGGCCCAGGAGGCCATTGCCGCCGAGGTGGTGGCGATGATCATCGACTACGAACGTGGAGTGGTCCGCAACGTAGTCAACTTGACCCCGCCTCCTCCGGTCGGTTCGATCCTCACCGTCCGACACTTCGACCGGGTGGGGGTGCTGTCGGCCGTTTTGGAGGCGTTGAAGGAAGCGGGCCTCAATGTTCAGGAGATGCAGAACCAGGTTTTCGCCGGGGCCGGGGCCGCCGTGGCCAACATTCACGTGGAGGGTCAGGTTCCCGAGTCCGCTCGCGCCAAGGTATCGGCGAATCCTGATGTGATCCATATCTCTGTGCGGCCCGTTCTTTCGTGAGCGACTGGCTGCTGCCGGTATCAGCCGGGCTGGTGCGAGCTGACCTGGCGACTGAAGTGGTCAGCCCTCTCTATGACCTGCTGACCGGCGTGGAGCGGGTCGCCTACGCAGCTCGCGTTCCGCGCAGTTTTCTCAACGGCACCCCATCATCGGAGTCGGCCGACCCCGAAGACGATGCCGCCCTTCGCCGGGAGGCAGCGATGCGATATATGTCTTCGCGCCTGGCCGAGTCGACGTGGCGCTCGATGCCTCCGGGCTATTTCATCTATCGCATTCGTAGCGATGATCACATGCAAACCGGAGTCGTCGGAGATGTCCCGGGCACCGCTTTTCCGACGGTCGTGCGGCCGCACGAAGACACGCGGCCGACGCGGGTCGCCGATCTGGTCGACTATCTCGACCGGGTCGGATTTGGCTCCTCACCAGTAGGTCTCACCTATCGACGCCACAAGGCGATCGACGACGTGGTCGGCCGATTGACCGAGAACCCACCTGAGCTTGATGTCGTTCTCGATGACGGCGACCACCACACGGTGTGGGCCGTCACCGATGCTGATTCGCTCTCCCTTCTTGGCGAGGCCCTGGCCGCCATCGAAGCCAGCTACATCATCGATGGCCATCACCGGGTGGCCGCCACTCTGGCAAGAGGCCACGACTCCTCGACCGCGGGGGGTCGCTTTCTGGCGGTCGCCTTTCCCGATGACGACCTGGCGGTCTTTCCGTTCCACAGGTGGCTGGCCACCGACTGGAGACCCGACCGTGAGCCCGAGGGAGTGGGCCTGGCTCCGAAGCCGGGTGCGACTGTCGTGGTCGCAAGGGAGGGGGAATGGGTGGTCGACCTGGGTGGTGCCGGCGATGACACCTCGGCGCTGGCTGGAAGGCTGTTAGGCCCGTTCTTGGGGATTTCCGATGAGCGCTTGGATCACCGCATCGTTTTCATTCCCGGATATCCGGGCCCGGAGGCGGTGCGGTCCCAGGTGGCGACTGAAGGGGGAGTGGGCTTCCTCCTTCATCCCCCCACCCTCGCCTCGATCATTGCGGTGTCGGATGCCGGCGGGGTGATGCCCCCCAAGGCCACGTTCTTTGCGCCCAAGCCTCGCTCTGGTGTGTTCCTGGTGCGTCGGTAACCACGAGCCGTACAATTCCGGCGATGGTCCGGCACCTCACGATCGCGGCAGCGCAGATGGGACCAGTCGGTCGCCACGACTCGCGCGACGAGGTGGTCGACCGTTTGCTTGCTCTGCTCCACGAGAGTCACCAACGCGGTGCCGAGTTGGTGGTCTTCCCTGAGTTGGCCCTCACTACTTTCTTTCCCCGCTGGTTCATCGAAGACCAGGCCGAGATCAACTCCTGGTTCGAAGCGGAGATGCCCGGCCCTGACACCAAGCCCCTGTTCGACGAAGCCCGACGTCTGGGAGTGGGCTTTTGTCTCGGCTACGCCGAGCTCACTCCGGACGGTCATCGGTACAACTCGCAAATACTGGTCGAGCGCGATGGCTCCACGGTGGGGACCTATCGGAAGGTGCATATCCCCGGCCATGAACACGATGAACCGTGGCGGCCTTTCCAACATGCCGAGCGCCACTTCTTCGAGGCAGGAGAGGAGTTCCCGGTCTGGCATGCCTTCGAGGGACTGGTCGGGATGGCCATCTGCAACGACCGCCGATGGCCCGAGACCTACCGGGTGATGGGCCTGCAAGGGGCGGAATTGATCCTGATCGGATACAACACGCCTCTCTACTACGCGCCCGATCCCCAACAGAACGCCCTGCAAGCGTTCCACAACCATCTCGTCATGCAGGCCGGGGCGTATCAAAACGGCGCTTATGTCGTCGGCGTGGCCAAGGGCGGGTTGGAGGAGGGGGTTGATTCGCTGGCCCACACTGTCATCATCGCCCCCTCCGGCCAGATCCAGGCGCAGGCCATTACCACCGGCGATGAGGTGGTCGTCGCCAGGGCCGACCTCGACTACTGCAGGTTCTACAAAGAGACGCTCTTTGACTTTGACCGCTACCGAATCCCCGAGGCGTACCGGCTGATAACGGCTCGAAGGGGTGCCGAGCCTCCCCCAACAGTTGACACTCTGTAAGAGCCCTCCGACAATCCATCCATGACGACCGTTGCCGCGCCTGTCGGATTCCGACTGAACGGAGCCGAAGTGCACGCGGACGCCGATCATCCCCATCTGCTCGCCGCCCTGCGAGAGGAGCTCGGCGTCACCTCGCCCAAAGACGGTTGCGCGCCATCGGGCCAGTGCGGTTGCTGCACCGTGCTGGTCGATGGCAAGGCCACCATCAGTTGCCAGGTGTCGATGGAGAAGGTGGCCGGGAAAGAGGTGACAACGCTCGAGGGTTTCGAAACCTCGGAGCGAGATCGGCTGGCCAGGGCCTTCGCCGCCACCGGCGCCCTCCAATGCGGATTCTGTACCCCCGGAATAGTTGTCAGGGCCAAGGCCCTGATCGATCAGAAGGGTTCCACTCTCGATCGGGCCACCATAGAAAGCCGGCTCGGCGCTCATCTATGCCGGTGTACGGGCTACACCAAGATCGTCGAAGCCGTCGAGTTGCTCGCCTCTGGGGCGCCCATTCCCGAGGCTGCCCTCCCGGGAGGTATCGGAAAAGAGGGCATCAAATACGAGGCCAACAGCCTGGCCCTGGGTGACCGCGGGTTTATCGACGACTTCTCGATGTATGGGATGTTGCACGCCGCTCTACGTCTCACTAACCATGCCCGCGCTGAAATCCTGGCGATAGATATCGCCCCTGCCCTGGCGATTCGCGGGGTGGTGGCGGTTTTCACGGCAGCCGATGTTCCCGGTGACCTCAAAGTCGGGTTGATCCACAAGGACTGGCCGGTGTTCATCCCGGTCGGCGGCCGGACCTCCTACTCCGGTGACGTGATCGCCATCGTTGTTGCCGAAGATGTGCGCACCGCTCGGCTCGCTGCTGACTTGATCGATGTCCAATACAACGTCCTCCGGGCAATCACCGACCCGCTGGCCGCACTTGACGACCCCGAGAACGCCGTGTGGGGTCTCGATGGCAACCTTCTCTCGCAGAGCGTGTACCGGCGGGGAGACGTCGAAGCCGCCCTTGACCAATCGGCCCACGCAATCCATGAGGTCTTCGAGACCCAAAGGGTCGAGCACGCTTTTCTCGAACCAGAGTCGACGCTGGCGATACCCACCGGTGATGGCGGTCTGCATCTATATACCGGCGGTCAGGGGGTGTGGGACGATCGCAACCAGGTCGCCGCGGTGCTCGGTATCGAGCCTGATCGGGTCACTGCCGAGTTGGTATCCAACGGCGGTGCCTTCGGAGGCAAAGAAGACATGGCCAACCAGGCCCAAACCGCCTTGGCCGCCTTTCTATTGGACCGACCCGTCAAATGCACCCTGACCCGCGAGCAGTCGCTGCACATCCATCCCAAGCGGCATCCGATCAGGATGGAGATCTGGGCCGGATGTGACGCCGAGGGGAGATTGACTGCATTCAAAGCCCGGATGATCGGCGACTCGGGTCCGTACGCCTCGGTCGGTATGAAAGTCCTGGAACGGGCCGCCGGCCACGCCACCGGCCCCTACTCCGTTCCCGTGGTCGATGTGGAAGCCGTGGCGGTCCGCACCAACAACTCGGTGTGTGGGGCCTTCCGCGGCTTCGGCGCCAACCAGGCCCAGTTCGCCATGGAGGGTGTCATGGATCGCCTGGCCGCCAAAGTCGGCGTCAGCGGATGGGAGATCCGGCGTAGAAACGTCATCACTCCTGGTGCCATCTGGGGCGCAGGCCAGATCATGGACGAAGGCTGTCTCGGGGCCCTGATGTGCCTCCAGGCTATCCAACCCCACTACGACCGGGCTCGGCAGGAGGGTAAGGCGGTAGGGCTTGGGCTTGGTTTGAAGAACTCGGGTCTGGGCAACGGCTTCAACGAGGTCGCCCGGGCGGTGGTGCGATTCGACCCCGACGGTGGGGTGGAGATTCGTCATTGCTGGACCGAGATGGGCCAGGGGGTCCACACCGTGGCCTTACAGGTGGCGGTCGAGGAGTTAGGGGTGGCACCGGAAAAGGTCCGGGTGATCGTTGACACGACCCGTGAGTTGGGTGCCGGTCAAACGACGGGTTCACGGGGAACCTTGATGGGGGCGGGGTCGGTGGCCGCGGCGTGTCGGGCCGCCCTGGCCGATGGCTGCAAAGCCAACGTGGACTACGAGGGAGAATACCGGGTCGACTGGACCAATAGCCTCTCCGAAGGGCTCGAGAACCCGGTCATTCACTCCACTTTTGGATACGCCGCCCAACTCGTCATCGCCGACCGCGAGTCGGGGAGGATCGAGAAGGTGGTCGCCGCGCACGACGTGGGCCGGGCGGTAAACCCGATGTTGTGCGAGGGCCAAATCGAAGGGTCTGTTCACATGGGCCTCGGATATGCCCTTAGTGAAGATTTCCCCTGTAATACGGACGGACTGCCCTCCAACATGACCCTTCGTTCGCTCGAAATCATCCGACCGAAGGACATGCCGCCGATGGAGGTGATCCTGATCGAGTCGCCGCAACCCAACGCTCCCTACGGGATCAAGGGAGTGGGGGAGATCGGACTGGTTCCCACTGCCGGCGCAGTGGCCGCGGCTTATCAGGACCTCGATGGCGAATGGCGCAATCGCCTGCCGATCGAGAAGTACCAGCCTCTCCAGCTTTGATACCCGCATCGTGACGCTCGGCGAGACGGTCACCCTTGAGGAGCTCGATGCCGATCCTCATCCGATCTTGGCCCGTCTGCGCGCCGAGGAACCGGTTGCGTGGGTACCGGCGCTAGACGGATGGTTGGTAACCCGCCGCGATCTCTGTGTGGAGGTGATGCGGGATCCTCTCACCTTCACAGTCGCCGACCCCCGCTTCTCCACCGCCCAAGTGGTGGGTCCCAGTATGTTGTCACTTGACGGGCCGGAGCATGCCCGGCATCGGGATCCGTTTGCCGCCGCCTTTCGGATCGGAGAGGTACGAGAGCGATTCACTGCGACGGTGCGGCGACTGGCCCTGGGCTTAGTCGAAGGGTTCAAAGATGCCGGGGTCGCCGAGCTTCGTCGGCAATTGGCCGGACCGCTGGCGGTGGAGGTGATGACCGAAGCCCTCAGCCTGGTCGATACCAACTCGGCGACACTGCTCAGTTGGTACGACGCCATCGTCGATGCAGTCAATCGCATTTCGGCAGGCCAGGATCCCGGTACCGATGGCGTCGCCGCCTTCAATGAGCTGGCTGGTCACGTCACCCGAACCATGGCCCGCGGGGAGGGCCTGTTGGCGCAGACTGGTACCAGCCTGTCGACCAAAGAGGTGACCTCCAATGCGGCGGTGATGTTGTTTGGTGGGATCGAGACATCGCAGGGGATGACCGTCAACGCCTTTTGGCATTTGCTTAGCCATCTCGACCAGCTCGCGCAGGTGAGAAACGATCGCCAACTGGTGGGGGCAGCGGTGGACGAGTCGCTCCGGCTCGAACCGGCCGCCGCCCGGGTCGACCGCTATGCAACTCGGGCCGTCGACTTCGCCGAGGTGAGGATCAGAGCCGGCGATCTGGTCATCGTAAGCTTGACCGCCGCCAATCGCGACCCGGAATCGTTCCCCGATCCTGACAAGTACGAACTACACAGATCCAATAGTCGGCAACACCTCGCCTTTGCTCAGGGTCCTCATGCCTGCGTGGGCATTCACCTGGCCCGCCTGGAAACTATGGCTGCTCTTGAGGCCGCTCTCGACCTCCTCCCTGGGATGCGAATCGACTTCGATCGCTCATCGCCTCCCCAGGGCCTTGTTTTCCGCAAGACTCCCGATCTGTTCGTCACCTGGAGCTAACGGATGATCTCGGCATCGCTTCCTGGGCCAGGGACCACCCCAGGTTTGGTGTGCAGCCACCACCATCTCTATTCGGCGCTGGCCCGAGGGATGCCGCCCCCTGCCAAGACCGCCAACACCTTTCGGGAGCTTCTCGAGCAGGTCTGGTGGCGACTCGATGTAGCTCTCGATCTGGAGATGATCGAGTGGTCCGCCAAGCTCGGAGCCCTCGAAGCTCTCGAAGCTGGCACGACCACCATCATTGATCATCACGAATCTCCGACCGCCATTGAAGGGAGCCTGTCGGTGATCGCAGCAGCCTGCACCGAGGTGGGAGTGAGAGTGTTCCCCGCCTATGGCGTCACCGATCGTCACGGTTCTGAGGGCGCCAGGCAGGGTCTGGCCGAGAACGAGCGATTTCTCAAGGGAGGAGGCGAAGGGATGGTGGGCATCCATGCCGCCTTTACCTGCAGCGACGAGACCCTGGAGGCGGCGGCCGGGTTGGCGACCGTACTAGGGGTGGGCGTCCACATTCATCTGTGCGAGGGTCCCGAAGACGTGGAAGCACCGTCGCGGCTTATGCGTATGAGCCGCCCCGATTGGTTGTTGGCCCATGCCGTCCACCTCGCTACCGATCACAAGATGCAGGGGACCATCGTCCACAACCCGGCCTCCAACCTCAACAACGGCGTGGGTTATGCAGACCCCCGCCGCTTCGTCAACCCGGTGGCATTGGGGACCGATGGGATCGGGGCTGATGTGCTCGGAGCTTTTCGGTTGGCCCATTACCTCCACCGGTCGGTTGACCGCACCGCTAGCCCCGAGACGGCCTGGCAGTGGTTGGCCACCGGATGGGACCTGATACCGGCCGCGAAATCTGACCGGGTGACCTGGTCGTATGAGCCGATGAAGCCCTCGCATGTGGCCTTCACCCCGGTGGTGCGGCCTGTTGAGATCGAGATCAAGGGCGAGGTCGTCTGGAAGGATGGGGCGCCCACCCGGGTCGACCCCAGCGAGATCCGGGCCAAAGCCGGAGAGCAGGCCAAAAGATTGCACGCTCGGTTATGACCGCTCGCCTCGCTCTTTACTTGCAGGACGCACACTCGATCAGAGATGGCATCGATCACGTTCGTTACGCCGAGGAGAAAGGTTTCGAGGCGGTCTGGCAAGCCGATTCTCGATTGGTCCGTGACGCCACGATTCCGATGGCAGCCTTTGCCGCCACAACTTCGACTATCAGGGTGGGGGCGGCGGTAGTCGACTGCTGGTCACGCAACCCCGCCCGCCTCGCCTCAACCTTTGCAACCCTCGATGATCTCGCTCCCGGTCGGATCCTGTTCGGAGTGGGAGCCTGGTGGGATCCGCTCGCCTCCAAGGTCGGAATCGACCGCAGCAAACCGCTTTCGATGATGAAAGAGATCGTCACGGTGGTTAGGGCACTCCTGGCCGGAGAACGAGTGACCTTCGACGGTGAGCACGTCCACCTGGACGGCGTCGAGATCGATTACGTCCACCAGGAGCGAGGACCCAAAGACATACCCATCTACATCGGGGCGACCGGGATGAAGATGATGGAGCTCACCGGTGAAATTGCCGACGGGGTCGTCCTCAACTATCTCGTCACGCCCGGGTACAACCGTCAGGCCCTGGAGCACCTCGCCATCGGAGCGGCCCGCGCCGGTCGGTCGATGGACGACATTGACCGTCCTCAACTAATTGTCTGTTCGATGGCCGACGACCGATCGGACGCGATCGACGCTGCCCGGATGCTGGTCACCCAGTATCTCGGCCAGCAGCCCCACCTCATGAAGGCGTCAGGGGTGCCCGAATCGCTGCTCGATGAGATTCACAAGGTCCTGACCTGGCCGGCAACGCACGAGCAACTGGTTGCCGCTGCCCGCCTGGTGCCTGACGAGATCGTTCAGTCCATTTGCGCAGCGGGGACACCGGCCGAGTGTGTGGAAAAGGTGGCGGAGTACAAGGCCAACGGGTGCACGAGTCCGATCCTCTACCCGCTCGGCCCCGATGTGCGGCTCATGATCGACACGTTCGCTGCGGCCACCCAGATTCTCGAATTGGGGACGAAAGGAAGCCAGCCTTGACGTACTTGTCCGTGTCGGAACTCGAGGCTGGCCTCGCCCGCATCAGAAACGCGCCCTCTGAACAAGGGGTGCTCGAGTTGATCGTGCGCCGACCGGCGGTCGACCTTCGCGAGGTGGTCGAAGTGGCGGACCTCGACCTCGAGAAAGGCCTGGTGGGGGACAGCTGGATCCATCGTCCCAGCCGCAGCACCCCGGACGGGTCGCCGCACTCGATGATGCAGCTCAATGTCATGAGCGCTCGGGCTATCTCGCTGATCGCAGCAGATCCGCAGCGGTGGTCGCTCGCCGGTGATCAGATGTACATCGACCTCGATGTGAGCATCGAGAACCTGCCGGCCGGGTCGCGGCTCGCCATCGGTGATGCTGTGATAGAGGTGACCGAACCGCCCCACCGAGGATGCCAGAAGTTCTCGAACCGGTTTGGTCTCGATGCTCTTCGATTCGTCAACTCCGAGGACGGCCAGGCCTTGCGGTTGCGAGGTTTGAACGCTCGGGTAGCTGTGGCGGGGAAGATTCGAAGGGGTGATCAGGTGACGAAACTTTCGACCCCGGTGACATCAGTCTGAGGACCTTCGGTCCCCGGTTTGGCCGATTGTGGGCCGGCGTTGCCGTTTCCAACGTGGGCGACGGGCTCCGGGTTGTTGGCTTCCCGCTGCTCGCGGCCAGCATCACCCGTGACCCTGGTCTGGTGGCTGGCCTGACCGTTGCTTTGAGAGTTCCCTGGCTGTTGTTCTCGATTCCGGCCGGGGCAGTCATTGACCGGCTTGACAGGAAGAAGCTGATGGCCTTCGCCAGCCTGGTCAGGGCTACCGCGGTGGGAGTGTTGGCCATGGTCATCTTGGTCGATGAGGCTTCCCTCCCGGTCCTGTATGTAGTCGCCTTCCTGGTCGGTACTGGCGAGGTTCTCTTCGACACCACTGCTCAGGCGATCATCCCCACCACCGTCGATCGCAAGTATCTGGAACGGGCCAACGGGCGGATCTTCGCCACCGAGCTCATAGGCAACGAGTTGATCGGTCCCCTCGTGGGAAGTTTCCTGTTCGCTCTGGCCATCGGTCTTCCCTTCTTGTCGAGCGCGACCGCCTACCTGGTTGCCTCTTTGTTTCTGATTGGCATGGCCGGCAGCTACCGGGCAGTTCAATCAGCTGAGGTCGACGCAGCTCCCCGACGCGTCTTGGACGGGTTGCGTTACGTCCTGGGTGATCCGCTGCTGAGAACGCTCACCATCTTCGGTGCCGTTTGGAACTTCGTGATCGGGGCGGTCAGTGGAACCCTGGTGCTCTTCGCCCTGGAAATCCTCGGTCTCGAAGATGTTGGCTTTGGCCTGCTGATTGCGGCGGAGGCATCCGGGGGAATCATCGGCACACTTCTGGCGCCGCGGGTGAGCAGACGTTTTGGACAAGGTCGGGTGATCCTCACCGCCGGTTCTTTGCAGGGCGTGGGCTTCTCAAGCGCAGGACTTCTGTCGAATCCGTGGTGGACCGGTCTGGCGCTGGCCTTTGCCCAGGCGTCGGCGCTGATTTGTGTGGTTGTTTTGGTGACACTCCGCCAGGTCCTCGTTCCCGACCATATCCTCGGTCGGGCGACGGCTGCCATGCGAGTGATAGCCATCGGATGTATGCCCCTAGGGGCCGCGATCGGGGGGTTGCTCGCCAGCCGATTCGGGTTGAGGTTCCCGCTGCTGATTGCGGCACCAATGATGACGATCACCGCTCTCCTCAGCGCTCGGGTGTTCAACAACCGCACCGTCGCTGCGAGGGTCGGAAAGTAGTCAGCCAGTCACCGGTTTGTACCATCGCCGGTCATCAGGTCAGATTCACCGCTGCGAGCGGTTCTCCGTGTCCGCGCTCTCCGACGGTTGGAGATTGCCTATCTGCTCTTCGCCACCGCCGAGTTCGGAACCTGGGTGGCAGTGCTCGTCTTCGCCTATGACAAGGGCGGCGCCACGCTTGCCGGCATAGCGGCCGCATTGCAGCTGTTGCCCGCCGCGATCTTCGCTCCGATGTTGTCGATGGCGGCCGATCGGGTCCGGCGGGACCTGCCCCTTCGGTTTGGTTACGTTGCCCAGTCGCTGGCCCACGGTGGCGTGGCAGTGGCGATGCTGAGCGATGCTCATGTGGTCGTCGTCATTGCCCTGGCAGCGGTGGCGGCCACTTTGGTAACGGTCACCCGCCCTGCCCACGGTTCTCTCGTGCCTGAACTGGCAACTAGACCCGACGAAGTCACGGCCGCCAATGTTGTAACGGCTACGGCAGAGGGACTTGGGGTGTTGGGTGGACCTGCCATCGCCGGCTTCATCCTCATCGGCGGCGACCCCGGACATGTGTTTCTGAGCATGAGTGGATTCGCCCTGGTAGCGGCCCTTCTCGTGTTTGGAGTCCGGGGTCGACCACCCCTGCCCGAACTTGCGGAATCGACCAGGAGGAATTTGGCGGCGGGTCTCCGCGCTATCCGTACCGATCGTGATCTACGTGCGATTGTCATCGTCGGTGCATCCTCGTTCGTACTGGTCGGCGCCTTCGATGTTCTCGGGGTAATTCTCGCCGTTGACGTGCTCCGGTGGGGTGAGGCCGGAGCCGGAGCCCTGGCATCGGCCGGGGGGCTCGGAGCATTGATTGGAGCAATGGCCGCCGCGACACTGGTTGGCCGCCGTTTGAGCCGGGCTCTTCTCTGGGCCGTCGTCGCCGCTGCTTTGCCTGTAACGCTTCTTGGCTGGTTGAGCTTCGCGGCCGTTGTCCTCTTCTTTGTAGCGTCCGCAGGTCTCCAGTGGACAGAGTTCATCACGCGGACTCTCTTACAGAGGGCCGCCCCGGCCATCACTCTTGGCCGGGTGTTGGGAGTCCATGAGGGCCTGGCCGCGGCCTCGCTCGCGATGGGCTCGTTGCTAGTTGCAGCCATGTTCGCTTGGGTCGGACCCGTGACCACTTTCGTCGTTCTTGGTCTGGTCTTGCCCTTGGCTTGCGCTTCTTCCTGGTCCAGGATCCGCAAGCTTGAGCGCACAACACCGCTGCGTCTCGTGGAGGTCGACCTCCTCAAAAAGGTGCCTACGTTCGGCCGGTTGTCACCGTTGGTGTTGGAGACCCTCGCCGGCGCTTTGGACAGCGTGGTCGTTGACAAGGACGCGACGGTCATCCGGGAGGGCGACCCGGGTGACTCTCTGTATCTGATCGCCGAGGGTGATTTCATCGTTGAGAAGAACGGCAAGGAGTTGGCTCGCCTCGGTCCCCGTGACGTGTTCGGCGAGATCGCACTTCTTTACGATGTGCCGAGGACAGCCACCGTGCGTAGTGCTGGGTTTGGGCGCCTGTACACCCTTGGCGCTCGTGAGTTCCTGATGAGCATGGGTGCGACCGGGGACGCCAAGAGAGTCGCATTGGGACTGGCGGACCAGCGCTTGGGGGAACAAGGCTCCTACGCGGACGATTCCGACAGGTTTGGGGGCTCCTTCCGACGGGAACATAAGAAGTGAATGCACCCAGAGGAGGTGTCGGATGACTGACCATGAACATCATGAAGTCCGCCAACGTCGTCGCACCGTGGACAGGCGGGTATTCAGCCCCGCCTCCGTGGTTGCCGGCATTATCGGGCTGCTCCTTGTGATCATCGGGGGTGTGGTTCTGGCCCGTGTTGGGCTGGAGAGCCTCACCGGCGACACCGCCACGGTGTTCGGTTTCGATCACACAGCGCTTATGGGTCTGATCGACGTAATCGCCGGGCTGTTCTTCCTCGGCGCTGCCGCTTCCTCTTCGGTTCGCGGCACCATGATCGGGCTGAGCATGGCAGCGATCGGCTTTGGAGCAATCGTCGCTATCGAGCCGGGTGCCTTCAAATCCGGTCTTGGCGGAGCCAGCGAACTGGGCGTCTTCTACATCATCATCGGAGCCGTGGGCCTACTGGCTGCATGGGCGTTCCCCACGACAGTGGTCGACCATGTCGCCACCAGAGACGACGGAGCCACGATTCTGACCAACTAGATAGACCTTCCCGCGACGATTGCAGGTCGACTGAAACGATGACCGGCACGCGGGCCCCGGGGCGGCAGATCAGCTGCGTAGAGTTGGCCGGGTGGATGTGGAATATCCCCGGTTCGGGGAGATCGTCATCGAGGGAGTGCGATTCGAGCACGACGTAACAGTGGAGAGGGGCCGTGTACGTCGTCGGAAGAAAGGCCCCTCCAAGGCTTACCGGGACCAGTTCGGACACACCCCGCTGTCCGCCGATGAGGAGATCCCATGGTCGACTCCGAAGCTGGTGATCGGGACGGGTGCCGACGGCCGTCTGCCGGTCATGCAGGAGGTACGCGACCAGGCCATGGCTCGGGGGGTGGAGGTGGTTGAGCTGCCCACCGCCGATGCTTGCCGGTTGCTGCGCTCGGCCCAGGGCAAGGAGGTCAACGCCATCCTGCATGTCACCTGCTGAACGGCTGCTGGTTCATCGGAGGAGACCGGTGACAGAAATGGTGGTGACCCTGGCGACCGCCGCCATGCTGGTCTTGGCCGGACTCTGGTTGTTTCAACGACGGCTGATCTATTTCCCTGCCTCGGAAGTGCCGCCGCTTTCTGCGATTCTCCCCGGCGCTCGGATCCTCACGATCAGCACCGACGATGGGCTCACGTTGACCGGATGGTTCCTGGCTCCTCCCACGCCAACTGCGGCGGTGCTGGTTCTCAACGGGAATGCTGGCAATCGAGCCGACCGCGCTCTTCTGGCCAGGGCTCTGGCCGACCGTGGCTATGAGGTGCTTGTCTTTGACTATCGGGGCTATGGCGGCAACGAGGGGTCGCCGTCCGAAGAGGGGCTGGCACTGGATGCCGCGGCTGCACTCACAGCCCTGTCGGAGGTCGCCACCGTCGACCGCTTGATCCTTCTTGGCGAATCGCTGGGGGCGGCAGTGGCGGCCCGGCTGGCGGTCGAGTCACCCCCGACCGCCCTGGTGCTGAGATCGCCCTTCCCTTCGCTGGAGGCGGTAGCGGCGGTTCATTACCCATACCTACCCACCCGCCTTTTGCTCCGGGACCGCTACGACACGCTAGGCCCGGTACGCATGATCAAGGTCCCCATCCTGGTGGTGGCCGGCTCGGCCGACAGGATCGTCCCTACCCACCTCAGCCGGGCGGTGTACGAGGCAGCATCGGCCGATGCTCATTGGGCACTGATCGAGCATGCCGATCACAACGACCCCGCCCTCTCGTTTGGGCAGCTTTTCTTGGCTGCGATCGATCGGTTTCTCGACAACGAGTTCTAGCCACCGATTGGCCAGACGATTCGTTGAAGCCCGATTGGGGCGGCTGCGGGCGTTCCTGCGCGTTAGATTCCAGCCAAGAGCGCTCGGGGAGAGCCATGTTGAAGAAAGGCGAAAGAGTCGAGGAACTCACCAAGAAGACTGGACAGCGGCCCCGTGCGGGCATGATCATCGACATCCGCAACGACTCGGTGGAGGTGCGGTGGGACGATGGGCATGTGTCCAGTGTCACTGGGGCTTTGCTTCGTCCTGTAATTAAGCCAGAGAAGCCCGCCTCCCGTTAGCCTCGGCGATATACCCCGGCGGGCCAAGGGCGGCGACGGGATGTGCGGATGCCGGTTGACGGAACTTGGCCCAGTTCAGCGAGGGGGGAATGGGTCTATGTAGCGCGTTCTTGGCGACCGCCTCGCCACTCTATGGTGATTGGGGAGTGCCCTATTTGGCGCCACGACTCGTCGAGTGCGAAGTTGCCGAGCATGGTTGTGGTCTTCCACAGGTTGAGCTGGTGGTGTGTGTATCGACGCCGGTGAGCTTCGGCGGCGAGATATCCGGCTGCCGCAGCTTGGGCGGCAACATAATCAGGCGGCTCCCCGTTTTCCGATTCGTATCGTTGCAAGAAGTCGGCCCCGGAGGGGCCAACCTGGGGGGTAGCGGCGTCGGAGATCCATTGCACAGGTCCAACGACTCCGTCTGCTGCCCGCCCCAGCCGATTCCCGAATTCGAGTAGGCCGGCAGCGACGCAGCCGAGGAGGTTTGGCTCGGGCCCTGAGCGGATCTGCTCGACGACGGCCAGATCCTCTGTGAACGTGCCAACTATTAGGACCGCGGACTCGGTCAATGACCCGGCGGTCGGCCACGCGGTGAGAGGCACGGTTTGAACCGCTAGACCGAGCTCCGCCGCCCGTTGGTGAGCTCCAGAAATCACGGCAGAGGGGAAGCCGCCCTTGCCTTGGGCAAATACCACCCGGGCCAGCCCTCTCCGATGGGCGAGTTCGACGGCCCCTCGGAAGTAGGTCGAGGCCGGAGCCGCAACGGGCACCACCAGAGGGTGGATCAAGTCGTCGGCGGAACCGCCGTGGTTCCAGAGCAAGGCTCCGTGCCGGGAGACGATGGGGCCTACCTGGCGCATCAGGCCGCTCCCATAGGGACCGAGTAGCAGGTCGACCCGACCTCCGAGCCAGCGCCGGTAGGCGTCGCGGACTCTTATTGGGGAGCCGGCGTCGTCGACGATCTGCAACTGGATCTGATCGGCAGACGCCCACAGTTGGAGACCGCGGGCTGCCTGGCGTCCTTGAAGGGCGTGCGGTCCAGTGAGGCTCATCGTGGCTGAGGCGGTCAGCGGCATTTCTGGCATCACCTGATCTTCATCCGCGACGTGATAATGAGAAAGAGATTTGCCA
>Ga0326597_10003822_pt1 | contig 21445 bp, 15 predicted proteins | sample RVTome_12_FD_203789 | JGI IMG/M metagenome (GOLD analysis project Ga0326597, IMG submission 203789) | Soil microbial communities from uranium-contaminated site in the Upper Colorado River Basin, Wyoming, United States - RVT100D185 | ecosystem: Environmental > Terrestrial > Soil > Contaminated >...
GGCCTTCCGCCATCGCGGGCTCGCGTTCGTAGACGTCGAGGCCCGCTCCGGCGATGGTCTTCTTGCGCAGCGCCCGTACCAGGGCCGCTTCGTCGACGATCGGACCGCGAGCGGCGTTGATCAGGTAGGCGGTCGGCTTCATTAGCGAGAGTTCGCGCTCGCCGATCAAATGACGGGTGTCCTCCGAGAGCAGCGTGTGGACGCTCACGAAATCGCTTTCGCGCAGGAGGTCGTCGAGGTCCGCCCACTCGGCCTGCGCGTCCGCCTCGATCGCCTCGCGCGCGAACGGGTCGAAGGCGAGCACGCGCATCTCGAAGCCCAATGCGCGCCGTGCAACGGCCTGGCCGATCCGGCCGAATCCGAGGATCCCGAGCACTTTACGCCGACCGTCACCGCCCGGGGATACGTCTTCGCCGAGCAGCATGTTGGGCCCCCAGGCCTTGTAGTTTCCGCCGCGCATGTAGACGTCTCCGGTGGCGACGTTTCGCGCCGCCGAGAGCAGCAGCGCCCAGCTGAGATCCGCAGTCGTATCCGTGAGCACGCCCGGGGTGTTGCTCACCGGGATGCCCAACTCGGTGGCCACCGGCAGGTCGATGTTGTCGAAACCCACTGCGAAATTGGCGACGCCGCGCAGTCGCGGATTGGCCTGCATGACTTCGCGGTCGATCTTCTCGGTCAGCACCGAGAGCACGACGTCCGCCCAGCGGACACCTTCGAGCACTTCCTCACGGTTCGGGCAGGCCTCCTCGGCGCCGGGCCAGACCCGCAATTCGACTCCGGCTTCGCTGAGCAGATCGAGTCCGGCATCGCGAATCCGTCGCGTGACGAAGATTTTTCCAGTCATCGGGTGTCTCCTCTTGCTCTGGCGGTTGCCGCCGGCCCGTCGGGCGCCGTAGCTTACCACCCTGTTCGAGGGGTGGCCGCATCGGCTACCGTCCCGTTTCCGGTTTTTGGAGCCCGACAGTCGTGACCTCTGCGCCCGATTCTCGATCCATGAGTGTGCTCGAAGCCAAGGCTCCCGATTTTTCGATTGCAGAAGCCGAGGGAATCGCCAAACGATTCTTCGGTGTCAGCGGACCGGCCCGCGCACTCGCGAGTGAGCGCGATCAGAATTTCCACCTGCGTAGCGACGACGGTCGAGATTATGTGCTGAAGATTGCGAATCCCGCCGAGGATCCCGCAGTTCTCGATTTCCAGACCCAGGCGTTGCTGCACATCGCGCGCGTCAATCCGGAACTCCCGGTTCCGCACCTCGTGACGACCAGCGAGGGCACTCCCAGCTGCGCGGTCGCCGGCGCGGATGGCAGGCGCTTCATCACGCGCCTGCTCAGCTACCTGCCGGGTGGGATGCTCGGTCACGCGAAAGCGTCTCCGGCTCTGTTGCGCGACGTCGGCGCGAGCGCGGCCCGACTCGGTCAGGCGTTGCGCGGCTACTTTCACCCCGCCGCGCGCCACGAGTTGCTCTGGGATATCACGCAGACGCCCTCGCTCCGAAAGCGAACCCACTACATCGAGGATCTCGACATGCGCCGCCGGGTCGAGGGTGTGCTCGACCGACTCGCGGACCAGGTGTTGCCCGCCCTCGAGGGCATGCGCGCCCAGGTCATCCACAACGACGTCAGCTGCAACAACACACTCGTCGACGGCGACCGCGTGGTGGGCGTGATCGACTTCGGCGACATGATCCACGCTCCGCTGGTTTGCGATCTCGCGGTACCGATCTCCGAACTGATCGTCGAGGTCGACGACCCCTTTGGCGTCGCGATGGAGATCGCGGCAGGCTACTGCGCGGTCGAGCCGCTGACCGCCGATGAAATCGCGATCGTCTTCGACCTCGTGACCGCGCGGACCGCGATGGCCATCGCGATCGCGGCCTGGCGCGTCGGCGATCACCCCGAGAATCACGCCTACATCACCGCGGGCATCGACGAGTACAAGACGATGCTCGCGTGGCTGTCTGGGCGGAGGTCGGATTTCTTTCACGCGTGCCTGCGTCGCGCGGGCGGCATGAGCGCATCCACAAATGCGCCGCGCGTGGCGGCGTGGTTGGGCGCCAACCCGAGCGCAGCCGGGCCGATCTTCGAGCGAGACCTCGCCCGGATGCGCAAGCGCGTTTTCTCGAACGAGCAGACGCGGGATTGGACGAGCGGCGCGGCCCGAGGCTCGGCTGGGCTCTTCGATTCGATCGACGTCGGTCTCCACCCCTACGCTGCCACCGGCTGCGGCGCCGCTGCGGCCGGCGATTCATCCGCGAGCGAGGCAACGCACCTTGGAACCGATCTGTTTGCGCCGCCGGGCACCCCGATCCGCGCACCGCTCGCTGCTGTCGTGAAGTGGATTGGCCCGCTGGAATCGAAACCGAACCTGCGCGATCTGATTCTCGAGCACGATGTTGGCGACGGGATCCGCTTCTACAGCCGTTACGGAAATCTCGCCGACGACGAGTCGGGAAGCGTCCAGGCAGGAGCTTCCGTCGAGCAGGGCGGCCGGATCGGCCGGGTTTCGGCTTGCGGCGCGCCGATCCATTTCCAGATCCTGACGGACCTGCTCGAACTTCCCGGAGCCTTTCCGCGCGTTTGCGATGCAGGCGAGTGGGCGGTCTGGCGCGATCTCTCGCCCGATCCGAACGCGATTCTCGCGATTCCCCAGGAGACCTTTGCGCCGCAGGAAGATGACCTGGAGGCGTTGCGCGCGCGACGCGTGGAGCGGCTCGGGCCGGGCCTCGGCTTGTTCTACGACCGCCCGATTCACGTGGTTCGCGCGCACGGGGCGTGGTTGATCGACGCTTCGGGGCGCGCGTTTCTCGACGCCTACAACAACGTGCCCCAGGTCGGTCACTGTCATCCTGCCGTCGTCGAGGCGTTGTCTCGACAGGCTGCGACACTAAACACCAATACGCGTTATATCTACAAATCCGTACTCGAATATTCGGATCGCCTGGCGGCCACGATGCCCGGTGATCTCTCCGTCTGCATGTTCGTCTGTTCTGGCAGCGAGGCGAACGATCTGGCGTGGCGGCTCGCCAAGGCCCACACGGGAAACGACGGCGGCATCGCGATACAAGACGCCTATCACGGGACGACGGAAGCCGTGAACGATCTCTCGCCGATGGAACTCCGGCCCGGCGAATCGTCGCCCCCCCACATCGCCAGCGTGCCGCCCCCCGACGGTTACCGCGGACCGCATCGACGCGATCAGCCCGGCTTCGCCGAGCGCTACGCGAATTGTCTCGACGAAGCGATCGCATCTCTGGCCGAGCGCGGACACGCGCCGGCCGCGTTCATTCTCGATCTGATTCTCGCGAGTAGCGGGATCATCAAACCGCCACCCGGCTACCTGCGCGCAGCGTTCGCGAAGGTTCGAGCCGCGGGCGGCCTGTGCATCGCCGACGAAGTGCAGTCGGGCTTTGGCCGCACCGGCAGCCACTTCTGGGGTTTCGAAGGGCACGGGGTGATCCCCGACATCGTCACGCTCGGCAAGCCGATCGGCAACGGCTACTCGATGGCCGCGGTGGTGACGACACCGGAGATCGTGCGCACCTTCGTCGGGCACGGCGAGTTCTTCTCCACCACGGGTGGAAATCCGGTGGCTTGTGCAGTGGGCCTCGCCGTGCTCGATGTGCTCGAGCGCGAGAAGCTCCGCGAAAACGCGGATCGCGTCGGCGCCTATCTTCGCTCGGGCCTCGAATCCCTGGCCGATCGGCATCGGCTGATCGGCGACGTGCGCGGCGCGGGCCTGTTCGTCGGCGTCGAACTCGTACGAGATCGCAAGAGCCTCGAGCCCGCGACGCAAGAAACCCACGCGATCGTCAACGCGATGCGCGAGGATGGCGTGCTCGTCGGGATCGAGGGGGCGCACCGCAACATCCTCAAGCTGAGGCCGCCGCTCGTCTTCAGCAAAGCCAACGCGGACCAGCTGATCGCGGCACTCGACCGGGCGCTCGAAGCGATCTGATTGGGTCGATTCGCAAGCGGAGCTGGAGCGAGACTCCCGGGTGTTTTTCAACACATAGCGCGTGAAATTTGCTGACTCCGTCACGCGATTCCTGTAGGATCCGCGACTGCGGCCTGGTTACCTGGGTTTCGCAGTCGTGCAACGAGAGCGCAAGCAGCGGCCAGGACATCTGGGTTCCGCGGTAGACGCAAGCGAGGAGAGTAAGTTGGCTATTGGCACCGTGAAGTGGTTCAGCGACGAGAAGGGATACGGATTCATTACTCCGGATGACGGAGGGGACGACCTGTTCGTTCACTTTTCGAACATCGGGGGCGACGGATTCAAGTCTCTGCAAGACGGCCAGAAGGTCGAGTACGAATCGGGGCAGGGCCGAAAGGGACCCGAAGCCACCAACGTGCGTCCCGCCTAGTTTCGGGCCACAAGAAAATCTGGGTGCGACGGCCCCGGCCAACGCCGGGGCCGTGCATTTCTGGGAAGGCTGCAGCGCGCAACGATTCCCGCATGAGACCCGGTGCGCGATCTCGGGAGTGATCCAGGTCCGCGGCTCTGAAATGGCGGCCTCCCGCTCTCGATCCGGAGTCGATAGAATGACGCACTCTGGATCCGGGTGAGGGTCTGACGCCGGGTCGCAGTCGAATCGGCAGCTACGAGGATGTGTGCGCCGAACCGCCCGACGGGGGTTCGGGAGCCAGGGATTCGAGATCTGCGAAGACCTGTGAAGACGTGTGCAAGAACGGAGAGCGTAAACCATGCCGATGAACATCACCTTCGAACTCAGCGACAAGGACCTGAAATATTTCAAGCGCATCATGAACGAGGTGCGCGAGCGAAGCGCGGGCATCGATGAATCGAAGCTCGTCGCCGGCGTCCGGAAGCTGATCGAGGAGATTCGCGGCGCGAGTGCCGCGGGGTTCGTCGTGCAGCGCCTCGAGAAGCTCGAGCGCATGGTGAGAATGCTCGAAGACAAAGAGTGGGACATGGAGGGCAAGGATCGCTCTCGCGTAGCGGACGGCCTGGTCTACTTTGCGGAAGGTGAGGATCTGATTCCCGACCGGATCCCGGGACTCGGTTATCTCGACGACGCGATCATGATCGAACTCGTCGTCCAGGATCTGAAACACGAAATCGAAGCCTACGACGACTTCTGCAAGTACCGAACGAGCAAGGAGAAGCTGCTCGGCCGCAAGGACGCGAAGGCCTCCCGCGAGAAATGGCTCACCGCGCGGCGCGGTCAGCTACACTCGCGAATGCGCCGCCGGCGCAGGCGCGACCGCGGCGGCGGCGGATCGTCCTATTCGCCGGTGAAGTTGTTCTGATCCGCGTCGAGTACGGTTCGTCTGAGCCCGGAGCCCACTGAGCGGCTTCGCGGTCGGCCTGCTGCGCAAACGAGGAAACCGTGCCCCCTTCCGTCGACAAACTCGGTCGACCGATCCGCGATCTCCGGATCTCGGTTACCGACCGCTGCAATTTCCGCTGCCCCTACTGCATGCCGGCGGAGCTCTACGGCGACGGCTACCAATTCCTCGCGAAATCCAAGCTCTTGAGCTTCGAAGAGATCGAGCGACTGGCGCGCCTCTTCGTCGACCTCGGCGTCGAAAAGCTGCGGATTACCGGCGGCGAGCCACTGCTCCGGCACGAGCTGCCTCGCTTGATCGAGCGATTGGCGGTCATCCCGGGCTTGCGCGATCTCGCGCTGACCACCAACGGCTACCTGCTCGAAAAACAGGTCGCGGCGCTTCGCGACGCGGGCCTCGAGCGCGTCACGGTGAGTCTCGACAGCCTCGATGAAGCCGTCTTCAGGCGCATGAGCGGTTGCGATGTGGGTCCGGAGCAAGTCCTTGCGGGCATCGAGGCCGCGGATCGCGCGGGCATGCAGCCGATCAAGATCAACTGCGTGGTTCAGCGGGGCATCAACGACCACACCCTCGTCGATTTGGCGCGCGCGTTCCGCGGCACCGACCAGATCGTTCGCTTCATCGAGTTCATGGATGTCGGAACGCTCAACGGATGGGATCTCTCGCAGGTCGTCGGCGCTGCCGAGATCGTCGAGCGTATCGGGGCCGAGTTTCCGATCGACCCCGTCGATCCCAACTACCGCGGAGAAGTCGCCAATCGCTACCGGTATCGCGACGGGCGCGGCGAGATCGGGATCATCGCTTCGGTCAGCGCGCCGTTCTGCGGGGATTGCACGCGCGCGCGCCTCACCATCGAGGGAAAGCTCGTCACCTGCCTCTTCGCCGCCGACGGCACCGATCTACGCACGCCGCTGCGTTCGGGCGCTTCGGACGAAGAGCTCCGCGAACTCATCGACAGCATCTGGTCGCGGCGAACGGATCGCTACTCGGAGGAGCGCGCCCAACTCACGGCGAGTGGCGATTCGTCGAAGCGCAAAGCCAAGATCGAGATGTACCAGATCGGCGGATGATGAGCGCAGCGTGCGAAGCGGGGGTGTTCGCGAATATCCACCCCCAGGCAACCGCCAGGAGCGAACATTCACCAACGTCCCGGTGAGGTGGGAGCGACGATGAGCGGTAATCGGGTTCACTTTGGCGGCCCGGATCGCCCCGTCGGGCTGCTGCGAGACCTGCTCGCGCAGCGGATCGACGCCGTTCCCGCGGGCGGCTCGATCGATTGGGTGACGTATTACTTCCGCGATCGCCGGCTCGCGGCTGCGCTCGTCGAGGCGCATAGGCGCGGAGTCGGCGTTCGTGTGACGCTCGACGGTCATCCGAGGACGCCGCACGCGAACGATGCGGTGATCGAGATGCTCGAGGCCGCGCTGGGGCAGGGGCTTCGGGTCGTGCGCGGCCGCCTCGATGGAACGCCACTCGGAAAGATCGCGCGACCGCGCTTGCACGAAAAACTCTACTGCTTCTCGCATCCGTCTCCGGTCGCGTTCGTCGGCTCCTTCAATCCCTCGAGCGACTCGCCGGAAATCGAGCCCGAAGTGATCGACGTCATTGGCGACCACGATCGGGCCCACAACCTGCTCGTCGAATTGCGCGACCCCAATCTCGTCTGCGATCTCGTCGATCACGCGCGGAGCCTTCACGCGGCGCGGCACGGCTGTTCCGACCGTTTCGCCGCGAGCGCGAACCACTGCCTGAGGCATGGCAGCTATTCGATCTATTTCTGGCCGCGCGCGCGACGCCATCCGATCATGGAATTGCTGCTCAATCTGGAGCGCGGGTCTCGGGTTCGCATCGCCGCCTCCCACATCAGCGGATCCTCCTCGCTGAGTGGATTCTGCTCGCTCGCAGCGCGCGGCGTGAAGATCGAGATCCTCACGGAATCGACGCACAGGCGGGTTCCCGTCGAAGCCGAGCAGAGGTTGACGCACGCGGGAATCTCGGTTCGTCGCCTGGTCGCCGACGAGAGGATCCCGATGCACGACAAGTTCGCGCTCATCGAAACTTCCAGCCGGAAGTCGACGATCTTCGGCAGCTTCAACTGGTCGGAGCCGTCCTACCGGTTCAACCGCGAGATCGGCGTCGCGACCGAAGATCCGCTGCTCTTCGAGGCGTTCGCAGCGCGCTGGGATCAGCTCGCCGCCGCAGCGGAGTAGAGCGCTTCGCTCCGTGCGCCGCCGCGGAGCGAGTCGATCCAGCCAGTCAAACCGCCGCCGCGCGAATCGACTCAGCCAGTCGCGCCGCCGCGGAGTGGGTCGCCTCGCTCAGCGCGGTGCCGGAGCTTTTTCGCTGCCGACGAGTTGGCCAGCCGACCAGGTTCCTTCGCGTACGCGCCCGTTCGAATAGGTGTAGACGCCCCTTCCGTCCATCTTGCCGTCGCGAAAACCGCCCACGTATTTTTCGCCGTCGGGCCAGATGATGGTTCCCTTGCCGTCCTTCTTGTCGTCGAGCCAGTCCCCTTCGTAGATTTCTCCGCTCGGAAACTCGAGGATTCCGTAGCCGTTGCGCATTCCGCTGCGGAATTCGCCGACGTAGCGGCGACCATCCGGGTAGCTGTAGGTTCCCTCTCCTTCGATCTGGCCGCCCGCGAAATCCCCTTCGTATACCCGTCCGTCGGAGAAGCTGAGCTTTCCCTCCCCGTGCATCTCGTTGCCGCGAACGGTTCCCTCGTAGCGGAGGCCCCCGTCCAGGATGACCAGCACCGCCCGCTCATTGGAGGATCTGGACGTCGGCGGTTCCGTCTCGACTTCGTCGGCGAGGGTCGCGCCCGCGAGCGCGAAAGTCAGCGCAACACAGAGTGCGGACCGTCGGGACTGCAGTCGTCCACGCAAGTTCGCGTCAACCGCGAAAAGCACATTCCCCATCGTCAGCTCTCCTCGGTCTTTCTAGCGCGCACCGGATTCACAGCCCCACAAAGGTACCGCCGTTTTCGAGACACAGGCGGCGCATCAACGATGCGAAGCGGCGGCTGGTGCGCTGGAATTCGGGATTGTCGGTGTCGATCGAAAACCCGACCGCGTGCACGCGCACCTGGCGCCGGCCCCGTGCATCCGGCCGGTTCAGCTGTGCGACGCGGTCGATGACGATCTGCGCCGAATCCCCCGTGAATTCGTCTCCGAACACGTAGATGCTGATCTCCTTGTCCCAGGCATGGTATGTGCGGATCGCCTTTTCGATTCCCTCGACGGGGCTGCTGTTGCTGAAGGATCGCCAGGTCGCCAGCTGCTGCAGGATGATCCGGCGCCGATTGGGCGAGTCGGGAATCCAGCGTCCCGCGTACTGGGTGAACATGTAGTTGCCCATGTCATTCAAGACCTGGATGCCCTTGACCTCTGGATAGACGTCGAGTGTTTCCTCGACTTTTCGCAGGACTCGCGGCCAGTTGTAGTTCAGCATGCTCCCCGAAGTATCGATGATGAAGATGATGTACTCGCTGTCGGCCGGGATGCCACCCACCGCGTCGTCCTGCGCGGATCGCTCGTAGCTGCGCAGCCGTTCGACTTCGGTGGAAAGTTTCTGCTCCGCGCGCTTTGCCGCCGCCTGCAGCGCGGCGATCACGTCGGCTTCGCCCGGGGTTCCCTTGAGTTGGGCGAGGCGCGCCGCGAGGTCATTCGCCTCGGATTCGAGGCGTTCCGTTTCGCTCTGGGCTGCGACCAGTTCGGACTGGAGGGTCTCGGTTTCCTGCTCGACGTCGCTGATCTGTGCTTTGAGTCGAGCGATCAGGGAGATGAGTTCGACCCGCTGTTCCTGGGTGAAGATCGGGTCGTGCACCTTGACGATGACGAGCAGCAGGATCACCGCGCCGAAGCCACAGCAGATGCAATCGAGGAACGAGAGTCCCGCGGCTCCGACTTCGCGGCGGTTTCGCAAGCTCACGGCCAATCCAACGACGGACTCATGAACGAGCCCCGGGTACTGCGAGCCAGCTTCCAGAAGGCGTCGGGCGCATAGGGATCGCCCTCCATCGCGAAGAGGATCACGTTCATCGGCACGCCGCGCGGCAGATTTCGAATCGCGCGACTGAAATGATCCAGCCGCTCCTGGCCCGAAACCATCGGTTTCTTCGGCGGCGACGCACCGTGGGTCGGAAGGCCATCGACGAGCAGGTAGACGTTGTCCGGTCGCGGGCTCATCGTCGAGACGACAGAGAACGCGGCGTGAAGGCTGGTTCCACTCTCGGGCACGGTCATGCGCAGGCGATCGACCGCTTCATCGAGCGCGGAGGCGTCGCCGACATCGATCCATCCGCGCCCCTTTTCGCCCAGCAGCGGAGTGGCCGCGGTGTTGAAGGTGTAGATCTGGAAGCGGCTGTCCTGTGGAATGTTGGCGGTCAGCCAGTCGACCGTTCCGATCACCTGTTGCCACTTTTCCGAGCGAAGCTTCTCGTCGTCGGGCAGATAGCGAAGCCGGACGACGTTGACGATCGTCGACGCCAGCATGCTCGCCGACGCGTCGACGAGGATCAGGATATGCCGGCCACCCATGCGCAGACCGGTCAGGTACTGTCGGTTGCCCTCCGCGGTGATCGATCGCGTCTGGCTCGCGTCTTGCTTGGGAATCACGGCAGCGGCCTGCTTGAGGCTCTCGAGTTCCGCGAGTCTTCGCTTGCGCGCCTCCAGGTCGGCCTTCGCGTCCTTGTAGAATTCTCGCTCGCCTTGGGCTGCGAGGAGATCCCGGCTGAGCCGGCTCTTGAGTCCGCTCGCGATGGCTTGCCGGTCGGAGGTCCTGGCGAATTCAGCCCGCAGCTGCGCGAGTACCCGTTCGCCGGCCATCGCCAAACCCTCGAGCCGCACGCGGTTCGACTCGAGGCCTTCGAGTTTCTGGTTCGATTCGTCTTGGATTTTCGCGCTGATGATCATGAAGACGAGGATCACCGCTCCGAATCCGCAGCAGATGCAGTCGAGAAACGAGAGCGCGAATGCGTTGACCGGTCTACGGGCCATCGGTGCTCACCGCGATCAGTTGCGCTTCTTCACTGGCGCCAACGGCTGCGATGCGGTCTCCCGAGTGGAGTCGGGTGCCGGGCTCGGCGGGATTTGCGTTGACCCGCAAGCCGATCCCCTCGCCGCACTCCAGTCGCAGCTCCGCTTCGGAGCGTCGAAGCGCGAAGTCCGCGCGGCCGTCAGAACTTTCCGCGACGATCTCCAGTCGCCCGCTCTCGGCAACCCGCAGCTCCAGACCTGCTTCGCCGATCGGGTACGCGGTAGCGCGTATCAGCAGGTGGGTCGCTTCCGAAGCCGAGTCATCCAACTCATCGGGGCGCAGCGCGGGAAGTCGGCCCGCGGGTGCGCGCCAACCGACGGATTGGACCAGGGTCGTCTGGCCCGGCCTGGAGCGAACATCGTTTTCACAGGCGAGTGCACCGAGCGCCCCGGCACCGGCAGGAAGTGCGACGACGCGCACTCCCGCGATCTGGCCGAGGCGCTCCTTCGCCCCCGGCAGGCCGGCCAGAACGGATCCCACCCGCACCGCGAGCCCGCGACCCGGGCGCCGCGCTGCGGCAACGCGATCTGCGAGGAGGTCGTAGACATCCTCGGCCTCGGCGACGATGTCCGCTCTCGCGATTTCAATGCGCTTGGTCGCCTGGCCGAGGTCGAATTCGACGCTCGCCGACGGCAGGTTGTCGAAGGCCTGGAGCCAGCCGGGTAGAGCATCGAACAGGCGTTGTTCGGTCATCCCATCGCTGAGCGGATCGAATCGGGTCTGCGCGACGAAGACCGCCGCGATGCGCCGTGCCCAGCGCTCGTGAAGCCCGGCCACTCCGATCTGCGTCACGGCTTCGAAGCCTTCGGCGACGGCTTCGTCGACGCCGCCGCGTTGCGCGTGGCCAATCCGCGTGAGACCGAACCCGTGCAGTTGAGCTTCGACGTGGATGGAATCCCAACCCGGGTAGGGGCAATCACAAGCCGCGACCGCCGCGTCGACCAGGCCTGCCACGGGCATCTCGCAAGCTCCGGCGATACCCAGCAACAGTCCGAGCCTCTCGCGATCGAAGCTTCCCGGAACGGCCAGCAGAACGTCGTCGGTCGCGTCGCCGAAGCGCTTCCAGAGTTGCAGGAGCTGTGCGTGTGCGAGGTCTGCGGAGCTCTTCGCTTTCGAGAGCGGCCTCGCCAGGGAGGCGACGCCGAGATCCGCCCAATAGCGATCGTTCGCGTCGCGCGGTCGCAAGCGGCTCAATCGCAGCGCCACCTCGCCGAACGCGATGCCGTCGCCCGTTTCGATCGCGCAGCCCGGCTCGGTCGCCAACAGGTCGCCGGGGCGCGCAACCGCGATCGATGCGTCGTTGAGTTCGATGGCGAGGATCGTCATGCCGGGTCGTTCGGACCGACCTCCATGTGCCGGATCAGCCGGGTTCCGCAGTAGTCCTGGGTCTCGAGGACCAGACGCTCCTGGAGCAGCTGAAGTTGGTGGACGAAAAACATCAAGACGAGGCTCAGCAGCAGCGCGACGAACGTCGAGTTGAAGGCGATGCCCAGGCTCTGGGTCACACCCGTGATGTCGCCTTCCATCGCCTGGTAGGCGAGCGCCAGCGCCTGGCCGATGCCGCGCACGGTGCCGATGAAACCGATCGACGGAATCGCCCATACGATGTAACGAATCATCGACAGCTCGGAATCGAGGCGTTCCCCCTCGGCCTGACAGAGCGACTCTACGGTGGCCGAAGCGTCCGAGATGCTCCGGCTCGACTCGAAGCGGTGCAGGGCCGCCAGCAAACAGCGCGGCAGAAACGAGTGAACCAGCTTTTCGGGCAGTGATCGGATGTGCCGCTCGAAACTTCGCGCGTCGCTGTAGAGGATCTTGGTTCCCGTTTCGATGGGAATCAGGTTCTCGTGGAGCAGCATTCGCTCTCGGATCACCGTCTTTCCCTTGTAGGCCAGGATTGCGAGCGCCCAGAGCATCAACACGAAGCAGGCCTCCTGCTCGAGATCGCGTACGACCACGTAGACGGAGCGCTCCGGTACGTAATTTTCCTCTTGCTCGATCCGAATCGCCTGTTGTTCGAGATCCGCGGCAGCAAGCGGCCGAATCAGCGTGACGTAGACAGCGTGCACGAGGATGATTGCGGCCAGTAACGAGAAGAGTTCGTAGACGAACTCGAACGGGATTTCTCGTTGCAAGGGAAATCGAATTCGCATGTGCGGCCTCTAGATGTTCTCGGGGAAGGAGATGACCGACTCCGCTTCGATCCTCTCGGTTGGCTCGAACGACTTCGAAGCGCTCTTCGACGGCTCAACGGGGTCCGGCTTGGCGACGCTCGGAGTCGCCTGGGCCGAATCGCGCGCCGTCTCTTCGGCCGCCTTTGTCTCGCTCTCGTCTGGGTCGGATTTGGGTGTCTGGGCGCTGGCTGCGACCGAGAACAGTGCTGCGGCGAGTGCGGACGCGAGCGCCGCGGATGCGATCGCGCGGATCGCGCGCGCCATCGGGCGATCGCGCCTATTTTGGGTGGCGTGCAACGCGAAATCCAACGTCTTCCCTGCCTTCTTTTCCGTAGTCGCGATAGGCGAGCCGCAACTGCGTCTCGCCGGCGTGTTTCCAGCTCGAGCCGCGAATCACGCGCAGACCACCCGTCTGCGGGCCCGTGGGATCCTTCTCCGGAGCCTCGGTGCTCGGGTTCGGATAGATCCTGTATCGGTCGTGGACCCACTCGGCAACATTTCCGCCGGCGTCGAAGAGCCCCAGTTCGTTTGCGCCGTTGGCTCCGACGGGCGCTGAAACCGGGAAACCATCGCGGTAGGAGAGCAGCGCGCTCGACACGATCCCGGCTGCGGACGCGTCCGCGTAGTTGCCCGAACCCGACGGCGGTTCCGCCTGATCGCCCCAGGGAAAGCGGTGATTCGAGGCGCCCGCCGCAAAACGCGCCGCCCAGGCCCACTCCGCCTCCGTCGGCAGGCGGTAACCCGTCCCGATCGGCTCGATCAGCACGAAATCCCCGCCGCGCGCTTCGTACGCGGCCGGCAATCCCTCTTTTTGACTCAGCCAGTTGCAGAAGCGAACCGCGTCCTGCCACGCGATCCGGCTCGCCGGCTGTTCGTCGCCGCCCAGTTCGAAGCCAGAAAAAGCGGCGGGGGCGTGTCCCGGTGAGAACTGCCTGAACTCGCGGTTGGTGACCTCTTTGGCGCCGATGTAGAACGCCCGGGTCAGTTCCACGCGCCGCTCGGTCTCGTTCGGGCGGCGCCCGAGTTCACCGCGGCGGGAGCCCATCGTGAACGCCCCCGGATCGACGGCTACGAGTTCCTGTCCGAGCGCGGTCACGAGACGCTGCGCACCGCCTGGCGTGGGCTCGCCGGTTTTCTCGAGTCGGATTTCGATGCGCTGCGGAAAGCCGGGTCGCGGTGTCACCGTTACGCGTTGCTCCTGGAAGCCTTCCTTGCGTATCACGAGGGCATGGGGCGAGGCCAGCAGCCGCAGCGTCTGGTTCGCTTCTCCGCTCGGTTGGCCATCGATGCTCAGCGTAGCGCCGTCGGGGTGGGCGATCAGGTCGATGATGCCGATCCGCGGTTCGAGTTTGATCTCGAGGCTCTTCCGCTCGCCGGGCTGGAGTTCGATGGTTCGCGTGGCGAGTTCGTGGCCGATCTTGAACAGTGAAATCTCGTGGATTTCCTCCGATGCCAGATCCAGGTCCATCGGAGTGCGGCCCGGTGACGCATCGTCGACGACGATCTGGGCACCCGACGGATCACTCTCGACATGCAGCCGAGCGTCGGCCCTGGTCAGTGCGATCGGCGCCAGTGTCTGGGGCTGGTCGGCAACCACTTCGAGCTCGCGTTTCCAGGCATTGTGCCCCTCGAGTCGCAGCTCGACCGCGCGCCTCCCCGCATCGAGTTCGAAGCGTCCCGGTGTTTCTCCCAGTTCGACACCGTCGACCCAAACACCTGCGCCGGCCGGATCGGATACCAGCGAAATCGGCGCCCAGGCTGGAATCAGCTCGATTTCGAAAGCCTGCTCCTTCCCCGCTCCCTCAATTTCGATTTCGAGGTTGGCCGGAAGGTGTCGGGGAGCCCGCGCGGTCAGCCGGTGGGTTCCGGCCGGAATCGGCAGCGCCTCGATTGGCGTGATGCCGACCTCTTCACCGTCGACTGCGACGACGGCGCCGTCCACGGGCCGGCTGATCAGCTCTACGATGCCTGGCAGTTTCGTCAGTGCGAGGGAAATTCGCTGACTGGGCGCGGTCGTCACCTCGATCGTCAGCTCCAATCGCCAGTAACCCTCTTTCTCGACGACGACTTGATGAAACCCGGGCCGCAGCAGGTAACGCTCGCCGATGTGGAATTCGAACGGCGCGGTCGGTATGTCGATTTTGTCCGGGGCGGGCTCGACGACCAGGCGAACCGAAACCGCGGTGAAGCTGAACCAGAGCAGCACCAGCAGCAAGATTCCGATCCCCCAGATTGCAACCACGGCGGGCCTCGCCCGCTTGTGCGCGGCCGCTGCGGGGCCCTCGCCGGACGGACGAAAGGGAGTCGGAGAGATGACGTCGGGTGCGTGTTCGCGAGCCGCGCGGCTACCGCCCCCGGCATCGGGTGCGGCTGCTGTCGAATCTCGGCTCCATTCGAGCCGCAGCGTGTTCCCTATGGTCGCACAGGCGATCTGATCGCCCGCGATCCGAATCACGTCGCGATCCGCGATCCGGCGCGATCCGATCAGCCGCTCGCCATTGACGTGGACGGGTTCCGTCGACTTGGTGCCTTGAATGAATGCGCTTCCATCGAGAACGCCAATCGAAGCCACCGCGGACGCGCTTTCGCGGACGTGAATCCGGATCTCATCGATGGCGCGCGCGCCGATCGAGAGCGGAAGCGCGTCCGCTTCGAAGCGCCGCTCGTCGCCGTCGTGCGAGAGAACGATCCGACACACGTCAGCCATCGAAGCGTAGCCTCGTTCGATTCAAATCTTGTCGGTGCACCGGACATCCACGATCGGCTGCTGCTCACCCGGAATGATGGAGATCTCGCTGCGCGTGTCGCGGTAGCCGTCCCTGCGGCCGACGACCACGTAGCGGCCGGGCTTGAGCGGGACGTCGCGGCGGGCGAAGCTTCCGAGTGTTCCCACCCCGCGAATCACGACTTCGGTGACCGTATCGGACTCGAACAGCACGGGAATTGGTGTGGACGCGAGTTGCACGGCAATCTCGAGATTCCGCACCTGCTCGGTTAGATTGGGCCTCCCCGCTGCGGCGCGGCGCCCACTCTCCATCAAACCGTGCGCCTCCTCGAGAACCTCGGCCCGGAAAAGCTGGGTCGGGTCGCCGAGCAATTTCGCGATGCGCTCGGAGATGCGGGTCAACTCGCGGTTTCGCTGCAGTCCTTCTTCGGCAAAGGAGAGATTATCCTGGGTCTTGACGATTGTCTGGTAGAGGGAAGCGGCTTCGATCCATTTTTCGGCGCCCTCCGCCAACTCTGCGCGCTCCCGCAATGACGCGATTGCGCGCGAGCTCTCGATCTGTTGCAACTGCCGCAATCCGTCGATCACCTCTGGCGAGCTTGGCCGAACTGCGCGCGCTCGTTCGAAGTGGTTGCGTGCAGCGCCGAGGTTGCCCTTGGCGAGCGAGATCAGTGCGAGCGAGAGGTTCGACTCGTAGTCGCTGTTGGCCTGCGCGGCTTCGACGCGCTCGAGGCGTTCGAGTGCCGGCGCATATTGCGGATCGATTTCGAGCGCCTTCGCGTATTCGCCGCGGGCTGATTCCAGGTCATCGCGCGTTTCGAACGCATTGCCGGCACTCATGTGGGCCAGCAGCGCGTCGAGGATTTCGGCTCTGCGCGCACCGGCGAGTGCCGCGGCGTGGTTCGGATCGATCGCGAGCGCGACGTCGAAGGCCCCGATCGCGCGTCGTTGATCGCCCTCTTCGAGCGCGGCTGCAGCTGTTTCGAGGGTCGTGGCGAGCGCACCATCGCGTCGACCCCACAGTCCTTCGACGCGTACGAGCGCTTCTCCGTAGTGCGCCTGCGCTACCGCGTAATCGCGCGCGAGGAACGCTGCGTCGCCCCGACCCTCGATCTCCTTCGCGGTTGCGTAGTCGGCCGCCGCCCAGCGCTCGACCGCCGCCGCTTCGAGTTGTTCTCGCAGCGGAAGGAGTTGGGCCAGCACGGCCTCGACGCCGGGCTTGTTCGCGGCAGAAGCCGCTCTCATCGGCGGGACGATTTCTCCGCCGCCCGCCTGCGTCGATTCCACTGGAACCTGTGGCGCGCCCGAAGATTCGACCCAATGGGGGAGCACGAAAAAAACCAGCAGCGCCGCCAGTGCAAGGGCGCCTGCCGCAATCGCGTACTGCAGGTTGCGCGACGAATCCGCGCGACCGAGTCGGATTGGCGACGCGTCCCCTGCAAGGGCGGATGCCGCAGGTGGCCGCAGTGGTGGTGCCGCGGCAGAGGTCGCATCGGGTGATCGCTCGGTTCCATTCGAAAGCGCAGTCAACGTCTGTCCGATCTCGCGGAGGTCCGTGAGGCGCGCATTGCGCCGCTCGGCGCGCATGGCTCCAATGAGTCCGGCCAGTCCCGTCGGCGCGCACTCGCGAGAGACCGTCTGTGCGATCACGGCACCGAGCGCATAAATGTCGTCCGCGGCCGCGGGAGCTTCTCCCATCCGAACCTGCGGACTGAGATGATCGATCGCTGTCGCGGGTGGCATCACCGTGCGGAGCGCGGCCGCGATCCGGAAGTCGATGATCCGAGCGTTGCCGCGCACGTCTCGCAAAATCTTCGAGGCCTTCAGGTCGCCGTGCACGACGCCGCGGTCGTGTGCCAACTCGAGTGCAGCGGCCGCCTGGGCGAAGACGCCGAGTGTCTCGGCGGTCGAACGCCCCGCGAATTCGGCGATGCTCGCGCCCTCTACGTATTCGCGGCAGATGAACGGGGCATCTCCGCCGCGGTAGAAGTCGAAGACCCGCGCGATGTGCGGGTGGGCGAGCTGCCGGGCGTCGCGACACGCATCGCGCAGGGCTTGCCACTGGTTCTCGAACGGGGCAGTGAGCACCCGCAAAGCGACCCATTCACCCAGCTGGTCGTCCTGGGCGAGGCTGATCTCGGTCGCGCCATCTGCGCCAAGCGTTTTCAGGATCCGAAAACGGTCGGCGAAGCGCCGGCCCTCCGTCATCGCAACACGTCTCCCAAGACTGTCGCGCTCCGGGCCAGGTTCACCGGCGCTCGACGTTGTGCTGGGAGGGTATCATCGGAAGTCGGTTGTTTCCGAGCCAGGTTTCCTCGGTGGGCTGTCGCGGCATCATGTATATATCGGCAATCACGGCGTTCTCGGCCCGGTAGACGTCGTACAGCAGGCGCTGCCACTCCTCGTACTGGGCGGTCGCCGTTCCCGTCAACCGCACGTTCGTCTGATTGAGATCGACGACCATGGGCTGGACCTCCGCCTGGAACGATTCCGCCAACTCGCGGAGTTCTTCTTCGTGCATCTCGCGTTGCGCAACGCTCAGGATGATCTTCTGCGACAGGTACTGGATGAGCACGGCGCCCGCTGCGGCAGCTGCCATGGTGGCTCCCAGCGATCCTTCGGAGAGCGCTCCGGTGGCCACGATCGCCGCAATCGTGAGAACGATTCCCGCGCCTTGCGCGATCTCCTCACGTCGCAGCGCCTCCTTGGCAACGATCTCGTTGTGCGAGGCTTCACGCCAATTCCAGTAATTGGACTCGAGTTTCGCGACGTAGTTCTGGTAGTGGATCCCCATCGTGTCCACGAACATCTCGTCGCGCAAGCGCACTTCGTCAACGCGCTCGAGCATGGGCTCGTCGAGGGCGGGAAGTCGGACGATCTCGACTTTGCCCTTTTTGTCCGTGGCCAGATAACCGTCGAATGCCTCGGGTGCGAGGCGCGCGGCGAATTGTAGTTCGGAAATCGTCGAAATCTCCGCGAGTTGTTTGGCGTCTAGCTTCGATCGCGCCTCGACCATCGCATTGGCAATCGTGTTGTACATCGGCTGCTGGGGATCCAGCGCTCGGGAGGCGGTTCCGTAGGATCCCTGGGCGGCCACGGTTCGGTACTTCCGCTCGAACCAGCGGCGGCCCGATGCGTCTTTCACCTGGACGAGAAGCTGGATCTCGCGGCCGTCGGAGTGCAGGATCTTCGCGGTAACCGTAACGTCAGACCCAATCGGTTCGACGGGAAGGACGCTGACCGTGCCCCACTGCCCCGTTTCTTCGAGCGTCTTCTTGAGTTGAATCGGAAGCAATTTTGCCTCCGCCTCGCGAATTGCCGGATAGACGCCCTCGGGGATGGGTTCTCCATCGGCCGGCAGGCCGGGATCGAATTCGACCAGAGCGACGTCGAGTCGCGCCACGTCCGGCAGATCACCGGGCGCCTCGAGCGCTTCCGGTGCAGTCGCGGAAGTCATGCTGACGGTCGCGCATCCGATGCCGTTGAGGGCCGACAGGGTAGCGGTCGCGAAGAAGAGGAGCGTCACCGAGTTCTTCATTTCATTCCAGAGGCCATTTGGATTCCGTTAGATAGCACCAGCCACGGGTGATCGGCTGCCTTCTATTTGATTCCCTTGTGCTTGCGGTATTCCTCCCAGTAGCGTTCGCGCAGCACGGGATCCGTTTCCTTCATCGCGAGCTCGCGCAACTGTGCGGCGAGCGTGTCGTCGTCACTACCGCTACCGACGTCCGCTGGCGGTCGGTAGCCTGCGCTCGCATCTGTTCCTGCGTCGGTGCTCGCGGTCGACACCGAGGAGGCGTTTTCCTCACCCGTGATTTCCGCGGGCTGGCCGTGCTCGCCGCCAATCCGCGCAGGCACTGCCGAACCGATCCCCTGCGAGTGGGTTCCGATATCGCCACTCGACGCCGCGGCGGCCGACTGTTCGTGCTGGATCATCTCGTCAACCTGGTTCTGGTGTTCGGCGAGGCGCTCGAGCGCGCGCTGCAGTTCTGCCCCGCTCAGCGTCTCTGTTCCGGTTCCGCCGCGGCCGAAGGCTGCGAGCAATTCGGGCGGCACCTCGTCGATCGGGATGCCGCCGCCCGCGCCCCCCGCGGATTCACCCGGGTCTCCCGAATCGGTGTCGCGCCCCGCGCTCCCGGGCTCGCCGCTCTCGGTCGCGGACTCCGGCGCGCCTGCTGGTAGGCGGTTGCCCGCGAGCGCTCCCGATCGCTCTCCGGATTCAGCCGTCTTGCCCGCTTCGGATCCGCCGCGGCTCGCCGCGACTTCGCCCGCGGTCTCGCCCTCCGGTGCCCCCTCGCCTGCGCTCGGATCCTGAGCTGCACGGCTACCGGACGCGCCCTGCGCGTTCGCGGAGGCTGACTCTGCGCCTTCCGCCTCGCCTGCCTGCTGCTGCTCCGAACTCCGATCGGTGCCAGCGGCTCCCGCCCGCTCGGCGGCGTCCGCCGAATCCCCCCGCCTGGCCGCTTCGGCAGCGCTCCCCTCGGCGCCGGTCGCTTCTGCGCTTCCTTCTCGTGCAGCGCCGGCACTGCCCGATTCGCCCTGGGAAGATTCGCCCGCTTCGCCCTCGGATTCCGAGGGGGAAGCCCCGTCCGAAGCCTGTTGCGCCTGTGCAGCGGTCTCGCCGCCGGATTCGCCCTGCGACGCTTCGCCGGTCTCTTCCTGCGAAGACTCTGTGGTTTGTGCCTCGGCGTGCGAAGTCGAAGCCGCGTCCGAAGCCTGCTGTCCCTGCGCGCCAGTCTCGCCCTGTTCACCACTCTGTTCGCCGCTCTTCGAGGCCTGTTGCGCAGATTGCTCGGTTTGCGAGGGCGGCTGGGTCGGAACGGATGTCGACGTCTGTTGCGATGCGCAGGCCAATGTCAACGCGATGCCCGCGGCTGCTCGGAACAACGAACTCTGGAATTCGCCGAAACGACTCACCTTTCCACCTTCTCTAAGCTCTTTGCGCGCCGCGCCGTCCATACCACTTCCTTCTGCGCTTCCTTCTGCGCTGCCTTCTGCGCTGCCCTCTGGCTGCCCTCTGATCTTTCTTGTCTTCCGCCTCGTCGTAGAAGCGTGGGACGTTGCCCGTTGCTTCGAAATTCTACTAACGGACGGGGCTCGGTCCGACCTGAATGTCGCGGCAACAGGAGCCGGAATTGGAGCACAGCGGATCGGCCAAACCCCAGAATACACTAGGAAAAGCGCGATGGCCCAAGACGCCGGCTCGCGCTCTCGGCCCACCCGAGCAGCGCACGTGGAGTGAGCGCTCGCGGCGGCATTCGGGCGGTTGGAGGCCGATCCGTTGTCACTTCGCGGTTCGCGTCCCGATCTGACCGCGCGCCGAAGGCGTCGGTGGTGTGGATTCGCCGGAGTGCGCCCGGCGGCGGATCTCTCCCGAACCGTCTCGACTCCCGGCCGGCCGCGAAGCCCACGCAGCGCGTCGATGATTGCTGGAGAAGGTGTGACGACGGCTACTCGAGCACCGAGCGACCCCGATCGGCGTACCAGGTCTCGATCCGCGACATGATTTCGTCCGCGCTCTCCGCGTATTGAAAGAGGTCCAGGTGCGCTTTCTGAATCATGTTCTCGCGGTACAGGAAATCGAAGTCGACGGTCGACTTCCAGTGTACGGCGCCGACCAGGATGACGGGGAGGGGTTCTCGCTTGCCGGTCTGGATCAAGCAGAGGGTTTCGAAGAGTTCGTCGAGTGTTCCGTAACCGCCCGGAAAGGCGACCAGTGCGCGGGCTCGCAGCATGAAATGCAGCTTGCGCAGCGCGAAGTAGCGGAACTCGAAGCTCAGTTCCGGGGTGACGTATGGATTCGGCTCTTGTTCGGCGGGGAGGGCGATGTTCAGACCGACCGACACCGCTCCTACGTCATGCGCGCCCCGGTTTGCGGCCTCCATCGCACCCGGTCCACCACCAGTCACGACCACGAGGCGATTGTCGAGGGGCCCGTCGCCATATCGGCCAATCCGCTGGCCGAGTTCCCGGGCAATCGCGTAGTAGCGACTTTTCGCGAGCTCGCCGCGGGCGCGTTGGAGTCTCTGGTCGCGTCGCTCGTCGCCTGGTGCGAGGCGAGACGCTTGCTCGGCCTCCTCCAGCTGCCGCTGTGCGTCGTCTGGGTCGATCAGCGTCGTACTGCCAAACACGACGATCGTCGAGCGAACGCCCAGTTTTTCGAACGCGAGTTCCGGTTTCAGGTATTCGAGTTGAAGGCG
>Ga0326597_10003823_pt1 | contig 21440 bp, 13 predicted proteins | sample RVTome_12_FD_203789 | JGI IMG/M metagenome (GOLD analysis project Ga0326597, IMG submission 203789) | Soil microbial communities from uranium-contaminated site in the Upper Colorado River Basin, Wyoming, United States - RVT100D185 | ecosystem: Environmental > Terrestrial > Soil > Contaminated >...
TCCTCGGAATCAAGGATTGGAGCTTCCAAAGGCCGATCTTCGTCGGCGACACGGTGCGTGCGATCACGCGCGTCATTGCCGCGTCTGAATCTAGCCGGCGAAGTGGCCGCGTGACATGGCGACGCGAACTTGTGAACCAGGCTGGCGAAGTCGTTCAAAGCGGGATCTTCGAGACCGCCGTAGCAACCTCGACGAGCCAGGCGATTAGCATCCGACGAGCGGCCGCGTGATACGAATTCGATTCGCACCAACGATCTGTGTCGTCGCCGTGCTGAGCATGTTGGTCGCGAGTCCTCTGCAGGGACAGTATGACAACTGGTCCGAGGATCAAGATGATAACGACAGCGACTTAACGGCTTTCGCAGTGATTGTGGGCGCGATCGCGGCAACGACGCCCTTCTGGCTGCCGATCGCGGCGACGCACGATGAAAACTCCGAGCCTGGTTACTTTGCTGAGTATCCCTACAAGCACGGTAAGAGTGGCAACATGCTGATCGGCGACTCGCTTCGAAGCGATTCCTATAATTGGGCCTTCCAGGCGAAGACTGCCTACGCTGAGAGTTTCGGTCGCTTTCGTCGCATTGACGCAGGTTTGCAGTTGGAAGGGACGCACCGTTTTGGCATCGATGCCGAGTTTGACTATTGGCGAGAATCCGTCGTGTCGGGACAACGTCACAGCTTTTGGACCGGCGACGCCAATCTGATGTTTCGCTTCGCTCAATCCGAGTGGCTGCAGACTCGCGTCGGACTGGGAGGTAACTGGCTCGAGGACGATGCGAACAGCGACTACGGTTTCAACTTTACTTACAAAGCCGATCTGTTCGTGCGAGATCCACTAATCCTGTCCGGTGAACTCGACTGGGGCACGCTCGGAGACGAGACACTATTTCATCCTCGCATCACACTTGGCGCTCAATGGCACCGCGCCGAACTCTTTATCGGTGCCGACTACTTCGACATCGGCCCAACTCAAGCGACAAGCATGATCGCCGGCGGAAGGTTCTGGTATTGAAACGCTTCATGCCGACGTGCAAGTCACGGGCTGATGTATTCCATCTCCAATCTAGGATTTCACTCGGTATCCCATCTGACTTAGCACATCTCGCACTCGCTCGAGGTGTTTCCCCTGAATCTCCAGAACGCCGTCTTTCAATGCACCTCCCGCGCCGCACTGCGTCTTTAACTGCGTCAGTAACCCAGGCAAGTCGTTTCCTGCGGCGGGAAGTCCTCGCACGACGGTGACGACTTTTCCTCTCTTGCGTTTCTCGATTGCGAGCTTTGCGGTTTGCTGCTCGGGAGGCATCTTCGGCGTCGGTTCCGACGCGCAGTGACAATCCGCTTCCAACTCGCCGCAGCGATCACACTTCGGCGGTTGATAGAACTCCGTGCCAGCAAACAGCCGACCCATCAGGAAACGCCCTTCGGCGTCGCCCAATGATCGCGGTACTGTCGCCGCACGAGGGCATTCGCCTGGTCGTTGTTCGTGATCTGTTCCTTCTGGGGATCGAATTGCAACACACCATTCACCCGAGCCGCGATGTTCGCCAGATGCACGATGCCCGCCGCGAGATGACCTGCCTTGACGTCGGCATTCAACTTCGTTTGCTCGCCGCGAATGCAGTCAAAGAAGTTCTGATGGTGACGCGGCAACTCGACCGGGCCGTTGTTCTCGGCGATCAACTTCATGCGCGGACCGTACAGTTTCCAACCACTCGTGTGGCCGAGAAGTAAGATGCCGTCCTTGCCGTAGAAAGCAGTGCCGTTTTCGTAGCCTTCTTGCACATAGGGTGACCAGATCCGCTGCTCGAAGATCAGTTGCTTCTTGCGGCCCTCTGGTTTGCCTTCGACCGGGTATTCGAAGACGGCGTACTGCGTGTCGGGGAATTGCATGTCATCGTCGAAGAAGCACTTGCCGCCCATGCAGGTCGCGCTCGACGGATGCGTATCGACTCCCAATCCCCACAGCGCCACGTCGATGTCGTGGACGCCGTCGTTGCCGATGTCGCCACAGCCGAAGTCGTACCACCAACGCCAGACGCCGGGCTGCAAGTTCGATTGATAAGGGACCAGGGGTGCCGGGCCGACCCACGTGTCGAAATCCAGATGTGCGGGTGGATCGCTCGGTTTCTGCCTGCCGATCGAGCTGCGGCGCTGGCTGTTCCAAGCCTTCGCCACCAGGATCTCGCCGATCTCACCGGCATGCAGTCTTTGCATCGCTTCTTCGATCACACGCGTGCTGCGGCTCTGCGTGCCGACTTGCAGGCACTTGCCGCTGCGCGCAACCGCATCCGACATTAACCGCCCTTCGCGGATGTTGTGGCAGCAAGGCTTCTCGACATAGACGTGTTTGCCGGCATCGAGAGCCAGGATCGAAGCCGGTGCGTGCCAATGGTCGGGCGTCGCGATGAAGACGGCATCGACTTCTTTGTCGTCGAACACTTTTCGCATATCGCCGACTTGCTCCGGAGCCTTGCCGCTGGTCGACCTGACCGCTTCCGCCGCCTTCGCCAGCCGCTGTTGGTCAACGTCGCAGACGTACTTCACGCGGACGTCCTTCCGCGCTGCCAACAGATTGGTATGACTGGTCCCCATTCCACCCGGACCGATCACAGCGACCGTGATCTGCTCGTTGACGGCAGCTCGTGCCGTCTGGTTCGAAATCGCGAGTGCTACGGCTCCCACACCAGCTGTTTTGAGGAAGTTTCTTCGCTGAGTCGCCATCAGATTGCTCCTTCAAGCAGAGACATATTTGTTTAAACGCAACGTTCGCCTTTAATTCCGGCTGCTGCGATTGTATAAACGAACATGGATGAGTTGCAAACAGAAACATCGCCGGAAGGTCTCACGCGAAGGCGCAAAGGCGCAAAGCCTTGCCGCGCGCGTTTCACTTTGCGCCTCTGCGCCGTTGCGTGCGACCCTTGCGGCGCTGTGTCTGATCGCAACACCGGGGAACACGTTCGGACAGGAATCGACGCCTGAAGGCATCGCGTTGTTCGAGAAAAAGGTTCGCCCGCTGCTCGTCGAACGCTGTCTCGATTGCCATACGGGTGACGAGCCGGAGAGCGGCCTGTCGATGGATTCGCTGGCCGGATTGCTCAAAGGCGGTTTGCGAGGGCCGTCGATTGTGATCGGCAAGCCCGAGGAGAGCTTGCTCGTCCGCGCGCTGCGACATGGCGAGATTTTGAAGATGCCCCCCAAGGAGAAACTCTCGCCGCGTCTGATCGCGGACATCGCGGCTTGGCTCGAGATGGGTGCCCCCTGGCCGAATGCCGAACCAGTCGCGATTCCTCAGAACGACTCCGGCAGCGACGAAGTTACATTCACGCAGGAGCAGACGTCCTTCTGGTCGTTTCAGCCGCCACGCAAACCGACGATGCCGGCTGTTAAGGATGAAGCTTGGGTGCGATCACCGATTGATGCTTTCATTCTTCGCAAGCTTGAAGCCGCCGGTTTCCAACCCGCGTCGCCGGCTGCCAAACGAGTGCTGATTCGCCGCGCTACGTTCGACTTACTTGGCTTGCCGCCGACCCCCGAAGAGGTTGATGCATTTGTGGCCAATGAATCTCCGCAAGCGTTCGCCAAGCTGATCGATCGGTTGCTGAGCTCGCCTCGGTACGGCGAACGTTGGGGCCGGCATTGGCTGGATGTCGCACGCTACGCCGATTCAAATGGACTCGACGAGAACCTGGCCTTTGCCGACGCGTTTCATTACCGCGATTACGTCATCGCCGCATTCAACAAAGACAAACCTTTCGATTGGTTCGTGCAAGAACAGATCGCGGGAGACCTCATCGTGGGGCACGCTGCCAGCGTGCCGGGGTCTGGGAAAGGTAGGCTGGCAGCCTACCCAACGGACTGGGACGCACCTTACGAGGGCACCGTCGCCACCGGGTTCCTCGCGCTGGGCGCGAAGATGCTTGCCGAAGACGATCCGGTCAAGATGCAAATGGACATCATCGACGAACAAGTCGATACGCTGGGGCGCGCTTTCTTGGGGCTGACCTTCGGCTGTGCCCGCTGCCACGATCACAAATTCGATCCGATCCCGACCGCCGATTACTATTCGCTGGCCGGAATCTTCAAGAGCACAAAGACGATGGAGAATTTCAATGTTGTCGCGCGATGGCAGGAAAAGCCGCTGGCGACGGCCGAGGCAACGGCGGCTCTCGAAGAACACAAGAAGCATATCGAAGTCAAGCAAGCCGCCATCGACCAACTCGTCGAGTCATCGAACGAAGCCGTCCTCGCCGAAGCACGCCAACGCGTCGGCGATTACTTGCTGGCTGCGGCAGAACTCGACCGGCTGAACAACCTGCTCGCCGCTGCGACGGTCCACGGCAACAACCCCGATGCGGCTTCGCTGCCAAACGCGCTGTTGATTGAAGCCGATGAGTTTGCTCGTGGCAACGTGTTGCGTGACCGCACGAACTGGGGCAAAGACATCGGGGTGCTGGTCAACGCTGGCGAGACACCGAACTTTGCCGAGTATGACATTGAAGTCAAAGAAGCCGGCCTGTATCAGCTCGAAATCCGCGTCGCCGCAGCCGACTCGCGTCCGACTATGTTGCTGATCAACGGCCGGCTGGCCAAGAAGGACGCCGCGGCAATGGTGACCGGCTCTTGGTATCCCGACGGCCAAAAGTGGTTCGTTGAGGGTTTCTATCATTTGAACGCAGGCCAGAACCTCATCCGTCTCGAACAGCCGCAGTTCTTTCCGCACATCGACAAGCTCATGTTCATCCCCGCCACGCAATTCGCTGGGGAGTCGGAAGAGTTTGCTCCGTTCGGCGATTACGAACCCAAACCGGCGTTTGTCCAACAGTGGTGCGACTACTTGAAGCAAACGAAGGACGATCCTGCATCGCCGTTTGCCGATTGGCACGCGGCAGTTGCGCGAGAGGTATCCGTGCGGGCGTTGGCTGCGGAATTCAACGAACGCGCGGCCGTCGAAATTGAAGGCGACACGCCTTTCGCCGCTGTGCTGCGAGATGCCGAAGGGCCTTTCAAAGTGTCGGACAAGCTCGAAGTCTACTACCTATCTGAAGCACAAGCACAACTCGCCAGCTTGCGCGAGGAAAAGAAGCAGCTCGATGAGACGATGCCGCAGTACCCGGAAGCGATGGCCGTTTCCGATGCGACTCCCGAAAACGTCCGCATTCACATACGCGGCAGCCACTTGACGCAGGGACGAGAAGTGCCGAGACGAATTCCGCGGATCTTCACGCGAAACGAGTCACCGCCGTTCGGCAAAGACGGCAGCGGTCGGCTGGACCTCGCGCGTTGGCTCACCCAGACCGATCATCCGCTGACGGCGCGTGTGATGGTCAACCGAATCTGGCTATGGCATTTCGGCGAAGGCTTGGTCCGCTCGCCGGATAACTTCGGAAAACTCGGCCTGCGGCCGACACATCCCGAGCTGCTCGATTGGCTGACGGTACACTTTGTGGAATCAGGCTGGTCGATCAAAGAGTTGCATCGCACGATCATGCTCTCGTCGACGTACCAGATGAGTACCGCGTTCAACGAGCCAGCCTTCTCCGTCGATCCCGAGAATAAACTGTTTTGGCGATTCAACCGGCGGCGGAGCGAAGCGGAATCGATCCGCGATTCGATTCTCGCGGTCGCCGGTCAACTCGATCTCGGCATGGGCGGGTCGATGTTGCCCACCAAGAATCGAGCGTACGTGACCAGCACCACGAACGTCGATCCGGTCGCCTACCAGACGAACCGCCGCTCAATTTACCTGCCGGTTGTGCGCAGCGCCCTGTATGACGTGTTCCAAGCCTTCGACTTTGCCGAACCAAGCGTTTCCGAGGGCCAACGGCAATCCACGACTGTCGCTCCGCAAGCCTTGTTCATGATGAACAGCAAAGTGGTCGCGGACGCCACGCGAGCGATGGCCGAGCGGCTGCTGGCGAATGAGAGCGCCGACGACGCGGCCCGAGTCACGGCGGCCTACCGCGATGCGTACGGCCGATCTCCCGACGAAATTGAACTTCAGCGAGCGTTGAAGTTCGTCGCAGCTTATACTGAGTCGCTGAGCGCCGAGAAGATTGCGGCTGACGAAGCTCGCATCAAAGCTTGGCAAAGCCTGTGTCGCGTGATCCTGTCGGCGAATGAGTTTATTTACGTCGAGTAATGGTTTAACCGATGAAATGTTGTAATCAATTCACGCCCGTTCTTTCGCGCCGCGACATGCTGCGAACCAGCGCCGCCGGTTTCGGCAACTTGGCATTGGCTTCGTTGCTTTCGAGGGACGCTTTTGCCGCGCAAGTCCCGCACTTCGCGCCGAAGGCCAAACAGATCATCTTCTTGTTCATGCACGGCGGACCGTCGCAGGTCGATACGTTCGATTACAAACCGCAACTCACGCGCGACCACGGCAAGCCGCTGCCGTTTCCCAAGCCGCGCGTCCAGTCGGCACCAACCGGCAACCTGCTGAAGTCGCCGTGGAGCTTCAAGCAGTATGGTCAATGCGGCAGTTGGGTCAGCGAGCTGTTTCCACACATCGCGGGCTGTGTCGATGACTTATGCATCATTAACTCGATGCATTGCTCGAACTCGCGGCACGGTGGCGCGTTGCTCGAATTGCATACGGGCAGCGATACGTTCGTGCGTCCGAGCATGGGCTCGTGGATCACGTATGGCCTGGGCACCGAGAACCAGGATCTGCCCGGTTACATCACGATGTGTCCGACGCTCACGCACGGCGGCGTCAATGCGTACAGTTCGAGCTTCCTCCCAGCCGATTATCACGGCGTTCCGCTGGGCAATGCCAGCATCCCCTCCGACCAAGCCAAAATCCCCTTCATCGAGAACGCCGACAAGACGCCTCGGTCGCTACAACGCATGGAACTCGACTTGCTTCGCCAGATGAACGTCGATCGTTTGCAGGTAACCGGTCCCGACTCGGCGCTGGAAGCTCGCATCAATTCGTTCGAGCTGGCCTTTCGCATGCAGGCCGCTGCCCCCGAGTTGCAGAACGCCGACAATGAAACGGCGGCCACGCAAGCAGCGTACGGATTGGATAACGACAAGACTCGCAACTTCGGCCGCCAATGCCTGATGGCTCGGCGCTTCGTCGAACGCGGCGTGCGATTCGTTCAATGTACGCACAGCTACAAATGGGATCAGCACGGCGACTTGCGGAGCGGGCATTCGAACAACGCGATGGAAGTCGATCAGCCGATCGCGGCATTGCTAAAAGACCTCAAGGCCCGCGGCTTGTTGAAAGACACGCTGGTGTTGTGGGGCGGCGAGTTTGGCCGCACGCCCGTCGCGCAAGGCGACAACGGCCGCGATCACAATCCGCAGGGCTACACGATGTGGATGGCGGGTGCCGGCGTGAAAGGCGGCCTCGCCTATGGCAGCACCGACGAGTACGGCTACTACGCCGTCGAAAACAAGGTGCATATCCACGATCTGCACGCCACGATCTTGCACCTGCTGGGACTCGATCACACGAAGCTGACCTACCGCTACGCCGGTCGCGATTTCCGGCTGACGGATATCTATGGCGAAGTCGTCACGCCGATCCTTGCCTAAACTCCGGGAAGATTGCTTTCGGAGACGACCACAGTTGGGCTATAGTACAACTCCCGCCGACCCTCCCGCCCAATACGCAGCCTGAGGCCAGAACCACAATGCGGCCCACATTCCTATTCCTCATGCTGTTCGCTACCTTCTGCGCCCGGTCTGGGGCTGCTGCGGAAGAAGTTGATCAAGCGTCAACTGAGCAGCAGGCCATCGATGCCCTGAAGCGGGTTTGGACGAACATCCAGTTCAACAAGGACGGCACGACGCGGCTGCTGCGGTTGAGCAAGCCGGTCGTTACCGACGACGCACTCACACAGCTACAGCATTTCAAGCAACTCGACTACCTGGCGATCGTTTGCCCGCAGATCACCGATGCGAATACCAGCCACATCGCGGGGCTGACCAATCTGGAAACGTTACTGCTGTCGAAGTCCGCGATCGCCGACGCGACGCTCGAGCACTTCAAGGGTCTCGACAAACTGGAGCGACTGTATCTCGCGGAAACCAAGGTCACGGATGCAGGTCTGGCGAACATCGCGGGACTGACGCAGCTTACAGCACTGTCACTCGAACAAACGGATGTCACGGATGAAGGGTTGATCTGGCTGGAGTATCTCTCGAACCTGGAAACGCTGTTGCTCAGTGAGACGAAGGTGACGGGCGAAGGGCTGGCGTTCCTCGCAGGAATGCCAAAGCTGCGCGTGCTGTATCTGGAGCGGTGCGAGTTGGAAGCATCCGCGTTGGGCCAGGTCGCATCGCTAAAACGCCTGGAGCATCTCAGTCTGAATGGCGTCGCGATCGATGACGCGATGATCGAATCACTCGCCAAGCTCTCGCAGCTCAAGATCGTCGAGTTGTATCGCACGGGCTGTACGATCAACGGACTTGCAAGTTTGCGAGCGGCCTTGCCCGAGACGCAACTTTTTATTGATTCGCAATTGGCGGCAGTCGAGCGGGCACATCGCAAGTCCGAAACGAAGTCCGTTCATGACGGGTTGAGAACCCGTCCTGCATCGGATGCCGCGACCCACACCTTCGGCCCCATTGCCGATCGCCTCGCTTCGACCGCTGAAGTTCCTGACTTTCAAAAGCATGTCATTCCGTTGTTGGGCCGTCTCGGCTGCAATGGCCGGGCCTGCCATGGTTCGTTTCAAGGACAAGGCGGATTCCGGCTGTCGATGTTCGGATACGACTTTGAGATGGACCACGAGAACCTCCGCGAGCGAATCGATCTCGCTTCACCTGCCGACAGCCTCATCTTAAACAAGCCAACTTCGTCAGATGAACACGAGGGTGGTTTGCGGCTGCCGCCCGGCGGCTGGGAGCAAATGTTGCTGCGCCGTTGGATCGAAGGCGGTGCCAAGAGCGTCGGACAAGACGCACCAACATTCGTTCGACTTGACGTGACACCAGCCGAGATGGTTCTAAAGGCGGCGGACGAGACGGTGCAATTGAAGGCCGAGGCCGTCTGGTCGGACGGCACTCGCGAGGATGTGACTTGCCTGACGCGATTCCAAACCAATGACGAGACGGTTGCCGAAGTGACACCAGAAGGGCTGGTGAAAGCTCTCGGCAAAGGCGACACCTACATCATCTCCTTCTACGACAACGGCATCTCCTCGACGCAGGTCTTGCGGCCAGTGACCAATCGGACCGGCGACGATTATCCGGAAGTGCCGACGCCGACTGATATCGATCGGCTGGTTGTCGACAAGCTCCGCAAGCTTGGTGTGACTCCGTCCGAGCTGTCGACGGATGAAGAGTTTCTGCGCCGCGTCAAACTGGACATCATCGGCACGCTGCCCACGCCGGATGAGATTCGCGAGTTCGTGGCCGACTCGTCACCCGACAAGCGATCAAGAAAGATCGACGAACTGCTCGAACATCCGGCTTACGTCACGTGGTGGACGACGCGGCTGTGCGATCTGACCGGCAGCAACGCGGGTTATCTCGGCGCAACCGAGATGGCTCAGCCGGTGGCTGCTCAATGGCGAGCCTGGATCGAACGACGCGTGCAAGAGAACGTCGGTTGGGACAAGATCGCGGGCGGCATCTTGCTGGCCCGCAGCCGCCAGCCGGGGCAACCGTATCGTGAGTTCATCGCCAAGCAAAGCGAGTACACCAACAGCAGCGAGCCGGCGGACTTCGCGGCGCTCGACAACTCGATGCCGCATTTCTGGTATCGCGACAACATCAATCTGCCGCCTGACAAGGCGTTGGCGTTCGGTTACACATTCCTCGGTGTGCGTTTGGATTGTGCCCAGTGTCACAAGCATCCGTACGATCAGTGGTCGAAACGCGACTTCGAACTCTTTACGGAGTTCTTCACACGCATCAAGGCCGGTGTTGCCCCCGATGCAAAACCGCTGCACGAAACGATGCAGCACATGCTGGGCGTGCCCGTCAAGCTGAATACGGCGGCACTGCGACGGCAGAGCTATCTCCGCATCGCGGCCGAAGGGCGGCCGATTCCTTGGAACGAGGTTTACATTGAACCGGCAAAAGGCGAACAGCCGGGAAAACTGCTCGGCGGTTCCGAAATGGATCTCAGCCAGTTCGACGATCCGCGCGAGCCGTTGATGGAGTGGCTGCTCAGCGAGCCGAATCGCTACTTTGCGAAGTCTTTTGTGAATCGTATCTGGGCCAACTATTTCAATGTTGGCATCATCGATCCGCCCGACGATTTGAATCTGGCCAATCCGCCGAGCAACAAGCCGTTGCTCGATTATCTAGCCGAGGGTTTTATCGCCAGCGGCTACGACATGAAGTGGCTGCACCGCACGATCGCCAACAGCCGCACTTATCAACTGAGTTGGCGTCCGAACGACACGAATCGGGCGGATACACGCAATTTCAGCCACGCCGTACTTCGTCGCTTGCCCGCCGAAGTGGCGATCGATGCGATCCATCATGCGACGGCCAGTGATACGGCACTCAAGACGGCGTCGGCGATCGTCGCGAATCGAAAGATCGGACAACATCCCGTGTCCTATCAAACGCGTGCGATCGATTTTTCCTTGCTGATCTTTGGCAAACCACTTCGCACAACCAACTGCGATTGCGAGCGACAAGGCGAGCCAACATTGCTGCAGTCGCTTTACGTGCGCAACGATCAAGAGATGTTGGATTTGTTGGTGCGCAAAGACGGCTGGATCGCTCAGCTTAAGAAGGAAGCGTTAACCGCGGAGCGAGTTGATCAGCTGGTCGTTGAGGTCTACTTGCGAACGCTCTCGCGATTGCCCAGTGACAACGAACTAGCGGATTGCCAACAACACGTATCCGAGTCGACTGATGTTGCGGAAGCGATGCATGATTTACTGTGGGCGCTGTTGAACACACAAGAGTTTATTACGAATCACTAATGAAACATCCCATGAGATCACGATACTGCGACGGCGTGACACGACGCGATTTCCTGCAAGCAGGAGCGATCGGCAGCGTGGGCTTAACCATGCCGAGCTTCCTCCGTCTGGCTCAAGCCAATGAAGGCCGGAAAAGTTCCGCCGACGCCGTCTTGTTCATCAATCTTGAAGGCGGGCCGTCGCATCTCGATACGCTCGACATGAAGCCGGAAGGTCCAAGCGAGACGCGTGGTGAGTTCCAGCCGATCCAATCACAGATTCCGGGGCTGAATGTATGTGAGCACATGCCCAAGTTCGCCGCCGCGGCCGACAAATTCGCGCTCGTGCGAGGCATCAGCCACTCGGCCGGCTCGCATCCGCTGGGGCAATCGTACATCTCGACCGGCAACCGCCCAACGCCGGCGTTGATTTATCCGTCGCTGGGCGCCGTCGCAACCAAGGAATTGCCCGGCGAGTCGGATATGCCTTCGTATATCGCAATTCCTAGAACGGAATGGAACGCGGGTTTCATGGGGGACGCTTACTCTCCCTTTAAGACGAATGCCGTGCCTCGGCCGGGCGAACCGTTTGTTGTCCGTGGGATCTCGCTGGCCGAAGGCCTAACGGTCGACCGGGTGAACCGTCGCGAGCAGTTGCTGAAGAAAGTCGATCGGACGTTTCGTGAAGCGGATACCAACAGCCAGTTGCTTGAAGCTCTCGACAAGTTCAGCGGGCAGGCTTACAGCATGATCACCTCGCCGCGCGCACAAAAGGCATTCGACGTGACTCTCGAATCGGAGGCGATCCAGCAACGCTTCTCAAATGACGAGATCAACCAGAGTTTGCTGTTGGCTTGTCGATTGATCGAGTTCGGAGTGCCTTTCGTGACGGTCAGCAACGCGGGTTGGGACACGCACACCGACAACTTTTCTGGACATAAGAGACTCATCCCGCCGCTGGATGCCGGGCTGCCAGCCGTGATCGAAACGCTGGCCGACAAAGGCTTGCTGGAACGAACACTCGTCGTGGCGATGGGTGAATTCGGACGGACGCCGACGATTAACGTGAATACGGGGCGGGACCATTATCCGCGAGTCAATTGGTCCGTATTCGCGGGAGGCGGCGTTCAGCCCGGCCAGTTGATTGGCGGCACGGACCAAGGCGGTGAAGCTCCGGACGATGGCACCGACATCACGCCCGACGACATTGCAGCGACGATTTATCATGCGCTCGGCATCGATCCGCGTACTGAATACCACACCAACACCGGAAGACCCGTGATGCTGGTCCCGCATGGTCGCATCATCACTGATCTTTTCTCGTAGCGCGACTCAATAGTTGCTCTCGCAGTCATCGCATTGGACAATGGAAAGATGCGTCTTGCCGCTCTCATTTCAGTTGCCTCAGCAATCATTGCTCTGCTATGCGCCGATTCGATAACGGGCGCGGAGCACGACCAGTTCTTCGAGCGCGAAGTGCGGCCGATCTTGGTGGAGAAGTGTCTGTCGTGTCACGGTGCCAAGAAACAAGAAGGAAAGCTGCGGCTCGATTCACGAGCGGCGGTCCTGCAAGGTGGTGCTGGAGGGCCCGCGGCGATTGCGGGACAGCCGCAAGCGAGCCGGCTCGTTAACGCCATTCGCTACGGCGACGAGCTACAGATGCCGCCCGACGAACAACTCGAAGATCGTGAGATCGCCGCAATGACGCGGTGGGTCGAGTTGCAGCTTCCGTGGCCGGCGAACCTGCCGCTACTCGCATCGCGGCCCGATGCGTCCGAAACACACTGGGCATTCCAAGCCGTCCGCGAACCCGAGATTCCTAAGCTCGAAGCCGATGATTGGAGTCGGACGGCCATCGATCGACTTGTTCTCGCCAAGCTGCGCGCCGCTTCTGTCTTGCCATCCGAGCCAGCGACTCGCGACATGCTGATCCGTCGCGCAACGTTTGATCTTACTGGCCTACCGCCGACGCCGGATGAGATCACGGCATTCGTTAACGACGATTCGCCAAATGCATTCGAAACACTGATCGATCGGCTGTTGGCTTCGCCTCGTTATGGCGAGCGGTGGGCGCGGCATTGGCTGGACGTGGCTCGCTACGCCGATAACAAAGGCTATGTCTTCTTCGAAGACAAGAAGTACCCGTGGGCGTATACGTATCGCGATTATGTCATTCGAGCATTGAACGACGACGTTCCGTACGACCGCTTCGTGCGTGAGCAGCTCGCAGCGGATCAGCTCGATCTCGGCGGTGAAAAACGTCCGCTGACCGCGATGGGTTTCTTGACACTGGGCGGCCACTTCATGAACAACACACACGACATCATGGATGACCGAATTGATGTGGTGACGCGTGGTTTAATGGGATTGACCGTGACCTGTGCGCGGTGCCACGACCACAAGTACGATCCCATCTTACAAGCCGATTACTATTCGTTGTACGGTGTGTTTCGCAGCAGCTTCGAGCCGACGGTGCCGCCGTTGTTCGAGACGCCTCCTGCAACCGACGAATATCGCGCGTTTGCAGAAGAGTTGGCGAAACGCGAGAAGGAACTCGTCGACTTTGTGACCACGAAACATCGCGAGTTAGTGACCGACGCCAGAACTCGGATTGCCGAGTATCTAATGGCGGCGCATGCGCGCCGCGGTTTGCCGCCGGCGGACGATTTTATGTTGCTGACCGATAAGGGCGAGCTGAATCCGACGATGATCTTGCGCTGGCAGAAGTATCTCGAGCATCCGCAGCGCCCACATGATCGCGTTTGGGCAGCGTGGCGAGCGTTAGCGGCACTGCCGGCGGTCGAGTTTGCTGGCGCGGCGCACGACATCGTCGATGGAATTGACGCTCGCGAGATCAACTCGCTGGTGCGTGAAGCCCTTCTATCCGAACGGCCGCAAACGATCGAAGGGGCGGCTCGCCTGTATGCAAAGTTGCTAGTCAGCGTCAACGAGAAGTGGTTGGCGGCGGTCGAAGCAGCCTCCGAGGCGCAACCGCGTGTGGCGCTCGATGATCCAGACGAAGAGGAGCTGCGACACGTGCTGTATGGTCCCGACGCGCCGCCCGATGCTCCGCTGGCGCTGGACTGGGGATTCTTGTCGCTGTTTCCCGATCGCCCGACACAAGGCGAATACCAGAAGCTGATCAAGGCCGTCGAAGAGTGGAGTGCGACGGGAGCGGGAGCGCCGGCTCGCGCGATGGTGTTGTACGACGACACAAATCCGCACGAGCCACGGATCTTCAAGCGCGGCAATCCGAATCAACTCGGCGACGCCGTGCCGCGACAGTTCCCCCAGTTCTTTGCGGCGCAGCAAGATCCGTTTCACGTCGGCAGCGGCCGGTTGGAGCTGGCCGAAGCGATCGTCGACGCGAACAATCCGCTGACGGCCCGCGTGATCGTGAATCGCATCTGGTCTCATCACTTCGGTCACGGTTTAGTCCGCACGCCGAGCGATTTCGGTTTGCGCAGCGATCCGCCGTCGCACCCGGAACTGCTGGATTACTTGGCGGCAACTTTCGTCGAGGAAGGATGGTCGATCAAGACGCTGCATCGCCAGATCATGACGTCGTCGGTCTATCGGCAATCGAGCGTCGATCGCGAAGACGGCCTGCGCGTTGATCCCGAAAACCGCTTGCTCTGGAAAATGAATCGCCGGCGATTGGACTTCGAGTCGATGCGCGACGCCGTCTTGGCGGTTTCCGACAATCTGACGACCGAGTTGTATGGGCCTGCTCTCGATCTGTTCGGCAACAACCAGAGCCATCCTCGACGCACGATCTATGGCTTCATCGACCGCATGGATGTCTCGCCGCTGCTCACGACCTTTGACTTTCCCAATCCCATCGCCAGCAGCCCGCAACGCGATTCGACAACCGTCCCGCCGCAAGCCCTGTACTTGATGAACAACCAGTTCGCCGCCGATGCCGCCATGCGATTGGCAAAGCACCTCCTGCCCACGTCGACTGATTCGAATGGTCGGATCATACGAGCATACGAAGTGTTGTTCGGTCGCCAGCCGACGGCACATGAGCTGGCGTCCGCACTCGACTTCATCGGCTCGGAAGCGAATGAAGCGACCTTATCCGCTTACCTTCACAGCTTGCTAATGACAAACGAATTCACATTTATCGACTAGAAAACGGTTAAAGCTCACGCGGAAGTCCGTGTCATTGTTGAGTAGCAACGACAGGAAGGCGGCATTAAACGGCCGCCGACACCGATTCTTGCTGAAAGCGGCTTTGTGCAGTTCGGGCGAGTCTGGGGCATCTCGTGGGATTTTGAACGACTCATTTTTGGGTTCTTGTGGAAGTGATACGAAGTAAAGGCTGCGGTTGGGAGGTCGATGGCTACGTTTGCACGCCCGTAACGGACAAGATCACCCGCGTAAGGAGCGTAAGGAGCGGTGGTTTGGTGAATTCGCACCGTGCGAGAGACAGATGGTGCATGAGCGGCCACTTTTCTCGCGTTAACCCGTCGAATTCGCCAACGACTCGAATCCAGGTGTCACATTCCATTTGGGAAAGTGCATTCAATTGCGAATCTTCAAATTGGCAGGACACCGTGAACATGTAATTAATCGCGAGGTGAATTCCACCTGCGTAATCCCAACCGTAGCCTGCTTTCAGTAAAAGCGCCGGTCGTTCAGAGATTCTATAAATACGATCCACCTTGCCAAACACACGGACATACTGGCCGTGGAGGCGCTCCGCAGCAAGTGGGTTCTGGGCATGAATCGGCTTGAGGTCAATAACTTCTGTCATCGTTTTTGGGGCCTAATTCGTTGATAGATCAACGCCAGATTTGCGGCCTACGGCAGTCGATTTCGATAAGTCGAATTCTAACCGCTAGGCTATATGATTGTCACGCAATCTTCGGAGGTGTTAATCGGCCACGGACAGATGGCATCGACAACTGATTTGTGTCGCACTGGCTTTGCCAGTGCCATTTCAACGTAGATGGGGCTCCCGAATCGCATTGCACGATCACCGCAGGACGAATCTTCTCTCCCGGCTGATCCTGGAAAGGGAACGGCACGACCACGACATCGCCCCGGTTCATCCGCGCCTCCCGTAATGCTGATAGCTCTCCAGAAGCGGATCATTGGCGTCGTCCAAGGACATGATTTCGTTGATGTCGGCGACCGCCTCGTCGGGATCGTAGTCATCAAGGGCGAGCAGAGATTTCAGTCGCTCGTAGACCGACTGCCGCACCAGGACATACGTTTCGTTGGTTTGTGGGTCGATGGCGACAGGTTCCGGTGCGTTCAACTCGTGACGCTGTTGCGCGGTCAGCTCAATCATGTCGGTATCTCCATTCCCGTATCGTAACCGGCGGGCAGTGCTGCAACAACATGCATCCGTCGCGCCGCGCGAACTCCCAGCAAAGCTGGAAACGTTTCTAGGAACGCTGGGTTGCCAGGTTGCTCGCAACCTGGGCCTTGCCAGAGGCATCGCTTGTAAAGCGCTAAACCGCCTCATGAAACAAACATAGCCACGCTCCCCGACAGCAACTAAGATAACGGCATTCGCCAGAGTGCGGGAATCCCACTCTGAAAAAGAAGACTCTACAAATCACGAGTCCCATGTACTCAACAGTCACACCCCATTTTCAGTTGTCGACGCGCCGCGAAATGCTGCATCGTTGTGGCATGGGGTTGGGGCTCGTTGGATTGACCGGTTTGTTGGCGGATGACGGCACATTGGGCAGCGAACGCGATAACGCCACGAATCCGCTCGCCGTTAAGCAGCCGCACTTCCCGGCGCGAGCCAAGCACGTGGTCCACCTGTTTATGAATGGAGGCGCTTCACAGGTCGACACCTTTGACCCGAAACCGGAGCTGACTCGACTGCACGGCAAGACGCTGCCGGCCGGAAATCTCCGCACGGAACGCAAGACCGGGCATGCGATGGGATCGCCTTTCAGGTTCTCGAAGTACGGCGAGTCGGGGATCGAAGTCAGCGAACTCTTTGCCGAAACGGCTCGGCATGTGGACGATATGGCGATCATTCGTTCGATGTACGCCGACGTGCCGAATCATGAGCCGTCATTGATGTTGATGAACTGTGGCGATGGCCGCTTGCCGCGTCCCAGCTTTGGAGCTTGGGCGACTTACGGCTTGGGAAGCGAAAATCAGAACTTGCCCGGCTTCATCGCAATGTGCCCCGGCGGTTATCCGATCGTGGCGACACAGAACTGGCGTTCGGCGTTCCTGCCCGGCGTGTATCAAGGCACCTACATCGACACGCAACACACCGAGATTGAGAAGCTCATCGCGAACATCCGCAATGATCAGATGCCGTTGACGCAACAGCGCCGACAGTTGGATCTTGTGCGACGGCTGAACGAGCAGCATCTCCACGAACGCAAGGGCGGCGCGGAACTCGAGTCGCGCATCCAGTCCTTCGAGTTGGCTTATCGCATGCAGAGCGAAGCCGCCGACGCATTTGACATCACGCACGAGACGAAAGCGACGCTCGACATGTACGGCGAGGGCACGCACGCCCGGCAGCTGCTCATCACACGGCGCTTGATCGAGCGTGGCGTCCGCTTTGTGCAGGTGTGGAGCGGCGGTGGCCAGCCGTGGGATAACCATAACAACCTGGAAGCCGAGCATCGAAAGCTGGCTGGCCAGTGGGATCAGCCGATCGCCGCGCTGCTGACCGACTTGAAACAACGCGGCTTATTCGACGAGACGCTCGTGCAGTGGTGCGGCGAGTTCGGCCGGACGCCGGTCGCCGAGTATCCGGCGCTCGATGGCCGCGATCACAACCACTACGGTTTCACTTGTTGGTTGGCTGGTGGCGGCGTGAAGGGAGGGACCGTTTACGGCGCGACGGATGAGATCGGATTTCGCGCGGTCGAGAAGCCCGTGCATGTGCATGACCTTCACGCGACGATGCTGCATTTGCTGGGGTTCGATCACGAACGGCTGACCTATCGCTACGCGGGGCGTGACTTTCGATTTACCGACGTGCATGGGAATGTCATTCGAGAGTTGATCAGTTAGGACTGAGTAATCCGTCACGGTCGATTGTGTGGGCGCGGTCCCCTGCCAGCTGGTCTGGCAGGAACCAACGTTTGACAGGCTAAATAAAATGAGCACCACGAATCTTCTGGACCCCGGTCGGCTTGTCCGACCGGTGAATCAGTACGCGACGTGCCGGAGCGGTTCTCACAGCCAAACTCGGGCTCTTGTCGGACAAGCGGCCTGTTGATTTAATAGGCGATAGCACAACGGGTTGTATGTCAGCACATGCCGCTAGCTTCTATATCTTGTGCAAGCATCGATTAAATCAACAGACCGCAAGCCGGCAAGGGGCTAGGCTGGTTTCGCACAAAGCTTTAGCCAGTCAAACTGATCCACCTGCCTGACGAGCAGGCAGGGGTGACCGACAAATTCTACGTCAGTGCAATCCGCTGGCCGTCATAGGCTAATTGCATATCGCTAGGAAGACTTGCGTTCGTTTCCTCGTGATCGAGGTCATGGCAGATGTGAGTAAAGAACGTTTGCTTAGGCTGCAAACGGTTGGCTAAATCGACGGCTTCCGCCAAGCTGAAGTGGGTTACGTGCGGTCGTCTTCGCAACGCATCGAGGATCAGTACGTCCAGACCTTCGAGCAGCGCGAGGCTTTCCTCGGGGATCTGGTTCGTATCGGTGCAATACGCGACGTCGCCGATGCGAAATCCCAATACCTCAAAACGCGGACCGTGGAGCAAGCGAATTGGTTGAATTCGTGTGCCGAGGACTTCGAATGGATCGGTCGAGATTTGCTGAAAGACGAGCGAAGGAATGGCTCCCACGTGCGTCTGCTCGCGATCGAAGAAGGCGTAGTCGAACGAGTGCCGCAATCGCTTCTCGACCGCCAACTCGCAATACAGCGGCAGCGGATGTTCGAGATAAAACTGGAACAGCCGCAGATCGTCCAGCCCAAAGATATGGTCCGCGTGTTCATGCGTATAAGCGACCGCGTGGACGATTCCGACACCCTCGCGGAGCAATTGGGAGCGAAGATCCGGCGAAGTGTCGATCAGCAGATTCCCTTCCGGCAGCCCGAGAATGACGGAGCAACGTGTCCGCTTGTTCCGCGGATTCTCGCTCAAACAGACGTCGCAGCCGCAGCCAATCGCGGGGACACCGACCGAGGTGCCTGTCCCGAGCAGAATCATCTCGCCGGTAAAATCGATTGTTCTCGGTGTCTTGGGCAAGGAAGTCGTCTCAGGAAAGAATCTTGATCGAAACGGCGCCAGAATCTCTAGCTGGACAATTGGGCCCAACGAATAAAGGTGTCAACGAATACTGTCATCAGATGGCTGCTCCTGTTCGTTGACTCCTTCATTCGTTGGGCACCCTGGCGTTAAAACGTGATTGATCGCGAGATGGTAGCCGTTAAGTGTCCATTTGTTAAGGAATGTCGGCACATTCGACGGGGTTTCCGCGGTTGACCAGTTTTTCTGACCGCTATAAGCTACTTGGATGGGGGAAGTTGCGCGCTTCCGAATGCCATTCCACCGGCTTGCAACCCGCTTCGCCGGTAGCTCGTTTGACACACCACTAAGAACTGATTGCATTTGCCATTATGGAACTTTTGGAACGTATCTGGGAATACCTTGGACTCTTCTTCGGCGGCTTGCTGCGCGGCTTCGAGCGAAGCCTCACTGGGTTGTTTGGATCTTCGAACGCTCGCTATATCAAGAAGTTACAGGCGAAGGTTGACGCGATCAACAACCTGGAGCCGAAGTACGAGGTGATGTCCGAGGAAGAGCTGCGCGGACAAACCGTGAAATTCCGCGAGCGATTGGCCGCGGGCGAGACGCTGGACGACATCCTCGTCGAGGCATTTGCGGTCGGTCGCGAAGGGGGCAAGCGTTTTCTCGACATGAGGCATTACGATGTCCAGCTGATCGGCGGCATGGTGCTGCATGGTGGCGCGATCGCCGAAATGATCACGGGCGAAGGCAAAACGCTGGTGGCGACGCTGCCGGCGTATCTGAATGCGATCGAAGGGAAAGGCGTTCACGTCGTCACCGTGAACGATTATCTGGCGCGACGCGACATGGAATGGATGGCGCCGCTTTACATGGGGCTCGGACTGACGGTCGGCGCGATCCAGAACGACATGTCCGTCCTCGATCGGCAGAAGGCATATGCCTGTGACATCACCTACGGCACGAACAATGAATTCGGATTCGACTACCTCCGCGACAACATGCGGCCTGCGGCTCGTGGAGACGATCGCTTCGAGAAGCGTTACCAGCAGTCACAAGGGCGATTGAACTTTGCGATTATCGACGAAGTGGACAACATCCTGATCGACGAAGCACGCACGCCGCTGATCATCTCCGGGCCGGCGTTTCAGGATGTACGCAAATACACGGATGCCGACCAGATCGCGCGGCAGCTCAAAAAAGAAGAACACTTTACGGTCAGTGAGAAAGACCACTCGGTCACTTTGACGGACGAAGGTGTCCGCGCCGCCGAGAAGATGGCCGGAGTCGAGAGCTTCTATACGGCCGGCAATATGGAGTGGCCGCATCTGATCGATAATTCGCTCAAGGCACATTACCTGTACAAGCGAGACGTGAACTACGTCAACAAAGACGGCAGCATCGTCATTGTCGACGAGTTCACCGGGCGCTTGATGGAAGGCCGCCAGTGGAGCGATGGCTTGCATCAAGCCGTCGAGGCGAAGGAAGGGGTCAAGATCAAGGAAGAAACGCAGACACTGGCCACGATCACGCTGCAGAACTTTTTCAAGCTCTACGGGAAGCTGTGCGGCATGACCGGAACAGCGATGACCGAGGCGAACGAGTTCTGGAAGATCTACGGGCTGGACGTGATCGCGATTCCGCCGAACCGGACCCTGCACCGAATCAGCCATCCAGACGTGATCTATCGCACCGAACGCGAGAAATTCATCGCCGTCGCCGACGATATCGAGCGGCATATCCGTTGGGACGTCTTGGTGATGAAGAACGGCGACGAGTATTGGGGAACAATTGTCAAAGAGGATGACGACTCGGTCACGCTGCAGCTGAAGGAAGGGAAAGACAAAGAGAAAGTCGAAAGGTCCAAGATCCATACGATCGAACGCAAGGGCCGACCGGTGCTGGTCGGTACGGTGTCGATCGAGAAGAGCGAGCGGCTGTCCGATCTACTGGATAAAAGAGGCGTGAAACATGAGGTATTGAACGCCAAGCAGCACAAGCGCGAGGCGGACATCGTCGCTCAAGCTGGCCGTGTCGCGGCGGTGACGATCGCGACCAATATGGCCGGGCGCGGTACCGACATTGTGCTTGGCGGCAATGCCGAGACGATGGCGTGGGCGCGTCTGCAGCACGAATACGAAACAAGGCTGGATATTCCAGGGGACGTTTGGAACGCCTTGGTCGACGAGATCGAAGTGGCCGAAGACATGAAGGCGATGGGCGAGCACGTCAAGGAACTCGGCGGACTTCACGTTATCGGCACCGAGCGCCATGAAGCTCGCCGAATCGACTTGCAGCTTCGCGGCCGCTGCGGTCGGCAAGGCGACCCCGGTAGCAGCCGCTTCTACCTGTCGTTGGAA
>Ga0326597_10003824_pt1 | contig 21438 bp, 19 predicted proteins | sample RVTome_12_FD_203789 | JGI IMG/M metagenome (GOLD analysis project Ga0326597, IMG submission 203789) | Soil microbial communities from uranium-contaminated site in the Upper Colorado River Basin, Wyoming, United States - RVT100D185 | ecosystem: Environmental > Terrestrial > Soil > Contaminated >...
ACCTGGGGGGCGTTCGTGATGTCGGGGGACTGGCGATAGCCTGAATGGTGTACGCTGACATCCGGACGGACCTCCTGCCGTCGTCTGTCGCTTTTCACCGGGCGCAGCAGGAGCATCCGTGTCGTTTGACTTCCTGGCTCGATCGCTGTGAGGTCCACTTCCGCTGGAAGGACTACAGGAGTGGCCGCCGCCATCGGACCATGGCACTCACCGCGGTGCAGCTCATCCGCAGGCCCCTGCAGCACGTTCTGCCTCGCCGCTTCCCCCAAATCCGGCACTTCGACTTGCTCGCGAATCGTTGCCGCAAGGCCAAGCTCTACCGCTGCCGGGAGTTGCTCCATGCCGGAACCCATGCCAGCGATCGGAAGGGAACAACGTCTGAAGCGGAAGCCGCGGCCTGCCCGAGCTGCGGCCACCGGACGCTGTACCGGGCGGGCAAGATCTCGCCAGCGTCCATGCGGGAGCTCTCCCCGGCCGCTCTCGACACGTCGTAGACCGGCCGAGTCTTGTCCGTCGCGACGACCAGCCCAGGTCACCCGAGAGGACGGCCAGGCCCCCGCACACTCCCGGGGCGAGAAGCGCAGTTTCCGAGGGTCGCGAGTGCGCTCCCAGCGCTTGCCGACACCCGACAGACCGGATAGAATCGCCGCGCAACTTGTTGTGGCGCGCGCCAGAAGACGGGGACGCGACCTCCGCCGGTGAAGGAGGAGAATCGAATCCCCATAGCGAACTGATCGGAGGCAGCGTCCAACTGGTTCTTTGCAGAATGACGGCCGAGGTGAGTGTGAAGTGTCAAGCGCTCGTGACGGTCACTCTGGAAAGAACGCCTAGCGTAGGGCAGACCAGGAGATTAGTAATGATCGAATTCTTTGGTTGGTTTTTCTTGGCATGCGCAGCGCTCTCTGTGGTCAACGCCTACCGCCACGCATCACGCAACCTGTCGCCCAGCTATTGGGGAGGTGCATCCGCCGAAGGACAGGCCTGCCTTGCCGGAGCCAGCATTGCGATGGCAGCCGTTGCCGAGTTCGCGCCTGCTCAGGGAACTCCGGTCCGCTGGGGAGTCATGGTCCTTGGTGTAGCCATCTTCTGGCTTGGGCTCCACCTTGAAAAACGTGCGCTGCGCGAGGCTTCCCAACACGCGCATTCAGCGGACGCCGCTCCGCGGCGCCGCTGATGCTGAGCGTTGGGCAATAGTAGGGCGGACGAGACGAGCGCGGTGAAGCTGCGATGACACCCCCCGAAATTGTAGATCTGGTCAGGGTCGTTGCCTGGCCAGTCGTCTCGCTGGTCGCCCTTGTCGTGCTCAGGCGGCAGCTGCCGTTACTTCTGCGCCGGACGAAGAAGATTGGCCTGGCGGGACTCGAGATCGAGTTCGAAGCTGCAACAGAATTCTCTCCCAAGTGGTCCATTCCGGGTCTGGGCGACGTACGACACGCGCACGCGACGGCCGCCATCGAATTCTCCAGCCATGCGACGAGCCTGATGGAACAGTTCGATGGGGATGGCTGTTACGACTACGCTGTAGTGAACCTCGGCCAGGATAGAAGTTGGCTGACGTCGCGTTTGTACATCTTCTCGATCATGCTGCGACGCATGCGGGGGTTGCAGTGCTGGGTCTTCCTGCGACCGGACGAGGGTGCGCGCTCCGTGTATCTTGGCTTGGCTTCCGCTGACGAAGTCCGTTGGGCACTCGCCCGTAGATTCCCCTGGCTGGAGACCGCATACGCGCAGGCATCCGGTAAGTTGGACCCGCACCAAGTCACATCGGATCGCGGAGCTCTGGAGCACTGGCAAGCGACAGAGCTCGTCCAGCATTTCCTCACAGGTATCCAGACCCCGGAGCCGCCTCCAGCAGGCATGGAAAGCCAGTGGATACCGCTCACGGAGAGCGGCCCTTGGGAACGGGCCGAGTGGCTCAGCAGGGAGAGTCTTGCGTCGGTTCTCGGTGGCGCTCTCCGGCCAGCCTCCATCTTCGCGGAGTTGCGCGCGTTGACCGCCACGGACCGAGCGAAACTGCTCCAAGTTCCTGGCGATTTCGTTGCGCTAGTTGGAGATGGTTGGACTTTCAATGGTGTAGTCGATCGCAGGGCAGCCCTGGAGAAGATAGGAGCGAGGTTGGCCGATGCTGTACATGATGATGCCTAACGAATTAGGGCTTTTTGTCGCGCGAGGCGGCGACAAAGGGCCGTGTTGAGCTCAAGCCAGGGCCGGCTTAGAGTGAGGTGAATCCCTGGGGAATCAATGTGGGCCGAGATGATTGTCGGGCGGGACGATGGCGCCGAGACGGGAGTGCAGGGTGCAGGGGACGTGCGGCGTGACTCGGGTGGCGGGTGAGCGGGTGAGGGCGGTGCCGAGAGAGCGCGCGGGAGAGGCTCGAGTGTTCGAAGCATGGACCCGGACCATGTTCGTGCAACGGCGACTCGTGACAAGGACAATTCCATGGGTGCTGACCGGGTGGCGAGGCAGGAGTTCACGCCGGTCCTCGGCAGCTGGCAGCCCGGAGTGCGATTTTGGAAAGCGTGGCGATCGGGATGAGGACGCCGGCGTGGCAGAACGGGCAGGTGCGCTCTGGACGCCGCTGAGCCGGAGCGTTCGGCCCCCGCGCGGTAACTGAACTGAGGAGCGAAGCATGGCAGTTGGAGAAAAAGGGGCACAGATGAAGGCGCTGATTAGCCGTATCACCAACGACATCTGGAACCGGGGAAATTTGGCCGTCGTCGACGAAGTCATGTCCGCCAACGGCAGGTACCATGGCCCGCACATGCCTAATGGAATGGGTGACCGCGAGACTTGGCGACGCGCCATCGGAATGTACCGCAGCGCCTTTCCTGATTCACGCGTCACGTATGACGAGTTGATCGTGAGCGGTGATACAGTCGTCGGACGATGGAGTGCCACGGCGACACACACCGGTCCGCTCCCAGGCGTTGGACCGACTGGCAAGCAGATCAACATCGGAGGTATCACCATCTATCGATTTGAAGCAGGCAGGATCGTGGAGGCATGGGAGCAGCTGGATATGCTCGGCATGTGGCAGCAGATCGGCGTTGTCTCTCTGCCGAAACACGGATAGCCGCATGACACGGCGATGCATACGACCGTCCGCGGCACGGTCAACGGGTGATCGCCAGGCCGTTCGGCCTACGGGAGGCTAATATGACTCAACCGGTTCAACGCATTGCGGTGGCAGCGGCTGTCGCGGTGGCAGCCGCGGTCGCATTTTGCGCCTGCGTGCTGGACACTACCCGATCGGACGCTGCAAAGCCCGTAGTGTTCTACGCGTCGCAATCCGGCGAATCGACGCTTGATCAAGGCGAGGGCGGAGGAAATCCCTTCGCGTCCGCGCTAATTGAGTTGTTGGAGAGACCGTCTCTAACCTATGCCGAACTCCAATCCGAGCTGCCCGCTTTGACGAAAGCAAAGAGTCGCGGCTTCCAGGCGCCCGACATACCAACCGAAGTTGCTTCCAATCAGTGGAGAGTGAAGCCGGTACCCGCCTCAGCGAGACGAGTGGCGCTGGTCTTCGTCTACTCGGACTACCCCAATGCCGAATTGACGTCGCTCCCCGGGGCTGAACGTGATCTCGAGAGAGTAGCCGCAGGGCTGAGAATGGCAGGGTTCGAAGTGCGTACGGCTGCGAATCCAACGGGGGCTGACCTTCTCAAGGCCCTGGAGACGCTCGCCAGAAGCTCGGAGGATGCGGAGGCTGCCGTCGTTTACCTGACCGGCCACGGCTTTGAGCACGACGGCCAGGTCTACCTGATGCCCAATGACTATCCATTTGGCGAGGGGCCAGACCGATTGCCGGATTGCGCTGTCCATGTTGCTGGCCTCGTGAGGTACCTGAAGTCTAATAGTGCGAACATCGTGTTCTTTGGGGGCTGCCGAACATACTGGTGAAGTACGCCGCCGAATACAAATGGGGCAGCTAAGGAGAAGAAGTAGGTGCCAAACGGAAAGCAGGGCGACAATCCTCTCAGCGATCTCACGATTCATGGTGCACATCCCTTTCCGAGGGAGATTGAGGAGCTCTTGCGGCGGGTGGATGCCTTAGGCCGTCGCAGCGATCGGTGGCCGCTTGGAGAAAACTGGCCTTTCTCTCCGCGAGAGTTCGATTGGGAGCGCGGCGAGGATTTGGATGGTGCGCGGCGAGACCTGACCCATCTCATCGCCATGCTTGAAACGGGGCGCGGCGATGAAGTGCTGCTCAATCCGCGCACCGGGAGGCCGTTCACTCATGCATGACCAGGTGCCCAACAAGGCACTCCAGCGGACGGAGCACTCTCAGCGCTCGCGGCCCGCCGCTGAGCTTTGGCGTTGTCCTTTGAGGTCGCCCTGGACCATGCGGATCGGCTTGCCGCCCGCGGTCGTGGTCTCGAATCGAACGGTTCTGGGCATGGGTTGCCCTCCCGGTAACGAGCGCGCGGACACAACGGGAGGTGAAGATGGGATTGCCATCGGACAGCCCAATGCGCGTCCCGTTCTGCCCTGATCCGGACGACGCCACCTGATAGACTGCTGCACGCGCCCGTGTTTCGAGATGGGAGTGACCCTGCATGTTCTCGATCATCTGGCCCCTGCTGGTCGCCTCGGTGCTGATCCACCCCAAGGCTCAGGAATCGGGACCACGTTCCGTGGCCGCGCTGCTGCCCGAGGACACGATCTGCTTTTGCTCCGTCGGGGATCTGAACGCCTTTCGAGCCGCGGTGCGTGAGACGTCGATCGGTCGGATCGCGGCCGAGGAGGAAGTCGAGGAGTGCCTGCGGCAGCCGCTCGCGGCGCTCGCGCAGTGGTGGAACCAGAAAGTTGGCGTTCCGCTGGATGGACTGCTGGACGGAGAGTGCCGCAGGATCTTCGTGGCCGTGATCCGCCTGGATGAGTCGACCACGACGGGCGGGGAGTTCGGTCTCATTGTCGGATGGGAGGGAGAAACCGTCCCCGCCGGCCTCGCTTCGACGCTCTTCCACCGGATGACTCTCGGGGGGATGTTCGTCTTCTCTCCGAGCGAGGACGCGCTCGCGGTGCTCCGTGCTGTCGAGCAGGGAAGCTCCGCGAGTCTCGCAGGCAGCCCGTCCTTCCAGGCGTCCCTGGAAGCGCTTGCGGCCGGGCCGTCCGAGCTGTTCCTCTACGTCGAGGCCGCCCTGCTGCAACGGGCGCTCTCTGATCTGGAAGTCCTGGACGATCTCCGACCGTTCCTGAGCCGACCATGTCCCGCTCGTTCGCTCGCGGCCCGATGGGTGCCACGGGAAGGGCGGTCCCATACCAGCGTGTTTTTATCCGAGGACCCGGCGTCCGATTGGCTGCGGCGCCTGTGTCCCGCGGTTCCCTTCAGCGCCGAAGATTTGCGTGTGATCCCCGAGGATGCGTTGCTCGCGCAGTTCTTCAATCTCGAGCTGCGCGCCCTCCCCGAGCTGCTGGCGGACGGCGGCTGGAGCGATCCAGCCGACCTCACGCAGCAGACCCGAAAGCTCTGCGGCCAGCTCGCGGAGCGGCTCGGGCCCCGTTGCCTCGTCGCCAATCCTTCGAGCCGGTTCATTTCGGCGACGGAATACCTGTTCTCCATCGAAGTGCGCGATGAAGGACAGCTCATCGAGACTTTGACCGCGCTGATCGAGCAGGCTAGCCGCGCCGCCCCGGTGCCGTTCTCGCTGCGACAGGTGGAGGTCGAGGGATCGCAGGTCTTTCAACTGGTCTCGCGAGAGGGCGGCCAGACGAACATCGCTTTCGCGGTCAAGGGCGGCTGGCTGACGGCGGCGTTGGACGTGCGCGTCTTGAAACGTCATCTCCGGCGCATCGCGGGACAATCGTCCGGTCTGCTCGGGAACGAACGGATCGCGGAGTCCTGGGAGCGGTTGACGGCCGGCGGCCATCCGCTCACCGGAATCTCGTACTGCGCGCTGCCAGAGCTCTATCCGGCAGCCGTTCCGTACCTCTATCCCCTGCGTGCTCAACTGCTCGAGGAGTTCGGGTGGGAGCTGCCGTTCGACCTGTCCGCGCTTCCGGCCGGCGAGGTCGTGACCCGGCATCTGCTTCCCACGGTCGCCGTGTCGCATCGCCTGGAGAATGGCTGGCTGTTCGAGCGGGAGGGAACGCTCGGCGGAGAACTGACCAGCCTGGGCGCCGGCCTCGGCGGCGCCGCCATGGCGGTCTGGGTGTCCTTCCTCGCCGACCTGGGCCGGACCGGGGAGAACTTTGTCGCGTTCCTCGCCAAGGGCAAGCAGGACGCCGCCCGGATCAGCGTCGATGTGCTGACAAGCGCCGTGACCCACTACTTCATGAACAACGATCGATTGCCTGAAAGCCTGGAGGTCCTGGCCCGACCCGATCCGAACTTCTTCAATGAGGTCTATATCGAAGATCCGTCGATGCTGATCGATCCCTGGGGGACTCCCTTCGTCTATCGTCCCACGGACGGGCGCAACTTCGAGATCTTGAGCCTCGGAGCCGACGGTCTCCCGGGAGGTCAGGGCAAGGATCAGGACATCAGTTCTCGCGCAGGGAGATAGCTGAACGCCCGCGAGCAGGACAACCCGGCGGGACCCGCGCTGTGCAGCAAACGGGCTGGGGGAGCGCCGAAGAGTGTACGCTGACACGTTGCCGGGCCGCCGCCGGTCGGTTTTCGCCGGGCTCAGAAGGAGCACCCATGTCATTCGAGTTCCTGGCGCGATTGGAAGAGGTCACTCATTCGGTCCGTCAAGGCGAGGTCATTCCCTCTGGAGCCACCTGCGACCTGGTGAACCGTTCCTCCGACACGGGAACGCACGAGAGGTTCTGATGCGGCCCAGATCTCCACTGCTCTTTGGGTCGATCGGGCTGGCCGCGCTTTTGGTCGCGGTGTTCCTGATCTGGCCGGACGATCCGCCGGACGATCCGATGGAGGTCAGAGTCGCGCTGGACGGCGGCCCGGTCGAGGCGGCCGTGGGGCTGGAACCGGACCCGGTCGAGCGCGAGAGCGTCGATCACGAACGGCCGCCGCTCTCGAACGGACCGCCCGGGCGGCCGTTCGTGCCGTCCGCGGGCGAGGTGACGCTCATCGGGCGGGTCGTCGATGACCAGGGACAGCCGCGTGCGGAGGCAACCGTCGCGGTGCATGTCGGGCGGCACAAGCTGTTGATGGATCGGGAGGCGCTGGCCAGTGGTCAGACGAACGCGGATGGTTCGTACCGGCTGGCGGGGCTCGAACCGGGCGAGTCGTATCTGGTGCGCGCGGCGCTCGAGGGGTACCTGGACGCATTCAGTCCCCCCGTCGACCCGGCCGCCGCTGCCACGATCGAACTCGGCGACCTCGTGCTGATGCGCCTTTGCAAGGTGACGGGGAAGGTTGCCGACCCGGCCGGGCATCCGATCCCGGAGGTGATCGTGCGGCATTCCCGGGACCGGGACGAGTCGGGGGCGGTGACGGACGCCGGCGGGCGGTTCTCACTGAACGGCGTTCCTCCGGGCCGGCTCACCATCCACGCCGAGGCGCCCGGCTTCGTCGCGGTGCGTGGCCCGACCCCGGACTCCTTCAGCAACCAATTTCAGTTGCAACTGCGCCCCGGGGAGCAGCGCGACGACCTGTTGCTGGTGCTCGAGGCGGAAGGGATCATCCGCGGCCGGATCGTCGGGCCGGACGGGGCGCCGATGTTCGCCGAGCCCTTTCGCATCCGGGCCCGCGCGAGCACCGGCGCGAGCACCGGAAACGCCTCCGTGACCGTGTCGGAGGGCGGCGCCTTCACCCTGCGGCGGCTGCATCCGGACGAGACCTACGACGTCATCGCGGAAGGACTCTCGGGTCGGACGGCGACGCGAGCGGGAGTGCACTGCGGTGACCCGGAACTGAGCTTCGTCTTCGAGCGCCTGCCCGCGGTGCTCGTCACGGTCCGATCGGAGGTGGACGGGGCTCCGCTGCGGCCGGACCAGGTCTGGTTGATGAAAGGGCGCGAGGTCGTCCGCGACCTTCGCGCGCATCTCTGGCTCCCTGATCCGATGGAAGATCCCGCGCCGATCCTGTTCCTGCCGTACCGCGAAGCGGGCACGCACGAGCTGAGCGTCCTGCTGAAGGGATTCGCCAAGTTCCAGTCCGGACCGCTGGTCCTCGATGGACGCTCCGATTACGGTCCGATCACGGCGCTGCTCCGCGAGCGGCCGCCCGCCGAGGAGGAGGTCACGACCGGAATCGTTCGGCTCGCGGCAACCCGGGAACCGCTTCCGGGCGTGCGGGTCCGGTTGGCTGGACAGTATCTCGGCAACCGGCGGTACCTCGCTCGACTCCATGGCGTGCTGGTCTCGGGCGTTTCTCATGTGTCCGGCGTGCCCACCGTCCGCACCGGTCCGGACGGACGCTTCAGTTTCCCCAACGAGTTCACTCCGACGTCGATCGAGCTGAACGATGCGCGCTACTGCGCGAGCCGCCTCGACCTGCCGCGTGGAAGCTCGTTGCAGGATCTGGAGATCCTGGCCTACCAGCCCGGGGCCGTCGAAGGGCGGGTGCTGCTGGTGAGCGGCGAATTCGGCGCGGGCCTGCCGGTCGTGGCCCACCGGGCGGACGCGGAGCCGCGCACCACTCGCACCGACGAGCGCGGGGAATACCGGATCGGCGCGCTGCTCCCCGGACTCTGGAACATCTCGGCCGGTAATCCATATGCGCGGGCCGAAACGGGCGCGGGCGGCCGCCTCAAGCCGGGCCAGGCATTCCCCGCGGATCGCAGCCCGACGGTTCAGGTCGACGTCCCGGAAGGTCGTTTCGCCACCGCGAACATCGATCTGCGCGCGCTCGGCGCGGCGCTCGAGGGGACGGTCACGATGAACGGACGGCCGTGGGCCTCGACCGGCGTGACGCTGCTGCCGCTCAACGGCTTGCCTTCGGATCCGCTGATGAACCAGCTGGCCTCGACCGGCGCGGCGGGCGACTACGGTTTCCCCGGACTGCCGCCGGGACGGTACCGGGCGATCGTCCGCGGCGACCGCGGGCGAGGCGTGCTGGCCGAGGCTGCGTTGACGCTCCCGCGCGGGCACGTCGTGCGGCACGATTTCGACATCCGGCTCGGTCAGCTCCGCGTCACCGTGGCGAAGCAGGAGAACGGCGAGCCGCTGCCTTCGTCTTCAGTCACCGTGGAGCGCGTTCCCGAGCCAGGCGAAACACCCGCGGCGGGAGCCGTCTCGAAGACCGATGCGGATGGTCTCGCGGTTGTTGAGGATCTGCCCGCGGACGCATTCTTCGTGCTGATCCGGACGACCCGCGGCAGTTTGGGCCGCCGTGTGGATCTTGAACCGGGCGAAACCCGAAACCTCATGGTCCTCGTTCCGCCGCCCGCGACGCTGCAGATCACGCTCGACGCTTCCGGTTTGCAGGACGTGCAGTCCATCGTCATCGAGTTCTTCAGCGATGGGCACCGCGTCCAGGTGCATCGCATCTGGGATCCGCCCGACCATCCCGGCGTGACCCTGTCGGACCTTCAACCCGGTGACTACGAGCTGCGAGTAAAGTCCTACCCAACCGGCTGGGCCGCGACCGGCCAGGTCCGGGTGCTACCCGGAGCGTCGAACGCGATTGCGCTCACCCTCGAAGCTGTCGGCAAGGCTGAAGCAGACCATTGACCGCGGGTGTCGACTCCCTGCATTCTGCGGGAACGGTTGGAAGAGCCGAAGCATTGCGGCGCTCGATTCCCGCGCTATCTCGAGGTTCGGAGCGTGGCATGAAACTCGCACAGATGCCGTTTCTGGTCTTGCTGATCGGTCTGCCGGCGGGCTGTGGGGGGCGAGAGGGCACCGAGCGGGATGCTTCCGGGCCGACCGTGACGAGTTCCGCGTTCGAGGACGGCGAGCGGATTCCCGAGAGGTACACGGCGGATGGAGCGGACGTGTCGCCGCCGCTCGCGTTCGACCAGCTTCCCGCCGGTACGAAGGAACTCGCGCTCATCTGCGAGGATCCCGACGCGCCGGGCGCGACACCCTGGGTGCACTGGGTCGTGTACGGCATCGATCCCTCGGCCGGCGGCCTGGAAGAAGACTTCGAGCCGGGCGAGAGCGGGGCGCGGGAGGGGCGAAACTCCTGGCCCGAGGGCGACAACCTCGGCTGGCGCGGCCCGGCGCCGCCGCCGGGCTCGGGTGACCATCGCTACATCTTCACGCTGTATGCTCTCGACACGACGATCGATTTGGCGCGGGGTGCCGCGCGCGAGCAGTTGAAGGACGCGATGGCGAGCCACACTCTCGGATCGGGAACGCTGACCGGGCTGTACTCGCGTTAGTCACGCGCTTCCCGGCGCGTCGGATCGACTCGAGAACCAGTGCCGGTGGGTAGGGGCTCCAAAAAGTACCGATCGCTGAGGTCAGGCGCCTCCGCGATCCGCGCCGTCGATGGGCCCGAGGTCGGCCTCGGGCGGCTCGTCGTGTTCGGGGTCGTCAAGTCGGCGGCCGGACTCGGCCGCGAGGCGATCGAGGCCGCCTTCCGTGAAGCGGGTGAGCGTCCCGCGGAGCTGGAGGGAGTACGGGCTCGGGTGAGGGGCGGGCGATCGTCGCCGGCGCGCCGGTCGAAGCCGAGAGTCGCCGGACGCCTGTTCCAACCTGGTCGAGGTCAACCGCCGCCGCGAGCGCACGGCTTCCTGAGCTCACCCGCCGCCCGGACCCAGGCTCTCCAGAGCGTACTCGAATACGCCCGTTCCGCTTCCGGACTGGATGATCACCTTGTTACACGAGTCTACCGTAACCGCCAGTTCCTGGTCATCCGTCACGGTGAACGTGTGTCGCAGGTTATCGTTGTTGTACACTTTCACGGTCGCCGTATCAGCAGCGTCGTCGACTGTGACCTTCATCGACAAGTGCACGAAGAGCTGTTGACTGAACACGGTCGCGTCCGACGACTCCGCGTTCCAGGTCGCCAGCGTCCATACACCCGCAGCATCTGTGTCGAAGTCGACCTCGAACTCGTCCCCCGACTGAGCAAAACAACAGATCTTGTCAACGTTCGGGAACGAGACATTCACACCATTGCCGGGAGTCGCCGTAAAAGTTTCCCCGACCTGGGCGCCGTCCTTGTATCCCTTGACGTTGACCTGCGCCGTGTCGCCCTTTGTCTGGAGCTGGAAGTCGACGTCGCGCTCTTTGCCGGTTGCATGCTCCCATCCTGCGACCGGATTGGAGGTGCCCGCTCCTGTCTTCGTCACCCACCCGGCCTCCGCTGCGTTCGGCCAGCACAGAAGGGGCGATGCGCAGAGCAGTCCAGCGACCAGGATTCGCACCTTTCTTCCTGGCCGCATAAAGCTACGCATCGCGTCAACGGACGCGAGAGGGGGCATTTCAAGTCGCATCTTCCTACTCCCGATATGCAGCCGACGTCGACTCATGTGTGCTAGCTTACGCTAGCAGTTTCGCTCTAAAAAGAGGGGGGATTCCAGAGATTCTCTGGTTCTCCTGAAGCGGCTGTAGCTCAGTGACGTGTCCAAGTCGTGTACGACATCGATCCCTCGGCCGGCGGCCTGGAAGAAGACTTCGAGCCGGGAGACAGCGGAGCACGGGAGGGGCGAAACTCCTGGCCCCCGGGCGACAAACTGGGCTGGCGCGGCCCCGCGCCGCCGCTAGGCTCGGGTGACCATCGCTACATCTTCACGCTGTACGCTCTCGGCAAAACCACCGATCTCGCGCCGGGCGCCGGGCGCGGGCCGTTGAAGGACGCGAGCCACACTCTCGGATCGGGAACGCTGACCGGGCTGTACTCGCGTTAGACCAGGACGCCGGACGCTCCGTCAGGCGGGCCCTCGGCCCGCTCGAAGCCGCAGCTCGCGGTAGTGCTGGAACTCGAGACATCGCTCGAAACTGACCAAGCGGCGAATCAGGGCGTTGAACCTGGAATGGGCGCCGGAATCTCCGTCACGACACAGCAGGCGGTAGAGGCGGAGCTCCGGATCCTGCGGCAGGGCGCTCTCCGGAAGGACCGGCACTCCGAGCCTGCGCAGGCGGGGCGCGCCGATCGAGACGAGCAGGGCCGGAACCGAATCGACGTTTCGCTCGAGATCGTCCATTCCTTCCAGGATCAGCTCGGCGCCGGGAAGCTGCCGGAAATCGGCCGTCATTTTGGGACCTCAGGCTGCTGGGCCTTCAAGAACTCCTCGAGCTTGTGCGCGAAGGCGTCCGGATCGATCGCCGGGTACCGGATCAGCCCGGGCCGAATCGCTTCGAAGAACTCTCTCAGACGGGCGTCGTCCACCAGCTTCCTCGAGATCATCTGCCGCACGTCCATCAGGTCCCGTGCGTGTCCCCGTTCGATCTTCGCCAGAGCCTGAGCGTTGAGATCGTAATGGAAGAAGTCGACCCGGCCATGCGTCGCAATGAAGGGGCTGCGTTCCTTCCAGTTGGGCAGCGGTGGAATGAAGTCGTCCGGTGCCGCCAGCTCGATGTTGATCTCCAACTCGTCCTTGATCGCCGGAAGGGCCTCGAAGACACCTGCCGGCTCCGGGTCGAACTTGATGTCGAGGGCCGGCGTGGTCGAGCGCCAGCCGAGCAGCAGCGCCGTCCCGCCTCCCGTGAAGTAGATCCGGCCCGGTCCGCGAACGGCGCGAGCCAGCCATTTCATGAACTGCCGGATCTTCTCCGGGTCGGTTGCTGTTCGCATTTCTGCTGTTCGAAGGAGCGTTCTCGGCCGTACCGCGGCCGACGGCAACGAGAGCATTCTACCCCCCTCCCACTAAATTCGCGCCAGCAGAGTGATTCGGCTTGTCCCCCCTCGCCCGGATGCGATCCTGGATCGCTGAAGCTCCCGGGACCGATCACCACTCCTTGAGCGTCGGAGGTGACCTCTGAGCGTATTGCGTCGTCCGTTCCGCATGCTCGTCTTGATCTCCGGGCTCACGGTCTTGGTCGTCAGCTTATGGATGGCCGACTGGCCTTCCTCCATACGCCACGGCCCGAGGGTGCATCGCGAGGACCCTGCGGAGGCGTCCGGTCCTGCCGCGGAAACCGGGTCCACAGCCAGCACGAGGGAGGCGCTCGCGCCTGCTTCACCTGCGCCGTCACTCGCCGGAATCGTTCGTGATGCCGGCACGGGACGTTGTCTCGAGTCTGTAGAGCTCCGGCTCTACGGACCCCGTGACACCCTTGACCGGGGTGTGGTGCTCGACTCCACCAGCTCGGATGCGACGGGCCGGTTTGAGCTCCGCGCGCCTGAAACGAAGTTCGCCGCAGGGCTCTTCCTTGACGCAAGGCTCCCGGCCTACCACAAGTGGTTTCAGCTCCTCGAGGGGATTCCTCAGGATCCCATCGACGTGCTGCTGCACAGGGTCGCGTTCGTCGAGAAGGTCGGACGCGTGGTCGACCCTCAGGGGACGGGCATTCCAGGCGTTCAAGTGAACCTGGAGTCCGACTTCACGAACCTGTACGAATTCAATGACGTGGAGAGCGCGGGAGCGAGCGTTGCTGTCGTGACGGGCGCGGATGGAACCTTCGTGATGGAGGCATTCCCTGCCAAGGAGCCTTTCTCGATCTCGTTTGATGCGGGAGGCCGGTGGACACGGACCCGGCTTGAATTGGTGCACGCCAATGACGATCTCCGGTCACCACCCATCACGTTGCTGCCTGCGTGCACCTGGACCATTAACACGGTGGACCGTGGCGGGCGACCTGTCGCGGATCTGGAACTCGTGGATCGACCGGCTCCCGGGGAGCTGCAAGACATCCTGGACCGCTTATCGAAGGCCGGAAGAGCCGTAGCCCTCTACGAAGCCGGCGAACGCCCCCCAGGCTGGACCGATGAGAACGGCCTGATGGAATTCCGCCACGTTCCGTTGGGGCGTCATCGGTTGGAAGCGAGAAGCGACGGGAAGGTCGTGGCTTCCATGGACGCCGTCCTCTCGGCACCTCTGGAGACCACGACGTTCGAGATCGGCGCTGGCCCCGACCTGACGGTCCTCCTGACGGACGAGGACGGAAACCGCTTGCACGACTTCGCCACTGTGTCACGAGGCAACTGGCAGAACGACATTCCAAACCGAATCCACAGCGAACTCGGTGCCTCCTGTGCCGCCGTAGCCCTGGAGGCTGCGCTGCATGTCCAGTCTGCCACCGGCCAGGTCCAGCGAATCGTGCTCAAGGAGAGCTCAGTGCGCGACGGGAAGGTCCAAGCAAAGGTCGATGCCTTCCCAGCCGTGGTTTCTCTCCGCCTGGGTCAGGCCGAGGTGGATCTCGAGACGGCGATGGATCGCGGAGCGGTGATCACCATGCAGCTGGACGCGGATGCGATCCATCGTTTCATCCGGGATGAATGTGGAATCATCAAACTGCGCGTCCGGGACCGAAATGGCGGAGTCCCTCGGGGCGCCTATGCCGTGCTTCACCGCCTTGCCAGGGATGAACACGGCCGATACCGGTCGATCGAATGGGCGCTTCGACCGGGGCACCTGACGCCCCACCGGATGACTCTGATGGCCAACGCAGGACCGAACCTCCTGATGGTCCGGGCGCCGGAAATGGGCCAGACATCGAAACTCCTGGAAGTGTTGCCGGGGCAGGTACTGGACGCCGGTGAGTTCCTTCTCGATGAAGGCGAACCAGTGAGGATCCGCATTCAGGGGCCAGCCGATTGGTCGGGGGTGGCGGAAGTTTCGATGACTCGCGTCTCCACCCAGGAACCCGTGATGCTATTCCTCGGCGCTTTCGAATGCGGCACCCACGTGAACGTGGCCGTGCCCCCGGGCGTGTTCAACCATCGCCATCTTGCGCGAGGCAAGTATCGCCTGCTGGTCGCGGCCGAGGGCTGCGAGCTCCTCGACGAGATCCTGGATGTTGGCATCGGTGGACCGCCTCCGGTTCATCAGCTACGCCTGACCCGCCGGCGCGGGAACGGCAAGTAGTCGAACCCACTGCGGCTCAGATCGATTCGAGAACCAACGCCACGCCCTGGCCGCCGCCGATACACATGGTGACCAGGCCGTAGCGTTGCTGATGGCGGCGCAGCGCGTAGGCGCAGGTCAGGGTCAAGATCGCGCCGGTGGCGCCGAGCGGGTGGCCCAGGGCGATGGCGCTGCCGTAGGGGTTCACCTTCTCTGGATCGATGCCCAGTTCCTCGAAGTCGCGCACGCAGGCCAGCGCCTGCGGGGCGAAGGCCTCGTTGAGCTCGACGTGGTCGATGGCGTCGCCCTGGATCCCGGCGCGCTCGAGCGCCTGGCGCGTGGCCGGGACCGGGCCCCAACCCATGATCGCCGAGTCGCAGGCCGCCACGCCCATGCCGATCACGCGGGCCAGCGGGCGGACGTCGTGCTTCTGTGCGTCCGACTCCTTGCCGATCACCATCGCCGCCCCGCCGTCGACCACCGCGCTGGCGTTGCCGGCGGTGATGATCCCGCCCGCCTCGAAAGCCGCGGGCAGCCGCGACATCTTCGCCAGGCTGATGTCGTCCATGATGTGGGTGTCGTGCCGCACCTCGATCGGCTCGGCCGCGCCGTCCGTCTGGACCCGCACCGGCTCGATCTCCTCCTCGAAGTGCCCGGCGTCGCGCGCCGCCTTGGCGCGCCGGTGCGAGCGGAAGCCGAACGCGTCCGCCTGCTCGCGGGTGATGCCGTACCGCCGGCCCAGCTCCTCGGCCGTATTCGCCATCGACATCTTCGCCGACGGGTCATAGAGGCTCATCAGCAACATGTCCTGGAGCTGCGTTCCGGGCGGCAGCCCCTGGACGTCGCACGGCCCGTACTTCTGGACCGCGGTCCCGACCTTGCGCCCGCGGTAGTTGTACAGGCAGAAGGGGTACTGCATGCTCTCGGCGCCGCCCACCACCAGGAACGGCCGCGCCGCGTCGTGGCGCAGGCCCGACAGCAGCAGGTCGGCGCCGACGCAGAGCGCCTCCGCGCCGCTGCCGCAGATCCGCGCCACCGTCAGGGCCGGCACGTCCTGGCCGAGACCGCCGCGCCAGGCCATGCCCTGCGCGCCGTAGATCGAATCGCGGTGGCTGTGCGCCGCCATGCCCATCACCACGTGTCCGATCAGCGATCGATCCATGGGAGTGTGCTCCAGCGTGGCCGCGATCGCGAGCCCGCCGAGCTGCGTGGTGCTGAACCGGGAGAAGAGCCCCGGCTCCTGGTTCGTGATCAGGATGTCCGGGCGCGGAGTGCGCCGGGCGCCGTCGAGAATGACAACCGTGTCCTGTCCGACCATGATCTCTGGCTCCTATTCGTGCAGGAACGCCGCGGGCGTCCGGGGACCGTTCTGGATGAAATTCGTCAGACCGATGTCGAGGTCGACCGTCTGCTTGCAGCGCGCGAACCCGTCCGCCTCGATCTCGAGGCCTTGCGCGAGCGGCTTCACGAGCCCTTTGCGGAACACGTCCACCAGGATCGCGTCGATCGCCAGCGAGTGGTGGCCGATGTCGACCGCGGGGAGTTCGTCCGGGAGCGCGAGCGGGGCGGCGCTGACCGGCGCGAGCGCGACCTCCCCGGCGAGGTGCCGGCGGATGAGCGCCTTGGCCGCGGCCACCGCGTCCTTGGTCGGCTCGCCGGTGGCAAAGCCGAAGGCACAGGCATCGCGGGCGCCGATCGAGCGGCCGGTGCGCAGCAGCTCGAAGGCGCGTTCGACGCCGATCAACCGCGGGAGCCGCTGCGTGCCGCCGTAGCCTGGGATGATCCCGAGGTTGACCTCCGGCTGCCCGAGCATCAGACGCTCGCCGGCCACGCGAGCGTGACAGGCCATCGCGAACTCCGCGCCGCCGCCGAGCACCGGCCCGTCGAGTGCCGCCACGACCGGCTTCTCGAAGTTCTCGATCAGTTCCTGGACCGGATGGGCGCGCAGGCAGATGGCGCGGCAATCCTCCGGTGTTTCGAGCGCGGCGAGCCCGAGGATGTCGGCGCCCGCCAGCGCGCCGTTCGAGCTAGTGAACACCACGCCCTTCACCGTGTCGTCCTCGGCCAGCCGACCGAAGGCCTCTTTCAGTTCGCCGATCGTCTGCTCCGAGAGGGCGTTCATCGACTCCGGGCGCCAGACGCGCACGATGGCGATGTCCCCGTCCTGTTCCAGCTTGAGGTGGCGCCAGAACGGGACCAGCCGCCGCTCCAGGATGCTCCGCGGCACCTCGAAACCGGGGTGGGCCGCGGCGAACGAGGTGCAGATCGCGTGCACCTTGTCGCTGCCCAGCTCCTCGGCCAGGTCGAGCAGCCCCTGCCGGAAGCCGAGCGCCATGCGCGTCATCCAGTTGAGGTCGGTTGGCTGGCAGATGTCGTGGTCCAGGACGAAGTAGGTGCGCGCGAGCAGTACCGCCAGGATCCGATCGAGGACCAGCTTGGCCGTCGCCTGGTCATGGCTCGGATCGCCCGGATGCTCGCGATCGTGCCAGTTCCGGTTGCCCTGCTCGGTGAGGATCTGGGGCGCCTTGAACCACTCGGTCCCGGTGTCCGCCTGCCGCATCAGCTCCTGGCAGTGCACGGTGAGCAGATTCCCCTTGGTGCCGTCCATGACGTTGAACGGGCCGCCGCCGCCGATCGCGTCGTTGACGATCCGATCGACCTGGGCGGGTGTCGCGAGGCCCTCTTCGACGATGCGAGCGGCTTCCGAGATGTAGTTGCAGAAGATGTCGTCGGCCGCGAAGCAGGGCACGTCGGCCGTGATCAGCGGGACCTTGCCCATCCGCTCCATCGTCTCGATCATCCGCCGGCCGTACGATTCGTCGCCGGAGAGCACGATCTCGATCGGCAGCGAGCGCCAGGCGGGGAAGAACGGATGGTTGACGAAGCAACGCTCGGGGTGTTGCGCCCGGGCCGCGATCTTCGCGCGCGGAAGGCCGGAGGTGGCGAAACCGATCAGGCACTCGGGCCGGACCACCGCTTCGAGGTTTTTCAGGATCGCCTGCTTGACGTCGAGATCTTCCGAGGCGGCCTCGAGCACGTAGTCGCAGTCCGAAAGGTCCGCCATGTCGACGGTCGGAATCAGCGCCGCCTCGATTCGCTGGGCGGCTTTCCTGGAGAGCTTGCCGCGGGCCACGCCCTTGCCGGCATAACCTCGAATGCGCGCCAGGCCGGCGTCGAGCGCCTCCTGCCGGATGTCGAGCAGGTAGACCTTGGCACCCGGCTGGCGGGCGATGGCCGAAACGAACCCGTACGCGAGATCGGGACCGATGGCCCCGGATCCGATGACGCCGACGATCATGACCAGCTTCCTTTGACTTGGAGGGGACTCGGAGCAACCCAGCAGGTTACAAGAACGGATCACGGGTATCAACTCCCGAGGTGCGCGGTTACAATCAGCGCCGTTGTCAGGCCGCCTCGATCGAATCATCCGGAACCGTCCCATGCGCACCCTCCCGATTGCACTGCTCGTCACGCTATGGCCGTTGCTGGCTGTGTCCGCCTCCGGCCAGTCGATGCCGTACGACACGACTCCGAGCTGGATCTCCGCCTCGGGCGACATCTCCACGGGCGGCGCGTTCGCCGATCTCGACCGGGACGGGTGGGAGGACCTGGTGGTCGCCAACGGCAACGACATTTTACGGCAGCGAGTGGTGGTCTACTACAACCAGGGCCTCGGCCAGTTCAACGCGACGCCGGACTGGAGTTCGTCCGACATCGACTACCACGGCCATCTCTCGGTGGGCGACGTCAACGACGACGGCTGGCCGGATGTCGCCGTGGCGGTCTTCCTGGGCCCCGGCGGCTTCGGCTCCACGGGTGGCGCGAAGCTCTATCTGAACGACGGCGCCGGGACACTCTCGAGCACACCCTCCTGGTCGTCGGCCGATTCCTTCTACTGTTTCTCGGTGCGCCTGGGTGACGCTGACGGCGACGGCGATCTCGACCTGGCGGCGGCGGCCGGCGAACCGTACTTCGGCGCGCCCGCGAGCGATCGCATCTACCTGAACTCCGGCGGAGCGCTCGCCACCACGCCGGGTTGGATGTCGGCGCACGTCGAGCACAGCCTCGACCTGACGTTCGCCGATGCGGACGCCGACGGCGACCTCGACCTGATCACCTGCGGCGCCGGCGCGCCGAACCGGATCTACTTCTCGAGCGGCGGCCTGGTCGCCACCACGTCGGGTTGGAGTTCCACCGACAACCCGAACCAGAACGGCAACTCGATCACCACCTTCGACCTGTCGGCCGACGGGCTGCTCGACCTGGTGGTGACCGACAATGACCAGCTCGGCGGCGGGCTGGGGCTCTTCAAGATCTATGCCGGGATGCTGGGCGGCTTCGCCACGACGCCGTCCTTCAGTGCCTACGGCGGCTTCACCTCCTCGATCGCGGCCGCGGACCTGCTGCTGGACGGATTCCCCGACCTGGTCGGCGGGGTCTGGTTCGGGAAGGCGCGCATCTACTCCAACACGACCGGTTTCCCGTCCACCACGGCGGCCTGGCAGATGAGCGGGTCGAGCGTCCAGGAAGCGATGTTCCTGGCCGATCTGAATCGCGACGGCCTGCACACGGCGATGGGCGAGACGTACCCGGTGGACGGCGTGCGCAAGGCGTTCCGCCTGGGCCATGCTCCTTCCGCCCGCATCAATCGGGTGTTCGCCGATGGCCTCCTCGTTCCGGATGCGGATTTCTGCTACGACCTGGAGGCGGGCTGGGTGAGCCTGAAGACCGCGCCCGCGACCTCGCTCTCGATCGACTACGTCTGGTCGGACGCGCTCGACCTCGGCGTGACCAACTGGGATTCGTCGGTCGGCAACTACATCTGGCTGCGCCACCACCGGGTGCGGGCCCGGCTGACTCCGCCGCCCGCGATCATCCATGAAGGACAGACGCTCAGCTTCACCGTCGAGCTTTCGAACACGACCGCCGTGAGCCAGGCCTATCGCGCCGGCGGCTTGTTCTTCCCGCCGGCCGGCCCGGCGCTGATCTACCATATCGAGAATGGACCGCTGCCGGCCTTCGGCAGCAACGTGATCAACGGCTCGATTCCGATTCCGACCGGGCTGCCGGCTGCGGTTCACGGCGTCTGGACCTTCTTTGAACTGGTCCAGCAGGACGGCGTGATCGTCGACCGGGCGTCCTTCCAGTTCGACCTCCAGCCGTAGGACGCGCTGTTCCGAATTCGAGGCGCCCCCGCCCTTCCCACGGTGCCGTTCCACTCACGCACAACCAGATGCGCCAAGGAGGCGTTCCGCCCTCGCCTTGAGGGAAGGTCCCGATTCCACTCGCATCCCGCCACCAGAACCGCCCAGCGGCCCCCCTCGCGACCAAGAACGCCTTCCCTCGCAAACAAGGGAGCCTGGATTCGGATTCCCGGATGTCGGCCTCGCCGGTGGAAAGGCGCTTTGTTCGTCCTATCATCCAGTCGCACATGCTCGATACCGGGTCTGCTCCAACGGGTCTCGTCAGCCCGCTCGGTTGTCGGCGGTTGACAACTCCCTGTTGAAACAGACCCGGATCCGCTTCGGTCTCGCGTCGAGCGATAGTTGTGCCGACTCCTATTGCGTTGTGATTCCAAGGGCGTTGGAGGACGAGAGTCCGAAGGGCCCTCCCGCGTCGTCGATCCAGTATTGCAGGTACAGTTGGACTCCAGGTGGTACCCCTACCCCCCTCACGAATGGCAGGTAGATAGTGCCCTCACCGTTCGTTTGGAGGGATAGGACCATGTCCGGACTCGGCACCAGAATCCCGCCTTTGAATGGCGCGTTCATCTGACTGAACCCAGCGACGAGGAACGCATTGGTGTCCCCAAGGGCGTCGAACAGCCCCAGCTGGTTGGTAGATCCAGCGGTCATGGATCCGGAGCCGCACAGGTGAGGTGCCAAGCCCCCTGTGCCAGACAGGTCGAAACCGAGGTTGGTCCACGCCTGTGGTGGTGTGCAATCGATTTCCAGCGGAATGTCGGTGTCGGACTTGAACCCGAGTGTGACCGGAAGTGGGGGCGCAGTGGTGAACACTCCCGGAAAGAAAGTGATGCGCTTGACCAGGAACAAGTCGCCAACGCTCTTGGGCGCCACGATGAGATTGGCGACGGCCATCATGGGGTCTGCGGCAAAATCCGGATTCGGAGCATGTACGTAGCTTCGCCCACGTGCACTACGAAACGTTCCTGGCGTCGGAAGGTCAATGTCCAACACGCTGACGCTTCCGGAAAGGTTGATTTCGACCCAGTCGATCGTCTGAATGCGGTTCTCTATCTCCCAGACTGCGTTCCAGGTTTCGCCAGCCACGGTGAGCGTGACTGTGTTGGCGGGTAGCGCGGGAACTGGCGTAACGATCGCCCTCCCAGTCGCGGGGCCTACGGCCTGAATGGGTGCCTCGAACGTGAAGGGTGGGTTTCCGAAGTGACCCGGTGGTGGACCGAAGAACGTCACGGAGAACGTGCCGCCCGCCATGTGGCTGCCAAGTGCGGTCGGCTGGTAGGTGGTGCTCGCCTCGGTTGGCGCGCACGGAGTCATCACGAAGGTCAGAGCGAGCATGACAGTGAGTTTCATTTGCATCGTTGATTTCCATTTCCGTTGGTGGATAACCGAGCGCGAATCAAGGAACGCCCATTCATCCGTAACATGATCGT
>Ga0326597_10003825_pt1 | contig 21435 bp, 11 predicted proteins | sample RVTome_12_FD_203789 | JGI IMG/M metagenome (GOLD analysis project Ga0326597, IMG submission 203789) | Soil microbial communities from uranium-contaminated site in the Upper Colorado River Basin, Wyoming, United States - RVT100D185 | ecosystem: Environmental > Terrestrial > Soil > Contaminated >...
CACTTGTCGTCGTGGCGCACCTTCGCTTTGATGGCCGCATTCAGCGCAGGATGAAGGTCGGCAGCAATCTTTGCCTGGCAGGCGGCCTTGAGCGCCTCGATGCGACGTTGTTTCTCCTTATTGCTCGCGCCCGCCTCCGGCTCGTTCGCCCCGCCAAACCCGAGAAAGCCCCGATCAATCGAAACGTCAATGTCTTCCGAGAATCGCTCGATTACCTTGAACACCTTCGACAGCGAAGTGCCGCCCTTGAAGACCAGGCTGTCCGCGAACTCTGATTCGAAGAGAATGCCAAGAAGCCAACAGACCCAGAAGTCCTTCTCCAGGATGATCGGGGAGACGTTCCGCCGAGTCGCTGCCTGCTCGATGTACAGGTGGCGTTCATCGTCGGGCAGTTCGAGGAAGCTGAGCTTCATTCGTCCTCCTCGGCAAGTTCCCGAAAGATCGGATGCATCCAGGCTGGGGCGAGTTTGATGTCCTCGATGAGTTTCCGCCGTTCTTTGGCCGGCAGAGTGCGCTTCAGGTGGGCTCGTCGCTTCGCGGTCACATTCTCCTTGCCAATCTCACGAAGTGCCTGGATCAGGAGACCGCTGAGCCTTCCTGCCGCCGCCATGTTCTTCGCGGTGGTCCGGCGGAGTTGAATCGTGGTTGAGCCGATCTTCACCGTCCGGCTGGGGCCGTCAGACAGGAACACTGCCTTGGCCGGCACCTGTTTGGAAAGACCCAGGGCATTCGCCGCGTAGGCTCCGGCAGGTTGGATTCGCGTGCAGTCGCGGCCTGCCAGAGCCTTGGCCACGGCTTCGGCCGACGGCTGGAGCGGTCCAAGCACCGGGTGTTCTTTTGGAAAGTCGTACACGCCTCGGGCGAGGCGACGAATGGTTCCCTTCCGGGCGAGCCGGTGCACCGCGATGTCCACCGCCTCCCGGCTGCCCAGGTCCAAGAAATCCGCTGGCACGAACACGGACCCTCTACCGCGACTATGAATAGATACAAGTATTTTTACTTCAACGCTTTGTGGATGTTTTCGCGATTGCATGGTGTAAGAAATCATATCGCGTATTTCTTACAGATCAAGGGCTCCAAAATGAGATTCGAGCTGCCGACCCATCACGAAAGCGTCGCGGGTCGGGGTTCGGGCGTGAGCAACAGTCTGTCGTCCTGCCCCGGACCTTCGACTCCCTCTTCACGGTGAGTTGTGATCCGACGTCGACGGAACGTCTGCCACACTCGGCCGGAACACGAATCGTTGATAGACGTAGGCCAGGCCGAACAGACTCAGGCCCAGACCCAGGAAGCTCATCACCCGCGGTCGGGGACGGCGAGCACCCAAGCCGCGGCCGTTGCCAGACCCAGTCGGCCGAGTGTCGCGGTCAGGGTGAAAGCAGCTCCTCGAGCACCGGGCCCAGCCTGTCGGCGTAGATCCGATGCGCGGCCGCACTCGGGTGGCGGTTGTACGGAAGCACGTTGAATCGCGGCTCCCTGATGTCGACCATCATGTCAACGACCGTGAACCCGAGTTCCTCCCGGCAGTACTCCGGAACCGGATCCTGGCCGTCGCCCAGGGACTGCACGCCGAGGACGGGTTTGATCCCGTGCCGGTTGCACTCCTCCGCGAGTTCCCGGAAGATGGCCATGGTGACGCGGTTCTGCTCGTCGATCGGCGGGTCCTCCGCGTCGTCCGGCACCCGGAACGACACCAGGTCGATCCTGAGCCTGTCGCCTTCGATGCTGGCCCGCGGATGCCGCATCTCCCAGTCGAACTTCGGCGTTATCGTCTCCGGCCGCAGCCAGGAGGGTGCCGCCACGTTCCGCTTGCGATGGAAGGAACAGTAGTCGAACACGGCGACCGCGGGCGGCTCCCGCTTCCGGTTGTCGAGGAACTCCCGCATCTGCAGCAGCGCGTGGACGGTGCCAAAGGCATAAACGGCGTAGTTCCTGACGGCGATCCCGCCGAACCGCCGCTGCAGGAGCCACGGGAAGGTCTTCTCGTTGTCGAGCGGCATGCCCCAGGTGAAGGAGCAACCGAAGATCCAGATTTCCGGCAGCCCGTCATGGGCCGCCGGGTCGGCGCTGGTCGTCCGGTACCCTTCCAGGTCGGTCCGAACGCTGAAGCGATACGGGATCGGAGTCTGCGGCACCGTGATCGTGAGGTCGAACTCCCCGGCGTTGGGAAAGCGACCGTAGATCGGGTGAGGCAGACTGAGCGGCTTGTTCGGGTAGACGAACACGCGCTGCGCCACCTGCGCCGGCATGAGCTGGCTGTAGACCTCGCGGGCGACCCAGACCGTGAAAATGCCGGTGGCGATCCAGAAGGGAAGCAAGAAGACCAGGGCTTTCTTCTTGGTGATCGTCAAGCAAACATCCTGTTGTGCGAGGGTCGGGTCGGCAGCGAGTATACCACCACGACCGCGACACCCACCGCCCCTGCCCTCGCTCTTTCCCTCCCCGGGGTTGGGGCGGGTTTCGGAATGGGCAAGGGCACAGCATTCATTGGCGCCCGCCCTTGATTGCTTGATTACCCGGCACAAACTGGTGGGATTCCCCGCATGATGCTGCCCCTTGTGGCGCTGGCGAGGTTCCTGATCCATCTCTTCAGCACCGGCATGTCGGAACAGGGTTTTCACCGGACCGAGCTGTACCTGCTGGCCTGCGGTGAACGTCTCGCTGCAGGCTACCTGGAGTTTCCGCCCCTTTCGCCCTGGCTGGCCCGGCTCGCCGGCACTCTCTCGGGTCACGAGCTGCTGCTGTTCCGGGCCGTACCCGCTCTGGCGGGAGCACTCTCGGTGCTGATGGCGGGTGTCATCGCGCGCCAGCTCGGTGGTGGTCGGTTCGCGCAGCTCCTGGCCGCCCTGGCGCTGCTCTTTGCTCCCGGTTCGTTGCTCCAGGGCAGCCTGTTCTGTCTCGGCGTGTTCGACACCCTGCTGTTCTCGCTCGCCACCTCGGCCCTCCTGGCGGCGGTCCGGCGGGACCGGCCGCGGTATTGGCTGCCTTTCGGCGCCGCCATCGGGTTCCTGCTCCTGAATCACTTCACCAACCTGCTCCCGGCCTGCGTGTTGCTCATCGCGCTGGCTGTCTCCTCCGCCAGGACGCACTTGCGAAACCGCCACTTCCTGCTGGGCTGCCTGCTCGCCGTGGTCCTGCTGCTGCCGAACCTCGTCTGGCAGATCCGGCATGCCTTCCCCTCGCTGGAATATTTCCGGGTCGCCTCGATGAGCGGGCAGATCCACGTGCCGGTTCCGGTCTTCCTGCTCGGCCTGACCTACGTCCTGCATCCGCTGCTGCTGCCGGTCTGGTTCGCGGGTCTCTGCTGGCTGCTCTTCTCCGGGCGCGGCGGCGTGCTCCGTTCGCTGGGCTGGGTCTTCCTGATCTCCTGTGCGGCGATGATCGTGGTCCAGTCGATCCGTCCCATCCGGCTCATGTTGCTGGCTCCTTTGCTGTACGCCGCGGGCGCGGTCTATCTCGAGTCGCTCTTCCGGTGGCGCCTGCTCCGGGTGGCGTCGATCCTGCTGCTGATCCTCGGCGGGCTCGCGACCCTGCCGCTTGCGGTGCCGGGACTGTCGCCAGAGCAGGCGGCGCAGTACGCGACTCGACTGTTCATTCCTCCGGTCGTGGCCCAACATCTGTCCGACCGGATCGGGTGGCGGGAGATGGCGGAGAACGTGGCCGAGGCCTGCCGGGCGCTCGGCCCGGAAGAGCCGCGGGAGAGCGCGATCCTGGCCGGAAACTACGGCGAGGCGGCGGCGCTCGAGCTTCACCTCGCCGGCCGGAATCTGCCGCCGATTCTCTGTGGCCACAACGACTACCACGCCTTTTCCGCCGCGGCGCTCGAGCGGTACGGATCGCCGAAAACCGCTATTGCCATCGGCTGGCCCGTGTTCCACCTGCACGCCTTGTTCGGCGAGGTGAAGCAGGTCGGCGTGCACCGCATGCCGCAGGCCCGTCCGGGCGAGCGAAATCTGCCGATCTACCTGTGTCGCCTGCCGAAGACTCCCCTGGACACCTACTGGGAACAGGTCCGGACACAGTTCGACGACAACCGGATCGACTGAGGGTTCGCCGTCGGACCAGCGGGCCCTTACTCCGCCAACTTCACCTCGACCGTGTGCTCGCGGCGGTCGTCGACCAGGGGGATTGCCGCGCCCGGTTGCTCGACACCGTCCAGGGTCACCCGGGGAACGCCGCCGCCCGCGTTGACGACGGCGATGTGGTAGACCGTCTCGCGAAAACGATAGTCGATCGTGAAGCCGTCCCACGCGGCCGGCAGGCAGGGCGCGAAGAGCAGCCGTTCCGCCTCCCGCCGCACGCCCAGCAGCGACTCGAGCACCAGACGATAGAGCCAGCCCGCCGAACCCGTGTACCACGTCCAGCCGCCGCGGCCGACGTGGGGGGAGACCGCGTAGACGTCGGCCGCCACGACGTATGGCTCGACCTTGTAGGTGGCGATCTGCTTTGCGGTCGCGCCGTGGTGTATCGGGTTGATCAGGGACAGGAGTTCCCAGGCGCGGCGGCTGTCTTTCAGCGCGGCGAACGCCATCGTCGCCCAGATGGCGGCGTGGGTGTACTGGCCGCCGTTCTCCCGTACGCCCGGCACGTACCCCTTGATGTAGCCCGGCTCGAGCGACGAGCGGTCGAAGGGCGGCGCGAGCAGCTGGATCAGCGACGCGTCGCGGCGGACCAGCTCGCGGTCCAAGGACTCCATGGCGAGTCGGGAGTGCTCGGGGTCGCCGGCTCCCGAAAGGACCGACCAGCTCTGCGCGATCGAGTCGATGCGGCACTCGTCGTTGTCGGCCGAGCCGAGCGGAGTGCCGTCGTCGAAGTAGGCGCGCCGGTACCACTGCCCGTCCCAACCGTGCTCCTCGAGGTTCTGGCGCAGGGCGGCCGCCTCGCGCCGGCAGAGTTCCGCGATCTCTGGATCGTTCGCGATGGCCGCGACCTCGGCGAATCGGGTCAGCACCTGGTGCAGGAAGAAGCCGAGCCAGACACTCTCGCCCCGGCCGCCCTCGCCGACGAGGTTCATGCCGTCGTTCCAGTCGCCGGAGCCGATCAGCGGCAGCCCGTGCTCGCCGAAGCGCAGGCCGAGGCGGACGGCGCGTACGCAATGCTCGTAGAGCGTTCCCGTTTCGTCCGATCGCCGGGGCAGGTCGAAATAGGAGTCCTCGTGCGCCGGGACCGGCCGGCCGTCGAGGAAGGGCACGGTTTCCTCGAGCACGCCGGTGTCGCCGGTGGCCAGCACGTAGCGACAGGTCGCCAGCGGCAGCCACAGGAAGTCGTCCGAGCAATGGGTGCGCACGCCCCGGTTCGACGGGGGGTGCCACCAGTGCTGCACGTCGCCCTCCTGGAACTGATGGGCCGCGCACAGCAGGAGCTGCGCGCGCAAACGCTCCGGCGCGGCGTGAACCAGGGCCATCGTGTCCTGCAGCTGATCGCGGAAACCAAAGGCGCCGCCGGACTGATAGGCGCCGCTGCGCGCCCACAGCCGGCACGCCAGCGTCTGGTAGATGAGCCAGCCGTTCACCAGCACGTTCAGCGCGGGGTCGGGCGTCTTCACCTGCACCGCGCCCAGGGTGCGCCTCCAGTGCTCCCAGACTGCCTCGAGGGCGGTGCGGGCCGCGGCGGCGCCGCAGAAGCGCTTGACCAGGTTCGAGGCATCGTTCGCGTCTCGCCCCACACCGAGCAGGAAGACCAGCTCGCGCTCCTCGCCGGCGGCGAGCTCGAGGCGGAGCCTGAGCGCGGCGCAGGGGTCGAGGCCCGGCCCCAGCCTTCCCGAGAGCCGTTCGAGCGCGGCCGGGCGGCGCGGCGTGCCGTTGCGGCCGAGGAACTCGGCGCGGTCGCCGCCCACCGACCGAACGGGCCCGCTCGCCGCGAAGAACGCCACCCGGTCCGCGAACTCCGGGTGGTAGTGGTTCTGCGCGAACAGCGCCCCGGTCTCCGCATCGAGCCGGGTCGTCACGTGGGGCGCCGTCTTCGGGCGCAGGTCGCCGAGCACCCACTCCACGTAGCCGGTGACGGAGAGGCGGCGTGCGCGCTCCGAGTGGTTTTGCACCTTCAGGACCGCGAACTTCACCGCCGCGTCCAGGGCCACGTAGACCCAGAGCTCCGAGCGGATGCCGGCCTCGGTGTGCTCGAACACGCTGTAGCCGAAGCCGTGGCGCGTCACGTAGAGGGTCTCGCCGCGGCTCGGCAGCGGCGTCGGCGACCAGTAGCGGCCGCTCTCCTCGTCCTGCAGGTAGCAGGCCTCCCCGCTCCCGTCGCTCACCGGGTCGTTCTCCCACGGAGTCAGGCGGAACTCGTGGGCGTTCTCGCTCCAGGTGTAAGCGGAGCCGCTCTCGGAGACGACGGTCCCGAACTGCTCGTTGGCGATCACGTTCACCCAGGGCGCCGGCGTGATGCGACCCGGCGCGGTGGTGATGATGTACTCGCGTCCGTCCGGCGTGAACCCCCCGAGTCCGTTGAAGAAGAGGAGATCCGGGCGCAGCCAGGCCGGCTGGGCGGCGGCATGCGCGGATTCTCTGCGCGGAGTCCGCGGCGGATTCGGCGCTCTCACGGCCGCCGTGCCCTGCTCTTGCAGTTGAGCCGCCAGGTCCCCGTGCTGGTCGGTGAGGATCGCGCGCGCGACGGCCTGGAGCAGAATGCGGTCCTCTTCCGGGATCTGGTCGCCGGGCCGCAGGAAAATGCCGCCCGGCCGATCGGCGACGTGCGCCTGGACGCCCGCGGCGATCAGTCCCTGGATCTCCTCCTGCAGCGGTTGCCGGTAGCCCGCATGATCCTCGGTCCAGATCACCAGGTCGACCGCGAGCCCTTTCAGCCGCCAGTACGCGTGGGCCTGCACCAGCTGGCGGACCAGACCCATGTGGGCCGGGTCGCCGATCCGAAGCAGCACGATCGGCAGGTCGCCCGAGATCGCGTAGCTCCACAGCCCCGGCTGGCCGCGCCGGTTCTTCGCGAGCAGGCTGGGGTCGGCGCGAAGACCGCGGTCGCCGAACAGGACCGCGCCGGCGAGCCGCCCGTAGAGTTGCGCGTCGGCCTCGGTCGCGTTGATCTGGCGCAGCACCACCTGACTGTGGGTCCAGGCCAGCTCCGAGACGCGCTCCGCGAGGTGCAGATCCCGGTACTTGCCGATCAGCTCGAGCCCGGCCTCGCGGGTCTCGGCCATCCCGAAGACCAGGTTGACCGTCGCCGCTGCTCCCGGCTCGAGCGTCACCCGCTGCCGGATCGCGACGATCGGATCGAGCACCGAGCCCTCGCTCCCCGAGAGCTTGCCGCTTCCGGTCAGGGCCTTCGGATCGGCGACCGTGTTGCCGCGGCCGAGGAATCGGGAGCGGTCGGTCTCGTAGGAGCACTCGCCCGCCTCCGCCCCGTGCACGGCCAGCAGGTGAAAGAACCAGGGCGTCTCCTCGCCGGCCGAGCGGGGCCGCCGGGTGCACAGGATCGCCTGGCGATCGCGGAGGAGTTCGGTCTGAACGAACAGGTTGGCGAAGGCCGGGTGGAGCGCCTCCGCCGCCGGTTCGGCGAGGACGACTTCCGCGTAGCTCGTGACCTCGATCGTCCGCCGTGTCCGGGAGCGGTTGGTGAGCGTGACGCGGCGCACCTCCACGTCGTCCTCGGGCGAAACTGCGATCTCGGTGTAGGCGTCGAGACCGTCCTTGCGGAGGCGGAACTCCGCCTTGGCCTCCGAGAAGACCGCCTCGTACGCCTCGGCCGGCTCCAGCACCGGTTGGTGGGTGTTCGACCAGAACCTGCCGCTCCCGACGTCCTTCAGGTAGCAGAACGTGCCGAAGTGGTCGCGGGTGGCGTCCTCGCGCCAGCGCGTGACCGCGAGGTCCTTCCAGCGGCTGTAGCCGCCGCCCGCGTTCGTCACCATCACGTGGTAGCGGCCGTTCGAGAGCAGCTGCACCTCCGGCGCCTTGGTGTGCGGCGTGTCGAAGCTCCGCAAAGCCGCCTCCGCGCCGGCGCCGGCCGTCTGCGACGTGAACGGTTCGCTGGCGTGCAGATGGGGCGTGGACGGTCGGGGGATGCGCTCCTGGAGCAGCAACGCAGTGGCCTGGAACGACTTGTCCGAGAGGAACCGCCGCTGCATCGGGCGATCCAGCAGCACGTGGGCGAACGACAGCAGGCTCATGCCGACGTGGTGGGCCATGAACGACCGGACCACCGCGAAGGTCTTCCCCCGCGGGAGACGCGAGGGCGTGTAATCGATCGCCTCGTAGAGGCCGTATTCCCCCGCGAAGCCGGACGCGGCCAGGCGCTCGAGGTTCTCGCACGCCGCCTCGGGGTCGATCATGAGCGCGAGGGCCGAGGCGTAGGGAGCCACCACCAGGTCCTCCGCGAGACCGCGCTTCAATCCCAGTCCCGGCACCCCGAAGGCCCGGTACTGGTAGTGGAGGGCGACGTCGACCGCGTTGTAGCCCGATTCCGAGAGCCCCCAGGGCACTCCCCGCTCTCTGCCGTAAGCGATCTGCCGCCGCACGGCCGCACGGCAGGTCTGGTCGAGGAGCGTCCCCTCGTAGGCCGGCATCACCAGCAGCGGCATCAGGTACTCGAACAGCGAGCCGCTCCAGGACAGGAGAGTCGGCTCGCCTCCCGCCGACGTCAACAGGCGCCCGAGGGCGAACCAGCTGTCCTGGGGGAGTTCGCCCTGCGCGATTCCGACGAACGTGGTGAGCCGCGCCTCGGAGGCGAGCAGGTCGTAGTTGCCGGCGTCGAGGCGGCGGTCGCCGACGTTGAAGCCGATCGACAGGAGCTTCGCCACCTCGTCGAACAGGAAGGCGAAGTCCGGGCGCGCCAGGTCGAAGGCAAGGGCCGCGAGTCGTTCGACGGCCAGGAGGCGCTCCCTCGCGTTGCGGCTGCCCTCGCCGATGAGACGCCGCAGCTCCAGAGATTCCGGCTCGGCCGCGAGGGGCGGCAGGTCGTCCTCGAGGGCCGCGACCTCCCGGAGAGTCGGGATCGACCCGTCTTGCAGGAGGTCGCCGAGCTGGTCCGGCCGCCTTGGGTGGGCCGGCAGAGTGCACCAGGGAGCCAGCGACGTGAGTTCCTCGAGCTGGTCCCGGCACTGGCGGCTGAACGCCAAAGCCAGCGCCCTGGCCGCGGGCGGGAGTTCCAAGGCGAGAGCGGCCGAGCCGGACGCCAGACGGTCGAGGACGGAGTGCGCGTCCGCGGGCGTCCCGGGCGGGGCGGCGAGCGCCGCGGCGAGCTGCCGCTCGAGCGGGTCGAGGCGGGACCGCCCGTCGTCGCCTTCGGTCCGCTCGACCAGGACGGCCAGCGTGTCCGCAAGGCCGTCGAAGCAGCGCGGCGACAGGATCGGCCGCTCGCCCAGGGCGAGGAGGCCCTGCCGCAGCGTCAGCAGGTGCCCGGCCAGGTTGCCGCTGTCGACGCTCGAGACGTAGAGCGGAAGCAGGGGCTTCAGGGTCTCGGTGCTGTACCAGTTGTAGAAGTGTCCGCGGTGGCGCTCCAGGGCTTCCATGGTCGTGAACGCGCGGGCCGTGCGCTCCACCAGCCGTCCGGCCGAGAGGTAGCCGAAGTCGTGGGCGGCGAGGTTGGCGAGCAGCGCCAGCCCCATGTTGGTGGGCGACGTCCGGTGCGCGACCTCGACGGCCGGATGCTCCTGCATGTTGTCCGGGGGCAGCCAGTGGTCCTCCGGCCCGACCAACGTGTCGAAGTAGCCCCAGGCCTTGCGGGCGAGGTTGCGGACGAAGAGGGTCTGGTCGGCGGTGAGCCGGGCTGGCCGCCTTTGGATGGGTCGGCTGAGCCACCACGCGAAGGCGGGGGAGACCCCCCAGAGAATCAGAACGGGCAGGGCGACGGCGAGCGCGGATGGGCGCTGCGCCACCAGCTCGAGCGCCGTTGCCGCGGCGAGCAGCGGGCCGATCCACATGGCCCGCAGCTCCGCGGCAAAACCCGTGCGGCCAGAATGGGCCGCGTCCGCGGAGGGGTTCCACTCCAGCAGCCGCCGCTTCGTCAAGAGCCGCAGGGCCGTGCGCGCCACCGCATCCAGGCTGAAGAACGCCTCGTAGGGCAGGCAGGCCAGCCCGAAAACCGCTCGAGCCGATTGCTGGCCGGCCGAGCGCACGGCCGCCGTGAAGTACTGGCGGGCCAGCGCGTCCTCCGGCTTGCGAAGCAGCCCGAAGAGCGAGGCGAGACAGAGCGGGATCAGCAGCACGCCGGCGACTGCCACGGTCCAGAACCCGGGCGAGGGGAGGACCGTCCAACCGAGCAACAGCAGCAGCACCAGCGCGAAGGGGACCAGGCTGCGCCGCAGGTTGTCGAGGATCTTCCACCGCGAGAGGAGCGAGAGCGAGTTGCTCCGCCGCCGCCCGTCTTTGCCCGGGACCCCCGGCAACACCCAGCGCGCGATCTGCCAGTCTCCGCGAATCCACCGGTGCCGCCTGGCCACGTCCTCGGCGTAGCGCGAGGGATGCTCGTCGTAGAGTTCGACGTCGCAGAGCAGCCCGGCTCGCGCGTGGCAACCCTCGATCAGGTCGTGGCTGAGGATCCGGTTCTCCGGGAAGCGCCCGGCGAGCGCGCGCTCGAAGGCGTCGACGTCGTAGATCCCCTTGCCGATGAACGATCCTTCCTGGAAGAGGTCCTGGTAGACGTCGGAGACCGCGCGCGTGTACGGGTCGATTCCCACCTCTCCCCCGAAGAGCCGCGCGTACCGGGACCGGTTCACGCTCGGCAGGCTCTCGCCCATGCGCGGCTGGAGGATGCCGTACCCGGTCGAGATCCGCTGCTTTACGTCGTCATAGCTCGGGCGGTTCAGGGGATGGGCCATGGCCCCCGCGAGCTTTCGCGCCGCGTCGCGCGGCAGCCTCGTGTCGGTATCGAGGGTGATCACGTACTTCACGCCGCGAAGGACCGCGGTCCGGCCGACGATCAGCGAGAAGCGCTGCTCTCCGTGGCCGCGCAGCAGCGAGTTCAGCTCCGCGAGCTTGCCGCGCTTGCGCTCGTACCCCATCCACAGCCGCTCCCTGTCGTTCCAGCGGCGCGGCCGGTGGAAGAGGAAGAAGGGGTCGTCCTCACCGCCCGCGTACCGCCGGTTCAGCGCGCCGACGGCCTCGCGGGCGAGCGCCAGGAGTGGAGCGTCGTCTGCGGTCGTCTCTTCGTCGGCGTCCGGGAAGTCGGTCAGCAGGGCGAAGTGAACGTGCGGGTCGCGGTTGGCCAGGAACCGGACTTCCAGCGCCTCGATCAGGTGCTCGAGGTTCCGGGCGCTGGTCAGCATCGTCGGGACCACCACCAGCGTGCGGGCAGCCGCGGGGACCCCGGCGGAGAAGTCGAGCCGCGGCAGCAGGGAAGGCGCCGCCTTCAGCATCGCCACCCAGTTGACGAGGGCCACCGCGAGCTGGCTCGCGGCCAGCAGACCGAGCATCCCGACCGCGGCGAGCAGTCCGCCGCGGGCCCCGCCGGCAAAGGCCGAAAGCAGACCGGCGGCGGTGAGGGCCGCCGTCACCAGGAGGATCGCGCCGAGGTAGAAGCAGAGCGGGAAGCGGCCACCGAGCCGCGCCAGCGCGTCGAGGCCGGAGCGGCGGACTGTGACCAAGCGCTCGAACGCTGCCAGCCCGTCACCGATCAGGTGGAAGCCGACGTGGCTCTCCGGACCGCCCGGGCTCTCGGACGTGCGGGCCGCGGCGGCCTGCGCCTGCCGGAGCGCCAGGCGCGCCACCTCCTGCTCGGAGAGCGCGCTTCGCCTGGCGAGCGACTCCACGACGTGGCGGTACCGGTCGCGGGTGCTGAAATCCATGTTCCCGTAGGCGCCCCCGGGATCGCGGCGCAGGGTCCGCTCGACGACGCTCACGCTCTCGACGAATCCACGCCAGTCGGTCGCGCCGAGCGCGCGCAGGCTGCCGATGCTGTTGGCGATCGACACCTGGTCGCCGGCCTGCTCCTGGTTCTCCGCCTGCACCAGCCGCTCGATGGTCAGACCGGACTCCGAGAGCCGCTGTTCGACCCAGGTGAGGGGCAGGGCCAGGGCGACGCCCTTGCCTTGCAGCCTGCGCGCGAACTCGGCGACGAAGGAGCTCACCAGCGGCGGATCGGAGCGCGCCATGTCCGCGGTGGCGAGGATCAGGCTCTTCGGGTCCTGCTCGGCGATCTCCGCCATGCGGTCCGCCCAGGAGTCGGCCTGGTTGCGGGCGAGCCTTCCCTCGACCATCCGTACCGCGACGCGGCGCAGGTTCTCGATCAGCGCCAGACGCAGCATGATGGGGATCGCCCACAGCTCACCGATCTGCAGGACGGCCACCGCCTGGTAGGCGGTCACCACGCCGATCAGACCTTTCGGGTCCAGCCGCCCGTCGCCGTGGGAGATCGTCTCCAGCGCCAGGTCGTAGACCCGCGGCAGCCCCGCCGACGGGCCGCTCGCGAGGCGCGGCAGCGCGCGGCTGTACCCCTTCGGCAGGTGTTGCCGCGCGGTGCGAATCTGTTCCTCGATGAGGTGAAAGTTGTCGAGCAGCCACTCCCCGGCCGGTGCGATCCGGCGCTCCGCCGCCAGCGCCTCGGCCTGCAGTTTGCACGCGGCGATGAGGTTCCGCTCGTTGTCGTCGAGCCGCGGGAGGAGCCGGTCCGGGGCCCCGCCCCTCCCGAGACGGTGTGCCGAAGCCAGCCTCCCGGCGTGCTGCTCCAGCTGACCGGCACCGAACAGGTCAGAGCGCAGCGGCGACTCGTCCGCGAGCTGCCCGTTCGTCGGATGCCTCCAACCGATGCGCGACCCGAAGCGGCGCAGGGTCGTGACCAGGGCTCTGCCCCTGGCCGTCACCATCGACGACCGATCGGCCTGAGCCGGCTGAGGACAGGACTCGTCACCAGAACACCTTCATCAAGGAAGACTCGAAGATCGATCGGACATCGAATCGGGGCATGAGGAACTCGGCCCGGACAAGCCGCTTCCCGGGCGATCTCTCGAGAAGCTGTGCGGGGCAGATGCGAGACCGGAACGGCCTGGTGTGACAGTTCGGGAGCGAACCAGTATAAGCCCCGCCTTCACCTGGTGGGTGACAAAAGGAAGGTCTCCGGTATGCTGGCGCCGTTCGTTCCTCAGGTGCGGAGCAATGGGCCGCCCTCCGCGGCCCGCAGACCGGAGGAGACCCCTTGCCGACCGCCGAAGAACTGGCCGCTCGTCTGGAAGTTCGCCGCCGACCGCGGCAGGGCGAATTCGCGGACGTCGTCCTGCCCGATCTTCCGGATGTTCCCGGCATGGTCGCCGCGTCGGAGTGCCGCTACCTGTACTGGCTGGTGCGGGAGACCTACGTGGGAAAGGGGGCCGTCGTCGAGGTCGGAACCTGGCTCGGCCGGAGCGCGCTCCATCTCGCGGCCGGTCTGCGCGACGCTGGCCTGGGCGGCACCCTCTACTGTTTCGATCGCTTTCGGTGGCAGGGGCGACGCCCGGTTTCGCTTGATCTCGCGCTCGGCGACGACACGCTTCCGCTGGTTCGTGACGCGCTCCTTCCGGTCTATCCGAACGTGGTGATCACGGCCACCGAGATCAAGGACCTGCGCTGGCGGCGGGAGCCGATCGAGATCCTGTTTCTCGACGCGCCCAAGGCGCACCGGCCGTTCGTGAAGTGCCTGCGCGAATTCGGTCCGAGCCTGCAGCCCGGCGTGAGCGTGATCATCTCCCAGGACTTCGCCTATCCGCGCGCCTTCGCCCAGGCGCTGTGCCTGGGTCGTCTGGAAGATCACGTCGAGCTGGTCCACGTGGCCGAGAACCTCGCGGCGTTCCTGGTGAAGAAGGCGCTGCCGGAGCCGGACCGACTGAAAGCGCTTCTCGACCCGCGCACGTTCACGGCCCGCGAGTCCCTTCGCATCTGGGAGGGAATCCTCGAGAGAATCGAACCGGAGCGGACGCGGCGGCGCATGCGACCCGGAATCTGCTTCCACCTCTACGAGATCGGCGAGCGCCGTCTCGCCTGCCGACTGATCCGAGAGATGGAGTTCCGGCCCAGGATGACCAGGCTCTGGGCCGAATGGGCGGCAACGCCGGAGATCTTCCAGCGCTACTCCAGGTTGTTCACGGCGCTTGGCATGGAACCGGAGCGGCGCCGTTCCCGGTGGTTCTGGCGGGGCCAGAACTGACCCGCCGGGAAGAAGCCCTGCTCTTCACTCCTTCGTGACGCGGGCAGCCCACGGCAAGAGACGGACGTCGAGCAGCAGCGCGCTTCGCAATGCCTCGCGAACCCGCGCCCCAGCAGTCACGGATCTTTGCGCCGTCTCCGTGCCCTCCCGAAACGACTGCCCCGCCCCTCGATGGTCCCGAATCTCCCGCGGTCGCTCTCTCACGTCCCCCCACCCCGACCAAAACCCGACTTCAAAGCGACCCCCTGCCGGAGGGCCGATGCACATGGGGTCTCCCCGGTTTCTTCACGGGGAGTCAGCCGGTGGGGCTTACGTGCGTTCGGAATTCCCCAGCCGTTCGCTGCACTGCGACATGATTTGAGCCGCCACTTGATTGGGGCTGTAGCCCGCGGGAAGCCGGACCAGCGGCTTCCCGTGGCGTTCGCAGAAGTCCTTCACGTTTCCATACGAGTGGCTCGTCCAGCGAATCGCCAGCACGACGACGGCCACTTCCGGGCGGGACACGTAAGGCTCGAAGATGTCGACCGACTGGTGGTCCTTCGTCTCGATCCAGATCAGCTCCCGCAGGGCGAAGGCGTCCTGGAGCGCCTTCTCGGCGCTCGGACGGCGCTCGCCGCCGATGAGCACCATCGTGCGGCCCTCGAGCAGGCGGGCCGCCTGTTGCACCTCCGGCGTCGTGCGGCTGATTTTCTTGGCCGCCGCCGGGGGATACGTAGACAGGTAGCGGTCGATTTCGCGGAGCACTAGTTGGACGTTGGGCGTGACGCCGACGACGTCCCGCAGGTCATCCACGTACGGCACCAGCAGTTCCCGCAATTCCCGGTTGCTGGGGGGCATCCCATCGGCGATCAGCTCGTCCACCGTCGCGACCAGAATCTTCCAATGATCCTCGGCCGCCTCGGGCTGCTCGTCCAGCAGAGTCAGTTTGTGGCGCACCTTTCCCAGGAGCTTGCGGCGCTTGTTCGACCGCCGGCGATGCTCTTCCAGACGTGAGTCGACATCTTCGATTCGAGCCGCCAGGGCGCCCGAGTTCTCGGGAAAGGCCGGATCGTCGGCCCGCATGTGGCGCTGAATGAAAATCTGGGCCTCGCTGGTGGTCGCCTTCAGCCAGTTGAACACCTGCGCCTGATCGGTGTCGGTGGAGGCATCGATCCGTTCGACAGCCGTGCGGAGGGCCGACTGGGCCTCGGCCAGCAGGTCCAGCGATTGCTCGAATTCCCTCTGAGACAGCTCGGAGTCGTTTTGCACCTTCCTGACGAGAGCGATCGCATCGGCCAGCGTCTCGAAGCAGACGGCCACTTCGTCGTACTGCTTCGGGTTCGACGGGGAAGGCGCCGTCGAGTGATTCATCCACAAGAAGCAGTCGGGGAGGGCCTTCGCCCTGGAGATGATGTCCCGGTCCTTGGGAGCGACTTCGGTCTCGTAATCGGCCGCGTCGGAGATCAGTCGCCGCCGGATCGCAGCCCAACGCGCCCCTTCGGCCTTCAGACGGCAGCGCCTTTCGACCAACTGGAGATCGATTTCGTCGGGAGCGGTCCAGCGTTTCCGATACGGCGGTTCGGGAGCTTCAGCCGGCGAGGGGGACCGGCCCAGCGTCAGTTCCGGGAGCCTGACCGGAGCGGCCGCGACGGGTTCCGGTTCGCTCGTCTCCGTCGCGGGAAGCGTGACGGTCGCATCGACGCCTTCAGCCGGACCGCTGCAGACGGCGGCGGTTTCGCGCGGTTCGGGCGGAGCTTCGACCGGCTTTTCGAGTTCATCGAGCGCCGCCAGCAGTTCTTGAGCCAGCGCCCGCAGTTCGCGTCTCAGTGAAACGTCATCTGACGCCAGCCGCAGCAGCCGATCGCCGACGACCGCCAGCGCATCGGCAAGGTTGGACATGGGTAGTCTCCTTGCCCAACGACTCTACCAACCGCTCACGTGATCGACCACATCCTCGAGATTGCCAGATGGCAGGCGGCCGGTTCGCCATGCGGCATGCGGCCCAGAACCGGAACCTGCCGGCGAGCTCGCCGGAGGTCGTGGAGGAGGAAGTGCCCGAGGATCTCGCAACGCGGGAATCGGCCAGGAGGCAACGGCCGCCGCGGCTCAGCTCCCGGCCGGCAGCTTCGGCTGCCAGGCGTCCGCGGCGCTGTAGTGCCTGTTGAGGCGCCGCACGGAGCCGCCGGCGGCCGGGAAGCCCTGCATCTCGAAGCGGTCGAAACCGGTCAACAGCAACCGGATCACGTGGTTCTGGACCGCCTCGTGGCGCGGCGCCGGGCCATGCAGGACGTGATCGATGCGCTGCACGTGCGGACAGGCGTCCCCTTTGCCGCAGCGCTCCGGCAGTCCGCCGAACGAGCTGTCCTTGCGCACCACGCAGTCGTTCTCGGTGTTGCCGAAGACCGCGGCCCAGAACGACAGCAGGTGCTGCTCGCCTCCGTAGTCCGGGTGCTCCTTCAAGCGCTTGCCGTCCGCCGGCTGGCCGAGCACCTGGAACACGCGCTGCATGAACTGCCGCGGCGTGCCCCAGCGGATGTTGGCGACCCGGCCCTTGTAGAGCTCCCCGTACTCGTCCGCCGCCATCAACTGTTCCGGCTGCGCCACGCAGGCAATCGCGTGCGCGGGGACCCTGGTCTCGCCGATGGCGTTGAGCGCGGGGCTGTCCGGGACCTGGTCCAGAAACGCGCCCGTGCGGGTGCCGGCCTGGTTGTCGGCGACCCATACGACTCCCGGCGGCCATGGGTTCCAGATCTCGTTTGCGGCGTGACCGTCCTCCCAGGAGTACTGCTGCAGCAGACCGGAGATGTCGCTGCCGCGGTGGGTCGAGCTGATCGTGATCAGCCGGCGCACGTCCCCCTTGTTGAAGTTGCCGGAGCGCCTGTATGGCAAGCGCGGCCTCTCGATGACCCCGTGCAGCTCCCTGCAGTGATCATGCTGCGGCAGCGGCTCCTCCCGGATCCACACCCGGCTCAGCACGCCGCCCATGCTGTGGGCCACCACGTCGACCTGGGTGGCCGCGAGCCGCAGGTCGCGTCGAAACGCGCCGAGCGCCGCGTCGATCCCCTCGCCGGGTTCGCCGTTCTTGTCGATGCCGCCGTTCCACAGGATGCTCTCGTTGTCCTTGAAGTGGCTCGGTCCGCTCGGGTCGTACTCGAGAGTGGCCCCGAGCGCTCCCAGGGGCCCGTCGTCCCGCACCACGATGCCCTTGGTGAGGCCGTTGGTACTGGCGTAGTCGACCAGGAAGGTGGCGAAGCCGCGCAGCTGAAGCTGCGCGTGGAGGCTCTCGGTGCCGAACACCGGGTCCTTGCCGGCGTAGGCCCAGCAGTACTTCGCGCTATCGTAGGTGCCATGCACCAGCACCACCGGCGGCCGAGCCAGCAGCAGCGTGTGGCCGACCTCGGTCCGTGAACCGTCATCCTCCGCGGAATGCGTGATGTTCACGTGGACGTCGCGCACCTGCACCCGATCCTGCAGCTTCCGCGCCTTGCCGCGATCCTCGCCGAACACCGGCGGGGGCGTGTACACGAGAAATGCATAATGGCGGCCGGCGAGTTCTCCGGTCTCGTCGAACAGCAGGGTCTGGACCGTTCCGTTCCGGTCACCCCCGACCACGCTCGCTTGCACCGAGCCGGCCGCCGGGAACTCGGCGCGGATGAGCAGCTTGCTGGCCCCGTCCGCCGCGGCGCCGGCGCGCTCGACCGCGAACTCCGCCAGCTGTTCCGCCTCCAGGAAGTCGACGTCCTCGAACGACGTGGCATCCGGCGACGCCGGCCGCAGCCCCCCGGGATGGAACAGTGGATTCAGGTCGAACGCGCGCGCGTCCGCGGCGACCGCGATCGGCTGGTACGGCGCGAACCTGGAGCGCGGGAAGTCGTAGATCCCGGCAGCCTCGAGGGCCTGGTCTGCACCCTGCGCCAGCGGCATCACGTCATGGTTCCGGTCAGCGGCCGCAGCCGTGAACTGGACGAACGCCACGCCGCGCTGCCAGTACAGGTAGCCGGCCGTTTCCGGGCCGCGATCGTCCGAATCGGTCCCGTGGAACACGCCGCGATCCCCGAACGAGACGCGCTGCCTGGAACCGATCGCGCTCAGCGAGCTGCCGCCCGCCGGCGGCGCCGAGATCGCCTTGTCGTAGACCAGATCCATCTCTTCATCGGCGCGCGCGCGGTTGCCGTAGAACACGTCCACCGACAGGGACCGCTTGGGAACCTGGTGGCGGATCAGCTTGCCGATGGTGAACATCACCGGAGTGTGCAGCGAGGCGTGGAAGTGGATCCACGGCTGCATGGTGTCCGACTCGATGCCGGTCTCGATCTCGATCCTCGGTTCGCCGTATCGTCCGACCGCCTCATGCAGCACGGGCAGGACTGCCGCCCGCCAGTGCGCCTGCAGTTCCTTCCAGACGTCAGGCTCGAACCCCTGGCTCTCGGAAAGCCATTGCATGAGCTGGAGGTTGTCCAGTGCCTCGGTCGCCTTCCTCGAGAAGGTCGGCCCGGTATCCTGATCCTCGGACCGGCAGACGCCGCTCGAAAACGCCGGCAGGCACGCGATGAGCGCGATGGCGATTCGGGTACGCATGGAGTCGACTCCTCAGTCGCTGCTCTTCAGGAGCATGTGCATGGTGCTGGTGGTCTTCATCGGCTTCGGACCCGGGACGTTCATCGACACGACCATCTTGTGGACCACGCCGAGCGGTGCCACGCGTTCCAGGGTGAACTCCGCCTTGCCGCCGCCGCCGACCTGGATCCCCAGCTCGGGCCCCTGGCCGCCGTTCGACACCGCCAGCTTGCCGGTGACCTTGACGTCCAGCTTCAGGGTCCCGCCCTGGCTCTCCTTCAGCGTGTAGGTCGTGACCACCTTCAGCCGCGCCCCGTTCTGATCCTGGGTGTGCGTGGTACTCCAGCTCCCACCCGGTCCGACCGGCTCCTCCGGCAGCGGAATGGCCAGCGAGCGGAAATGGCTGGTCACGGACTCGCCCATCGTCGGGTCGGCGCCCGGCGCCAGCGTCACGTCCGGACCCGATTTCAACCGGCCGCGCGCGTCGAGGGTCAGCGTCGCGCTGCTGCCGTTCAAGGTCTTCGCCATCTTGCCGTACACCTCGGTGATCTGCGGCGGCGTCTTCACGTCGTCCGGATCGACCTTGACGTCATTGATCAGCGCGGTGAGGTTCACGTCCCCCTGGTCGCTGATGAAGTCGATCTTGATCACCATCTGCACCATCAGGCCCGGCGCCTGCGGCATCGCCATCTGGTTGCCGGCCGCCTCGGTCTCGAGCTTCGACTTCACCTTCATGGTGACGTTCTGGTCGAAGCCGAAGCGCGGCTGGTAGCGCAGCGCGACGCGCGGCTCGGCGCCGGCGTCATCGAGTTTCACCGCCGGAAGATCGCCGGCGAGGCAGGGCATGGCGAACCAGCAGGCGGCAAGAAAAGTCGTCAGGCGTGTCATCGTGGCTCCTCGGCTTTCAGGTGGCTCTTCGGCAAAGCCAGGAACGGCGCGCCGGCTCCCCTCCTGGAAAAAGAGGAAGAAAAACAGCGCCGCCGCCCCCTCAAAGGACGTTGAAGCCCATGGTCTGGCTCTGAACCCTGGTTTGGCACGGACTCCGGCCGGGTCGCCCCGCCGCGCTTCCACCTGGTGACGTGCCACGGCTTGCTGGTGCCGAACCACCATCCCTCGGGGAAGGTCACGTCTCTCGAGGCGATGTCCGCACTTCTGGAAGTGCTACCGGGTCATCAGAACCTGAGCGGCATCCGGATCTTGGACGCTCGCGAGAATCTCCGGGGGTCTGCTCGTGAAAAGTGGACCACACCCATGCCCTTGAAGGAAAGACGACATCGATGATGTAGCCTGATCCAGGGCGCTTAGACGAGCCTGGCGCGGCCATGGCCGACGAAGGCGCCTTGGACGGGAGTAGTAGCTCCCGTCCAAGACTTGACCCAGGTGGGAGTCAACACCTCCCGTGGGCCCGACGAGACGATCTCGCGAACGGCGCCGATGTCGCTGTACTTCACCGTGCCCGAAACAGACAGCTCCTGGCGTGCGCTCGTCTGGATGCTCGGTCTGAAGAACCACCTGGGCGCCGCCATGGGCCGAGGCATGGTTCAGGGCGGGCTGATCGGCATCCTTCTGAGCGCGGTGCTCGCGGTCGACATCCTGTGTCGGGAATGGTGACGGCGGCATGCTTCACGGCGTCTGGACCTTCCTTGAACTGGTCCAGCAGGACGGCGCGTTCGTCGACCGGCCGTCTTTCCAGTTCGACCAGCAGCCGTAGGACGCGATGATCACCGGCCTCTGCATCCTCGCGGCCCTGTGCGGGGCGGCTGAGATCGACGTCTTCGGGGAGGCCCGCTGGGTCACCCGTCCGAGCCGCGCGCATCCTCTGGAACGGGCCGCCTGAATCGAGACTGGCTTCCAGAGTCAGTCTGCCGCACGGGGGTTGCACGCCAATCCGTCCGTTCACGACATCGAGCAACTGCTCATCACCTGCCGCCAGCGGGTGCCCCGCCTGCTCGAGCGCTGCGGAATCGAGCTCGACAGCGACGGCTTTGACGAACCGGCCGAGGAGGCGCCCGAGCTGGCCGCCACCCTGCGCAGCTCCGTGCTCGCTCGGGAACATTCCAGGCGGCGCTCCTTCGAACTTCGGCCGCCCCGGCCGTTCAAGAAGCGCCGCCGGCTCGCGCAAAGCGCGCGGCGCGAGCCGCTCTTCACCCCAAGGTGGCGCCGGTCGTGAGACGCCCGAGCTCGGAAGAGCGGAGGCTTTCGAATGGCCGGCCATGAACCTTGCAATCAGCCAACGTCCGAGCTTACATTTGGCCGCCATGCCAGCGACCACGCTCCATCCCCGCTTCGCGGAAGCGCCCCTCGTCGAGGCGCTGGCGGATACGCCGGTGGTCCTGATCCACGGCCCGCGCCAGTCCGGCAAGACCACGCTGGTGCAGAAGGTCGGCGAGTCGCGCGGCTACGCCTACTTCAGCTTCGACGACGACGTGGCGCTGTCGGCGGCGCGGGCCGATCCGCTGGGCTTCGTCGCCGACCTGCCGGAGCGCGCCGTGCTCGACGAGGTCCAGCGGGCGCCGGAGCTCTTCACGGCACTCAAAACCGCGGTCGACCGTGGCCGGACCCCGGGACGTTTCATCCTGACCGGCTCGGCCAACGTCCTGTTGGTTCAAAGGCTCGCGGACTCGCTGGCGGGACGCATGGAGATCCTCCGCCTCCATCCCCTGGCGCAGTGCGAACTCGCCGGCCGCCGGGCGAGGTTCCTCGATGCACTCTTCGGGGGTGACTTCAAGCTGAAACGCTCCGAGCGCCTCGGGCCGGCGCTCGCCGAGCGTATCGCCGCCGGGGGTTACCCGGCCGCGCTCGCGCGGAAGGAGCCACGCCGTCGCGCCGCCTGGTACA
>Ga0326597_10003826_pt1 | contig 21429 bp, 18 predicted proteins | sample RVTome_12_FD_203789 | JGI IMG/M metagenome (GOLD analysis project Ga0326597, IMG submission 203789) | Soil microbial communities from uranium-contaminated site in the Upper Colorado River Basin, Wyoming, United States - RVT100D185 | ecosystem: Environmental > Terrestrial > Soil > Contaminated >...
CTCATCGCCGCCCTGGATCACGGCGATGGGGCTGGCGCGTTTGTCGGCGTATTGCAACTGCTTGCCGAATTGTTTGGGGTTGCCGAGGTAGACTTCGGCGCGGATCCCGGCGGCGCGCAATTCGTTCGCCATGGCGAGGTAATCGGCCATCCGATCGCGCTCCATCACCGTGACCACCACCGGGCCGGGCGCCGCGCCCCCGGCCCTGCCCTTTTCGCGCAGCGCCGCCAGCAGCCGGTCCACCCCGATCGAGATACCGGTGGCGGGCACCTTTTGCCCGGTGAAGCGCTCCACCAGCCCGTCATAGCGCCCGCCGCCCGCGACCGAGCCGAATTGCCGCTTGCGGCCCTTTTCGTCGAGAATTTCAAAGGTCAGTTCCGCCTCGAACACCGGGCCGGTGTAGTAGCCAAGGCCGCGCACGACGGAGGGGTCGATGATGATGCGGTCGGGGCCGTAGCCTTGACTCTCAAGAAGTGCCGCAATTTCCGCAAGTTCGTCAACACCTTCTCGGCCAACCGGAAAGTCGCTCAGCACGTTTTTCAGGTTGAGGAGTTTGTCTGCTGCAGTCCACGACAGAGGCGAGTCGGTGATGAGCATGATGGTATTCGCTTGGCCATCGGTTAGACCCGCCCCTTTGGTGAAATCGCCACTTTCGTCCTTGCGGCCAGCACCCAGCAGCGCGCGCACCCCCGGCTCGCCGAACTTGTCGAGCTTGTCGATGGCGCGCAGCACGATGCCGCGTTCCTCCTCGTACGCCTCGGGGTTGGCGGGGTCGAAAATGCCCGCTGCCTGCATCAGCCCATTTAGCACCTTGCGGTTGTTCACCCGCACCACATAGTCGCCGCGCGCAATGCCCACCGCTTCCAGCGCATCGGCCAGCATCGCACACATTTCCGCATCCGCCGCCACCGATGCCGCCCCCACGGTATCGGCGTCGCATTGGTAAAACTGCCGGTAGCGCCCCGGCCCCGGCTTCTCGTTGCGCCAGACCGGGCCCATGGCGTAGCGGCGGTAGGGTGTGGGCAGATCATTGCGGTATTGCGCGGCGACGCGGGCGAGCGGGGCGGTGAGATCATAGCGCAGGGCCAGCCAATCGCCCGCGCGGCTGGCGCCTTCCTCATCTTCCTGCCAGGCGAAGACGCCGGCATTGGGGCGCTCGACATCGGGCAGGAATTTGCCCAAGGCCTCGACCGTTTCCACTGCGGCGGTTTCCAGCGCGTCGAAACCGCAGCGGTGATAGACCCCGGCGATGGTGTCGAGCATCGCCTTGCGCTCGGTCACTTCGGCACCGAAATAATCGCGGAACCCCTTGGGGGTTTCGGCGCGGGGCCGGCGGGCGGGCTTGTCATTGGCCATCGGGTCTGCCTCGTGGTAGTGCTGGGCGCGGTGTAGCGGATGCCCGCTGGCCGGGCAAGCGGCGAGGAAACAGCCATGGACCGGATCGAGAAGACCGAAGAACAGATCGCGCATCTGACGCGGATGGTCGAGGATCTGTCGGACGTTGTGGCGCGGCAGGAACAGACGCTGGCACGGCTGGAGCGGCGGATCGGCCTGCTGATGGAACGCGAGGCAGAACGCGAGGCCGAGGTGGGCGCCGCGGTTCCACTGGCCGATCAGCTGCCGCCGCACTGGTAGGCCGCGCGGCCTTGCGCCTGACGGGCGCCGGTGCAACGGTGGCGCCCGTTCAACCCGCGAGAGTCGCGCCCCCCGATGCCGCTGTTCGACCGCCTGCCCGCGGGCATTCACCTGCCCACGCTTGCCCTGACGCTGGCGCTTGGCACTGCTGGGGGGTTCGTGGCGCGCGCCCTGCATCTGCCGCTGGCGATGCTGCTGGGATCCTTGCTGGCGGTGGCGGCGGCGGCGCTGGCGGGGCTGCGGCCGCTTGGGCGGTTGCCGCAATGCCCGAACGGGCTGCGGTTTTTCTTCGTGCCGGTGATCGGCGTGGCGATCGGCGGCAGTTTCACCCCGCAGATCGTGATGGAGGCACAGTTGTGGTGGCCGTCGCTGCTGGCGCTTGGCCTGTTCATCCCCATTGCGCATCTGTCAGGCTACCGCGCTTTGCGTGCCACCGGACGGCTTGACCCCGTTACCGCGTTTTTCGGAACCGCCCCGGGCGGGCTGACCGAAACCGTGCTGATGGGCGAGGAAATGGGCGCCGATGTGCCGATGCTGACGATGTTGCAGTTCATGCGGCTGATCTTAACAATCATCCTGGTGCCGCTGGGTTTTCTGCTGGTCACCGGGCAGGTGGTCGGTTCGGCCGGCGGCGCGGCGATGGCGCGGGCGCAGGCGCATGGGGGCGCCGATTGGGGCTGGATCCTTGGCGCCGCGGCGCTGGGGCTGGCGCTTGGCAAGGTTTCGCGGCTGCCGGCGGGCATCATCACCGGGCCGATCGTGGTTTCCGCCGCGGTGCATCTGGCGGGGCTGACCACCGCGATCCCGCCGCAATGGGCGATCATGGCCACGCAGATCGTCATCGGCACCTCGCTGGGGGTGCGCTTTGTGCGGATGCCCCCCGGGCAATTCTGGCTGGCGCTGCGGCTGGCCTCGGTGAACGTGGGCATCTTCATCGCGCTGGCCGCCGCTTTCGCCTTTGCGCTGGCGGATTTCGTGCATGAACCCGTGGTCGCGGTGTTTCTGGCATTCGCGCCGGGCGGGCTGACCGAAATGGCGTTGATCGCGCTGAGCCTGCAGATGAGCGTGATCTATGTCACCGCGCACCATGTGCTGCGCATCGTGCTGGCGGTGGCGCTGGCGCGGGCGTTTTCGGGGCGGATCGGGCGTTAGCCGAAACCCGCGGCCGGTCAGATGTCTTCGACCATCGCCACGCCGCGCAGGCTGCGGATCGCGCCCTTGATCTGCGGCGTCACCGGAAAGTCGCGGCCCGCGGCAATCTCGTATTCGGCGCCGCGCGCCGGGTCGGCGACGCGAAAGGTGATCGGGCCGCGCCCGCGCCTGCCGGCGCCGCGCGCCTCGGGTTCCAGCCGCGCCAGAAGCGTGGCAAGCGCGGTCACGGCATCGGCGGTTTCGACATAGATCCGCAGGCCCGATCCGCCCGCGTCGGCCACCACGGCATCGACCGGCTGCACCGCCTTGGCCAGCAATTTCAGCGATTCACCCTCCAGCGTTGCCTCGACCGTCAGCACCACCGCCATGCCGGGTTCGAGAAACTTGCGCGATTGTTCCAGCGTGTCAGAGAACATCGTCACCTCGTAAAGCCCGCTGGGGTCCGACAGTCCGACAAAGGCATAACGCGTGCCGCGTGCCGATTTGCGTTCCTGCACTGCCGCGACATTGCCCGCGATCCGCGCCACCAGCGGCCCGGACTGCGCCGCGTCGGTGATCTCGGCCAGCGTCTGCACCTGTTTGCGCCGCAACGCCTGCAGGTAGTCGTCAAGCGGATGGCCCGACAGATAGAACCCCACCGCCGCGTGTTCCTCGGCCAGTCTTTCGCCGGGCGGCCAGTCATCGACATCGGCCAGCCGTGGCGGCGGCAGGTCTTCGCCCGCCTCGCCGAACAGCGAGACCTGCGCCGAGCCCGCCGCCGCATGCCGCGCGGCGGAATAGCCGGTCAGCGCATCGAGGCTGGCAACGGCGCGGCGGCGGTTGGCGTCGAGACAATCGAAAGCCCCGGCGCGGGCCAGCATTTCCAGCGGCCGCTTGCCGACCCGTTTCAGATCGACCCGGGCGGCAAAATCGGCCAGATCGGCAAAGGGGCGCGCCACGCGCGCCGCGACGATCAGCCCCATCGCCTCGACCCCGACGTTTTTCAGCGCGCCAAGCGCATAGACCACCTGCCCGTCCTGCACGCCGAACGTCGCCTGCGCGCGGTTCACACAGGGCGGCACGGTGCGAATGCCCTGCCGGTCCACCTCGCGTTTGTAAAGCGCCAGCTTGTCGGTCAGGTGAATGTCGCAGTTCATCACGGCGGCCATGAACTCGACCGGGTGGTTCGCCTTCAGCCAGGCAGTCTGATAGCTGACCACCGCATAGGCCGCCGCGTGCGATTTGTTGAACCCGTAGTTGGCGAATTTCTCCAAAAGGTCAAAGACTTCGCCGGCTTTCTTCGCGGGAACACCATTGCCGACGGCGCCGGTGATGAACTTCGGTCGCTCCTTCGCCATTTCCTCGGCGATCTTCTTGCCCATGGCGCGGCGCAACAGATCGGCGCCGCCCAGGCTATAGCCCGCCATCACCTGCGCAATTTCCATCACCTGTTCCTGATAAACGATGATGCCCTGCGTCTCGGCAAGAATATGGTCGATGGAAGGATGAATGGATTCAAGCGGTTTTAGGCCGTTCTTCACCTCGCAATAGGTGGGAATGTTCTCCATCGGGCCGGGGCGGTAAAGTGCCACCAGCGCCACGATATCTTCGATGCAGGTGGGGCGCATGCGCCGCAGCGCATCCATCATGCCCGAACTTTCCACCTGAAACACTGCCACCGTGCGGGCGCTGGCGTAAAGCTGGTAGGTCTTCGGGTCATCCAGCGGGATCTGCGCGATGTCCACCACCACGCCGCGAAGCGCCAGCAGATCGAGCGCGTTGCGAATGACCGTCAGGGTTTTCAGGCCGAGAAAGTCGAACTTCACCAGCCCCGCCGCTTCGACCCATTTCATGTTGAACTGGGTGGCGGGCATGTCGGAGCGCGGATCCTGGTAAAGCGGCACCAGCTCATCCAGCGGGCGGTCGCCGATCACCACCCCGGCCGCGTGGGTCGAGGCGTTGCGCAACAGCCCCTCGATCTGGCGCGCATAGTCGAGCAGCCGCCCGACCACCTCTTCGCGCGCCGCCTCGCGCAGCCGCGGCTCATCCGCCAGCGCCTTCTCGATCGAAACCGGCTTCACGCCTTCCACCGGGATCATCTTGGAAAGCCGGTCCACCTGCATGTAGGGCATTTGCAGCACGCGCCCGACGTCGCGCACCGCCGCCTTCGAGAGAAGCGCGCCGAAGGTGATGATCTGCCCGACCCGGTCGCGGCCGTATTTGCCCTGAACGTAGTGGATCACCTCTTCGCGGCGGTCCATGCAAAAGTCGATGTCGAAGTCGGGCATGCTGACCCGCTCGGGGTTCAGGAAGCGCTCGAACAGCAGCTTGTAGCGCAAAGGGTCCAGGTCGGTGATGGTCAGCGCCCAGGCCACCAGGCTGCCGGCACCCGAACCGCGCCCCGGCCCCACGGGAATCCCCTGCGCCTTGGCCCATTTGATGAAATCGGCGACGATCAGGAAATAGCCCGGAAACCCCATCTGCTCGATGATGCCCAACTCGAATGCCAGCCGCGCGTCATAGTCGGCCACCGTGGCGGCAGGCGGCACCACCGCCAGCCGCGCCGCCAGCCCTTCGCGCGCCTCGCGCCGCAGCGCCTCGACCTCGTCATCGGCAAAGCGCGGCAGGATCGGGGCGCGCTTGGCGGGCGCGAAGGCGCAGCGGCGCGCGATTTCCACGGTGTTCGCCAAGGCCTCGGGCAGGTCGGCAAACAGCGCGCACATCTCGGATTCTGTTTTGAAATAGTGCTGCGGTGTCAGCCGCCGGCGCGGTTCCTGCTGATCGACATAGGCGCCCTCGGCAATGCACAACAGCGCGTCATGCGCCTCATACATGTCGGGTCTGGGAAAATGCACGTCGTTGCTGGCCACCAGCGGCAGCCCCAGTTCATACGCCAGTTCGACAAAGCCCTGTTCGGTGGCGCGTTCGGCGGCCATCGGCGCGCCGCCTTCGCCGGGGTGGCGCTGCAGCTCCACGTAAAGCCGCCCGGGATAGATCTGCGTCAGTCGCTGCAGCAGCGCCCGCGCCCGCGCACCCTGCCCCGCCTGGATCAGCTTGCCCACCGGCCCTTCGGCGCCGCCGCTCAGGCAGATCAGCCCTTCGCCGTGGCGTGCAAGTTCGGCCAGCGTCACTTGCGGCGCCTGCCCGGCCTTGTCGAGGTAAAGGCAGGAATTCAGCTTCAGCAGATTGCCATAGCCTGCCTCGTTCTGCGCCAGCAGCACCAGCGGCGCCGGCGGCGTGGCGCGTTCACCCGCGGCTGCGGGCTCATAGCTCAGCGCCAGCTGGCAACCGATGATCGGCTGCAGCCCCGCGCCTTTCGCCAGCACCGAAAATTCCAGCGCCGCGAACATCGCGTTGCTGTCGGTGACCGCCACCGCGGGCATGCCGGCATCGAGCGCCATTTTCACAAGTTTCTTTACCGGCACCGCGCCTTCCAGCAGCGAATATTCGGTGTGCAGACGCAGGTGGATGAATCGCGGCAGGCCCATGCGACAGGCTTAGGCGAGGCCGCGGCGCTTTTCACCCCCAAATCGGCGGGCACCCAAATCGGCATGCCCCCAAATCGGCATCCCCCTTGCGCGGCGCACCCGGCCGCCGCTAGCCTTGGCGGCGAAGGAGACCGCCATGAACGAATCGACCCTGTCGCTGCGCCGCCACATCGCCGCCCCGCCCGCAGCCATCTGGCGCTGCTGGACCGAGCCGCATTTGCTGATGCAGTGGTTTGCGCCGCACCCGGTGAAAACCGTCGAGGCGGTGCTGGATGTGCAGCCGGGCGGGCGCTTCTACACGCTGATGCTGTTGCCCGACGGCACCGAGCACCCGACCGAGGGCAGCTTTTTGTTGACCCAACCGGGGCAGCGGCTGGTGTTCACCGATTGCCTGCTTGCCGGTTTTCGCCCCGCACCCAAGCCGTTCTTCACCGCCGATATCACGCTGACCGAGGCGCCGGGCGGCACCGATTACCAGGTGCACGCGCTGCACGCCAACGGCGCCGGCGCCAGACGCCACGCCGAGATGGGCTTTGAAGCGGGCTGGGGGGCCGCGACCGAGCAGCTGGCAGCACTTGCGGCGGGGCTATAGCGGCGGCCAAAGAAAAAGGGCGCCGCTACGGGCGCCCTTTTCCGAATTCCGGGCCTGAGTTCAGGCCAGCGCCAGGTTCGTCGCCGATTCGCGGCCGTCGCGGCCCGACTCGATGTCGAAGGTTACGGCCTGGCCGTCGTTCAGCTGGCGGATGCCCGCACGCTCCAGCGCCGAAACGTGCACGAACACGTCACGGTTGCCGCCTTCCGGGGCGATGAAGCCGAAGCCTTTGGTAGCGTTGAACCATTTCACGGTGCCTTTGGCCATCGTGAGATCTCCTGTTCCTTGTTTGCCACCCACGTGATGCGGTGGCCCGGCTCAGTCACATCTGGATCGAGAACTGAACCGCAAGGAAACAGTGGGTCGATAGAGAAAGCGTCGCCGCCCCTTGATGCGCGCTTTTGCGCCGAAATGCAATGCTGCTGACGCGGGCGGGCCTAGCGCCGGCGCCCGGGCAGCACCGCAAGCGCCACCCCACCCAGCACCAGCGCGGCCGAAAGCGCAAAGCGCCAGCCGACGCCTTCGCCGATCAGCACCACCCCGCCGGCCGCGGCAAGCAGCGGCACGGTCAGTTGCGCCACCGCGGCGCGCACCGCCCCAAGCGCCGGCAGCACCGCATACCACAGCGCATAGCCCATGCCCGAGGCCAGCGCCCCCGATGCTACCGCCAGCGCCACGCCGGCGCCCTGCATCGGCACCGCAGCGGCGGGCAGCAACAGAGCCGCAACCAGGCCGGCCGGCACCGCCAGCACGAAATTCGCCGCGGTGGCCGCCAGCGCATCGGCCTCGCCGCGCCCGGCCAGCGAATAGATGCCCCAGCCGATGCCGGCCAACGCCATCGCCGCGGCATGCCAGCCCGGCACGCCGCCGCCACCCGGTGCCAGCATCAGCAAAAGCCCGCCGAACGCCAGCAGCGCCCCCAGCCAGCGCCGTGCCGGCACCGGTTCGCGCAGCCAAAGCGCGCCCGCGAACATGGTGATCTGCACCGCGCCGAACAGGATCAGAGCCCCGGCGCCAGCATCAAGCGCGCGGTAGGCCAGCGAAAAGCCGAACAGATAGATCAGCAGCGAACCCGCCCCCACCGCACGGCGCAAGGGCCGCAGCGCCGCCGCAACCGGCCCGCGCCACAGCCCGGCCCGCAGCCCCACCAGCCCCAGCAGCACCGCCGCGCCCGCCAGCAGCCGCACCAGCGCAAAGCCGACCGGGTCGATCAGACCGGCGCCGACGCCAAGCCGGTTCAGCACCGAGTTGGCGGCAAAGGCGAGCATAGTCAGCGAGGTCAGAACAGCCAGGCGCATCGCGCGATCACAGCGCGCCGCGCTGCGCCACGCAATCGGCAAAACGCAACATCACGCGAACGCGATGCGCGGCTGCCGCTATTGCCCGGCCGCCATGCGCAGCGCGCGCATGCCCTGCAGTTCCTCGGCCACCAGGAAGGCCAGCTCCAGCGACTGGCTGGCGTTCAGCCGCGGGTCGCAGGCGGTGTGATAGCGGCTGGACAGGTCTTCGTCGGTCACCGCGCGCACGCCACCGGTGCATTCGGTCACGTCCTTGCCGGTCATCTCGAAATGCACGCCACCGGGAATGCTGCCTTCGGCGCGGTGCACGGCGAAAAATTCGTGCACCTCGCGCAGCACCGATTCGAACGGCCGGGTCTTGTAGCCCGAGGCCGACTTGATGGTGTTGCCGTGCATCGGATCGCAGGTCCAGACCACCTTGGCGCCCGCCTGCTGCACCGCGCGCACCAGCCGCGGCAGATGCTCGCCCACCGCGCCGGCGCCGAACCGCGCGATCAGCGTCAGCCGGCCCGGCTCATTTTCCGGGTTCAGCCGTTCCAGCAGCAGCTTCAGGTCGTCGGCCTGCAACGAGGGGCCGCATTTCAGCCCGATCGGGTTTTGCACGCCGCGGCAAAAGGCGACATGCGCGCCGTCGGGCTGCCGGGTGCGGTCGCCGATCCACAGCATATGGCCGGTGCCTGCGACCGGCAGGCCGGTGGTGCTGTCGATCCGGCACATCGCCTCTTCGTATTCCAGCAACAGCGCCTCATGGCTGGTGTAGAAATCGACCGCGGCAAGTTCGGGCGCGGTTTCCGAGGTCACGCCGGCCGCCGCCATGAAGGCCATCGCGTCGGAAATGCGTTCAGCCACCTCGCGGTAGCGCGCCGCCTCGTCTTCGTCGGTGAAGCCGGCAATCCAGTTCTGCACGCGGTGAATGTCGGCGTAGCCGCCGGTGGAAAAGGCGCGCAGCAGGTTCAGGCTGGCGGCGGCCTGCGTGTAGGCCTGCAGCATCCGGCCCGGGTCGGGCAGCCGCGCCTCGGGGGTGAAATCGAAACCGTTGATGATGTCGCCGCGGTAGCTGGGCAGTTCCACCCCGCCGATCGTCTCGCTTGCCGCCGAGCGCGGCTTGGCGAATTGCCCGGCCATGCGGCCGACCTTGACCACCGGCAGTTTGGCGCCCCAGGTCAGCACCACCGCCATCTGCAGCATCACCTTGAAGGTGTCGCGGATGTTGTCGGCGGAAAACTCGGCAAAGCTTTCGGCGCAATCGCCGCCCTGCAGCAGGAAAGCCTTGCCCGCCGCCACCTGCCCCAGCGCCTGTTTGAGCTTGCGCGCCTCACCCGCAAAGACCAGCGGCGGCATGCGGCCAAGCTGCGCCTCGATCGCGGCCAGCGCGGCGGTGTCGGGGTAATCCGGCATCTGCACACGCGGTTTGCTGCGCCATTCGGATTTGGTCCAGGCCGTGGTCATCGGGCGTCCTCTCGGTCTTGGCATTCGGTCTTGGCTTTCGCGCGCGGCCTGCAGGTCTCGGGCGATACCGCGGGCGTTATAAGCGGCAAGCGGGCACGTTGCAAACGCGCATCTGCTGCCCAATTGGTCAGGTCGCTTCGTGCGGTCTTGCGGGGGCGCGCAAAGCCTGTATTGCTGCGCGAAACGACACCCAGCAGGTCGCAAATGCGCAAACCGATTTCCCCTTCCCCGGCGCGTCAGGCACCTGCCCTGCCCGGCAAGCCGCGCCGCTTCGTGTTCTTGCTTCTGGAGCGTTTCACGCTGATCGCCTTTGCCGGCGCCATCGAGCCGCTGCGGCTGGCCAATCAGGTCTCTGGCAGGTCGCTTTACGGCTGGGTGCTGGCCAGCGAGAATGGCCGCGATGCCACCTGTTCCAATGGCACGGTGCTGCGCAGCGAAATCGGGCTGAGCGAAATCTTGCGCGACGACACGGTGATGGTCTGCGGCGGGCTTGATGTGGCCGATGCGACATCAAAGCCGATCCTGAACTGGCTGCGCCGCGAGGCGCGCCGCGGTGCGGCAATCGGCGCGCTGTGCACCGGGGCCTGGGCGGTGGCGAAAGCCGGGCTGCTTGATGGCCGCCGCGCCACCATCCACTGGGAGAATCAGGACAGCTTTTCCGAAGATTTCGAACAGGTCGCGCTGGCCAAATCGGTGTTCGTGATCGACGGCAACCGCATGACCACCGCGGGCGGCACTGCCTCGATCGACCTGATGCTGCGGATCATCGCGCAGGATCACGGCGAGGCGCTGGCCAATACCGTGGCCGATCAGCTGATCTACAGTTCCATCCGCACCTCGCAAGACAGCCAGCGGCTGTCGATTCCCACCCGAATCGGGGTGCGCCACCCGAAACTGTCGCAAGTGATCGGCCGCATGGAGGCGAATCTTGAAGACCCGGTCAGCCCGGCGAAACTGGCCGAAGAGGCGGGCATGTCCACCCGCCAGCTGGAACGGCTGTTCCGCCGCTATCTGAACCGTAGCCCCAAGCGCTATTACATGGAAATCCGCCTCTCGAAGGCGCGCAACCTTTTGATGCAGACCGAAATGAGCGTGATCAATGTGGCGCTGGCCTGCGGCTTTGCCAGCCCGTCGCATTTTTCCAAATGCTACCGCGCGCAATACGCCACCACGCCTTATCGCGAACGCGGCACCTCGTCAGCGGAATCCGATCCGGCCCGCGGCGGCTGAGCGGCCAGGGCCAGCGGCACTGCGACGATTGCCCTCAGGTCAGCTTATCGGCGCTTTTCTTTTGCAATTGATGCCTCTAACGTCCCCGGTCAGGACAACGATCCAACGTGGGAGTGGAAACATGAAGAAAATCCTTCTGGCAAGCGCCGCAATCGCGCTTGTCGCCGGAACCGCCGGCGCCGAAGACATCAAGCTGGGCATTTCAGTGGGCTTCACCGGGCCGCTGGAATCGCTGGCGCCGCCAATGGCGCAGGGCGCCGAAATCGCGATGGCCGAAGTGACCGCCTCGGGCAAACTGCTGGGCGGGTCCACCGTGACCTCGGTGCGCGCCGACAGCACCTGCATCGACGCCGCCGCCGCCACCGCCGCGGTCGAGCGCATCGTGACCGGTGACCGCGTCAAGGGCATCGTCGGCGGCATGTGCTCGGGCGAAACCACCGCCAGCTTGCAGAACGTCGCAATGCCGAACGGCATCGTGATGATTTCGCCCTCGGCGACCTCGCCGGCGCTTTCGACGCTGGAAGACAACGGCCTGTTCTTCCGCACCTCGCCGTCGGACGCCCGCCAGGGCGTGGTGATGACCGAGATTTTGATGGACCGCGGCATCAAATCGGCCGCCGTGACCTATACCAACAACGATTACGGCAAGGGCCTGGCCGACAGCTTCGCTGCTGCCTACGCCGCTGCCGGCGGTACGGTCACCATCGTGCAGGCGCATGATGACGGCAAGGCCGACTATTCGGCCGAAGTCGGGGCACTGGCCTCGGCGGGTGGCGAGATTCTGGTGGTCGCGGGTTATATCGACCAGGGCGGCGCCGGCATCATCCGCGCCTCGCTCGACTCTGGCGCCTTCGATCTGTTCGAATTCCCCGACGGTATGGTCAGCCAGGCGCTGGAAGACAAGTTCGGCCCCGAAATCACCGGCTCGTTCGGGCAGAACCCGGCCGCAGCGGGCGAAGGCCGCGACGCTTTCGTGGCGATGGCTTCGGCGGCTGGCTTTGACGGCACCTCGGCCTTCGCGCCCGAATCCTATGATGCGGCGGCGCTGATCATGCTGGCGATGGCGGCGGCGGGGTCTTCGGATCCGGCGGTTTACAAGGACAAGGTGATGGATGTCGCCAACGCCCCGGGCGAACAGATCCTGCCCGGCCAGTTGGCCAAGGCGCTCGACATCCTGGCCGCGGGTGGCGATGTCGATTACGTCGGCGCCACCGCGGTGGAACTGATCGGGCCCGGCGAAAGCTCTGGCTCATATCGCGAAATCGAGTTTGCAGACGGCAAACTGAACGTGGTCGGGTACCGCTAAGGCCCGCGCGCAATTTCAGAAGCAGCCCGGAGAAATCCGGGCTGTTTGCTTACTGATCAAGCCCGCAAACGGCATACTTCATGAACAACATGAAGATCGGGGGATGCATGATCCAGGTGGAACACCTGCACAAGCACTTCGGCGGTTTCCGTGCCGTCGATGATGTGTCGATTGCCATTGCCAGGGGCTCGATCACCGGGCTGATCGGCCCGAACGGCGCGGGTAAATCCACGCTTTTCAATGTGATCGCCGGAGTTCTTAAACCGACCTCAGGGCGGGTGACAATGGCCGGCGAAGACATCACCGGCCTGCCGCCGCACGAATTGTTCCACAAGGGCCTGCTGCGCACCTTCCAGATCGCGCAGGAATTTTCCTCGATGACGGTGCGCGAGAACCTGATGATGGTGCCCGGCGAACAGGCCGGCGAAACCCTTTGGAACGCCTGGTTCGCGCGCATGCGGATTCGCGCGCAGGAAAATGCCCTGCGCCAGAAGGCCGACGAAGTGCTTGATTTTCTGACAATCGCGCATCTGGCCGAAGAAAAGGCCGGCAACCTGTCGGGCGGCCAGAAGAAGCTGCTGGAGCTTGGCCGCACGATGATGGTCGATGCCCGGATCGTGTTTCTCGACGAGGTCGGCGCCGGCGTCAACCGCACGCTGCTGAACACCATCGGCGATGCCATTGTGCGGCTGAACCGCGAACGCGGCTACACCTTCTGCGTCATCGAACACGACATGGACTTCATCGCCCGGCTTTGCGACCCGGTGATCGTGATGGCCGAGGGCCATGTGCTGGCGCAGGGCAAATCGGACGAAATCATGCAGAACGAAGCGGTGGTCGAGGCCTATCTGGGCACCGGGCTGAAGAACAAGGTGCGCGAGGGCCTGGCATGAGCTTCCTTCTGGCCGAAAACATGACCGGCGGCTACGGCGCCGCCGACATCCTGCACGGTTGCACGCTGCGGGTCGAAAAGGGCCAGATCGCAGTGATCGTCGGGCCCAACGGCGCCGGCAAGTCGACCGCGATGAAGGCGGTGTTCGGCATGCTGAAATTGCGCGGCGGCCATGTGGCGCTTGAGGGCGAAGACATCACCGTGCTGTCGCCGCAGGACCGGGTGGCGAAAGGCATGGCCTTCGTGCCGCAGACCTCGAACGTGTTCCCCTCGATGAGCGTCGAGGAAAACCTTGAAATGGGCGCCTTCTTGCGCCGCGACAACATTGCCACGACGATGCAGCAGGTGTTCGATCTGTTCCCGATCCTGAAAGACAAGCGCCGCCAGGCGGCAGGCGAACTGTCCGGCGGGCAGCGCCAGCAGGTGGCGGTGGGCCGCGCACTGATGACGGAACCGAAGCTCTTGATGCTTGATGAACCCACCGCGGGCGTCAGCCCGATCGTCATGGACGAGCTCTTTGACCGCATCATCGAGGTGGCGCGCACCGGCATCTCGATCCTGATGGTGGAACAGAATGCGCGCCAGGCGCTGGCCATCGCCGATATGGGCTATGTGCTGGTGCAGGGCGCCAACCGCTACACCGACACCGGGGCCGCGCTGCTGGCCGACCCCGACGTGCGCCGCACTTTCCTGGGGGGCTGACGATGGATTTCCTCAACGCCATCGTGGCGCTTTTGAACTTTGTCATCATCCCCGCCTCGTCCTACGGCGCACAGTTGGCGCTTGGCGCGCTTGGCGTCACGCTGATCTACGGCATCCTGCGGTTCTCCAACTTCGCGCATGGCGACACCATGGCCTTCGGCACCGCCATGACGATTCTGGCCACCTGGGGGCTGCAGGCATTGGGGGTCAGCATCGCGCCATTGCCGACCGCGCTTGTGGCGCTGCCCTTCGCCATTGCGGCCACCGCGGCACTGGTGTTGGGCACCGACCGCGCCATTTACCGCTTTTACCGCAAGAAGAAATCGGCACCGATCATTTTGGTGATGGCCTCGGTCGGGGTGATGTTCGTGATGAACGGCATCACCCGCTTCGTGATCGGCGTCGATGAGATCCAGTTCGACGACGGCACCCGCTTCATCATCAACGCCCGCGCCTTCCGCACCGCAACCGGGCTTGACGAAGGCCTGGCGCTGCGTTCGACGCAGGTGATCACGCTGGTCACCGCGGTGCTGGTGGTCTGGGTGCTGTTCTGGTTTCTGAACCGCACCCGCACCGGCAAGTCGATGCGCGCCTTTTCCGACAACGAAGATCTGGCACTGCTTTCCGGTATCAACCCCGAACGCGTGGTGGCGGTGACCTGGGTGATCGCCGCGGGGCTGGCAACGGTAGCCGGCTCGCTTTACGGGCTTGATAAATCCTTCAAGGCGTTCAACTACTTCCAGCTTCTGCTGCCGATCTTTGCGGCGGCGATCGTGGGCGGGCTTGGCAACCCGCTGGGGGCGATTGCCGGCGGTTTCGTGATCGCCTTTTCCGAGGTGGGCGTTACCTATGCCTGGAAAAAGGTGCTGGGCTATGTGCTGCCCGAGGCCTGGGCGCCCGAGGGCCTGGTGCAGCTTTTGTCCACCGAATACAAATTCGCCGTCAGCTTCGCGATCCTGATCATCGTGCTGCTGTTCAAGCCCACCGGCCTGTTCAGGGGGAAATCGGTATGACCCGCACATTCGCGCTGTTCGCGGCGATGGCCGCGCTGATCCTGTTCGAGGGCTTCACCGGCGGCTGGAACACCGCGCTTGGCATCATGAACATGGGGCTGATTTCGGCGATCATGGCGCTTGGCGTGAACATGCAATGGGGCTACGCCGGGCTGTTCAACGCCGGCGTCGTCGGTTTCGTGGCGCTTGGCGGGCTGGCGCCGGTGCTGATCGCGACGCCGCCGAACCCGGGCGCTTTTGCGGCAGGCGGCCTGGGCGTGCTGGCCGCCGTCGCAGTCGCTGCAGCTACCGTCGCGCTGGCGATCTATTTGAACCGGCGCGGCAGTCTGCAGGTCAGGCTGCTGGCGATTCCGGCGCTGCTGATCGCCGGCTTCTTCATCTACCGCGCCATTTTCGACCCCGCCTCGGTGGCAATCGAGGCGGTCAATCCTTCGGCCGCAGGCAATTTGGGCGGGCTTGGCCTGCCGGTGCTGATGTCGTGGCCTGTGGGGGCGGTGCTCGCCGCGGGGGCCGCCTGGGTGGTTGGCAAGACCGCGCTGGGGCTGCGTTCGGATTACCTGGCAATCGCCACGCTGGGGATCGGCGAAATCATCGTGGCAGCACTGAAAAACGAGGACTGGCTGGCCCGCGGCGTGAAAAACGTCATCGGCATACCGCGCCCGGTGCCCTATGAGATCAACTTGCAGCGCGACCCGGGCTTTGTGGACCGTGCCGCCGCACTCGGCATCGACCCGGTCGCCGCCTCGACGGTGACGGTCAAGCTGGCCTATGCGGGGCTCTTTCTGGTGGTGTTGCTGGCGCTGATCGTGCTGGCACAGATGGCGCTGAACTCGCCTTGGGGCCGGATGATGCGCGCCATTCGCGACAACGAAACCGCCGCCGCCGCGATGGGCAAGAATGTCACGCGCCGGCATCTGCAAATCTTCATCATCGGCTCGGCGGTCTGTGGTCTGGCGGGTGCCATGATGATCACGCTCGACGGGCAGATGACGCCGGGCAGCTACAACCCCTTGCGCTTCACCTTCCTGGTCTGGGTCATGGTGATCGTCGGCGGCTCGGGCAACAACCTGGGCGCGGTCCTGGGCGGCATGCTGATCTGGTTCCTGTGGATCAAGGTCGAGCCATGGGGCAACAACCTGATGGACTTCGTCACCGCCGGCCTGGCCGACGGATCGGCGCTGAAGTCGCATCTGCTGGCCTCGGCGGCGCATATGCGGCTGCTGACGATGGGCCTGCTGCTGCTGCTGGTGCTGCGCTTCAGCCCGCGTGGTCTGCTGCCCGAAAAATAGCGAAAAAGGGGGCGCTGCCCCCCGAGGCCATGCGGCCTCTCCCCCCGGGGTATTTCAGCAATGAAGAAACGCCCGGCAGGTCTTTCTTGCGCAAATATCCCGGGGGTGCGGGGGGCAGCGCCCCCTGGCGCCTTAGCGCGCCGCGAGCGCCTCGGCCAGGACCGCCCGCAGCGGCGCAAATGGCACCTCGGCGCTGACGAAGGCCGCGCCGATACCGCGCGCCAGCACGAAATGCAGCCGCCCATCCTGCACCTTCTTGTCTTGCGCCATCAGTGCGATCAGGCCATCGGCATCGAGCAGATCGCCGGGGATGTCGGCCAGATCGACCTTCATGCCCATGGCGCGCAAATGCGCGCGCACCCGGCTTGGCGCCTCCTGGCTGCACAGCCCGAGTTTCTGGCTCAGCTGGAACGCCAGCGCGCAGCCGATCGCCACGCCTTCGCCGTGCAGCAAGCGCTGCGAATAGCCGGTGGCGGCTTCCAGCGCGTGGCCGAAGGTGTGGCCCAGGTTCAAAAGCGCGCGCTCGCCGGTTTCGGTTTCGTCGCGCGCCACGATCGCGGCCTTCATCGCGACCGCGCGGCGCACAGCCTGTTGGCGCGCAGCGCCGTCGCCCGCGGCAAGTGCTGCGCCATTGGCCTCCAGCCAGTCGAAAAAGCCGGCGTCGCCCAGCAGGCCGTATTTCACCACCTCGCCATAGCCGGCCAGAAAGTCGCGCGCCGGCAGGCTGGCCAGCAGCTCGATATCGGCCAGCACCAGCGCCGGCTGGTGAAACGCGCCGATCAGGTTCTTGCCTTGCGGCGAGTTGATTCCAGTCTTGCCACCGACCGAGCTGTCCACCTGCGCCAGCAGAGTGGTGGGGATCTGCACAAACCGCACCCCGCGGCGCAGCACCGCCGCCGCAAAGCCCGCCAGATCGCCGATCACGCCGCCGCCGAAGGCAACCACCATGTCACGCCGCTCGATCCTTTGCTGCAGCAGCCATTCCACCGTGCGGGTGAACTGCGGCCAGCCCTTGGTGGCCTCGCCCGCCGGAAGCGCAAGATGCGTCATCGCGATATCGCCCAGCCCGGCGCGCAGTGCCGCAAGGTGCAGCCCGGCGACGGTTTCATCGGTGATCACCGCCAGCCGCGGCCGCGTCAGCAGCGGCGCGATTTCCGCCCCGGCACGCGCCAGAAGGCCGGCGCCGATGCGCACCTCATAGCTGCGCGCGCCAAGCGCCACGGCAACAATTTCGGTCATTTTCCATCCCCCGTTTCGGCAGTCTCGCCGGCGAACAGCCCCGGCACCTGGCGCAGCCGCAAGATCACCTTGCGCGCCATCGCCTCGACGCTCAGCCCCGGCTCGGCATCGACCGCCACCTGCGCCAGACCGTAGAGCGGCGCGCGCGCCGCCAGCAGCGCGGTCAGCGTGCCAAGCGGGTCTGCGGTGCGCAACAAGGGCCGCGTCGATTTCGACCTCACGCGCTGCCACAGCAACCCGATATCGGCGCGCAGCCAGACCGACACGCCCTGTGCGTCGATCAGCCCGCGGTTATGGTCTGACAGGAACGCGCCGCCGCCGGTGGACAGAATCGCGGGCGCGCCCGAAAGCAGCCGCGCCAGCACCTCTGATTCGCGAGCGCGAAAGAACGGCTCGCCATCGCGGGCAAAGATTTCCGCCACCGAGCGGTCGGCGGCGCGTTCGATCTCGGAATCGCTGTCCAGGAACGGCACCGCAAGCAGCCGCGCAAGCTGGGTGCCGACGGCGGTTTTGCCGGCGCCCATCATTCCGACCAGAACCACCGGCCTGGCAAGCCGGGGCTGCTTTGCCCGTGCGGCGCACATCTGTCTGGCGCGTTCCCCCTGCTGCGCGCCGCGCGCCACTGTGGCGAACGGCCGCGCCTTTGCTGCATTCCGGCCCTGAATGGCGTGATCTTCCGAAAAATGCCATATATAATCGCCGGGTTCCGCCGCATCGCGGCGCGCGCGGGCACTTGGGGCACAACGACAGGGAAAAACAATGGGGCGGATGTTCAAGGCACTGGTCTTTCTGGTGGTTCTGGCGCTTGGCGGGCTGGTCGGTTACGCCTATCTGGGCGACATGGCGCCGCGCCCCGCCGAAACCCGAACGCCGGTCGATCTGAATGCCGGATACTGAACCGCGCTTGATTGCGGCGGCGCTGCTTGCGGCCATGGCGATTGTCGCACCGGCACAAGCGCAGGAACCGCTTTCGGCGATCGACTGGTTGTCGCGCTCGGTGCGCGCCGCGCCATTTGGCGCGGTGCTGCAGCGCGAGCCGGGGCTGACCGAGGCGCCGGTCAGCAACGGCGTCGTTGCGGCCGAACCGATCATGGTGGCGCCGCTGGTCAACGACGGGCCGCAGGCGCCGGGGCTGATTGCCGCGGGGCGCAGCGGCCTGCCGGCAGGACTTTGGGGCGCGACACCCGAGGCCGAACTGGCGGCGCTGATGCGGCGCGAAAGCATCGACACGCTGCCCGCGGTGCAGGCGCTGCTGCGGCTTTTGCTGGTGGCCGAGCTTGACCCGCCCTTGCTGCGCAGCGGTGGTGCCGATTCGCTGCTGCTGGCGCGGGTGGACCGGCTGCTTGATCTGGGGGCGCTGGAACCCGCCTTCGCGCTGCTGCAGATCGCCGGCGCGGGTGCGCCGGAACATTTTCGGCGGCTGTTCGACATCGCGCTGTTGCTGGGCGAGGAGGACCGCGCCTGCCGTATCCTGCGCGCCACGCCGTCGGTGTCGCCCTCATACCCGGCGCACATCTATTGCCTAGCGCGCAGCGGCGACTGGCCTTCGGCGACGCTGGTCTTTGCCTCGGCGCGCGCGCTGGATGAACTGACACCGGCGATGTCCGATCTGCTTGAACGCTTCCTTGATCCAGGTTTTGCCGATGGTCTGGCCGATCTGCCTGCCCCGGTGCGGCCGACGCCGCTGGCGTTCCGCCTGATGGAGGCGATCGGCCAGGCGCAGCCCACCGGCAACCTGCCGCTGGCCTTCGCGCAGGCCGATCTGCGCGCCAATATCGGCTGGAAGGCGCGGATCGAGGCGGCCGAACGGCTGGCGCGGATGGGCTCGCTGGAACCCAACCAGCTGCTGGGGCTTTATACCGAACGCAGCGCCGCCGCCTCGGGCGGGGTCTGGGCACGGGTCGAGGCGATGGCGCGGCTGGATGCGGCGCTGACCGCGCGCGATGCAGCGGCGGTGGCGCATGCGCTGCCCGAGGTGCAGCGCCTGATGCAGGCCGCCGGGCTGGAAAGCCATCTCGCCGCACTTTTTGCCAGGCCGCTCGGCAGCCTGCCGCTGACCGGCGAGGCCGACCGGCTGGCGTTTCGCCTGGCCATGCTGGCGCCCGAGTTCGAGGCGGCGGCACGAGCACGCCGGCCGCGCGATGCGCATGAGGCATTCGTGATTGCCGTGGCGCTTGGCGATACCACGGCGCTGCCGGCAGAAACGCCGCGCGCCGAAGTGCTGAAATCGGTGTTCGACCTGCCCGCCGGCGCCGTGGGCGAACCCTATGCCAAGTTGCTGGCCGACGACCGTCAGGGCGAAGCGCTGCTGCTGGCGATCGCGGCGCTCAGCGATGGCGCGCGCGGCGACCTGCGCGCGGTCGGGCCGGCACTGACGCTGCTGCGCCAGCTTGGGCTGGAAAGCACCGCGCGCCGTGCCGCGCTGGAACTGCTGCTGATGGAACCGCGGGCATGACCGAGGTCGCCGCGGCGCGCTGGATTTCGGCGTTTCTTGAGGCGCAACTGGCCGAGGCCGGGGCGGCGCGCAACACTGTGCTGGCTTACGGGCGCGACCTTGCCGATGCCGCCGACTGGCTTGGCCGACAGGGCAAGGGCTTTGCCGATGCCAGCCGCGCCGATATCGAGGCCTATCTGGTTTTCTGCGCAGCACAGGGGCTGGCGCCGGCCACCCGGGCACGGCGGCTGTCGTCGCTGCGCCAGTTGTTCCGCTTTGCCTATGACGAAGGTTGGCGCGATGACAACCCCAGCCTGCGGCTTTCGGGGCCGGGCCGTGCCCGCGCCCTGCCCCGCACGCTAAGCCTGCCCGAGGTCGAGGCGCTGTTGGCCGCGGCGCGCGGCCTTGGGCGCAGCGAAGACGACCGGCTGCGCGCCACCTGCCTGATGGAACTGCTTTACGCCACCGGCATGCGCGTCAGCGAACTCGTCGGGTTGCCGGTGGCGGCGGCGCGGGGCGATCCGCGCATGCTGATGGTGCGCGGCAAGGGCGGCAAGGACCGCATGGTGCCGCTGTCTGCCCCGGCGCGTGCGGCGCTGACCGCCTGGCTGTCGCGCCGCGATGCGCACGAGGAGGCGGCGCGCATCGCCCGTCGCGCGGCGCCCTCGCGCTATTTGTTCCCCGGCAGCGGTGCCGAGGGGCATCTGACGCGGCAACAGTTCTTTCTGATGCTGAAGGCGATGGCCACCGCCGCCGGCATCGCACCTGCCCGCGTCAGCCCACATGTGCTGCGCCACGCCTTTGCCACGCATCTGCTGGAAGGCGGCGCCGATCTGCGCGCCATCCAGACACTGCTGGGGCACGCCGATCTGTCCACCACCGAAATCTACACGCATGTGCTTGATGCCCGCCTGCGCGAACTGGTGCTGACGCACCATCCGCTGGCCCGCCCGCACGACCCCAGAGAGGACGACCGATGACCGCCCCCGACGCCGCCACTGCCTACGATCTTGCCTTCTGGATCACCGCCGGGGGAATTGTGGTGCTGCTGGTGCTTTCGGCGTTCTTTTCAGGTTCGGAAACCGCGCTGACCGCCGCCTCGCGCCCCAGCCTGCGGGCCCGCGCCGACCGCGGCGATCGCGGCGCCGGCGCCGCGCTTGAAATCACCGAAGACAGCGAACGGCTGATCGGCGCGCTGCTTTTGGGCAACAACGTGGTGAACATCTTTGCCGCCGCGCTGGCCACCGCGCTGCTGACGCGGCTGTTTGGCGACAGCGGCGTGGCACTTGCGACTTTGGTCATGACGTCGCTGGTGCTGATCTTTTCCGAGGTGCTGCCCAAGACCTACGCCATCACCACGCCCGAAACCGTGGCATCGCGCGTAGCGCGCCCGGTGCGGCTGTTGACCCGGGTCTTGGCGCCGGTCGTGGCGCTGGTGCGGCTGCTGGTGCGCGGCCTGCTCTGGCTGTTCGGGGTGCGCACCGACCCGGCCGATCAGGTGTTCCGCATCCGCGAGGAAATTGCCGGCGCGCTGGCGCTTGGCCATTCCGAAGGCAGTGTGCACAAGGAAGACCGCGACCGACTGCTGGGGGCGCTGGATCTGGGCAGCCGCACCGTCGAAGAGGTGATGCGCCACCGCAGCCAGGTCGAAATGATCGACGCCGCCGCCGACCCCGACACCATCCTGACCGCGGTGCTGGCCTCGCCGCATACCCGACTTCCGCTTTATCT